>Ga0209168_10001563_pt1 | contig 17745 bp, 10 predicted proteins | sample Coa_R1_FD_187156 | JGI IMG/M metagenome (GOLD analysis project Ga0209168, IMG submission 187156) | Surface soil microbial communities from Centralia Pennsylvania, which are recovering from an underground coalmine fire - Coalmine... | ecosystem: Environmental > Terrestrial > Soil > Unclassified ... | reverse complement strand
ATATTCCCTCGCAAATGAAGGCGCATGTCGCCTTCGATCAGTCCGTGTTTGTGAAGGAAGCCATCTCCACGGTGTTGCGCGAGGGCGGGATCGGCATTCTGTTGACTGGGCTGATGATCCTGATTTTTCTGGGCAGTTTTCGCGCCACGGTCGCGGTGTTTCTTTCGATTCCGATTTCGGTATTCATCACGTTTTTCATTCTGCACAGCGCCAACAAATCGATCAACGCCATGGTGCTCAGCGGGCTGGCGCTGGCGTTTTCGCGGCTGATCGACGATTCCGTGGTGGTGATTGAAAACATCTACCGCCATCTGGAAATGGGTGAAGAGCCCGCGGTGGCCGCGGTCAAAGGCACGAATGAAGTTGCGCTGGCGGTCCTGGCCATCATGCTGGTGGCGGTGGTGGTCTTTTTTCCGGTCACGTTTCTCTTTGGCGTCAGTTCCTATTTGTTCGGAGCGCTGGCGCTCGGCGTGGTGCTGGCCTTGTTCGCTTCGTACTTTGATGCAGTGACCGTCGTGCCGCTGTTCTGCGCCAACTATCTGAAGGCCATTCATGACCACGCGCACGCGCAGGATGGAGCGAAGAAGTCCTGGGGCCAGAGATTTCATGCCGGATTCAACGCCAGGTTCGAGGTGATGCTGAATTTTTATGAAAAGTGGGTGAGGAAAGCTCTGGAGCGTCCGGTCGCGGTCGTCGTTGGGTTCCTGATATTTTTCTGCCTTTGCTTCCTTCTTTACCCGTTCATGGGCGTTTCGTTTTTTCCGCAAACCGATGCCGGCCAGTTTGTAATCAATGTGAAGGCCCCCACCGGGACGCGCATCGAACTGACCGACGATTACGTCAAGCGCGTCGAGGATATCGTGCACCAGGTCGTCCCGGGCCGAGACCTCGAGACAATTGTTTCCAACATTGGCCTGACACCCGACTTGTCATCGCTGTTCACGCCGAATTCCGGGATGCACACCGCATTCGTCCAGGTGGGGTTGAAGGAAGACCACAAGGGAAGCAGCTTCGTCTATATGGATCAGGTGCGAGCGAAGATCGGGTCGCAAATTCCGGACCTGCGAACTTATTTTCAATCCGGCGGGCTGGTGGACGCGGTTCTCAATCAGGGCGCCCCGGCGCCGATTGACGTTCAAGTGAGCGGAATCGACCTGAACACCGACGATCGCATTGCGCAGGACCTGGCGCGGCAATTCCGCGCGGTTCCCGGCATTTCCGATGTCTACATTCCGCAGGACATGGATTACCCTGCGCTGCAAGTGAATGTGAATCGCGCCCGCGCCAGCGAACTGGGGCTCAGCCCGCAGGAGGTGGTGGACAATCTCATCACCTCGCTGACGTCCAACGCCATGATCGCTCCCGGCTACTGGGTCGATCCGCGCAGCGGCAACAACTACTTCGTAACAGTGCAGTATCCTGAAAATCAGGTGCGCTCGGTACAGGACTTAAAGGCCATGCCGCTGCGCGGCGCCGGCTTGAAATTACCCACCTACCTGAACCAGGTGGCGGATGTGAGCGTGGTGCAGTCTCCGACCGAAGTGGACCACTACCAGCTGCAGCGCTCACTGGATATTTACGTCGCGCCCTCGGGGGAAGATCTGGGCAAGCCGGCCGCCGCGATTTCCCGGATCATCGCGGACACCAAGCTTCCGTCGAACATTCGCAAACATGCGCGGCCTGGTGGTGACCATGCAGAATTCATTCCGCAGCTTCGGCATCGGCCTGGTACTGGCCATCCTGCTGGTCTACCTGATTCTGGTCGCGCAGTTCGCGTCCTTTATCGATCCGTTTCTGATCGTGCTGGCCGTTCCCACGGGCCTTGTGGGTGTGATCATTACACTGGTGCTTACGGGCACCACGCTGAACATTCAGTCGCTGATGGGCATCGTGATGCTGCAAGGCATGGTCGTTTCGAACAGCATCCTGATCGTGGATTTCGCCAACGTGCTGCGAAGCGAAGGGCGCAGCGTGGTGGAGGCGGTGGCGCACGCTTGCCGCATCCGTTTGCGCCCCATCCTGATGACTTCTCTCGCGACCGTCGTCGGCCTCCTGCCCATGGCCTTCAAGCTGGAGACTGGAAGCGAGGCCTACGCGCCGCTGGCCCGTGCCATTATCGGTGGCCTCATCTCCTCGATCCTTTTGACCATCTTTGTGGTGCCCGCCGCGTACCTTCTGATGTACCGGCGCCGCGAGGTTTCCACCATCGCTTCCGCCGTTGAGGAGGCGCACTGATGCGCAGGGCTCGCCATTTGCGGCTTCTCTTGATTGGCTGCGGCGTATTTCTCGCCGGCGTTCCGCGTGCCGCGGCGCAAACTTCCTCTCCGAATCCGCCTGCCGCCCAGGCGCAACCTGTCCCCTCGCAACCGCAATCCGGGCAGCGCCTGACGCTGGCGGATGCCCAGAACATCGCCATTCAAAATCACCCGCAAATTCAGGCGGCAACGCAGTTGGCGTCGGCCGCTGCCGCGCAGGTGAAGGAAGTTCAGTCTCTGTACTTTCCGCAGGCCAGCGGCGCCGTCACCGGCACGTACGCAGAAAACAACAGCCGCATTGCCGCGGGATTCCTGAATAGCCCGTCGGTCTTCAACAAATTTGCCGACGGAGTTTCGGTAAGCCAGCTGGTCACCGACTTCGGCCGCACCCACCAGCTTTCGAAAAGCTCCCACCTTCACGCGCAGGCGGAGCAGGAAAACGTGGTCACGACGCGCGCTGATGTGCTGCTGCGCGTGAACCTGGTTTATTTCGCCGTGATGAAAGCTCAGGCCGTCTTGCGCGTCGCTGAGGAAACGGTGAAGGCGCGGCAACTGGTTGCGGATCAAGTCAGCGAGTTGGCGAAGAGCAGCCTGAAGTCCGGCCTGGACGTCAGCTTCGCCAACGTGGACCTTGCCAGAGCGCAACTGCTGCTGGTGCAGGCGCGGAACGATTTGCAGTCAGCCTTCGCACAGCTCTCCGACGCGCTGGGCTATTCCGATTCGCGAACCTTCGTGTTGGCTGACGAGCCTTTGCCGGGCGCGCCTCCTTCCGATGTCGCGCCGCTGATCGTGGAGGCTTTGCAAAATCGCCCGGAAATTATCAGCCAGGGATTTGACGTGCGGTCCGCGCAAAGCTACGCCACCGCGGAACGCGACCTCTGGTTTCCGACGATCTCCGCCGCGGGAGTGACCGGACTCGTGCCTTACCGGCAGGACACCTTGCCCAGCCGATACGCGGCGGCCGGATTCAACATGAGTGTCCCGATTTTTAACGGACGTCTCTTCAACGCCGAGCACACCGAAGCAACGGCGCGAGCCCGCGCGCAGGAGCAAAACCTGCGCGGATTGCAGAATCGCATCGCCGAGGATGTGCGCACTTCATGGCTCAACGTTGTCTCCGCCTACCAGCGACTCTCGCTTACCCAACAATTGCTGGACCAGACCACCCAGGCGTTCGATCTCGCCAAGGGGCGATACCAGCTCGGATTGAGCTCCATCATCGAACTCAGCCAAGCGCAATTGAATCTGACCGAAGCGCAAGTCGAACAGGTCAGCGCGCAATATGATTACGACAGCCAGACCGCCAATCTGAATTACCAGTTGGGGCGCGTGAAGTAGCGGCCGCGCTATCTCGATCCGTATCCTTGACAACCTAAATTCTCGCAACCTATGCTGAGGCTCTTGAAAGTCGCCATCGGTTCGGACCATGCCGGATTTGAGTACAAAGAAAAAATAAAGGCACTGCTGTCTTCGCTGGGCCACGAAGTGCGCGATTTCGGGACGGACAGCACCGCACCGGTCGACTATCCACTTTTCATCCGTCCCACGGCGGAAGCCGTGGCGCGCGGCGAGTGCGAGCGGGGAATCGTGCTGGGAGGTTCGGGAAACGGCGAAGCGATCGTCGCGAACAAAGTGCATGGCATCCGCTGCGCGCTGTGCTGGAGCCTGGAGACGGCGCGGCTGGCGCGCGCCCACAATGACAGCAACGTTCTCTCTTTGGGGGAGCGAACGATTCCCGAAGATTTAGCGCTGGAAATCGTAAAAGTATGGCTGGATACGCCGTTCGACGGTGGACGGCACGCGCGCCGCATTGCCGAGATCGAATAAATAATTAGCCAGGCATCGTCCGAGGTGATCATGAAGCGGTTCTTCAAAATTTCGCTCGTTGTGGTGTTGTGTCTCGTGGTTGTGCTGGCCGTCGCTGTTACGGCGACCATCGGCTGGCGTCCCTTCCTCGGCCCTCGCGCGCGGCCGTTGACCAACCGCGTGTTTGAGAAAACTCCGGAGCGTTGGGCCCGCGGCAAGTACATCGTGGAGAACGAAGCCGCGTGCGCGGACTGCCACTCGCCTCACGATTGGACCAAGCATGATTCGCCGATTCCCGATGGCATGGAGGGCGCTGGCGAAGATTTTTCGGTTCTGCACGGACTGCCCGGCCACGTGGTCGCGCCGAATCTTACGCCTGATCCTGACACTGGCAGCGGCTCCTGGAGCGACGATGCACTGGCCCGCGCAATTCGCGAGGGAATCGGGCACGACGGCCGCGCTTTGTTTCCGATGATGCCCTACGAAAATTATCGCCACATGCCGGACGAAGATTTAGCGTCGGTGATTGTTTTCCTGCGCTCGCTGCCGCCGGTTCGTAATCCTCTGCCGAAGACGGAAATAATTTTTCCCGTGAAATATCTGATCCGCAGCGTGCCCCAGCCGATCACCGAGCCCGTGCCCGCTCCCGATGTTTCTGATCCCGTGAAGCGGGGAGCTTTTCTCGTGACCATCGCGGGCTGCAAAGACTGCCACACGCCGGCGAACAAGGGCGAACCGCTTCCCAACATGGATTTGGCGGGCGGCCAGATTTTTGACGGCCCCTGGGGGCGAGTCGCGACGCCGAATCTTACTCCCGATCCTTCCGGAATTCCGTACTACGATGAAGCGCTGTTCCTGCAAGCGATGCGCACCGGATTCGTCCGGGCGCGGTCCTTGAATCAGATCATGCCGTGGCGCAATTACGGAGGGATGACCGACGACGATTTGAAAGCGATCTTCGCCTTTCTGAAAACGGTCAAGCCGATCCATCACGTCGTGGATAATGCGGAACCGCCGACGATGTGCGTAATCTGCAAGACGTCGCACGGCGGGGGAGACAAGAACCAGAAGAATTAGCGGATTCCCCGTAGGACAGGCTTCAGCCTGTCTGGTTTAGACTTCTGCATGCGCTCGCCAATACCAGACAGGCTGAAGCCTGTCCTACGCTAGTGCCCGATTACCAGCACCGAAAATGTTCCGGGAAGTACCGGCGCCCGCCCGCGCGGATTTTCCGGTGACGGAGCGGGGCGCGGTCCAAGCTCTGCTCCAGCGACATAGATGTTGCCGGTCTTACGGTCCACGGCCATGGTGCGAAAGCCCGCCTGCGTCGGGACTTTCTGCACCAGGTCGAATTGGTCCGGAGATTTTTCCTGGAAAATCCAAAGCATTCCGTCGGCACCGGTCGAAAAATACGCTCGTTCCGTTTTCGGATCGAATTCCGCTGCGTCCACGCCGCCGCCAATCGGATTGCTGGCAACAATTTTTCCGGATGCCGGGTCCACCGCGGCCATCATGCCCGCGCCGCGGCATCCGATGATAATGCGCGAGTGCGCGCGATCCATATCCATGCTGCTCGGCGCCTGGCACGGCGCGGTTGGCCAGGTTTCCAGCACTTTGAACTCCCTGGCATCGAGCTTCACCATGGTGTTACGGTCCTGCATGTTCAGGAAAACGTGGCCCGCTTCGTCCGAAGCGAGGTGCTCGGTTCTGCCGCCGAGGTTCTCGATGGTGCCGGCAATTTTTCCAGTTTTTGCGTCGATGGCGGTGACGCGCTTGCTGCCGCGGTCAGCGGTGAAAATCCGCTTGGTAAAATGATCGTAGATAATTCCGTTCGGATCGTCTCCCACTCGCACTTCGCCGATCTTGGCCAAAGTTTTCAGGTCGAAAATTACCACCGAGCCGGGATTGCTCACGCTGATGAATCCGCGCCCGAATTCCGCAGCGATCGCGGCGCCATGCATGTCCGGGCCGCCGGTGATCTTTCCGACGATCGCCCCGCTATCGAGATCGAGCACCACGATCTCAGTGTCGTGCGAAACGTACAGCCGGCGCGCGTCGCTGTCCGCGGCAACGTAATCCCACCCGCCGTCGCCGGGAATGGGGATTTTCTTAATCACATGATAAGTACCTGCCGCGGAGATCGAGATGGCCAGAGCCGTGAGAGCCAGGAGCGAAGCCGCAGCGAGGCGCAGCCGACCTGCGCGAGTATTCTTCATTGGAAGTTTTCCCCTAATCGAGATGCGGCAGTACAAGTCTATATGTAGCGCCCGCCTTCAGGCGGGCATCCTGTAGTCCGGCCACAATGCCCGCCTGAAGGCGGGCGCTACAAGATCGTGCAGAAGCCACAGGCTGAAGCTTGTGCCAGTAAGCGGTGGCATTCTAATCCACCGACGGAAGTTTGGAAACATCCCAGCCGCCGCCGAGGGCTTTCACCAGAAGGACGGTGGATGTCAGCCGCCGGGTCAAAATGCTTACGGCGGTCCGCTCGTTGGCCAGCGAAGCGCTCTGCGCCGTAATCACCGTCAGGTAGGTGTCCAGGCCGCCCTTATAGCGGTTGGTGGCCTGATCGAGCGCGCGATTCGCGGCAGCGACCGCGGCATCCTGCGTCCGGGCTTCTTCCTCCAGGACTCGAAGATCGGACAGCGAATCCTCGACCTGTTGAAACGACGCCAGCACCGTCTGCTGGTAATCCGCAATCGTCTCGTCGTACGAGGCAATCGCCTGGTCGGAAACAGCGCGCCTTCTGCCGGCATCGAAAACCGTTTCGGCGGCCGAGCCCCCGATGGACCACAGCGCGCTGGGCCCGGTCAGCCAGTTGGGAAATTTTCCGCTCTCGAATCCCGCTACGAGCCCCAACGTGATCGTTGGAAAAAATGCTGCGCGCGCGATACCCACTTGTTCGTTGGCGGAAGCGATGCGCCGTTCCGCTTCGGCAATGTCGGGGCGCCGCTCCAGCAAATCGGAGGGGAGTCCGGGAGGAGGAAGAGGTGGAATCACCGGTACCGGCGCGGGATCCAAGCGGAAGGACGAGGCCGGCTGGCCGATGAGGACGGCAACAGCGTGCTCAAACTGGTCGCGCGCCGAGGTGATGTCGATATCCTGGGCGCGAGTTTGTTCGAGTTGCGTCGCGGCCAGGTCCACGTCTTCGCGCGAAGCCACGCCGCCCTGAAAGCGGCTCTCGGTAAGCTGCACCGCTTTATCGAACGCTTCAACGTTGGAATCGAAAAGCTTCTTTTGCTCGTCCAGCCCGCGCAGCGTCATGTAATCCAGGGCCAGCTCCGCGTGCAGGCTGAGGCGAATTGTTTCCAGATCGGCGGCTGAAGCCTGCGCCAGTTCGCGGCTGGATGCCACGCTTTTGCGTACCGCGCCCCAGGCATCCACTTCGTAAGAAACGTCCCCGGCCAGAATTAGATCCGAATAATTGACGGGAGACGTTGCGCCGAACGTGGACTTATGCTGCGATTGCCGGTTCTGCGTGGGCGATACGCTGGCGGTCACCAGCGGGAATAGCGCTGAGCGTGTTTGCCTCAACGCCGCGCGCGCTTCCTGAAAACGGTCGGCCGCGGCGCGCAACGTCTGGTTCGATACGTTGACCTTTTCCTCCAGCGCATTCAGCTGCGGATCCTGAAAGATTTCCCACCAGTTTCCTTTTTGCGTCTGGTCGCTGGGCTGTGCCGTTTTCCAATTGGCGTTCTCTTTGTACGCGGGCGGAATTTGCGTCGTGGGCCGTTCGTATTTCGGGCCGACGGAGCAACCGGTGAGCAACCCGAATCCCAAAAATAAAGTTGGAATTATTCCGAAGGGAAGGAAGCTTCGCGGCGCGGGCGATCCTGGAATTCCGGGCATCCGGGGCATTACGGTTTCCCTTGCGCGGACGCCGGAGGTTCGGCCACACGAACGGTCTGGCCGTCGCTGAGGGTATCGGCGGGATTCAACACCACCCACTCGTCACCCTTGAGGCCGGCGACAATTTCCATGTCCGATCCGAAATCGCGGCCCGGCGTGATCGGAACCAGCGAGATGGTCTTGCCGCCTTTCACGATCGCCACCTGCAATCCCGCGGATTTGAAAATCGTGGCGTTCACCGGAAGCGTAAACGTGTTCACAGGGGAAGGCAGCTTGAGATGGACTTCCACGTAGCCTCCCGGCTTGAGCAGGTGCTGGGAATTTTCCACGTCCACTTCGGTAAGCAGCGTGCGCGTGGTGTTGTCAATCGCCCCCGAGCTTCGCACCACGGTGCCCTGAAAGCGGCGTCCGGGAAACTCAGTGAGCGCCAGTTCGGCGTGCAGACCGGGCCGGATCTCGGGAGAATCGAGTTGCGGCACATTGATGTAAACGCGCAGCGGATTCACGGCCGCGATGTGAAACAGCTCGCGAGCGGTGCCGCCGCTGCTTCCGGAATCAATCAACTGTCCGACGTCCGTGTTGCGCGCGGTAACTACGCCATCGAACGGGGCGTAGACTTTCTCAAAGGATTGCTGATCCTGCAGGCGTTTGACGTTGGCTTGTGCGGATTCGACCGTGGTCTTTCGCGCTTCATAATTTCCGTTGGCGTTATCGACGTCCTGCTGCGCGACGGAATCGGTTTTCAGCAGGTCCTTGTAGCGGTTCGCAGTAACTTGCGCAAGATTCAGATTGGACTGGGCCGTGGCCAGATCGGCGCGCGCCTGCTGCAGTTGCTGATCGACTTCCGGCGAATCGATCTCCGCCAGGACTTGCCCCGCTTTCACGTTCGCTCCGATGTCCACGTACCACTTTTTCAAATATCCGTTGGTTCGCGCGAAGATCGGCGCATCGGTGTAAGGCTGCATGTCTCCCGGAATCACGATTTCCTGCTGCGGCGCGCCCGGCTTGGGATGAATGACGGAAACCGTGGGAATCGCCAGATCCCGCGTTTCCTGTGAAAGCTCTGCGCTGGCTTTGCGGCGGCTGGAAATTCCCCAAATGACGACGAGCGCGACAGCAAGAACGATGAGCACGAGCACGATACCGCGTGTTACCCGGCTCCCCGGCGAAGGCGGCGGGGGAACAGCGTGCCGAATCCTCTCGCCGGCTGGCGCTTCCGCCGGGTCCCGCTGATTGGAAACAACCTCCATCTGATCCTCCGAATACCTGGCAAAAAATCTTGCGAAAAACCTGGCCGTGGAACTATTCGCCCGGAATCTCGATCACCGCTGAATCGCCCGGGTTCTTACGGAAACCGTGAATCAGGCTGTATACCGACGGAACGAAAAGCAGCGTGGCGACCGTGGCGAACAACAGCCCGCCGATCACCGCTCGCCCGAGCGGCGCATTCTGCTCGCCGCCTTCGCCCAGCCCAACCGCCATCGGCAGCATGCCGATGATCATGGCCATGGCGGTCATGATTACGGGCCGGAAGCGGGTAAATCCGGCCTCTTCCGCGGCCTGCAGCGGCTCGAGCCCTTCCTGAACCCGCTCCTTGGAAAAGCTCACCACAAGGATACTATTGGCCGTGGCCACGCCCATGCACATGATTGATCCGGTCAGTGCCGGCACGCTGATGGTCGTGTGCGTTACGAACAGCATCCACACGATTCCGGCCAGCGCGGCGGGCAGCGCGCAAATAATGATGAATGGATCTAGCCACGACTGGAAGTTGACGACAATCAGCAGATAAATCAAAAGAATCGCGAATCCCAATCCGCCTAGCAGACCGATGAACGAGCTGTGCATGGTATCGATCTGCCCGCGCACAAATATTTGCGAACCGCGCGGCAGCCGGCTGCGGTCCTTATTCACGATGGATTCGATGTCCATGGCCACTCCGCCGAGGTCGCGCCCCTGCGTGGCGCCAAAAATATCGATCATGTCCTGCGCGTCGTAATGGGAAACGGTGGCCATTCCCACCCCGCGGGAAACCGTGCCCAGATTGGCCAGTTGCTGCCAGGGCGGTCGGTTGGCGCCGCCTGTTCCGGTCACCGGAATATTTTCCAGGTCTTGCAGAGACTCAATCCGGTATTGCGGTGCCACGGTGGCCACGGTATAGCTCACGCCGGACTTGGGATCGAGCCAGAAGGACGGCGATGTCTGGAAACTTCCGCTGAGTGAGACGAGCAGGTTGCCGGCCACGTCTTTTTGCGTCAGTCCCGCCTGGATGGTTTTGGTGCGATCCACGTCAATGTGCAGCTTGGGCTGGTTGAAGGGCTGCTGAATCCGCAGGTCGGCAATTCCATTAATCGTGCTCAGCTGCGAGAGCAAATCGTTCGCGAACTGGTGATTTCCCTCGATGTCGCGTCCCATGATCTGGATGTCGATGGGCGCGGGAAGTCCGAAATTCAGAATCTGGCTGACAATGTCCGCGGGCGGAAAATAAAACATCACGCCGGGAAATTCCCGGTTCAACTTCCGCCGCAAATCATGCATGTACTGTTCGGTTGGATGATGCTTCGGGTTCAGCGAGATCAAGATGTCGGCGTCTTCCGGTCCGATCGGCGCCGACGTGCTGTACACGTAGTTGTAGGCGCTGTACGGGAGGCCGATGTTGTCGATCACGCCTTCGATTTCGTCGGCCGGGATCAATTCATGGATGGACTTTTCAACCTCGCCGCAGAGCGCCGCGGTTTCCTCAATGCGCGTGGCGGTGGGAGCGCGCACGTGGAGCTTGATCTGCCCAGCGTCCACGGACGGAAAGAAATCTTCGCCGAGCCAGGGATACAGCGCGAAGGATCCGACGCAAATCGCCAGAAACACCAGAGGGAAGAGCACGGTGTGGTGCAGGCAGGTTCGCAGGACTCCGCGGTAAAAATTCCGCAGCTTTTCGAACTGCAATTCGAAATGTCCCTGCAGCCGGACCAGCGGATTTGCGCTGCGCAGCGACTTCTCGGCGGACTCCTCTTCGTGGGCCTTCAACAGGTAGCGCGCCATGGTCGGCACCAGCGTGCGCGACAGCAGGTACGACGCCAGCATGGCAAACACCACGGCTTCGGCCAGCGGCACGAACAGGTATTTCGCCACGCCGGTCAGGAAGAACATCGGCACGAACACGATACAGATCGAAAGCGTGGAAACGAACGCCGGGACGGCAATCTGCTGCGCGCCGTCCAGAATCGCCTGGATAATTTCCTTGCCCTCGGCCAGGTTGCGGTTGATGTTCTCGATTTCCACGGTGGCGTCATCCACCAGTATGCCGACCGCCAGCGCCAGTCCGCCGAGGGTCATGATGTTGATGCTCTGACCGATCGCGCTCAGCACGATGATCGACGTGAGGATCGAGAGCGGAATGGAAACCGCGATGATCAGCGTGCTGCGCCAGCTTCCCAGAAAGATAAGGATCATCAGTCCCGTCAGGCACGCGGCGATCACCGCCTCGCGCACCACTCCGTTGATCGAAGCCCGCACAAACAACGATTGATCGGCGATGGGACGCACGCGAAGGTCGGGCGGCATGCCGGCAAGCACCACCGGCAGGCGTTCCTTCAGTTTGTTGATAATGTCCAGGGTCGAGGTCGCGCCCAGCTTCATGACGGTCATCAGGGCGGCGCGTTGTCCATCCACCAGCACAATGTTCGTCTGAGGCGGGCTGCCGTCGCGCACATGCGCGACATCCCGAATATAAATGGTGTCCGTGCCGACGGTTTTGATCGGCAGGTTGTTCATTTCTTCCACCGTTTTCGGGCTGCCGTTCATGTCGACGTCGTCTTCAAAGGAACCGATCTTCACGGTTCCCGCCGGCAGAATCAGGTTTTGCGCGCCGATGGCGTTGACCACATCGGTCGGCGAAAGCCCCTTGGCTTGCAGTTCGGGAATGTTCAGGTCCACCTGAATCTGGCGCTGCTTGCCGCCGTAGGGGTTCGGAAAAACGGCGCCCTGCAACGTGGCCAGCTGAGTACGCAGAAAATTTGCGGCCAGGTCGTTGATCTGCTGCTCGGAAAGATTCTTTCCAGACAGCGCCAGTTGAATGATGGGAACCGAAGAGGCGTTATAGGTCAGCAGAAAGGGGGGAGTCGTTCCCGGCGGATCCTGACGCAGTTGGGATTGGGCGATCGCGGTGACCTGCGACATGGCCATGTCGATCTTCACGCTGGGGTAAAAGAAAATCTTGATCACCCCGAGGCCGTTCAGGGATTGCGACTCGATGTGCTCCACGTCATTCACGGTAGCGGTCAGCCCGCGCTCGAAATTGACAACCAGACGCTCGGAAACGTCTTGCGCTGAAAGTCCCGGATATCCATAAACGACGCTCAGGACAGGAATATCGATATTGGGGAAAATATCAACGGGGGTGGTGTAAATCGCCAGCACGCCGAGAATCAGAATCAGCAAAGACATCACCACAAAGGTGTAGGGCCTTCGCAGCGCAAGTCGGACGATCCACATACAGAACTTCAGCCTCCCCGGCCCCGTTCGCGCCGGCGGTTACCGACACGAACACAAAAATTCATCATTCGCGATGCCAGCGATTGCGTTTCGTTCCGATTTCCCAGGCGTGAAATCAGGTATTCGCCGGCGATCCTGAAGCTTGCTAACTACTTGTGTCTTCGTTGCCAATGCGCGTCACTCGCGGAATTTGGCGGGCGCGTCTCCACACACTCTTCAGATGCAAAATCCCAAATTCCCGTTACAAAATCATTTACTCAACTTGCCATACCCATGGAGGTTAGCGCGGCCCGGGGCAGCTCGAAAAAATCGAATCGAAATACAGCCCCAGCACGTGCCGGACGTCGCCTTCCGACAACGTTCTCTGGTCGAGTAAATGCTCCAGAAGTAATCCTTGCGCCACCGCCCCGAGGCAGGCAGAGGCCGCAGGGTAGGCGATCGGGATCGTTTTCCCAAGAGCATCCATCACTTCCGAAAAAAGCTCGCCGAACGACGCGCGAATGCGGCGATGCCGGCTGCGCAGTCGGGCGTGCGCCTCCGGGTGGCGCAGGGCAAACAATTTGAACTCCATGGAGATCAGGACCAGGCGGCGGTCGGTGGCCAGTTCGGCGTAGTGGGTTCGCAGGGCCGTCAGCTTTTCAGCGGGATCGGTGTGGCGGCGCAGGGCGACGGTGAGCGACTCGATCCGCTCGGCCACCCATTCCTCTAAGATTGCAAAGAAAATGTCTTCCTTACTCTTGAAGTTGGCATAGAAGGCGCCGCGCGTATACCCCGCGTCGGAAGCGATATCTTCAAGGCGCGCCGCTTCAAATCCCTGCTGCGCGAAAACGCTCTTGGCTGCATCTAATAGTTTCCGGCGCGTCGCGCGGGTGCGATCCGTCTGGCGCGTGTTGGAGGCTGCCGCGAGCGGAGCTCGCCGGCGGGGCCGTTTGCCGCGTACGGGGATGGGTAAGGTCCTCATTGTATGCGGCACATCCCAAGGGCGCTAAGCTTGACAGGATACATACGTGTATGTATCTTACTTGGGTGTCCGCGGCCACGCAAGCCTTAATTGCGATTTCGGTGGATCCGTCCGGCGTTGCTCTGCGGAGTTCGTGTGCTCGGGGAGCGGCGGGCATGGCTGGCCAATTCCGAAGAATTGAGCGGTTCTCATGAGCATTTCGCGGGTTCGTTTGTTCCTATTGCTGGCAATCGTCGTTCCGGCCGCGGCCGTTGCCGGCTGGGCGCAGACCGGGCCGTATCAGGGCAGCGCCAGCGCGGGCCCACCCACCGGACAGACGATGCCGCTCTCTCTCGACGAGGCCCTGAAAATGGGGCTGCGCTATAACCTGGGAGGAATCACGGCGGAAGCGTCCTCGGAGCGCGCCCAGGGTCAGAAAATTGTCGCCCGCAGCGTGCTGTATCCCGACTTCTCCGGCGGCTTCCGCGAGAACGCGCAGCAGACCGACCTGCAATCCTTCGGATTCAATTTCAAATTTCCGCCGAGTACGGGGATCAATTTTCCGGCGGTGGTCGGCCCGTTCAACTATTTCGACTTGCGGGCGTATCTGTCGCAGCGCGTCGCCGACGTGAACGCGATTCGCAACTACCAGTCGGCTCGCGAAGGCCAGCGCGCCGCGGAGCTTTCCGCGGCGGACTCGCGGGAAATTGTCGTCTATGTGGTGACCCAGGCGTACCTGCAGGTGCTGGCGCAAGCCGCGCGCGTCGATTCGGCCAAGGTGCAAGTCGAAAGCGCGCAGACGATTTTTCAGCAGGCCTCGGACCGCTTCAACGCCGGCCTCAGCGCGAAAATTGACATGACGCGAAGCCAGGTAGAGCTGCAAACCGAGCAGCAGCGCCTGACCGCCGAGCAGGCCGAATACGGCAAGGAAAAAATCGGCCTGGCGCGCCTGATCGGATTATCGCCCGGGCAGCCCTACACTCTGTCGGACAAATTGCCGTATGCGCCGCTTGAAAACATCACGTTGGAGCAAGCGCTGGCGCTCGCCGCACAGAACCGCTCCGACCTGAAAGCGGCGGAAGCTCAAGTACACGCGGCTGAATTTGCCCGCAAGGCAGCCGTTGCGGAACACTATCCCACGCTCGGCGTCACCGCCGATTACGGCGTGATCGGCATGAACCCCGCGAGTTCACACGGCACGTTTGACGTGAGCGGCCAGATCCTGTTCCCCATCTGGGCCGGCGGCCACACCCACGGCGACGTCCTTGAGGCGGACGCCACGCTGAAACAGCGGCGCGCCGAATACGAAAGCGTGCGCGACCGCGTGGAAGCCGATGTGCGCAACGCCTATCTCGATCTCAATGCCGCCGCCGAACTGGTGCGCGTGGCCCAGAGCCGCCGAGAACTGGCCCGCGACGAGCTGACGCAATCCACCGACCGTTTTTCTTCTGGCGTCGCCGATACCGTCGAAGTCACGCAGGCCCAGGAAGTCGTGGCCAGCGCGGAGTCCGACTATATCGCCAATCTGAATGCGCACAATCTGGCCAAGGCCAGCGTGGCGCGCGCCATCGGGCAGGCTGAGAAAATTATGCGCGATCTTTTGAGGAGCCAATAATCATGGCGGTTGACCAACTGCAGGAAACCAGGGCGCCCCGGACGGTCGAATCCGCCGGAACTCCCAACGTGCCGAATGATACCGGCAGCACATCCGACGGGCGCCGCCGGACGCTTCTGTTTGCCGCCGTTCTCGGCTGCGTGATCCTGCTTGCGGCGCTCGGGTTCTGGCTGTATGCGCGCACCTACGAATCCACCGACGACGCCCAGGTGGACGGCCATCTCAACGGTGTCAGCTCGCGCATCGACGGCGACGTCATCGCTGTTCATGCCGAGGAAAATCATTCCGTGAAAGCGGGAGATGTACTGGTGGAATTCGATCCGCGGGATTACCAGGTGGCCGTGGAACAGGCGCAGGCGCAATTGTTGAAAGCGCAGGCCGGTGAGCGCGCGGAAAATCCCAATCTTCCGATCATTCAGAGCACTTCGCAGACGAGCGTGGCGACTTCCAAATCCGAAGTCGCTAACGCCGAGGCGGCCGAAGCTGCCGCGGAGCGCGATCAACTTGCGGCGCAGTCGCGCGTGCTGGAAGCCGAAGCCAACAACAGCAAAGCCCAGGCCGATCTGGTGCGCTACAAGACCCTGGTCGACAAGAATGAAGTCTCGCGTTCCGATTACGATCAAGTGGTGGGCCAGGCCAAGGCCCTGGCAGCGTCCGTCGATTCCGCGCGGGCTTCGGCCGAATCCGCGCAAAAAGTCGTGGAGCAGCGCCGCGCGCAGCTCGAGCAGGCGCGCAGCATGATGGAATCGGCGCAGGTGAGCGCCCCGAACCAGGTGGCGATCTCCCGCGCGAACCTGCAATCGAAGCAAGCCGACGTGCAGGCGATGAAGGCGCAGCTCGACCGTGCGCTGCTCGATCTTAGCTACTGCAAGGTCGTCGCTCCGGTGGCCGGAGTGATCAGCAAGCGCACCGTGGAAGTTGGCGAACATGTGAGCAAGGGCCAGCGCCTCTTGACCGTAGCCGACCTCGGCGACTTGTGGGTCACCGCGAACTTCAAGGAAAGCCAGCTTCGCCAGTTGCACCCGGGCCAGTCGGTCACCATTTCCGTGGACGCCTTCGATCAGAGTTTTGACGGCACCGTCGAGGCCATGCCCGGCTCGACCGGCTCAATCACCAGCCTGCTTCCCCCGGAGAACGCAACCGGCAACTACGTGAAAGTGGTTCAGCGCCTGCCCGTGCGCATCCGCTTCAAGCCCGGCCAGCAGGGCCTGGAGCGCCTGCGTCCGGGAATGTCGGTCGTTCCGAAGGTGTGGCTCAAGTAAGTGGCGCAGACTTCCCCATCTGAGAAAAAATGTTTTGTCTTGTCATTCTGAGCGAAGCGAAGAATCTCTCTTCGATTTAAGCATAGAGAAGAACCAACCAAGGATGGATTCTTCGCTTCGCTCAGAATGACACCGTAAAAATCTGTGTGGCAGAAGAAACTCAGGAAAACTTGCGTGACAGAAGCCCTAGACGCTCCCTGGAAGCCAAAATATAACCCGTGGCTGATCGCCCTGACGGTCACGCTGGCCACGTTCATGGAGGTGCTCGACACCTCCATCGCCAACGTGTCCCTGCCGCATATCGCAGGCAATCTCTCCGCCAGCCAGGAAGAATCTGCCTGGGTGCTGACCAGCTACCTGGTTTCCAACGCCATCATTCTGCCGATCAGCGCTTGGCTCTCGACCATCATTGGCCGCAAGCGTTTTTACATGTCCTGCGTTTTGCTTTTCACCGTGGCCAGTTTTCTTTGCGGATTGGCGCCCAGCCTGGGAATGTTGATTTTCTTCCGGGTGTTGCAAGGCGTCGGCGGCGGAGGTTTGCAGCCCAGCGAACAGGCCATCCTCGCCGACACGTTTCCCGCATCCAAGCGCGGCATGGCCTTCGCCGTGTACGGCATGGCGGTGGTTCTGGCGCCGGCCATTGGTCCGACCCTCGGCGGCTACATTACGGACAACTACAGCTGGCGCTGGATTTTTTACGTGAACGTGCCCATCGGTTTGATTTCGCTGTTCCTGACCAATCGTTTGGTGGAAGATCCGCCGTTCCTGAAGCGCGAACAGGCCCGAAGAAGAGGCATCCGCGCCGATTACGTAGGCCTGGGCTTGCTGACATTGGCCATTGCCAGCCTGCAGATCGCGCTGGACAAGGGCCAGGAGTCTGACTGGTTTTCATCGCGCTGGATCACCTCGCTGATCGTTCTCGCGGGCTATGCGTTTCTAGTCTGGATCGTCTGGGAATGGAATCACCCGAATCCCGTGGTGGACATTCGCATGTTTAAGATGCGCAATTTCGCGACGGCCATGTTTTTCAGCTTTACGGTTGGAATCGTTTTGTACGGCACGACGTTCATGATTCCGCAATTCCTGCAGGTGCAGCTGGGCTATCCGGCGGTGGTGGCTGGAGAGTCGCTGGCGGGCGGCGGCTTCATCATGATTCTAGTGCTGCCGTTTGTGGGCCAGATGGTCTCGCGAGTCGACCCGCGCAAAATGATGGCTTTCGGGTTCATCTCGATTTCCGCGGCGATGTATTACATGTCGAGCCTGGTCAGCCTCACCATGGATTTCCGCGCCGCGTTCCTGATGCGCACGCTGCAGATGTTCGGCCTGGCGTTCATTTTCGTCCCGCAGAACGTGCTCGCATATGTGGGCGTTCCGCGCGAGAAAAATAACCAGATTTCCTCGATGAACAGTTTCATGCGCAACGTTGGCGGAAGCATTGGCATTGCACTGATCTCGACTTCCATCGCCCGCGTGGCGCAGCGCCGCCGCTCCTACATGGTCGGACACGCCACGCCCGGCACGCCGCAGTAC
>Ga0209168_10001562_pt1 | contig 17747 bp, 17 predicted proteins | sample Coa_R1_FD_187156 | JGI IMG/M metagenome (GOLD analysis project Ga0209168, IMG submission 187156) | Surface soil microbial communities from Centralia Pennsylvania, which are recovering from an underground coalmine fire - Coalmine... | ecosystem: Environmental > Terrestrial > Soil > Unclassified ... | reverse complement strand
CCACGAGCAAATCGTAACTCATCAATAATCTCAAGCGCCAGCAGATCAACGTCACCAAGATGTCGGAGAAGGGCAAGGAATTCAACCTGCCCACCTTCGGCGGCGGCGTCGACTCCAAGGAGCTGGCCATCTTCACTCGCCAGTTCTCCGTGATGATTGACGCGGGATTGCCGCTGGTGCAGTGCCTGGAAATTCTGGCCGGGCAGCAGGAGAACAAGGTTTTTCAAAAAGTGCTGATCGGCACGCGCTCGGCGGTGGAGGGCGGATCGACGCTATCCTCGGCGATGCGCCAGTACGAAAAAGTCTTCGACGCCCTGTACGTCAACCTCGTCGAGGCCGGCGAAACCGGCGGTATTTTGGACACCATTCTGCAGCGCCTGTCGGCTTACATTGAGAAGAACGTGAAATTGAAGCGCGCCGTGAAGTCGGCGATGGTCTACCCGATCGCCGTTCTGTCGGTCGCCGCCGGCGTCATCGTCCTGCTGTTGTGGAAGGTGGTTCCGATTTTCGCCACCTTGTTTTTGGGCCTGGGCGTCGATCTCCCGCTGCCCACCCGAATCGTCATCGGGCTCAGCAACTTTATCGGCAGTATTTTCGGGCTGCTGATTCTGGTCGCCGTTATCGCCGGCATCGTGGGCTTGAAAGTATGGTACGGCACGCCGGTCGGGCGCATGGCCATCGACAAAACGCTGCTCAAGCTGCCTATGATCGGAATTCTTCTCCGCAAGATCGCCGTGGCCCGTTTTACGCGAACACTCGGCACGCTGATCTCCAGCGGCGTACCCATCCTCGAAGGATTGGAAATCACCGCGCGCACCGCCGGAAACGCCCTGATCGAGAAGTCGCTGATGGAAGTTCGCAAAGGACTGGAGCAGGGGCGCAACCTTTCCGATCCGCTGAAGGACACCAATGTGTTTCCGGGTATGGTGACCCAGATGATCGGCGTCGGCGAACAGACCGGCGCGATGGACGCCATGCTGCAAAAAATCGCCGATTTCTACGAGGACGAAGTGGACGCCGCGGTGAAAGACCTGCTGGCCGCGATGGAACCGATGATGATCGTTTTTCTGGGCGTGGTGGTCGGAGGCATCGTCATTTCGATGTATTTGCCGCTATTCTCGCTGATCGGGCAACTCAGCAAGGCCCACTAGGGGCCGCGTGAATCGCGCGGCGGTGTTCAGCGGTCTCGGAAACCGGGAGAGCGGTTCGATGGGAACCGCTCTCCAACTCTCCCCGGCTCGAGTCTGACGAAATTTTGATTATGGGAAGGGCGCTGGCTTACCAGCACGTCTCGAATGGAACTGACACAAAATGTCGCTGCGTGGCTGAGCTGGCTTTCGCGCGTCCGTTTCTTCCTCATCACCCTCCTGCTCGCGCTGGTCATCCTGCTGAACATGACCGGGCAGCTGGAAGTCTCCACCCGCTATTTCATTCCGCTGATGATCCTGTGGTACACGCTGGCGATCGTTTACTCAATCCTGATGCGCTGGATGCCGGTGGCCTCCTGGCATGGCGGCGTGCAGTTAGTATTCGACCTGTTCATGGTTACCGGGCTGATTTATCTGACCGGGACGCAGGATAGCTACTTCATCTGGCTGTACCCGCTGGCGATCATCGTCGCCAGTATTTTGTTTTCGCGCAAGGCGACCTTCATCGTCGCGGGCCTCAGCTTCATCCTGATTGGGGGGCTGGCGGAGCTGGTTTTCTACAACGTCCTGCCGCGGATGCAGATTGCAATCCCCAGCAGCCGCCAGCTGCAAACATGGATCTTCAGCAATCTTTTTTATTTCGTGGCGGTCGCCTATCTCTCCAGCCTGCTGGCGCAAACCCTGCGGCGCCACACGGCGGAACTCGAAGTGAAGCGCGGCGAATTGCAGGACCTGCAGGCGTTCAACCAGGACATCATTCACTCCATGCGCGGCGGCCTGCTGACCACGGACCTCGAAGGCCACATCCTTCTGCTCAACCGCACCGGAGAGGAAATTACCGGAAGCCAATTCCAGTCGGTCAAGGGCTCGCCCATCCAGGATGTCTGGCCGGCGTTCTGGCTGCCCGGCGAAATCACGGCCGACGGCAAACTGCCGCAGCGCCGCGAACTGGATTTCACCACGCCGGACGGCCAGCAGCGTTTTATCGGCATCTCGGTTTCGCCGTTGCGAACGGGCGAGCGGCGCACTACCGGCTACGTCTTCAATTTTCAGGACCTGACCGACCTGAAGCGCCTGGAACAGGAAGTGGGCACCAAGGAGCGCATGGCCGCGCTCGGGCGGTTGTCGGCGGCCATCGCGCATGAAATCCGCCAGCCGCTCACCGCGATGGCCGGAGCCGTGAAGGAATTGGGGCGTCTCGTGCCGCTTGAAGAAGATGAGCAGCACCTGGTGGGCATTGTCAGCAGGGAATCGGAGCGGCTGAATAAGATCATCACCGAATTCCTGAACTATTCGCGCGAAAAGACGTACGAATTTTCGGAAGAAGATGTCACCAACCTTTTGAATGAGACGCTCACGCTTCTTGAGCGCAATCCGCAAGTGGATGGACGCTACCGGATCGAGCGTTCATTCACCTCCGCCGAAGCCCGCGTGCGGGTCGACCGCAACCGCATCAAGCAGGTCTTCTGGAATTTGTCTGACAACGCGCTCCGCGCCATGCCCGACGGAGGAATTTTGACGGTCTCGCTGGAGGCCGCGCCGCTCTGGGTGCGCATCCGTTTCCGGGACACCGGCATGGGCCTCGATCCGAGGCAGCGCGCCAAGATTTTTGAGCCTCTGCAATCCAATTTTGCCGGCGGTACAGGCCTCGGGCTGGCCATCGTCTATCAGATCGTTCAGGCGCACAGCGGCCGCGTCAGCGTGTTTTCCGAAAAGGACAAGGGAGCGGAATTTACGGTGGATCTGCCGCGCGTCGCCTGACGCCGGCAGCGGAAGGAAGCGGCAACATGGCTCACATACTGGTGGTTGACGACGAGCGCTCCATCTGCGAATTGCTGGAGATCACTTTCCGCAAGGAGGGGCACCGTGTGGAGGTGGCCCAGAACGGCGAATCCGCCCGCCGCAAGCTGGAGTCCCAGATTTTCGACATTGTGATTTCCGACATTCGCATGCCGGACACTACCGGCGTGGAGTTGCTGCAATTCTGCAAGGAAATTTCGCCCTCCAGCTATTTTCTGCTCATCACCGGCGTGCCCACCGTGGAAACCGCCATCGCCGCGATCAATTCGGGAGCGGACCGCTATGTGATCAAGGATCACGACCTGGTCGACCAGTTGCGCCGCGCCGTGCGCCAGGTGGACGAAACCCTGCGGCTGAAATCCGAAGCCGGCTACCTGCGCCGCGAATTGCGGCGCCTCACCGGGCAGGACAACATCATCGGCCACAGCCCGAAGATGCGGGCGATTTTTGACATGATCACCACGGTCGCGCCGCAAACCAGCCGCGTGCTGATCACCGGGGAAACCGGCACCGGCAAGGAACTCGTCGCCCGCGCGATTCACGAAAACAGCGCGCGCAGCAAGGAGCCGTTTATCACCATCAATTGCGGCGCGTTTCCGGAAACGCTGCTGGAATCGGAGCTCTTCGGCTACGTCAAGGGCGCCTTCACCGGCGCCAATGAAAATCGCCAGGGACTTTTCCGCGGCGCGCATGGCGGAACAATCTTCCTGGATGAAATCGGAAACATGAGCCTGCAGATGCAGGTCAAGTTGTTTCGCGTGCTGCAGGAGGGCAAGGTCCGGCCGGTGGGTTCCAACGAGGAGACGGAGATCGACGTCCGCGTGATCGCCGCCACCAACAAGGATCTGGAAAAAGCCATCGCCGCGGGAGAATTCCGCGAGGACCTTTTCTACCGCCTCAGCGTCATTCCCATTCTGCTGCCGCCGCTCCGCGAGCGCCGCGAAGACATCCCGCTGCTTTCCCGCGCCTTCCTCGAGCGCTTCCGCAAATCCATGGAAAAGCCGGTCGAAGGAATCTCGCCGGAAGCCATGCGCCTTTTGGAATCGTACGACTGGCCCGGAAACGTGCGCGAGCTTGAGAACACCATGGAGCGGTCCGTGGCGCTGGAAACCGAAAAGATGATTTCCGTGGCCGTCCTTCCTGACAAGATCAGCCGGCGGGGCCAGCGTGGCGCGGCGCAGCCTTCGGAAAACGGAAATGGACACGCGCACATTCCCGAGGGAGGAATCGACCTCGAAAAGCATGTGCAGGACCTGGAAAAGAATTACATTCTCGCGGCGCTGGATAATTCGGAAGGCGTGGGCACGCGCGCGGCGGAACTCTTGAAGATGAGCTACCGGTCTTTCCGGCATTATTCCAAGAAGTACAACATCCGGTAGCAGGACGCGGCTAGGGTATCGAGGGCTTCTAAAGCGATCGCATGGACTGCTCGGGCGCGATAGTTTTGCTGAGATTCGTATCGTGGCGTCTTGCCAAAGACAACGCATGCGCCACGGCGCCGGTCGCCAGAATCAGGATGATCGGATCGATCGGAAAGCGGTAACGCGAAGAAGCGTGCGTCACGTAAAAAACCGCGGGAAAGATTAGCAGAACCATTGCGTACGGCGCCGCCTCCGGAAGCCGCGCGCGCTGCGCGACCAGCACTCCGACGAGACATCCCACCGACAGGAAGCAATTGAGCGCCAGAAAGATTCTGGTATTCCGGTCGCCGTTCACCCACACGTCCACCGGGCTGTCGCTGAAAGCCAGCCAGTTCATCTCAAACCGCCGGAAGACAAGATTGAGCGTTTCGGCCGGATGGCTCCGCATGTAGGCGACGGCTTCGTGTTGTTTCTCCGCCATGTAAGCGATCTCGCCCATGCGCACATACTTCGCGGCCTCCGCGCTATCCGAACTCGGATGCTGCCATTGCGCGCTCGTGTCGGTCACCTGCGGGTTGTTTCCCAACCACAATTCCAGGCCGAAATTGGAGCGTAGCACGATGAGCTTCCCGAACACGCGATAGTTGCGCGCGGTCCATGGCACCAGGCAAATGGCGAAGAGCAGCAGCGCCGCCGTGACCGGTTTCAGCCACGCCGCGTGTGTTCGCCGCAATTCCCACACCAGCCAGGCCACAAAAAACGGAAACAGCGAAAGGATGGAAGGATTAATCAGGACACCGATCGCCCACAACCCTCCGTAACCCAGCCAGGAACGCACGGCGCTATTCCCGCGCATTGCCAGCGTGGCCCAAAAAATCAGCGAAAAAACCAGCGCGACCAGCGTCGTGTCCCACACCCACAGCATCGGGTAGTACAACGCGGTAGGAAGAAAAACCCACAGCCATGACGCGCCGATCGCAACGCCACTTCCGAACGTCCTCTTTGCAATCCCGTAAATGGGAAAAATCGTGAGCGCGGAGAAGCAGCAGTTCATCATCTGGATGATCACGTGCGATGTGGCGCTATAAATTCCCCACAGCTTGAAAATCCCGGCGATCAGATACGGATAGAGTGGCGTGAACCACGCCGTCGGCCCGGAAGTCGCATTCAGCAGGGGAGACGAAAATCCTTCTCCCGCAGCGATGGCTCTCGCCACCCGGCCAAGCTCCAGGCCGTACGGTAAGTTCTCGTGCGTCGGCTTGGGTCCGGAGTGCCAGCCCAGATAGACCAGAATGGCCCGCAGAACGAATGCGAATCCCGCAACGAACGCAGGGGAACTGAGGATTCGCGCGCAGTTGCGTTTCATAGCAGGGCGTTGTCCTTGCTGTGTGGCGGGTAAAGGGCCGCGACTTGAAGAAACAAGTCTACGGACTTCTAGGCGCGCTCGCAATCGTTGGAGCCGGGTTTGCGGACCTACATTGTCGTTCCAGTTAGCGGAAAATTCTGGCGAAGCGATTGGCCCCCGGAGTAGTGACAAAACCACTGACCAAAGCACTAATTTGATTGCGCGAATCTTATAAGGAAGTTGTAAAGATTTGAGCGTTTTACGCCGTTTTCTGGCTTGAGAAAACGACAAAATATGTCGCAAATCCAGTCTCCGCCGTGGCCCGTGCGCCTCCCGCGAGGTGATACAAATCACTGAATTCCTGTTACTAGCTGAATCAAAGGGAGTTAAGGTCGCGTGTTCAAAGTGAAACCACCCCCTCTTCGGGTTGGCATCGGGAGTGCTCTATCTCATAGCGCGGCTGAGCCTAACGGCTCACAAATTACTTCAGAACTAACACAGAGTCAGAGGCTGTACAAATTAAAAGGAGCACCGTGCATGCGTAATAAACAGAAGGGTTTTTCGCTTATCGAATTGCTGATCGTCGTGGCGATCATCTTGATCATCGCGGCCATCGCAATTCCGAACTTGCTGCGTTCGAAGATGGCAGCGAATGAGGCGTCGGCAGTGGCCTCGTTGCGCACGTACAACACGTCGATCGTCGCTTACCAGACCACTTACGCGACCGATCCCACCACGGACTTCTCGGCCCTCGGGCCGGTGGCTGCTGGTGGAACGCCGAGCGCTTCCGCGGCGGACTTGGTGGATAGCTTGCTTGGCGCCACGGGTAGCCCGGTGAAGAGCGGATATACGTTCACGTATACCCCGGCTTCGACCACGGCTCCTGTGACTCAATACACGATTCTCGCTGTGCCCCAGTCGACTTCGACCGGTCAGCGCAAATTCTTCACCGATCAGAGTGGCGTGATTCGCCAGACCACGGACGGCTCGACTCCGACGGTCTCCAGCACCCCGATTGGATGATGAATCCTGAACAGTTTCAATCTGGGGGAGAGGGGCCACGGCCTTTCTCCCCCATTTTTACATAACTGGATTAAAGGCTTGGGCGGTAACGAGGGCTACGGGCCAGATTTTCGCCGGAGAAAATGCAATGAGACGCTTGACAACAATAAAAGGTGCAAGGGCCGGCCGCAACCAGGCGGGCTTCTCCCTGATCGAACTGCTGGTAGTGGTAGCCGTCATCCTGATCATCGCGGCGATTGCCATCCCCAACTACATTCAATCCAAGATGCGCGCCAACGAAGCTTCCGCCGTGCAGAACCTCCGCAATATTTCCACGGCTGAAATTATGTATTCATCGACCTACGGAATAAATTATTCCGTCACCCTGTTGCAGCTCTCCGGCAACGGCATCAACCCGGACCAGAACAATGCGGGAACAATTGACGACGTTCTCGCGGGCGGCGTGAAGAGCGGCTACAGATTTGTCTACACGCCGGTGTTGACCGACGCCAACGGACACACCGTGACCTATACGTTGACTGCCGACCCGCTATCGGCGACCACCGGGCAGCGGCACTTCTACACCGATCAAACCTGCGTCATCCGGACCAACAATTCCGTGCAGGCCGGACCCACCGATTTGCCGATTTAGTCTGGTCCGATTTCGTTTAGCTGCGTTTCGCCGGTGAGACGGCGCAAGCCTCAGCGTTCGAGCCTTCCTGTTATACTTCCCGTGTGAAATCGCGAATCAGTGTGGCAGTGGCCGCCGCAATTTTGGCCAGCGGCATTTTTGCCGTGGCTGGCGCGCCTCAATCGCCCTCCCAGCCTTCATCCGATGCCGCAAAATCCCTGGCACACCTTTTGCAGGAGCACTACCGCCAGCCGAAAACCTTGAAGGCTGTTTTCCTCGAGCGTTACAGCGAAGGGAAGAACGACGCCAAGGTGGAATCCGGCACGGTTTATTTCCGCCGGCCGGGCGAAATGCGCTGGGAATATGATTCTCCCGAGAAAAAGCTGTTTCTTGTCGATGGCAAGAACACCTGGTTTTATGTGCCGTACGACCGCACCGTTACGAAATCACCAGTGAAAGAAAGCTCCGATTGGCGAACGCCTTTGTCGCTCTTGACCGGAAAAGCCGACCTGCCGCGCTTGTGCAGCCAGATTGACGTAGTCAGCCAGCCGAACCTCCCGGCCGGTCATGCCGTGCTGCGCTGCCTTCCCAAGGAACCGAAGAGAACGCCGGACCAAAACGGCTACACGGAGGTTTTTCTGGAATTGGATTCCACGACTGGGGAGCTAGCTCGCATCGATATCCATGAGCCCGGCGGAATCGATCTGGAATATCGCTTCGGTAACTGGCAGACGGACATCCCGCTTTCGGCGGACCAGTTCCATTTTCAAGTGCCGGCAGGCGTGGCTATTGTCGATGGCTCGACGCTCCCCGAATCGCCTCTCTGAATTCCTTGCGTGTCAATCGCACAGCTCCCAAATGTTTCGGGTATTTGAAGGGGATTTGAGATTGGAAAGCGGATTAATGATGCGGCGTCCCGACCAGCTCACTGGGATGAGAATCAGCCTGGGACGCCGCCTAAACGAACCGGAGAGTTGCGTCTCCAGCTCGTGCGTGGGGGATCAATTTCCAGAACCTAATAAGCTTACTTCAAGTCCGGTATTGTATAAGAAGGAAACCCCTAACGGCAAGGATCGCGTTTGGTCACCGGCGATGCGGCAAAATCGCCCGGCGCGCCAACATCCGGCCGCCAGATACAGGCGTAAACGGATTGGAGTGGATGTTCAGGGCGCATGGCCGGCCCCCCCCTTCAACGGTGCGTTATCTTGTGTTCTCTTATTGACCGGGAATTCATGAGTTGCTAACGAAAGTGAAATGCCTTTCCGCCGGCTCGCCCGGTAAAATCGGTGAGGCGCCCCGCCGCGCCGCATTGTCATCCAGCGCACGCAGACGCGGGGCCAGCTTTCTGCATCTATAGGGGTTGAGGTACACTCACGTAATGGCTGAGTTTGTCTGCAAAGTCGCCGATGGCAGCGGGAAGGTCTTCCTGCAGGTGGAGCCTGCCGAGTCCATGACCGAGGCTCGCCAGAAACTCACCGACCGCGGACTTTTCGTATACAACGTGCGGCCGCGAGCCGGTGTGGTCGGCCAGTTGTTTGGCCGGAAGCGCCAGAAATCCGTCGATGTGAACGATTTTCTGGTCTTCAACCAGCAACTGAACACTCTGATAAAAGCCGGAATTCCGATTCTAAAGGCGCTGGATCTGCTTTCTGAGCGCGCGGCGGCCGAGGGATTGCGGCCCGTCCTCGGCGAAGTTCGCCGCCTGGTCCGCGAGGGGACTCCGCTTTCCGAAGCTTTGGAGCAGCAGGGCGTCTTTCCAAAGGTTTACACGGTTTCGGTACTGGCGGGTGAAAAGAGCGGAAATCTCTCCGGCGTGCTGGAGTATTACATCGCGTATCAGCGGGTGACGACCGGATTCCGCAAAAAGCTGATCGCCACACTGATCTACCCGATCATTCTGGTTTGCGCCGCCACCGGGATCGTCACCTACCTGGTCAGCTCGGTGATTCCGAAATTCGCGGGACTCTACGCCGACCTGAATATTACTTTGCCGCAGGCCACCCAGCTGCTGATCGCCATCACCGTGACTTACCGGCCGTATTTGCTGGCCACCATCGCCACGCTCGCTTTTATCGCCATTGTCGCTTATGCATGGTCGCAGACTCCGCAAGGCGGCCTGGCCATGGAGCGGATGCGAATGCGCCTCCCGCTGGTGGGCGAAGCGATTTCCAAATTTCAGTTTGCGCAATTCTGCCGCACCCTTTCCACCCTGCTGGCCGGAGGCACACCTCTGGTGCAGGCCATGGAAACCGCCGGTGGGGCGATCCACAGCCGGCTGGTTTCCGGCGCGGTCATCCAGGCCGCGCAATTGGTGAAGGAAGGGCAGTCGTTGCACAGCAGCCTCGCGTCGACGAATCTTGTTCCGGACCTCGCATTGGAAATGGTGGAGGTCGGCGAGGCCAGCGGCTCGCTTTCCGCGATGCTGGCCAGCGTGGCCGAGTTTTATGAGGACGATGTAAATACCAGCCTGGCGAACTTGGTGGCGGTCATCGAGCCGGCCATCCTGATTTTTATGGCGATCTTGATTGCTTTTATCCTGGTGGCGCTGTACCTGCCGATGTTCTCGTTGTCCGTCGGCGGCCAGGGGGGATAGAGAATTATGAGCACCACCGATCAAACACTGGCGACCGCACCGGACCCGCAGGGCGAACGCGAGCGATCGCGCCGCCTGGCGGAGCGCTATCGCTGCGGATTCGTCGATTTATTCGAACAACGCATCGATCCGGAGCTGTTTCGCAGCATTCCCGCGGAGTTGATGTTCCGGTTCAACTTCGTGCCGATGGAGGCCCAGAACGGCGCCCTGGTGATCGCAGTGGCCGATCCTAGCCAGGTTCTGCTCAGCGACGAACTGCCGCTGCTCTTGGGCAAGAAGCTGATCCTGAAGGTGGCCACGCCCACGCAGATCAGCGACCTCCTGAAGCGCACCGAGCAGTCCCAGCGCGTTCTCGATCAGGCGACCGAAGCCTTCACCCTGACGGTGGTCGAGGAAGACGACGAAGCCGACGCCAATATTTCGGCGGACAGCCTGACGCAGCAGGATTCCGCAGTCAGTCCCGTCGTTCGCTTGGTGGACACGGTGATTTTTACCGCGCTCGAACGTCGCGCGTCGGACATTCACATCGAAGCCCGCGATATCGAAGTGGCCGTGAAGTACCGCATCGACGGCGTACTGGTCCACGCCATGGCGCCGATTTCGAAAGACTGGCTGTCCACCATCATTTCGCGCATCAAGGTGATGAGCGAACTGGATATCGCCGAGCGCCGCGTGCCGCAGGACGGGCGCTTCCGCGTGCGCTACAAGGGGCGCTTCGTGGACTTCCGCGTTTCCATCATGCCGTCGATCCACGGCGAGGACGCCGTGCTGCGCGTTTTGGACAAGGAAACGCTCTCCGAGAAATTCCAGAACCTCAGCCTGGACGTGGTGGGATTCTCCAACGACGAGATGCGGAAATTCCGCCGCTACATTCGCGAGCCTTACGGCATGGTGCTGGTTACCGGTCCGACCGGATCGGGCAAAACCACCACGCTGTATGCCGCGATCAACGAAATCAAGACCGACGAAGACAAGATCATTACGATTGAAGATCCAGTGGAATACCAGGTTCGGGGAATCACCCAGATTCCGGTAAACGAAAAGAAAGGCCTCACGTTTGCCCGCGGGTTGCGCTCCATTCTGCGCCACGACCCGGACAAGATCATGGTCGGCGAAATTCGCGATAACGAAACGGCGCAAATCGCGATCCAGTCTGCGCTCACCGGACACCTGGTGTTCACCACGGTGCACGCGAACAATGTGACCGACGTGATCGGCCGTTTCATTAACATGGGCGTCGAGCCGTATAATTTCGTGTCCGCGCTGAACTGTATTCTGGCGCAGCGCCTGGTGCGCGTTGTTTGCGTCCACTGCAAGAAAGCGGTGCGCTACTCCGCCGATGCACTGCGGGCTTCCGGTCTGGACCCGGATGAGTGGGGAGTGGTGCAGTTCGTCGAGGGCGCGGGCTGCCTGGAATGTTCGGGCACCGGATTCCGCGGCCGCAGCGCCATTTCCGAACTGCTCGATCTGTCCGACCGCATTCGCGAGATGATTATCGACCGCCGCCCGACGTCCGAAATCAAGCGGGCGGCCGGCGAAGAGGGCATGACGTTCTTGCGGGATTCCGCGCTGGCCAAAGTGCGCGAGGGCGTGACCACGCTGAAAGAAATTAACAAGGTGACTTTCATTGAGTAGCGGCGACAGCATCCGGCAGGGAATCTACCAAAGCGGATTTGTTCGCCGCGTCGCTCGCTGGCTGGATTCCATTCCGCACCCGCTGGTGGCCTGCGAAATCGCGGCGGACTACGTGGCCGCGGCGCGCTGGACGCGCGCGGGCTTGAATCTGGACAGCTTCGCCGTGGAGCCGCTGGCGCCAGGGGCAGTTTTCCCGACGCCTGTGGAAGCCAATATCATCGACAACGCGGAAGTCCGCGGGGCGGTCGGCCGCGTCTTTTCCCGCCTGCGGGCCAAGAACGAAGATGTGGCGCTGCTGCTGCCGGATTCCGTGATCCGCGTGTTTGTGCTGCACTTCGATGTGTTCCCGCGCAAGGCGGAAGAGGCCATTCCTATCCTGCGGTGGCGCCTGAAAAAGAGCGTGCCGTTCGAGGCCGAGGAAACGCTGATTTCCTACATGCGGCAGTCGCCGCGCGAAGAGGGTGTGGACATCGTCACCGGCCTGGCGCGGCTGCGGATTGTTCGGGAATACGAATCTTTGGTAGAGTCGGTGGGGATGTCGCCGGGCGTGGTGATGAGCTCCACGCTGGCTGCCGTCCCGCTGCTGCCAGACAACCGGCCGTCGCTTCTGGCGCGTGTTGCGGGCACTACGCTGACCACGGCGATCGTTCGCGAAGGCATGCTCTGCGGGTACCGCTGCACCACGCTTCCGGCTGACGCGAGCGTGGTTTCGCCACAGGCGCTGCTGGATGAAATCTATCCGCTGGCCGCTTATTACCAGGATTCCTGGAGCGAGGGTATCGCGCAGGTGCGCCTCGCCGGGCTGTATGACCGCGTCGCTGAATTTCGCGAGCCCTTCGAGCGCGAGCTGAAGTGTCCGGTGCAATCCCTGCTCTCAGCCGCTAGCAACGAGGGGATGATCCGCTCGGACGACCAGCCATTGGTCGAGCGAGGCCTCGAAGCGCTGATCGGCTGGACGTTGAATCGCGGAGCATGAGCGCCGCGCGGAAGGAACTGCTCGTTTTCGCGGAATGAAAGTACGCCTCAATCTATCGACCTCACCGCTCGAGAGCAACCGGCGATTCACGCTGGGAGCCACGATTGTCGGAACGATTGCCGTGATCGCCCTGCTGGCGCTTTCCTTCAGCACCTGGTCACTGTGGCGCCGCGACAAGGTCATGACCGCGCGGCAAGACTCGCTGGAATCGCAGATCGCGCGGCTGCAGCAGCAGCGCCAGAGTCTTTCCGATTTCTTTGAAAATCCGCAGACCGTGCAGCGCCGCCAGCGGGCCGCTTACCTGAACTCGCTCATCCAGCAGCGCGCGTTTCCGTGGATCAAAATTTTCATGGACCTGGAGCGCATTCTGCCCGAGGGTGTCCGTGTAGTGAGCATCGAGCCGAAGCTGTCAGGGGATACCGTGCAACTGACGGTGCTCGTTGGCGCGATGAGCGATGACAGCAAGCTGAAATTCCTGAAAGCGCTGGAGACTTCGCCGGCGTTCTCGCACATCGAGCTCTTAAACGAAACGCGCCCTACCAACGAACGCCCGGGCGCGGAACAGGCTGATCGCGTCATGCTTTCGCTGCAGGCGCAGTATTCCGTGATCTGACGGTCACATGACGGTGCTATGAGATGAAGTCGGCTATCACACAACGCAACAATTTGATCCGCTGGGTGCTCGCCGCGGTCCTGCTGGCGGACGTGTTGCTGATCGGCGCGCGCTGGCGCTTGAGCAGCGTGCCGCATGTGCAGAATAGCGACTTGAACCGCCTGGAAATGCTGGAGAAGCAGTACCGCGCGGACAATACCCGGCTGGAGCGCTTCCGCACCGAATTGCCCGCGGACGAGAAACAGTGGGACGAATTTTTTACCGCCAATTTCCGTCCTGCCGGAGCGGGATACTCGGCGATCAGCGGAGACCTGGGTGAACTGTCGCGTTCCGCCGGCCTGCGATCGGACGCCATTTCTTTTCACCAGCATCCGCCCGACAAGCGCGGCCTGATGCAGGTGGATATCACCACGGCGGTAGAGGGCGATTACGACGGCCTGATCCAGTTCCTGAACAAGCTGGAACATTCCGATAATTTCTACGTACTGGACAGCCTGTCACTCGCCTCCAGCAGCGTGGGAAAGCTCCGGCTGAACGTCACTCTGCGCACTTATTTCCGGACCACATGACCAATCGCACCAAATCCATCGTGCTGGTAGTACTGCTGCTGATGCTGGCCGGCGCGGCATTCAATTTCTATCGCACGCGGTATGCTTCCGACGACAGCACGCCGCCGCCGGTCTCGCTGGATGCAAAATTCACACCGTTGAATGTCGATAACCCGGCTTTGCGAATGGATATTCTGAAGCGCTTCCTGGCCCTGGAATATACCGGGGTGCACCGAAGCATCTTCAGCGCCAAGATGCCGCCTCCGCCCACTCCGCCGGTGACCCGTCCGGTGATTGCCGAGACGGGACCGCCGCCCGGACCGCCGCCGCTCACCGTGGATGCGAAATATTTTGGATATGTCAGCGACCCGCGCGGGGACCACCGGCGGGCGTTCTTCTCGTCCGGCAACAACGACGACATAATCATTGCCGGAGAGGGCGACACGCTGCTGGGCCGCTTCCGGGTGGTTCGCCTGACGACCACGAGCGCCGATGTGGAAGAGGTTTCCACGGGACGCCGCGCCACGCTGAATTTGGAAGAGCCGCCCCCGGCCGGATAGCGACGGCCTCAGAAAACTGGCCGAATACAACGGACGGAATCGAACTGCACCGATCATGCCCGCAACATCCATCTATCGACGCGGCACTCAGGCAGGCTACACGCTGCTGCTGGTGATGTTCATGGTGGCGGTCATGCTGGTCACCGCCGCGGCCATCACTCCCAACCTGCTGACCGAAGGCCGCCGCGAAAAAGAACAGGAAATGGTGTGGCGCGGCAATCAGTACGTGCGCGCGATCGGGCTGTACTACAAGAAATTCGGGAAGTATCCCACTCGCATTGAGGACCTCACCCGGCAGACCAACGGCGTGCGCTTTCTTCGCCAGGCCTACAAAGATCCGATGAACAAGGATGACGGGTCCTGGCGCTTCATCTATGTGGGACCCAATGGCCAACTAATCGGAAGCCTCAAACAGGTGAGCCTGCTGCAAACGACACTGTCCGTTCCCGGAGCGGGCGGAGCGCTAGGTGCCGGGCTCGGTGGAGGGTTGCAGCCGCTGACCTCTCCCGGCATCGGGCAGAACCAGCAAGGCCAGATGAACGGATTGCAAACGATGACCGGTGTGGCGGGGCAGCAAAACGCGAACCCCGCGTCCGCCGCGAACCCGCTGGAGTCGCAGCCGCAGGGGTTTCAAGGCGCCGTGCTCGGCGGAAACATCATCGGCGTGGCCAGCAAAATCAAGCAGCCGTCCTTCAAGGTCTACCTCGGAGGCGACACCTACCAACTTTGGGAATTCATCTGGAATCCGACCGGGCAGATTGCCGTGCCTGCAACGGCGCCGGTGAATCCGAACGGCAATCCCACTGGAACAAATCCTGCCGGTGCCAATCCTGCGGGGACCAATCCCGCGGGGACGAATCCGCCTGGAACTACTCCCAATCCTAATAATCCGAATCCTCCGGACGGGTCGCAGCCGCAGAATCCGCAGGCTCCGGTGACCGCGCCGTCGCCTGCCCAGATGCAGTAAGCGTCGTGCATGCTCCAGCCTGCGAATGATCCATCCGCAAAAAGTTTGTCATTCTGAGCAAAGCGAGGAATCCCTCCGTAGTTCTTTGCTTATACCTGGATCGAAGAGAGATTCTTCGCGTCGCTCAGAATGACAAACGGGATTTTTTTCGCAGCCTGTGAACGCCTCTGCCACTGATCGCTATTGCAATTGGAGTTGGGCGTGATTGGCGCTGCGGAATTTTTCAGTTACGCGGCGAACGTAGTCGCGGGTTTCGCGGTACGGCGGCACGGCGCGGTACTGGCCGACGCGGTCGGGTCCGGCGTTATACGCGGCGAGCGTCAACGCCAGGTCGCCGTTGTAACGGGTGAGCAATTCCTTCAGGTAGCGGGTGCCGGCTTCGATGTTTTGCTGCGGATCGAAGATCTGCTTTACGCCGAAACGCGCCGCCGTTTCCGGCATCAGCTGCATCAGGCCGCGGGCCGAGCGCCAGGAAACCGCGTTGGGATTGAAATTGGATTCGACCGCGATCACGCTGGCCACCAGTTCCGGCGCCACGCCGTGAACGCGCGCCGATTCCGAGATGAAATTCGCGAAGGGAACCTCGAGCAACTTTATCTTGACGGGAGTGAAGGTATCCTCTGGATCGACGCGTACGACGGAATCGGTTGGAATTTCCATCGTGCCGCCGGACATGGTGAGGCGCAGCGTGTCGCCAACTCGTTCGTAGGCGGTCACGTGAATACGCTGTCCGGTTTGCAGGACGATGTAATCGGCACGCGCCGCAGGGCCGAGCGCTGCAAGCGCGGCGAAGCTCAGCGCCACGCCGAGCACTCGGGACCTCACTGAAGTCAGCCGAATCACTTCACGCATCTCCAAACGCGTACTTCTCGATGGCCGCGGCCACGCCGCCCTGATCGTTGCTGAGGGTCTCACGCCAGCCGAGCGTTTTCAACTGCGGCACGCCGTTGCCCATCACCACCGGGAGCCCCGCATATTCGAGCATCTCCAGGTCGTTCAGGTTGTCTCCAATGGCCATCACGTCGTCGCGCGACCAGCCACGGCGGCGCACCCATTCGGCGAGAGTCGCGCCCTTGGAGCATCCCGGAGCGATGACGTCGACCAGCCCAAAATCGCGCTTGTCGTACACCGTCATGGCCAGGGAATATTCCGGGGCGAAGGGCAGCGCCGTTAGAAAAGACTCCACTTCGCGCATCTGGTTCGCGTAGCCGGTGAACATCACCTGAATCGGGTCCTCGGTAAGGCAATCGTGCAGCGGCGACATCTCCGCAATATATTCGCGGTTGCGCGCGAAGTACGCGCCGCGCAGCGGGTCTTCCCAGTCAATGCGTTCGTAAATCACCTGGTTTTCACGCGGGCGGTTAAAGCACACCGAGGCCAGCTCACGGAAAGGTCCCGATTCATGCAGCACCCGGGCGGCGACGTTCCGCGGCAGCAGGTTGACGAATTGAGTTTCGCCGGAACTGGATTTCACCAAAGCGCCGTTGTTGACGATCATGGTCAGCGGGCAAGGGAACTGGCGCGCAATGGGAGTAGCGAAGTCGTAGCGGCGCCCGGTGACCAGGGCGATTTCGATTCCCCGGGAATATGCATCGGCCACCGCGTCGCGATTGATGGCGGGCAGTTGGGAGCGCTCGTCGAGCAGCGTCCCGTCAATATCGAGGGCAATCAGGCGGACCGGCATTCGTCCATTTTACCGTGTCCCGGCGTTTTCCGGCGAGATTCGTGAGGTACAGGTGTGTTTTTGCGGCAAGCCGAGCCCTGCAAGACTGCGAAGCATTCGCCTTATTACTGTTGCGTTGGCGGCTTGGCCGTCCATGGAACGCTGACGGTCATGTGGGCGGAGGGAGCGCTCTCCACGCCCTTCACGTCGACGGACGTGACGTAGTAGTCGTAGGTTTGGCCGGCCGCGACCGTGTGGTCGGTGTATTGAGTGCCTTCCACGACTCGGACGTTCAGCCGAACCGGCGCGCCCGTCGAAGCGGTTCGGTACACGTAATAGCCTTGAATCGGCGACGGACTTGCGGTCCAGGTGAGGGTAACCGAGTGCGGGTTCGGCGGGCCCGGACGGCCGTTGTACCAGCGGGTCAGATACCCGCACCCGCTGAACAGTGGCAGCGCCAGAAGGGATAGAACGAAGAAGCGGCGCGCGGCGGATGTGTCGAATCGTTTTGGCATTCCGAAATGACCGGCAACTTTCGCCCTAACAGCTTGTCAGCCCTCCCAGAGCGTACCTGAGACGACAACAACGGGCAACCGATGCGCTGCACCAAGATTTCCGCTCTAGCACCAGCCAGAGGGCGTCTGCAAAGTATACCTTCTGACAAATATTTTACAGTTTACAACAAGTCCGACAATGAACGCGGATTACCCTTCACGCAAACGTCGTCGCCCGAAAGAGAAATTCAGATGCGCACAGGCAGATTCTTTGCGACGCCACGAACTCTCATGGGAGCGAACGCGCGGTGCTGCTGTCGCCGAAGTAGCCGCTAGCCGCCGTTCAGGGTCATGAAAAAGGCGATGGCGCGCCCGGCGAGCGCGACGCTCAGCCACGATATGATGGACAGG
>Ga0209168_10001561_pt1 | contig 17751 bp, 12 predicted proteins | sample Coa_R1_FD_187156 | JGI IMG/M metagenome (GOLD analysis project Ga0209168, IMG submission 187156) | Surface soil microbial communities from Centralia Pennsylvania, which are recovering from an underground coalmine fire - Coalmine... | ecosystem: Environmental > Terrestrial > Soil > Unclassified ... | reverse complement strand
CGCGTGAGTCTGGGCGAGGTCGCCCGGCTCGGCCGGCAGGGCCTCGCGCAGCGCGGCGCGCGCCGCATCCGGGATCGGCCGCCAGACCGGCTGCTGGCGCAGGCTTTCCAGATGGTCGAACAGGTCGTCCAGCATCCGATGACCCTGCGCCCGCGTCGCGCCCCAGTCCGATGGATCAAGCCCGCTCTGCGCCACGCCCCGGTCCTTCTTCAGCGTCCAGCCGCCACGCGGATCGGCGTCGGCGGCGCGAGCTCGCGTTTCAGCGTCTCGATCGGGACGGGACGGCCGAACAGGAAGCCCTGCAGCGCGTGCACGCCGGCCGCGCGCAGGAACCGATGCTGGCCCGCCGCCTCCACCCCCTCCGCGACGACCTTCATCCCCAGCGCGCGCCCGATGCTGATCAACGCGTGGACGAGCGTCGCCGACTGCACGTCCTCGCTGCAGCGGTCGATGAACAGCCGGTCGATCTTCAGCTTGTCGAACGGGTAGAGCTGCAGATGGCTGAGGCTCGAGTAGCCGACGCCGAAGTCGTCCAGTGCCGTCTTCACCCCCAGAGCATGCAGGCGCTCCATCGCGCGCAGCACCTCCTCGCCCCCGGCCAGGATGGCGGTCTCGGTGACCTCGATCTCGAGCCGGCGCGCGTCGTAGCCATGGCGGGCGATGACGACGGCCAGTTCGTCTGTGAAGGCGGGGTCGGCGAACTCCACCGCCGAGGCGTTGATGGCGACGGCGAGGCCGTCCAGCCCCTTCGTCTCGGCCAGCGTGCGATCGAGGACCCAGCCGGTGATCTCGCGGATCAGGCCGGCGCGCTCCGCCAGCGGGATGAACAGGGCCGGGCTCACCGGCCCCCGCGTCGGATGCGTCCACCGCAACAAGGCCTCGACGCCCAGGACGGTCTGTCCATCGCGATCGACCTGCTTTTGATAGACGAGGCCGAATTCGCCGCGCTCGCGCGCCAGTCTGAGATCGGCGAGCAGACGCGCCTGATCGTCGCCGGCGTCCCCGTCATCGCCGTCCGCCGCGCCGGCCAGATCGGCCAGCGTCGCCAGCAGAGCGCGTTGCAGGGACTCCACTTCCGACTGAGCGACGTCGCGCTCGCGCGCGGCCGCTTCGATTCCGGCGGCCTGCTCTGCGACGACGCGCGCGCCGATCGCGCCGCTCATCGACTTCAGCGAATGGGCCGCGTGCGCGCACTCGGCGCGGTCGCCCGCGTCCACCGCCTCGGCCAGCGTCCGCACGGCGACCGGCGCATGCTCGCGGTAGAGGCGACGGACCCGTTCGACAAAGTCGGCGCGGCCGTTCAGCGCCATCTGGTCCAGCTCCGCGGCCACCGCCGGATCGATCAGCACGCCAGGGGAAACGAGGGCCTGGGGCGTGAGCGCGGCGGCGGGCTCGGGCGTTGCGGCCGGTTCGGTCGGCTCGATGAACGGCATGAGCGCCCGCGCCAGGCCGGCCACGGTGAACGGTTTCAGAAGCACGCCGTCCATGCCCGCGGTTCGCCAAGCCTCGCCGCCGGCGCTCAGGACTTCCGCGGTCAGCGCCAGGATCGGCGTGCGCTCGCGGCCGCCCTCGGCCTCGGCGGCGCGAATGGCGCGGGCGGCCTGGTAGCCGTCCATCAGCGGCATGGCGCCGTCCATCAGGATCAGGTCGAACGTCTCGGTCAACGCGGTCTCCACGGCTGCGCGGCCGTCCACCACGACGGCGGTCGAAACCCCCAGCCGCGCCAACGCCTCCATGGCCACCTCGCGGTTGACGGCGTTGTCGTCGGCGACCAGCACCCGGCGCCCGGCGAAGCTCGGCAGAGCCTCGGCCTCGCCACGCGCTTCCTCCACCAGCGCGTCGGAGAGGGGCGCGCCCTCGGCCAGCGCGCCGAGCAGCGCCGCCAGCTCATGGCGACGGAGCGGCTGCACCAGCACCGCCTGAGCCTGGCCGGCGTGGCGGAGCGCCGCCGGCTGCGGATCGCCGTACTCGCCGATGCAGATGGCCTGAGCCGCGCCCCGCGCCAGCGTCGCCAGTCTGGCGGCGTCGGCGATCACCACGATGGCCTCATCGCCGGCCTCTATCGCTCCAGCGGCGGCGAGGAAGCGGCGCAGCGCCGCGCGCGTGGCGACGCCGGCGCAGTCGAGCGTCACGCCCGCGCCGGAAAGGTCGGGCCAAGGCGGCGCGGGCTCGATCACCTCGGGCGTGAATTCGAAGCCGAAGGTCGACCCGCGGCCAGGTTCACTTGCGGCCACCAGCTGGCCGCCCATGGCCTCCACGAGCCGGCGGCAAATGGCGAGGCCAAGGCCGGTGCCGCCAAAGCGGCGGGTGGTCGAGGCGTCGGCCTGGCTGAAGGCGGAAAAGAGCGAGCCGATCTTGTCGGCGGCTACCCCGATGCCGGTGTCGCGCACCTCGACGCGGATGGCGCCGCCATCGCCCGGCGCGACCAGGACCAGGACGCCGCCGGTCTCGGTGAACTTGAGCGCGTTGTTGACTAGGTTGCCGATCACCTGCCTCAGCCGCACCGCATCGGCGGCGATCAGCGCCGGCGTCGCCGGATCGACGCAGACGGCGAGATCGAGCGACTTCTCGCGCGCCCGCTCCCAGAACAGGCTGGCCACGTCCTCGGCGACCTCGACCAGATCGGTCGGCGCGGCTTCCAGCGTCATCTTGCCCGCTTCGATCTTCGAAAAATCGAGGATGTCGTTGATGATCGCGATCAGGCTCGCGCCCGACTTGGCGATCACCTCGGCGAAGCGCCGCTGGCGCGGCGCGAGTTCGCCGGCGGCCAGCAGCTCGGCCATCACCATCACGCCGTTCATCGGGGTGCGGATTTCGTGGCTCATCACCGCCAGGAAGTCCGACTTGGCGCGGTTGGCGCCCTCGGCGGCGTCCTTCGCCTCGCGCAGCTCGCGTGTGCGGTCGGCGACCGTACGCTCCAGCCCCTCGTCACGACCGCGGACTTCGCCGAGCATGCGGTTGAAGCCCTCGACCAGCAGCGCAACCTCGCCGTCGGCGGAGACGGCGACGGGCCGGGTGTAGTCGTGGCTGGCCTCGACCTCGGCCATGGCTGCGGTCAGGGCCGTCACCGGCGCGGCGATCCGCAGGCCCAAGCGCCAGGCGACCAGCAAGCCGGCGAGCGACGCGGCCAGCGCGGCGACGAGGCTGATCCAGAGGCTGGAGGCGAACCGCCCGCCGCCGGTCAGGCGGCCGGCCAGCACCACCCGCCCGACCGTCCGCCGGTCGTAGGTCACCGGCGCCGAGACCTCGACCGTGTGCGCGCGCAGCATCGACCAGATCGAAGGTCGGGCCGCGCCGGCCGCGGTCTCGATATCGGTGGTGAGCCGCACGCCCGAGCCGGTCTCGGCGACCAGCGCGCCGTTCGCGGCCTCGACGCGCGCGTAGGCGACCTCCGGCATGAGCTGGATGGAGCGCAGCGCCTGATAGGCGCCGCCGCGGTCCCCCGTCGCCGCGGCCTGCCCGACCAGCGCGCTCAGCACCGCGGCTTCCGCCTGCAGGCGGTCGACCTCGAGCGCCGCGTCGCGACGCGCGTCGCGCCAGGCGGAGACGCCGGAAACGAGGACGACGGCCACGCCAACCGACGCCAGCACCAGCGCCGCGAGCTTGCCGCGGATGGAGCCTCGGAGGCGGCGTGCGGATCGATCTGGCAACGTGGTCAACAAAAGGCAAACGGCGGATTCCCCTGCCGTTACGGGGGATTAATGACTGCCCGCTTAACTGGGGGCCTCTTTTCGCCAGGTTCCTCGCTTCCCATGCCGGCGTCGCCGAAGGCTCCGCAGCCATATTTCCCGGTCCTCGAGGAGGAGGTGCGCCTCCTGTTTGTCGACGACGACCCGATTCTGCGCGAATTCGCGGCCGTGCATCTGGCCAGCGAAACGGTCGAGGTCAGGACGGTCGGCGACGGCGATGAAGCGCTCGCGATGCTCGGCGAGTGGCCGGTCGACCTCATGCTGCTCGACCTCGAAATGCCGCGCGTGGACGGCTTTGAGGTGCTGGAACGGCTCGCCGCCAACCCGGCGCATCGCGACCTGCCGGTGATCGTGGTCACCGGGCGCGAAGACATCGCCGCCATCGACCGCGCCTTCGCGGTCGGCGCGACCTCGTTCGTGTGCAAGCCGTTGAACTGGCGGTTGCTGGCCTACCAGATCCGCTACGTGCGCCGCGCGCGCGCCGCCGTCGCCAAGGCCGAGGCTCGCCTGGCCGACCTCGCGCGGGAAACCGGCCGCCTGCTCCAGCTCGCCGGCGGCGAAGCGCCGAGCCCGCCGCTGGCTGCGCTGCGGGCGATGCTCGAACCACTCGCGAACCGGGCGGCGTGATGGGCCTGCGCGGCCTCCTTCGGCGCCTCGGGCTCGACCGTCGCGGCGGGATCGCGACCACGTTCGCCATCGCCGTGCCCGTGCTCGTCGTGCTGGCGTGTGGCGCGATCGATCTCACCAGCGTGCGATCCGACGATAGCGCCATGCAGGACGCCGCCGACGCCGCCGCGCTCGACGCCGCCAAACAGCTCGGCGTGTCGGACGAGGCCGGCATCAGCGCCCGCGCCGGCCCCTTCGCCGCGGTTCAGCTTGGCGACTCCGCCGCGCGGCTGGGCGTCACAGCCACGACCACGTTCGGCAAGGACGACTCGAGCGTCACCGTCACGCTGACCGGTCACCGGCCGTCCTTCTTCGCCAACCTGTTGCCGCCCGGCGGCTGGACGCTGCACACGAGCGCGACGGCCGCATCACTCGGGCGAACGCCGCTCTGCGTGCTGAGTTCGGGCTCCAGCGGCGCCGACCAGATCACGATGACGGACCAGTCGCAGATCACCGCCAACAACTGCCTGGTTCAGTCGAACAACAACGTCGCCGTCGAAGGATCGGCCTCGCTGCAGGCGGGTCTGGTTCAGGCGGTCGGGACCGCCAGCGGCAATATCACGCCCGCGCCGCAGTCGGGCGCGCCGCCGATCGCAGATCCTTTCGCGTCGCTGGCGATCAACCCCAACGGCTTGATCTGCAACCCGCTCGATCTCGTGTACGACATCGGCGTCACGGTGCTCACGCCAGGCATCCACTGCGGCAACATCACCGTGCGCAAGAACGCCGTCGTTCAGATGCTGCCGGGGGAATACTACTTCCTCAACGGCCACCTGACGATGATGGACAATTCGCAGCTCGTCGGCTCGAACGTCGTGCTCGTCTTCGATTCCAAGTCGACCTTCACCTTCCAGGACGGGGCGCAAATCGACCTGCGCGGGCGGACGGGGCGGTCGCCGCTGGCCGGGTTTGTTATCGCCACAACGCGCGACAACACCGGCACGTTCACCATCTCCTCGAGCGCCGCGCGCGAGCTGCTTGGCACGATCTACATTCCAAACGCGACGCTCGCGGTCAGCGGAGCGAACAACCTCGTCGCCGACCAGTCGGCCTGGACGGTGGTCGTGGCCAGGGCGATCAGCGTCGGCGGCAGCGCCAACCTGGTGATCAACGCCAACTACGCCGGCTCGACCGTGCCAGTGCCGAGCGGCGTCGGGCCGCGCGGCGGCAAGGTGATGCTCACGCGCTAGGGGGGTCGAAGCGGCGGTTGGTCAACCGCCAGGCAGCGAGGACCGCCGCCGCCAGCAGCGGCAGGAACGCCGCGAACAGCCAGAAGCCGGCGGCCCGGGCCGAACCGAGGCTCATGCCCCGCCCGACGCCCAGCGCCGTTGCGATCGACCCGGCCGCGGCGGCGGCGACGGCCGCGCCGATCATCGAGGCGGTCGGCACCGATCCCGAGGCCAGCGGCCGCTCGGCGTCGTCGGTGTTGGCGACGATGCGGGCGGCCACGAACGCCCAGGCCATGCCGAAGCCGGCGCCGCTGACGAACACCAGCGCCGCGATGGCGGCGATCGAGCCGTGCGGAACGACGAACATCATCGCGACCTGGGTCGCGGCGATCAGCGCCACGCCCAGGCGGATGTAGCCGCGCGCCCAGCCGCGCCCGGCGATGACGAGCGCGCTCAGCGTCCAGCCAAGCGCCCCGCCGCCGAGGATGTAGCCGGCCAGGATCGGCGTCGCGCCATAGAGGCGCTGCATCAGCGAGGTCCCGTAGACGCTGAAGCTGACCGTGGCGGCGTTGAGCGTGAAAATCATGAACAGGCCCGCGGCGACCGCGCTGGCCGGCCGGCCCGTCTGGCGAGGCAAGAGCGACGTCGGCGCGTGCGTGTCGATGCGCAGGAAGAGGGCGAGCAGGGCGATGCCAGCCAATCCCGCCGTCCCCTTCGCGAGCGGCGTGGGCAACAGGCCCGCCGCTCCGATCGCGGCGACGCTGAGGGCGAGCACGGCGACCTGCAGCACGGGCGGCCGGCCGCTCGCCTCCCCGCGCGCCGCGCCGCGCGGCACCAGGAACGCGGTGGCGACGATGAAGGCCAGACCTTGCGCGGCGAAGGTCCAGAAGGCGCCGCGCCAGAAGTGAATCTCGGCGAAGACGCCGCCGATCAGCGGGCTGACCAGAGTGGCGACGCCCCACACGCCGGCAAGTCCGCTCAGGACCCTTGACCACAGCGCTTCGGGAAAGAGGCTGGTCGAGGCCACATAGGAGAGGCCGACCACCCAGCCGCCGCCCAGTCCCTGCGCCAGCCGGCCAGCGAGAAAGACGCCGATATCGGGGGCGAGCGCGCTTGCCGCGCAGCCGAGCGCGTAGGTCGCGCCGGCGATCGCCATCGCCGTGCGCAGGCCGAAGCGGGCCGTGAGCCGCCCCGCCGTGGCCCCGCCGAGAATCGAGCCCAAGAGGAAGATCGCCACCGCCCAGCCGAAGGCGGTGTAGCCGCCGATGTCGCGCGCCGCGCTCGGCATCACCGTGGCCGTGACCAACTCGTCGGCGGCGGCGAGCCAGGTCCCGGCGCAGACCAGCGCAAAGCGCGGCAGCCGCCCGTCGACGACCAGGTCGCGCCAGCTCGAGCCAGTCGTTGCAGGCTCGGCGGTCAATTGGCCAGATCCGCCGGCTCGGGCGTCCGCGCCAGGCGGTCGCAGTCGCCTTGGGCGCCGGGCGCGATGCCCTGCACGCGGACGAGACTGTAGGTTTGGCCCGGCTTGCCAGGATCGCCGCGCGCAAGGTCGCCGCGCGGCTCGAGCAAGGTGAAGCAGTCGCCCAGCAGGGGCCGCCGCATCCGATCCGCTTCGTCGACGACAAGGCCGGGCTGGCCGAGGTCCGCGGTCCAGGAGCCGTCGCCCGGCGGATAACGGTCGCGTTCGCGCACCTCGACGATCGGCGCCTTGATGCGCCTGGTTGCGGCGAGTTCGGCGGCGACGCCGTAGCTCAGGGCGCCCACCCAGCTCGCCCCCGCCGCGACACGCGCCGCTTCGACGCGCGTCGCCAGGTCCGGCCAGCCGCGGAACCCTTGCGCCGGATCGTCGGGCCCGAAGTCGGTGGCGGGCGCGGCGAGGTGGACGAGAACCAGGGCGGCGAGGACAAGGCCGATCGGCGCCGCCCGCGCGCGCATGCCGGCGAGGTAGCCCTTCTCCGGCGCGGCCTCGGCCGCCCAGGCGGCGAGCACGGCGAAGCCGGCATATAGCGGCGCCGGCCAGTGCGCCTCGACCCGGTCGTGCAGAGCGTGGATCAGCAGGTAGGCGAGGAAGGGCGCGGCCGTCCACAGGACGAGGCCGACGTCCGGCGCGTCCTTCGCCTTGCGCCAGCGCCAGGCGAGGCCGGCGCCGCGGCCGGCGAACCAGCCGATCGAAGGATTGATCAGCACGATCTGGCTCAGGATCAGCCACAGCAGGTTCTCCGGCGCGAATGCGCGCGGGGCGGCGCGGCCGAACTGCTTGACGAAGGTCACCCAGTGGTGCGTCGCGTTCCAGCTCACGTTCAGCCCGAAGAGGCCCGCGGCGATGAGCGCCGCCGCCCATGGCCACGGCCGCGTCAGCGCCCGCCAGCCGCCAGGTTTGAGCGCGAGCCAGAGCAGCACGCCAGGCGCGAGGAAGAGGGCGGAGTATTTGGAGAGGCTCGCCAGCCCCGCCGTCATGCCCGCCGCCAGCCACCAGCGCCAGCCGCCCTGGCCATCGGTGCGCGCCAGGCAGGCGAGCGTCGCGGTCCAGAAGAGGATGTTCGGCGCGTCCGGCACGGCCAGAATGCCGCCGATGCCGATCAGCAGCGTGGCGTTGAACCAGATCGCCGCCCGTACGGCCGCGCGCGGCTGCAATCCGATCCGCGACGCCAGGTCGAAGACGAGCAGGCTCGCCAGCGCCGTCGACAGCACCGACGCCAGCCGAACGCCAAGCGCGTTGTCGCCGGCGAGCGTCATCCCGGCGCGGACCCAGAGCGCGATCATGGGCGGGTGGTCGAGGTAGCCCAGCTGCAGGTGTTGGGCCCACAGGCGGTAGTAGGCCTCGTCCTCGCCGAGCGGGATGAAGGCGGCGGCCGCCAGCCGCCCCAGCGTCACGGCGAGCAGAAAGACGAGCAGCGATCGCGGCGGCCGGGTCATGGCGAGGCCGTCAGGCCGCGCCGGCGCTCGCCGTCCTGGCCGGCGTCAGGCGTTTGACCGCGGCCGAGAGGCGATGCTTCAGCCGCTGCCAGTTGGCGACCCTTTCCGAGGTCACCCAGTTCATCTGCAGCACGCGCCGGGGGCCGATGAAGCGCTTGTGCCCGTGCCACGAGTTGTCGGCGCGCCGAAACGCCACCAGCGAGCCGAAGTTCGGCGACGCTTCGGCGACGTAGTCATCGAGGTCGCGGCCGTTGCGCAACAGGCGCAGCCGCCCGCCGTCCGGCGCCCAGTCCTCGTTCAGATAAACGAGGATGGTGATGATCTTGGTCTTCGAGTCGGTGTGGATGTCGCCGTCGCGCTCGCCGCACATGCCGCGCAGCGTGAACGTGGTGGCTTTGCCGGCCAGGTCGACGGCGAACTTCGCTTCGATCGCCTCGCGGAACGGCGGCTGGCTCATCTCATTGATCAGCGCCGCCACCGCGCCCTTCACCTCCAGGTCCTCGAGCGCGAACGAACCTGGCTTGTCGATGGCGGGATAGTCGGCGGCGATGGCGGCGCGCGACTCGGCGCGGACGAACCCGTCGAGGACGAGGTAGTCGAAGGGATCGTGTCGGACCGGCTCGCGGTTCAGCGCGTCGATGTCGAGATAGCCCATGCCGACTCCCTGGCCGCGGCCGGCGCGGCCGGCGATGCATATCGCACCGGCGAATCCTTTGGCTATAGGGTGCGACTTTTCGGCGGGCGGGAGCGGGCGACCCTGACGAGCGAGCCGACATGCTGGTTCATCACCACGGGCGAGGCGGGATTCCGCACGCAGGCGCGCGGGCTCGCGGGCGCGGTGTTCGCACGGCCGCGCGAGATCGTGGTCGGCCTCGCCGCGCCGTGGGACCGGCTGCCGGCGGTCTGGGTTCCGGACCCGCTCTCGCATCTCGATCCCGCCCGCGCGCCGCTGTCGCCGCCCTGGCCGGACGTGCTGATCGGCTGCGGCCGGGGCGTCGCGGCCATCTCGATCGGCGTGCGCAAGGCCAGCGGCGGCGCCACGCTCACGGTCCAGATACAGGATCCGCTCGCGCCGGCCCGTCGCTTCGACCTCGTCGTCGCCATGAGCCACGATGCGATTCGGGGCCCGAACGTGGTCAAGGTGGTGACCGCCCTGCACGACATCACGCCGGCGGCGCTGGCCGAGGCGGCCGACGCGTGGCGCTCGCGCATGCCCCGGGGCGAGGGCCCCCTGGCCGGTGTTCTGCTCGGCGGTCCGACGCGCGGCGGCCGCTTCGCCGCCGGCGGCGAGCTGGTGGCGGCGCTGAAGGGGCTGCGCGCCGGCGGGACCCGCCTCGCCATCCTGCCGTCGCGGCGCACGCCGCAGGCGCTGGTCGGCGCGCTGGGCGAGGGGTTTGCGGCTGACGCGGGCGTGCTGGTGTGGGACCGCAGCGGCGACAACCCCTATCGCGGGGTGCTGGCGCTGGCCGATCGGCTGATCGTCACAAGCGATTCGGTTTCGATGGTCTCAGAGGCGCTGGCGACGCCGCACCCCGTCGAGGTGCTGGGCGAGGCGCAGAACGCCCGCCATCGCCTGTTTTTCCGAACGCTGTTCGACGGGGGCCAGCTCGCGCCGTTCGCTGGCGGTCCGCCGCCCGTGCGCGCCGCGAGGCCGGTTTCAGGAACGGCGGAAGCGGCTCAGGCCTTGCGCGGCCTCGTCAGCGAGCGGACCGGCTGGTCGGCGTAAGAAAGCTGCCAACGGTCGTGCCAGTCCTCGGTGACGTAGTTGATGATGAGCGACTTTCGCACGCCGGCGATCGGCCTTTGCTCGAAACCGTGCCAGGTGCTGTCTGACGGCACGAACATCAGAGCCTCATTGCGCCGGAAGGGCACGCGCTTCACCCAGCGGTCTTCTGCGCTGTAAATGTCGCTTCCGAGGTCCTCCTGGCCGTCTTCCGCCAAATAGTGGAGCAGCGTCAGGCGCTTCACCCCGAGATCGGTGTGCGGCTTGTTCCAGTAACCGGTCTTGTCGACCGCGTACTCGATGCGAAGCAGCGTGCCGTCGAGATCCGCTCCGGTCGCTCGCGCAACCGCTTCAACGATCCCACCATCGTGGAAAGCGCGCGCCACCGCTTCGAAAACGGGCAGGCGCTCGATGTTTGATTGGTCGAAATAGGTGCGCGTGTCGTTGTGCAATTCGCGCTTGCCCGACACGCCATGCGTTTCCTGCGCTTCGAACGGCAGCGCCATCAGCGCATCGACGACGTCGTCGGGTAGCATCCCGGCCAGCGTCCAATGCCGATAGGGCGCGGTGTGGGTCTGGGCGGCTTTCAGGCTGGCGGCGATGGCGGCCTTGACCGCGGCGACGTCGGAAACGCGGTCGATACTGGCGGCCTCGGTCAACTCGTCGTCCTTGCGAAACACGGCGAAGGCGTCCCGCCGGCGAGCCTCTAGATGGCATAGTTCGCTGGCCGAGGCGATAGAGCCGGGCCGAGCGGGCGCTGGGGAGAGGGGGTGTCGGCCGACCGGCGTCCGCCGATCCAGGGGGGCTGGGGGGGCTGTTCAGGATCCGGGATCCGCAAAGAACAACCGATCAGCCGACAGCCTCCTTATCGCGGGCCGGTGCGGCCATGCCGCGACCGGAATAGGGCCATTTCGCGGCTTGGCCTCTGTGCCTCCGGCGCAACAGTCTTCCGCCATCGCAACGCGCACAGGGTTTGGCGCTTTTCGCCGTTGCCGCGATCAGACAACATTATCGCGACGAGAGCTTCGCGAGACCGCTTATCGGTCTCGACGGGGGTGTGGGGAGTCCCGCGGGAGGCTCCCGAAATCTGCGCCCGGTGGGCGGAGAGATCGGGCCGCGGATTATGACAGAGCCGAACCTAAGGGCGACCCGCGGGGTCGCCCTTTCGCGTTTGCGCGGTCGCGTTCCGGTTTATGCTGGAGGTGTGAACCGCCGCCGGCGGCGGAGGGCGAAGGGCGGGCGAAGCATGGGCGCGCGGCGATCGGTTCGTCGGGGACGGCTGACGCATGGATGAGGCGGACCAGAGCGCCCCGCCCGAGGCGGTCGTGGCTGTTCGCCGCCTCGCCAAGTCGTTCGCCCGCCGCCCCGCCGTGGTGGACGTCTCCCTCGATCTGCATCCCGGCGAGGTCCTGGGGTTCGTCGGTCCGAACGGCGCCGGCAAGACGACGACAATGCGCATCCTGGCCGGCCTTCTGCGCGCCGACGCCGGCGAGGGGCACGTGCTGGGCCACGACGTCATGGCCGGCGGCCGGGCGGTCGGCCGCCTCGTCGGCTACATGCCGCAGCGGCTGGCGCTCTATCCGGATCTCACGGTGCTGGAGAACCTTCGCTTCCGCGCCGCCGTGTACGAACTTCCCGACCCGAAGCGGGTGGCGCTCGCGGCGATCGAGGCGTTCGACCTTGGCGCCTTCCGCGCGCAGAAGGCCGAAGCGCTGTCCGGCGGCTGGGCGCGGCGGCTCCAGCTCGCCGCGGCGCTGATCCATGCGCCGCGCCTGGCCATGCTGGACGAGCCCACCGCCGGTCTCGATGCGGAGTCGCGACAGGACGTTTGGCGGCGTATCGCCGAAATGGCCGCCGGCGGCGGAAGCGTGATCATCAACACCCACGACCTCGCCGATGCCGAGCAATGCACGCGCGTGGCCTTGTTCAACCGCGGCCTCGTGCTCGCCGTCGGCGAGCCGGTCGCACTGGCCGAGGGCGCGCCGTTCAAGGCGCTCGTGGTGGGCGGCGGGGAGGCCCACGGCGCGGCGCCCGTGTTCGATGCGCTCGAGGGCGTCATCGCCACCTATGTGCAGGGACAGCGCCTGCGCGTTCTCTGCCGCCCCGACGCGCTGCCTGCGATCCGCCGCCGCGCCCGCGCTGCGGGCCTGACGCTGGAGGACTCGCAAAACCGGCTCGAAGACGCGGCCTTCGTGCTCGTCAGGCAAAGCCTGCCGGGAGTGGCGGCATGAGGTTCAGCCTGCGCCGCGCCATGGCCGTCGCGCGGGTCGAAAGTCTCGGGCTGATGGCCGATCGCGCGGCGCTGCTGCTGATCTTCGTGCTGCCGGTGCTGCAGATCCTGCTTTACGGCTACGCCATCAGCCTGCAGCCGAAGAACGTGCCGCTGGCGATTGCGACGTCGGAGCCGCGGCTGGTGGCGCCGGCGATGGCCGCCATCCGCGCCGACCCGGCGGTGACGCTCGTCGGCGGCGTCGGCCAGCCGGGCTCGGCCGAGCGCGCGGTCACCAGTGGGCGGGCGCTCGTCGGCGTCGAGGTGGACCGCGATCCGGCCACGCGCGCCGTGCGCGTCCGCATCCTCGCCGACGCCGGCGACCCGCCGGAGGCCAGGCCGGTCGTCGCGGCGCTCGACGCCGGCATCTGGCGCAAGACCGCCGAGATCTACGCCGAGGATCAGACGCCGACGGTCGACATCGCCTGGGTGCACGATCCGGGCGCCCGCAGCGACTGGGACATCACCCCGGGCCTGGTCGGCGCGGTCGTGATGATCACCATGATGTTCCTCGGCGCGCTCACGCTGGTGCGCGAACGAGAGCGGGGCAGCTGGGAGAGCCTGCTCGCCACGCCGGTGGAGCCGGCGGAGGCGCTGGCGGGCAAGCTTGCGCCCTATCTGGTCATCGGCGTCGGTCAGACCGTCTGCCTGCTGGCCGTGGTGCACTGGCTGTTCGCCGTTCCGCTGCCCCTCGACGCCTGGGCGCTGGTGGCGGCGACGCCGCTTTTCGCCGGCGCCTATCTGGTGCTGGGCTTCGCCTATTCGGCGCTGGCGCAGACGCAGATCCAGGCGGTGCAGGCGTCCGGCTTCTCCTACCTGCCGTCCATCCTGCTCTCCGGCTTCATGTTCCCGTTCGACGGCATGCCCCGCTGGGCGCAGGTCCTGGGCGAGGCGGTCCCTTTGACCCACTACATCCGCGCCACGCGCGACGTGCTGCTGCGCGGCCAGGGTCCGGCGGTCGTGTTCTGGCACATGCTGCCAGTGGCGGCGTTCACCGCCGTCGCCTTCGTTGTCGCCGTGCTCTGCTATCGGCGCAGGCTGGACTGACGCGGCGCTTAGGGCGCGATCAGCACGGTCTGGGAAGCCGGCAGATCGCCCGGCGACTGCTTCAGGGCGACGAGCGCGTTCAGGATGTTGAAGATCTGCCGCGTGCTCGTCGCCTCGGGCCCTCGCGACACGCAATAGAACTGACCGTCGTATCGCGCCGCGGTGAAGCAGGGCTGGCCGCTCGTCGACTTCAGCGACAGGATCGGGCCTGGGGGCGTGATCTCGCCAACCACATTGTAGTCCTTGAGGTCGGGGATGTCGGCGGCCGGCCGATCCATGATCCCGCCGAGGTAGTTGAAGATCCCGTAGATCGAGCGCGTGTAGATCTGGATGTTGTAATACTTGCCGATCGGCGCCGGCAGATAGATGGCCTGCTTGTTGCCGCGGCTGCCCTCCGCGCCGCAGTAGATCGGCATCCTCTCCTTCGCCTTCTTGTCGGTCAGGACGCCTTTGGCCACGTCGGCCTGCGCCTGGCTGTCGGCCAGCTGCAGCAAATCGAGCCCGGTCATGGGCAGCGTGTGCGCCCGGCTGGCCATGGAGAGTTCGAAGCAGAGCCGCGCGCTCGGCGCCTTGTCGGACTTCGGCGGCTGAAGCACGAAGTTGATGGCGCCCGGCGCCCCCTTGCCGCTCGGGCCCTGCACCGCGCCAATGGTCGATGGGCCGGCGTCGGCCGTCTTCGCGTCGCTGCTGTCGCCGCCTTGCGGCACCTCGGTGGTGAACCCGGTCGTCATCGCCAGCTGGATCACGAACTGGAAGGCCGCGAACGTCGGCTTGTAGTCTGGCCCCGGCAGCGAGAGCGGGCCCTCCATGGCCGGGTCGTTGTAGACGAAGAACGAATCCTTCGGGTCGTCCGGGTTGGTGAACTTGGCCTTGTCGATCACCAGGTAGTAGACGAGCTCGCGCGGAAAGCCCTGGTGCAGCAGGAGGTCGACGTCATTGAGCGACAGCGGCTCCATGATGCCGGTGTAGAAGTCCTTGGTCGTGTACACGCCCATCTGGAAGTTGGTGTTGGTCGTGTTGTCCAGGAACTGACCGGCGGCGTTGAAGGTCAGCTCGTTCAGCGTGTCGTTGTGTTTCAGGCCCGGGCCCTCGATGACCTGTGGCGAGGAGAGCCTCAGATCGGTCGCGGCCTGCGCCGACACGTTGCCGATGGAGACGAAATAGAGCGGCTCGGCGCGGCTGGCGCGCGCCAGATTGAGCAGGATCGCGCGGTTCTGCAGCGTGCCGACCCCTTCGTCGATCGCCGTTCCGCGCTTGTCCAATGACCCGAAGGCCAGGCAGCCGCTCAGCGTCAACGCCGCCGCCGCCAACGGGATCAGTCGCCCCAGTGCCCGCATCGCTATTCCCCCAACCCTTTCAGAGAATTGATCGAGGCCGGCGGCGAACGTCAATAGGCGTTGGGGTCGCGGCCCCGGAAGCAGGGCGCCGCGGCTGTCAGGCAGGCAGGCTGAGCGGGCGGGTGCTGAACAGCGTGCGCCACTCGGCCACGTCGGCGCCGAGCGTCTCTGCGGTCTTTTGCACCAGGTCGGCCAGGCGGGCGAAGTCGATGCCGGGCTCGTGCAGCGCAAAGCGGATGGCCTTCAGCCGCGCCTGCGTCGCCGCCGAGCGCCGGGCGACGGAATCGAAGTCGCCCTGCATGCGGATCGCGTTCAGCGCCGCGCCGAAGCTCGGACAGACGGCGCTGAGCTGGGTGACGTAGAAGCGCAGCTGGTGGGTGATGTCCGAGCCCTGCACGAGGTCGACGCCGATGTAGGCGACGAGAAAGCCCAGGCAAACCAGGGCTGGCGTTGCGAACAGCACATAGCCCGCCGCGTGCAGCCGGTGCTCGGCGTGCATCATGCGGTGGGCGTTGGCCGCGTTCCAGTCGATCTGGTCGTCGAGTTCGGCCTTGGTCAGCGCCGTGCGCACGGCGGTGACGTAGGCGTTGTCGACCGGCCGGTTCGGCAGCGGCAGCATGCGTTCGTTGGCGCGCACCAGCCATTCCACCCAGTCGGGTTTGGTCAGCTCATGCTCGAGCAGCTTGCGCGGCCGCGGCGCCGGGCTGCGCGAGCCGACCAGGGTCAGGATCCGCAGGTGACGCAGATTCTCGGCCAGGCGCCGGTAGTCGAGCCAGCGGCGATGCCACTGGCGGCTCGCGCCTTTGCGCCACACCCACATGATCATGACGATCAGCACCAGCTCGAAGCTGACCAGAAACGCTTTGAACACCGTCGAGCCGGAATTGCCGATGATGTTGTGCATCCATGGCAGCTCCGGCGCGAGGCCGATCAGGGCCAGCGTGACCGTCAGGGCCGCCGCCAGGTAGTTGAACACGAAGGCCGAGCGGTAAAACTCGCCATAGCGCACGGCCTGGGCGTCACAGCGGGTGACCGCCGGCAGCAGGTGCGTGCGCACCGCGTGCGTCAGGCCGTCGTCGCCGTGGTCGCGCGGGAAGTGGCCGCGCCAGCGCTCGCCCGCCTCGGTGTCGAGCGCCGCCGGCCCGAAGTCGCTGCGCCGCAGCGGTCGCACGCCGAGCGCCGCCAGGAAGATCGAATAGACCGGCCAGCCGTGCGTGCGGCCCATCGGCTCGTCGTAGAAGGCGTCGAGTTCGGTTCGCGCGACGGATGTCAGGGGCGGCGGAGCGACGAGCGTGGCGACGACGTCGGGCGTCGCGGCCAGGCCGTCGCGGTCGGCGAGCTGCTCGAGGCGGACCTTGGCCGGCGGCAGGACGGCGTCGCCCGTCCACAGCAGCCTGATCGTGTCCGGCGCCGCCGGGTTGATGAGCATGACGGGGCAGCCCTCGTTGACCGCGTGTTCGACGATCGCGCCAGTGCCCCCGATGCCCGCCGGCTCGCCCTCGTCCCAGATCGCGATCAGCAGGTCGGTGTGGGCGAGCATGACCAGGCCGGCGGCCTCGTATCCACGCTTGCCGCCAAGCGCGCCGGGCGTCGCTTCCAGTTCGAAGACCGAGGTCGCCCGCGCCAGCAGCGCCTGGTAGCCGGCCTTCGACGCGGGGTCCTCGAAATCTGTCTCGTACTCGGCGCGCGGCGCCGGCAGAACCACTTCCAGCGTCGCGCCGGCCTCCAGCCCGCGCTCGGCCACGATGCGGTCGGCGCCTTCGGCGAGCGACGAGATGACCACCAGTTGCGGCGGCGCGGCGGCGAAGGCGTCGGCGTGCGCCGCGGCGATCGCGCCCAGATCCCGCGCCAGGGCGGCGAACAGACGCTGGACCGCGGCGCTGACCGCCGGTTCCGTCTCAGGGGGAAGCTTCGGGCCCGGCCGGTGGCCGGTGACGCCCACGCGCAGGTGCGCCCGGGGTCGGTAGGCGTTCGGCGCGTCGGGCGGGGACGTCATAGGCTCCGGCCTCGCTCAGGAAGCGCCGCTGTTGTCCCCGCTCACGGTGGCCAGAGCAAGCCCCGGCCCGGCGGCGGGGGATAAGCCGAGCGCCGTCAGCATCTCCAACCGGCCGGGCCCTGGCGGCGGCGGGTAGAGGCCGGCGTTGGCGCGGCGGCCCCGCGCCCAGCGGCCCGCCGCCTTGACCAGCGTCGCCGGCTGACGCGCCCAGACGCCGGGCGGGTCGAGCATGTTGAACTCGCGGATGGCCGCGCGCAGCAGCCCGAGGTCGCCGCGAACGGCGATGCGCACCCCGTCGTCGACGAAGCTCTGCAGGAGCCGGGTCTGCAGGGTCGGCCGCGCGCCGGGGTCGAGCGCCTGCTCGGCGCGCCGGATGGCGCCGCGATCCTGCGCCCGCATGTCGTCGTAGTAGGCGCGCAGGGCGGTTTCGACGCGCGTTTCATAGAGCCGCGCGCGGACGGCTGGATCGTGGGCGTCGTCGAGGACGCCGGCGAGAATGTCCGATTGAACGGCGGCGAACGTGCAGCCGCGCCCGTACAGCGGATTGGAGCGGACCAGGCTGTCGCCGAGGGCGAAGAAGCCATGCGCCGCCCTTCGGTCCGGCGAGGTGAAGCGTCGCCAGCGGCTCTCCAGGTCGCCCATGCCATAGACGCGCGAGGCCGGCTCGGCGACGTCCGGCGCGACCCAGCCGGCGAGCCCGGGCAGGAGCGTGCAGATGCGATCGAACACCGCCGGGTCGACCACCGCCTGCCGAAGCGCGGTCTCGATCTCGGGCACGGCGAGCGTCACCGAGAAGTGCGCGTTGTCGCCCGGAAAGCGGCCGTATTTGAGATAGGCGAGGTCGCCGGTGGCCGTCGCGCGCGACGGCGGCGGCTCCGGGCCGATCTGGCGGAAGTGGCGGGTGAAATAGAGGATGCCGCAGGGCTCGGCCGCCTCGCG
>Ga0209168_10001560_pt1 | contig 17755 bp, 3 predicted proteins | sample Coa_R1_FD_187156 | JGI IMG/M metagenome (GOLD analysis project Ga0209168, IMG submission 187156) | Surface soil microbial communities from Centralia Pennsylvania, which are recovering from an underground coalmine fire - Coalmine... | ecosystem: Environmental > Terrestrial > Soil > Unclassified ... | reverse complement strand
ATCGCCTCCACCTCGAATGGGAAGAGATGGAAACCCTCGGTGAATCTCTCGGCTGCCCAGGCCGCAAAGACCTGTCCTCCTAAATCAAGAACAACGGGATCGACGAGGAAATCGGGATGGCTCGATGCGCGTAATATACCCTCACGCGTGCTTCCTTGAAGGGTACCCTCTGTGCCGCCTTCGCCGGTCGAATCCATGGAAACGAGTCCTTGAAAACTCGGGCCATGGAACATCACACTCTCGTAAATCTGTTTTCGGGTCCATTTGGAGGGCTGCCGACAGAAGTCAGGAAGATCCTTCGGATTTGGGGCCGCGCTGTACTCATTGGCCAGCACAACGGTGGCCTCGGCGAGGACCGATGGAGGTAGTGTGTTTTGTCCCGCCTTAGCCTCAGTTGCTGCCAATATCTTCACTTCCACATGAGAGCTCGACGCGTCAGCGCGTTTCGCTGTCACTTGCAGTGCCGTCTGAGTTCCCTCCACCATGATCCAACGATATGCTCGAATTCGCTCTATGCGCGCAACAAGCATTCCACCACTCAAAGCGGCAGCGGCTTCCGCCATCAGTTCCAGACTGAAGGTCAAAGGTACGAATGGAATACCCTTCAGTTCGGGATCAGATTTGGACATAGGCTCACCCAGGGTGTGATGTTGCAGGAATAACTGCTCATTCGGATCGAGATAGACCTGCGCATTGAGTTCACGAGCGTCAGAACTAATGGCGAAGTCCTTCAACATGGAAAAGGTGGGCCTCGGCTTGGCCACACTCTGGCTGGATGGGATTGTCCCAGTTTCCCGCTCGGATCCTTCTTCTATCGTAGTGGGCTCCTGTGGTGCCATCAAGAACGCTATGATTTCTTCCGTAGTCCTGAGCTTGGCTACCGCCTCCATGTCTTCTGAACGAGGAAGATTGGTCAGCCGCTGGAAGCTACCCAAGATTTCAATTCTCTTGATAGAGTCGATTCCGAGGTCTGCCTCCAGGTCAGCACGCATCTCGATCATGTCTGGCGGATAGCCAGTCTTCTCCGCGATGACGCCGAGAAACTGACGGCTGAGTTCTTCGCGGTCGAGAGCCGTTTGTAAGGCAGCTGCCGACGACTCGGCTTGCTCCGACTCCCCAACCTCGGGGGGTTGATCAAGTTTCTGGGATTCATCGAGTTTGCGGACTTCCAGTTTAACTTCAACGGATGGGAGACTTGGAGCCTGAGGCACCGCGGGCATGACATCTGACTGAGGCGGAGGAGCAAGAGCGTTCAATCGAGCAGCGTTCGCAAAGAGCGCTTGATTTGGCCCAGCGGGGCTGCCATTGCCGGAGCCGAGAAAGGCTTGCATTACGGACCGTTGAGTTTCAAGAAATTCCTCCATCATCCGAAAATGCGCTTGAATGATCTGCGTGCGAGAGTCCATAGAATCAGAGTCCTCAGTCAGGAATTGGGTATCACCTATGTTGGGATTTGTTGAATTCGTTTTGGAACTGCCATAAGCCTCGCCATTCGTTTCGGCACCCAGTAAAAATGGAATCTCGTCCGAAACCGGTGGCAAAGGGGCGTTTACAGATGGCCGACCTGTGAGCGCCGAGTCAACGTCAGCACTGATCGGCCTTTCGGATTTGGGCGAAGGGGATGTCTCAGCGCGCTTAAGGGTGAACCCATCGCGCACCTTCATGACAGGTAAGCCCATGTTGATCTTCACTGTCCGTGACGGTTTACGGCGTTCCGCGCTCATTGCGGAAATCTCGAAGGAGATTTCCTTGGGCGCTCTGTGAAGATAAAGGTAATGCAAGTACATCGGAACTCCATGTGCCGCGAGCAGTCCCAATGTGTGGTTCAGCTGAGTCAATCCCGTGCGGTGCCGGACATCGATGGGGATGGCAAGATGTTTCTTCGACGATAGTATGTCGTCGACGAAGGCAGTTAGATTCCCTCTCGGCCCAACCTCGAGAAACAAACGAACACCATCCTCATACATCGATTGAATCGTTTCGCGGAAACGTACGGGGCGCGCCCATTGGCTGAGCCCGAGAGAGCGGATCTCTTCCGGATTAAGAGGAAACTTCGATGCGGTTGCACAGGAGTACCCATCGCACAGGGGTTCAACGATGTTCAGGTTGGAAAAGAACCCAGCAATCTGATTCGTGAACGGTTGAAACAGCGGAGTGTGATACGCGCGGCCAAAGGGCATCTCTGAGCAAACTGCACCTTTCCGTCGCAATTGTGCAGCCGCTTTCTGGACAGCGGCATCTGAGCCGAACAGGATGGTCTGATGCGGACAGTTGTCCATTGCTAAGTACAAATCGTGGTTGTCAGGGCCCAAGACTGAAAAAGCGAGATCTGGCTCTCCCCCACTCACCACCAGAAGGGAGCCAATGGGAATCTCATCAGCCGTGGAGCAACGTTCATAAGCATTGTTAAGCGTGTGCATCGACTGGATGAGTTGATCTTCTCCCGATTGCTCCCACCGAAGGGCTCCGCATCCTAACAATGCCGAATACTCACCCGTGCTGTGACCCACCGTGGCCTGGGGATGAATTCCCATACAAAACAGAAGGGAAAATAAGGCTTGGTTCGCAGCAAAGACGGTAGCTGGCCCCATGTCCATATCCCAGAGGAGTGCCTCCATTTCCGGTGTGAATCTCTCGAGCGAAGGCGGGAAGAGGAGGTGGCTCGGCAGAATCTTGCTGCCCTTCTGCAGGAAGGTGCGCTCAATGATGTCAAACCATGTCCGGATCAGAGGAAAATGAATGCTCAGATCAGACAACATATTTGAGTATTGAGACCCTTCGCCTGGGAAAACGAAGGCCAGTTTGCCTTCTCTGGCGAGAGGATGATCCGTGTAATAAATACCTCCGGGATCTTTGATGTCGGCACACTGTGGATTCTGAAGAGAAATTCGCGCGCGTGCCAGTTTTTCGACCAAATCAGATACGGAACTTGCTACGATCGAAAGTCTGATTGTCTCCGGCCGCAGCTTGCAGGTGAGACTGTATGCGATGTCTTTCAATTCCAACGCTGAAGAGGCTGCGACAAATCTTTCGACTCGCTCACACTCTCGTATTAGCTCAAGCCGGGATTCGGCCTGCAGTATGCAGACCTCCGACGGCCAATGGTGCTGGCAGACTGTGTAATTCGTTGGATTGATGGGGTATTCCTCCATGATCGCATGGGCGTTAATTCCGCCAAATCCGAACGCGTTCACTCCAGCACGACGGGGCGTTTCGTGCCCATGCACCCATGGCCGAGTTTCTGTATTCAAATAGCAGGATGTCTTTTGAACATCTGGATGCGGGTTTTCCACATTAAGTGTCGGGGGCAGCACGCGGTGATATAGAGCAAGTGCGCACTTGATTAAGCTTGCAATGCCGGCAGCAGGGATCAGGTGACTGATCATGGACTTCACTGATCCGAGAGCACAGAAAGGTATTTCGTCTTCGCCGCGGGTTCCAAAAACTCGAGCTATTGCTTCGATTTCAGCGGCGTCTCCCACGAGCGTGCCCGTTCCGTGTGCCTCAAGGAGTCCGATACTCTTTGGGGAAATTCCTGTCTGCTCATACGCCCTACGGAGAGCAAGTTCCTCACCTTCCACCCGGGGAGCAAGCAAACCCACTGCACGACCATCGCTGGCGCTACTTACGCCTTTCAGGACGGCATAGATTCGGTCACCGCGGGCCTCCGCATCTTCGCGCCGCTTAAGCACCATCATGCCGACCCCTTCTCCGAGAAGGGTACCGTCAGCATCTTTGTCGAAGGGACGAAGCTTGCTCTGCTTCGAAAGCGCATTTAGCTGACAAAACATCATCAAAATGGGAGCTGGAGTACTGGCCTGCACTCCACCTACTACGGCAACATCGCACTTCCCAGAACGGAGATCCTGCATGGCGATTTCAACGGCAATCAGTGAAGAGGCACATGCTGCATCGACCGTGTAGTTTGACCCCATGAAGTCGAAACGATTTGCGATTCGCCCGGTGATGATATTGGTAACGAGCCCTGGAATCACCTCGACCCCGGTGGGCGGCAGACTGCTTCTGAGTTCCTTCTTGATTGCTTCAAGATCCTTGTCGCTGTATTCAGGATGAAGCTGTTTGAGTATCGCCAACGTCTGGTCGACGATGAGCGCATACTGCAAACCGGACAAGTGTCCACGATTGACGGATGCGGCCCGGCCGAGAATCACCTCTACGCCAGGTCCTTCCGGTAGCTTTTTGTCGTAACCGGCGTCAAGCAGGGCCTCGTGAGCAACTCGAAGCGCTAGGAAGTGGGCCGGCTCACTGCCGTCAATCGAATTCGGCATTACACCAAACTGCAGGGGATCGAACTGGGCCAGATCACCAAGAAAGCCACCTTTCTTGCAGTAGGTACGTTCTCCGTCTACGACATCCGGATCGTAGAAAAGTTCTGCATTCCAGTCCTCTGGCGCATCAGAGATTGCATCTATCTTCCCGATGATGTTTTCCCAATAAGTCCGAAGGTTTGGTGCGCCCGGAAAAAGGCATGCCATGCCGGTGATTGCGATGTCACTCTGACCGCTCGGACGTGATTGTTCAGTGTTCGGCTCCATACTCATAGGCCCTCATGACCTGTACTTCTGGTTCTTGCTGCCAAAGGCTTGTTACGCAGTAGCTAAGACAACGGCAGCTGTGGGGGCAGCTACGCGGGGCAATATCGCAATTTGCTTCGACGATGAGATCGATCCGACTTCCCACGGTCCTCCGCCAAGGACAACCTGGGCGTCTCCTTTTTGGCCGCGATAAATTTCCTGCTCCAAGGCACTGAGACCGGCGTTGTTCGATATAAGCTGCACACCTCGTTGCATCATTTGGGTCCGGACGAGATCGGAAACCATACCTACTCTGTCCCATGGTCCCCAATTGATCGAAACGACGCGGGCAGGCGATCGTTGATCCAGATATGCAGCGATTGAGTCCATTGCCGCGTTAGCAGCGGCGTAATCGACCTGTCCGCGGTTGCCGAAGGCGCCCGAGACCGACGAAAACAACACAAAGAATTTCAGAGACTCGATCCGCAACAGCTTGGCCAGGATGATCGTGCTATCGACTTTTGTGTCGAAGACTCGATTGAAAGATTCAGGCATTTTTTCTTCGACCAATTTGTCCTCGATAATACCTGCCCCATGAATCACGCCGTCGAGGTGGCCGTATGTTTGATAGGTTCTTTCAACGATTGTGCGAAGTTGATGCTCATCGCGAACATCGGCATGGAAGTACTGCACCGTCGCTCCGAGTTGGCGCAAACTCCTTACGTTCTTCCGGATTTCGCGTTCCTGGAGCAGGACCCTGCAAGCCGATTCGATTTCACTGGGCGTCGCGCGTCTGGCCTGTTGACGCATCTGCTCGATGAGACGCGTCTTTAACTCCGCAGCCGACGAACATTGCGCGAAATATTCAGGTTCTTCGGCTTGAGGAAACGGAGTGCGGCCCACCAGAATCAGTGTTGGTTTGTGTTTGGCTAGCAATTGCGCCGCTTCAGAGGTGATCCCTCGGGCTCCGCCAGTGATCAGAATGACGGACTCTGAATCGATCACGACCCCGTTACTCGGCACGGAGTGCGGTTTTCGTTGTGGGCGGATCGCCAGTCGACGATGCCCGTCAAATCCAATTTCTAGTTCCTGATTCCCAGCGGCTATCTCGGAGACGATCGAGCCAGCTAGCTCTTCCACGCTGCGGCTCCTCTGGATCCCCACTACTTTGCAGAAGACGTTAGGCCACTCGGCTGCCAAAGTTTTGACCATACCTCGCAGCGCGCCGTGTCCAGGGAACCATTGACCTTTCTGGGTCGGCATCAATGTATCGAGATCTACGGGCGCACACATCCAACTTGGACCAGATTCAGCCTGAGCCCGCAAATCAGGTCCCACGGCCTTCGCGAGATAGAAAAGGCTCTTCACGTCCGTGCGGAGTCGCTCCTTGCAGGCGACAGACTGCATCGTGTCGAAGTCGGCCGCGCCTCGGAATGGCAAGAGGTGAATGATTCCACCGATTGGACCTTTGCTCCGCCGGATCCGTTCTACAACAGCACGCACTGAATCGGAATCGCCGAGATTTGCAGCGTAGACATCCTCAGACTCCACGGCATTGTCTTGCATCCTCAACAAAACGACCGGAACGCGATGCCTTGCGAGTTCCTGTCGCACCGCCGCAGCAATTCCGGTTTCGTCATCGGTAATCACAACCACGGCCTTGGGAAATTTGGGGGGCGGTACATAGGTCAACGGAGCGTCTTCTGGAACCATCACAAATCGCGCCAACTCTGATGCATCTGCCTCGATTTGGGGAGTTGTATTTGAAACTGGCGGGGTACCAGCATTCTGGACTTCGGGGTCCTCATTATGCTGTGTCAGCGCCTCAAGTGTGCGTTGGACAATGGCATTGAGGGTTCTAATTTTAGTCAATTCCTCCATGTCTACAGTGACCATCGAAGGCACGCATCGCTGAACAAATGCACTCAGTATCTCAACGCGCTTAATCGAGTCGATCCCGAGTTCCGCCTCGATATCTACGTCTAACCCAAGCATGTCTTCGGGATACCCAGTACGCTCATTTACGACCTTGAGAAGCTCAGTTTTTAACTTCTGCTCATCTATCTTGTCTGGTTTAACCTCGTCCGGACCTTTCGCTTTAGTCTCAGTTGCGGCCGTATAAGGGTCCGGGGCGACTGCTTGTGGTACCGAATTAATCGCGGCAAGCTGCATCGCCGGGCCGTGTTCCGCGGCGCTGGGTACTGGCGCGAGAATGGGCTGATCGATGATCTTGGCGTCAGCCAGCCTCCCGGTACTTTCTAAAAGGGTGGAATGCCCGTTTCCCCCATTGAGACAAGACAACATCACTTCTTTCTGCGTCGTCAAAAATCGGCTCATGAGCTGGTTGAACTGCATCATCACAGCGCCGCTGCCACCGTTCGTGAGGGCACGGTTCGCCTGAACTCCTGGGGCTGAAGACACAGGCAACGAACTGGCAAGAGGTTTCGCCGATGAGTTGGCAGCGATTTCGGTCTCATGCGGCAGCAAGGTTGGCGGGAAATTGTGAACCGGTACCGTCGTCGCTGGATCGGTCTTCGGCTTTGACACCGGTTGCGAGGGGGATTGCGGAACAGGTTGCGTTTTGCCCAATTGTGAAATGGGACATGCACGCCCGCCGTTAACCATCCAGGTGGTAGCCGACACAGTTCGTTTGCGGCTCTGAGCGAGAAGATCATCGAGACTCAAATCATTCCGTTTCCGCCCTTCAAACAGACGGTCAAGCTGTACGGGAACGGCATTGGCGAACAGCTCTCCCAGAGCGTGCTGCAATTGCAAGAGACCAGGCCGCCCTGATATATCCGTGGCAATCGCCGAATAGGGACGTCCGTCGAGAATCTGGCTCGTCAGTCCAGTCAGTACATTGCGTGGACCGACTTCTACAAAGACGCGTGCCCCCGCCGCGTACATAGCATTGATTTCGCCGACGAAATCAACTGGACGAACCAAGTGTTCGGCCAGGAAATTGGCAAAGTCATCGGGTGACGTGGAGTAAAGCGCCGCGCTAGTGTTGCTGAAAACGCCAAGTCTCGGCTTCGCGAACGCAACTTGCTGGAGCCACTTTGCAAGCTGATCACGGACTACTGAGATGACGGGCGAGTGGAAAGCGCAAGCAACTGGTAGAGCATGAAACTGCGTCCCGGACGCTTTCAATTTCTCACAGGCAGTCTCGATTCCTCGCTTGGTGCCTGAGATCGTAGTCTGACGCGGAGAGTTCAGGTTCGCGATCCAGACCTCTTCAATGCCCCGGAGTAACTCTTTCACAGTCGTCGCATTGGCATCGACCGCAGCCATGGTGCCGGACTCCGTTGTTGTACCTTCACGAATGAGCCTTCCTCTTGCTTCCGAGATTTTGACCAGCATTTCTTCACCGAACGCCCCGGCACTGCACAAAGCCACATACTCGCCATAACTGTGACCCGCGACGTAGTTCGGTCGGACCCCAAGCGATTCCAGCACACGAAACATTGCAAGGCCTGCAACTCCAAGTGCAGGCTGGGCCACGTTTGTCTGGATCAGTTTCTGCTGACGACTTTGTTGCTCCTGTGGAGTGAAGCTTGGAGGTGGAAAGACATAACTGCTCAGAGGAGCCGGCAATTCGGTCCGCAGGACGCGGTCGGCCATTTCGAACCGTTCGCGAACCTCAGGGAATTGGATCGCGACGTCGCGAAGCATACCGACGTACTGCGATCCCTGGCCTGGGAACAAGAATGCGATTTGCCCCTCGGCAGTGAATGGCTGCAAGTTGAGGTAGAGCCCACGGGGATCCTGTACGCGGTTACAAGCAGGATTCTTGAGATTCTCAGACGCGGTGCGCAGCTTTTGGCGGAGATCCTCCAGTGAGGTCGCGACGATTGCCAGGCGGAGTCGCGTTGATCCGTTCAGGGTCGCAGCGTCTTTCTTCGTTTGTTGCCACAAAGAACAGGCCAACTCGAATAATTCCAAATTCGTGTTCTCGGAGATCACACGGTCGAGATTTGACAAGACCGCAATCATCTCTTCCCGCGATCTGGAAGCCCACAGGAAAAGTTCCCCGGGCCAGCGCTGCCATGCCGCTCGAGGTTCGGTATTGGCGGGATATTCCTCAAGGACGGCGTGGAAATTCGTTCCACCAAATCCAAATGCACTGACTCCAGCGCGGCGCGGTTCTTCCGCCTCACTACTGATCCACGGACGCAACTCCGAATTGATATAAAAAGGGCTCTCGGGAAAACGAGCCTTGGAATTAGGCTTATCAACTCCCCCGGTTGGCGGAAGAACCCTGTTATGCAGAGCCAGGGTGGCCTTGATGATGCCGGCCACACCGGCCGTGGCTTTTGTGTGCCCGATCAGAGACTTGACCGAACCGACGGCGCAAGATTCCCTGGGCACCCCCGATGATTCGAAAAGTCTCCTGAGAGCCTCAATCTCGGCTTGATCGCCAGCGACTGTCCCCGTTCCGTGGGCCTCGATCAGTTTCACCGTACTTGGCGAAACTCCCGCTTTGGTGTATGCCCGCTTGAGTGCAAGCAATTGCCCTTCAACCCTGGGAGCAGTAAGAGACTTGTCTCGCCCATCGCTCGATCCGGCAATTCCCTTGATGACGGCGTAAATCCGGTCTCCATCCCGTTGCGCGTCGCTCAGCCGCTTCAGGACGACCGCCGCCACACCTTCGCTGATTGCAATTCCATCCGCGCTTTCGTCGAATGTGCGGCATCGACCCTGGAAAGAAAAGGCATGAGTCTTGCTAAAACAAACGTAGGCGAACGGACTCTGTACAGTGTCTGATCCCCCGGCAATCACCAGATCGCTGGTTCCAGCTTCTAGTTCATTCACCGCGTGGTATATGGCGGCCAATGAGGAGGCACACGCTGCATCAATCGTGTAGTTGACACCCCCGAAATCAAATCGGTTCGCAACCCTCCCAGCAGCCACATTGCTCAACATTCCAGGAAAAGAATCCTCAGTCCACTTCGGAAGCTCCTGAGGTGTATCGGAATCGGAGTCAGAAGCGGAGTTAGCCGCCGTCATGGCCACTCGTGCCCCGTAACGCTGAGCTAAATCGGCGCCCCCGCCTCCAACACCGAGAATCACCGAGGCTCGTTCGCGAGGGAACGGCCGATTCTTATAACCTGCATGATCGAGCGCTCGACGGGCAACTTCCAGAGTCAGTAATTGTAGCGGCTCAATCGAGGCAAGCGCGTTCGGCGGAATTCCGTAATTCAGCGGATCAAATGCGACGTCGTCTAGGAAGCCGCCCCACTTGGAATAGCTCTTGTCGGGAGCAGATGGGTCCGGATCGTAGTATTTCTTCCAGTCCCAGCGTTCTTTGGGAACCTCAGTAATCGCGTCAACTTTGGCAAGAATGTTTTCCCAATATGACTGTAGATCCCCTGCTTTAGGGAGAATGCAAGCCATGCCGACAATGGCGATATCCTGCGAACGACGTGCAGATCCCTTCCAGAGTAACGATTCCACGCGGAGCAATCGTTCCGTCGAGTTCACGGCGATGCTGCGGTGCAGTTCCTGAATCGTGCAGATCTCTTTGCGCAAAGCCGCAACCTGCCCGATCATGTACATGCCATCCTGGCGTTGCTCAGCATGCGAAAGCTTGATGAATTCGTCGCCCGGGGGCTTTCCTTGCTCCGGAGATGAAGGACGCGTTATGCCTTTGGAAGCAATGCGCAGGCGACCGACGTTCAACATTTCGAGAGCAATGCGAGCCTCCTCAGCTGAAGGAGCGGTAGCCTCCAGATGTCCTTTCTGCTGCTGGAAGTAATCAACATAAGGCGTTGGTACACATCGGATGGCGTGTCCGGGGCCGGTTTCGAGCAAAACAGTCCGGTCGCATCGAAGGGCCTCCCGCTGGAAAGTTCGAACGATTGCGCCTGCTTCAACCGCTTCCTTCGTGAACAAGTAAGCAGTTCCTACGAGCACGCCGATCTTAACTCCCCGTTCAGCCAGAGGAGCTGCCATAGCCGCGACCATTGAGCCGGATAATCCATCGTGGATTCCGCCGGCAAATAAAACGTGGCACTTGGCGGCCTCGTTCTCCGGCAACGAGTCGAGTAGCACTTCGATCATGGATTCCCAAAGTACAAAGCTGGATCGGGGACCAACGTGTCCACCACACTCTCGGCCCTCAAAAACGAAATGCCGCGCTCCATTTTCCAGGAACATTCGCAGTAGGCCTGGGGATGGTACATGCAAGTAGGTCACGACACCTTCTTGCTCCAGAACTCTCGCCTGATCAGGTCGGCCGCCGGCGATGAGAGCGAAATGAGGTCGGTACCTCCGCACAACCTCTAACTGCTCCTGACGGAGTTCTGCCGGAACGAACCCCAAAATACCAACGCCCCAAGGCTTTCCAGTAAGAACTCGGGTCGTATCGCGCAGCAAGTTGTCGACTTCAGGACCTCTCATCAAGGCAAGAGCCAAAAATGGCAGGCCCCCACCGGTTGCAACGGCATCAGCAAATTCGGCAGTGTCACTGACTCGTGTCATTGGACCTTGAACTATGGGATATCGGGTCCCGTGCGAATTTGCCATAGGCGAGTTTTCATTCAGTGGCTTGAGCTTCTGAGCTGCGCTGACATGCAATGAGGTTGACTCCATCAGCGCCGAGATTACGTCCTGCACAATCTTGAAGCGCCGTGCCAGACCGGCTGCAAAACAAGCATCCTGGCCGAGTAACCAGACTTGGTCAGTCGATGACCAACCGACTCTTTGCTCAACGAATCGTCGCCACAATGAGGCTTTCTCATTTTTCGACTGCGGCGCTTCGATCACACCGTCGGCAGTCTTGCGCAGTTCCTCAAGCACTGGCCGACCAGGGCGCCAATAGACTCGACAAGATGCATCTAACCCGTTCCCGAGACACACAGTCTCACTGCCATCCATATGGCCGATCGCAGTCCTCGCGATTTCGGGCAGATTGGATTCCTTTGTTAACCAGAGTTGGCTGTCGAGCACCGCACCCGCTGCTCCCGCGGTGTAACAAGCCGCCGAGCTATGCAAGCCGATACCTCCGTGTACCCATACTGGCAACCGGGTGCTCGCCAGAATACGCTGCAGCAAAACGAAACTGGTTTCCTCGCCTACAAACCCGCCAGCTTCACTTCCCTTAGCGACGATGCCGTGAACACCAAGCCGTGCGCCGCGTTCGGCGTTCTCAACCGAGATACTCTCCCACAGCACGGTGATTCCACGCTCCAATAGCGAGTGAATGGCTGTTCCGACTTCCTTGCAATCCGTAGCAGTCAGAAGAACAAGCCCAATCTTCTGCGGAAGATTTTGTATTACAGCTGACAGAAACTCTTTCCGACGCCCTGAAAGCTTCACCCCACACAGGCCGGACGCAGAACGAGCAAGTTTGTCGATGGCCTGTGCCGCGACTGTCTCATCATTGCAGTACTCAAGATCAAGGACCCCCCATGCTCCGCTCTGACTTGCAGCAATGGCAATCGAAGGATCAATCAACCCCGGAGGCGTCAGGACAATCCATTGGAAGCTTCGCATTGTTGTTTCCTCGTATCTGAATTCACTGCTTGTGTCCTGCAGTTGCTTTGTTCGGGCGCTCACAGCGCCCCATGTGCCGCGGGGGAGGAACAAGTTCTGTTCTGCTAATCCGTATATCGGGGACGGTCTCGTTCAGGCTGTTTCTCGTGTTCGGAATATCGAGAAAACGATGGTTCCGCTTTTCATCAACGACGGTCGACTATTCCGACAGGTCAATGAGCACGATGCTCGATCGATCAAACTGCGCGACTACGAGTGAACAGAGCATCTTCAATCACTTCTGCTTCACTCTCGATCGGACGATCGATGATTGCGGGCTGCGAGGGACCTTCATCTGGTTCGCTCCGGATGAGAAGATTGCGTTCCATGCCCTGCTGTTTCATACATAGTTCGCAATAACGTCCTTTTGCAGAGAGCAAGGATTCGTGTGTTCCGCGCTCGATGATCCGGCCATCCTGAACTACCAGAATCTCGTCAGCTCTTTGAATTGTGGATAGCCGGTGCGCAATGACGAAGGTGGTGCGCCCCTGCATGAGATAGGCGAGTCCTTGCTGGATGTAAGCCTCCGACTCAGAATCGAGACTGGAAGTGGCTTCGTCTAAGATCAGAATTTTTGGGTTCGCGAGCAACGCACGGGCAATGGAAAGTCTTTGCCTCTGACCACCCGACAGCTTGACTCCGCGCTCTCCGATCAGAGTCTCATAACCTTTCTCCAGTTGATCGACAAACTCATTTACGCCGGCCAAGCGACACGCCTCCACGATTTCCGCTTCACTTGACTCAGGTCGCGAGAATGCCACGTTATCGCGGATGCTCCCGTCGAAAAGAAACGAATCCTGAAGAACAATTCCTAGATGTGCCCGATACGATCCCAATTCGACGGTCGCTAAATCGAGTCCATCGATGAAGATCGCGCCCTGCGAAGGCACATGGAATCCAGCGATTAACTCAATCATGGTGGACTTACCGGCACCGGACGGGCCGACCAATGCGGTTACGGTACCAGGCCTCGCGTGCAGGCACAGATCTTTCAATACGGGGTGGGCTCCGTCATAGCTAAAACTTACGTGATCGAAAACTACCTCTCCCCGGACGTCTTTCACCGCACTCTGCCGCCTCGGGTCGCCGTCCTCAGGTTCTTGGTGCAGGAGTTCATGGGTTCGCTCGAGTCCTGCGAATGCTTCCGTGATTTGACCGCCAATTGAGACCATCTGTACGACCGGAGCAATCAAGAGACCCACTAATAGCGTGAAGGTGAAGAAGCTACCAACGGTTAACTTGCCTGCCATGATCTGAAGCACGCCAATATAAGTTAGCGCTGTGCCAAACAGTCCGGCGAGTAATGTAGCGGTGAAAGCAATAGATGAGCTTGCGGTTACTGTTTTGATGACATTGCTCATCAGGCGAAGGTTGCCATGAAAGAAGACTTGCGCTTCCCGATTCTCAGCACGGTACGCTTTGATGACTCGTACTCCGCTAAGAGTTTCGGCCAAACGGCCCGTAACCTCAGCACCGATCTTGGCGCGTTCGCGGACCATGGGCCGGATGACATTGATCGCTATTCCGATTGCAGTTGCAAACAGAACAAAGAATGTGAGCGTGATTGTCGTGAGCAACGGACTGATCCGGAAGAGAATAAAGACAGCCACGAAACCGGTCAGCAGACCACCAATGAAGTCCAGCATCCCATTCCCCAGCAGGCTCCGGACTGACTCTGCGTCAGTCATGATGCGAGAAATCAGCACGCCAATCTTAGTTCCGTCATAAAACCGAACTGGCAATCTGCCCACGTGAGCTTGCACCTTGCAGCGAAGGTCGTTCACCATTCGCTGGGAAGATCGAAAAAGAAGCTGGGTGAAACCAAACGAGCTTGCCGCCTGGATCAGTGCACCTAGAATCATGGCCGCCATGATTGGCTTGAGCAGATATGTGTGATGTTTACTCAGAACGTCGTCAATCAAAAATTTGGCGGATACGGGTATCACAAAGCCGCTGATGCGGTTAATGAGCATCAAAACAAAGCCGAGCAACAGAACGTAGCGCCGGGAACTGACGATGGCGCGGGCCTCCGACCACAGTTCACGGAATCTGACCTGCTTGCCGAGATCGGACTTGCTTTCTTGATCAATTGTGATGGAATCGGTCATTCACTCACACGCGTTCGAGGTGCTGAATATTGCCTAGTCTTCACTTTGAGTTTTCGAAGGGAACATCGAAGACCGCTTGCTTAGAAAATAGGATGTAGGAACGCCCCGGACCTAGTTGCTCGTGTCCGGGGCGTTTCTGAATGCATCAGGGGGCTGCCGCAAGAAACCCACCCGACGCATGTTGGGACTAGTTCAGACCAACGTACGGGCTGTACATGTCGTGCATCTGGGCACTGCGATACGCCGCCGCTGCGCTCGACATGTTGAAAAATCCGGTTTTGTAGAACGATTGGGACTGACTGCTAGTGAAGTTGATCGTTCCGCATTCATAGTGCAAACCGGTCACAGTTCCCTTTTGGTTGACCAACATCTGCGCCGTGCCGAGTGCTGCGCACACCTGCCCTATGTTGAGATTGTCAATGAGAGTCGCGGTCATTGTAGTCTGGTTAATGTCCCACAATTGGCCGCGGCTAAACTCGCCAGGATTCTGCGATATGCGGGTGTTGCCATTGTCAAACACAGTCATGTAAGGCCCGCTGAAATCCCACTCTGCATCGTGCTGGTGCGAGAACCATGGATAGGGGTCGGTGGTTCCAGCGACGGTGAAATCCCCATCAACTCCCATCCGCCACAAAATGTTTCCTGTGCCGGTTCCATTGTTGTAGTCGATTTTTAGCAACCAGTCCTGATGTCGTAATGACATGAGAATGCTGCCATCAGGAGCTAATTCGGCTGAATTTCCGTGCAGCCAATCATTTGCAATTGTGTTGGGAGGGGTCAGCGGCGGACATCCACCTTGCCCGTTCGAGCATGTTTCTCCCAGGATCGCCGCCCGTGTCGGGGGTAGCTCAGTCGCACAATTTCCACATGTGACTGAGTTCCAGGACCAGACAAGCTGCATGCCAGGATTCAGAACGACAAGTATGTTGTAGATAATGTCGGCTCCGTTCTGGATATTCGGTCCCAATATAGCGTCGGTCGAGCCGATCATCAGAATGTCCCCGTTCCCCATCGTCCGCAGTTCGTGGTCGACGTCAGTCAGCGCGGGCTGACCGGCCGCCATGAGTTGCTCATTGACCCGCCCAACGTTGGTCTCAATCACGGTGTTTCCGGCCACGTCAAATTCGCGTAGCGGCTGCTGGTACGGATCGGTGTTTTCATTTCCGATGAACCAGAAATACCCGCCAATTTGCGCACGCGTCAGATATCCACCTTCTCCGTCCCACGGCTGGTAATACCAGACCACGTTCCCACTCAAATCCGTTCCTGTTTGCACCCAGTTCTGCCCTCCAAACAAATACGAGTGAACCAGGATCGGCTCCGATGCGGCAACCGCAGGCGCCGGACTGAGAATCGTATTCGTAGGAATCGCGAGCCCACTCGGGAGAGCGCTAGTGGTATAGGTCACAGTGCTCGTGTAACCGGACACGATCCCCGCAGACAGATACACTCCCGTCAGACTGTACTTGGTGGAGGGCTTCATGCCGGCCACATAGAAGTTCATGGTTTTCCCATTGCACGTCTGAATCGGCGTCAATTGGGCAGCTTGTCCAGCAGTCTTGAACGAAACCAACATGGTGTCGCCGCTGGGACACGGAAGTGCGCTGAATAGGACAACCAGCGGGTTGGCCGTATTGGAAAGAGCTACCGGGGTAAAGCTGTTGGCGATCGGGATCGCGACGATTGTTTGACTCGCCGTTCCCGTCTTTCCCGTGCTGTTGTTTCGGGCTGTGACCTGAACTGTGAAGGTCCCTTCCTGAAGAGCAGGATACGACCGAAAGAACGCAGTCTCGCCGAAGTCGCGAACCAAGCCCAGTTTTCCTCCTTGCGGGCCAACGCTGAAGGCATACATGATCGTGCCAGAATCTGTATCGGTTGCAGTTGCCGTCCAGGTAACTGGTGTTCCTACCGGTTGTGGCGAAGGCAAGGATCCAGACAATGTCACCACTGGCGTGGCCGAACTCGACACTGCTGCGACCATCGACACCGCCAGCACCAAGGCGAATAGCAAACATCTGCGAGCGCTATTTGTGTTGTTCATTTTTTTCTCCTTGAAATGCGAATCTTACAAGCCGCGCCTGTCAGTGCGGCCGGATTGTGCGAGCCCCCAAAGGAACGTTCTCGGCTGGTTTCAGGCAGGCGCAAACATTCCAACGGTTTACCTGATTTGGATCAGGACGTTGTAATAAGAATGCGAAGTCATTCGTACGAAGTGAGTAACATCGCGAACATTTTCTGTTTACGAGTAAATTGGACTATAGGGACAATCACTGGTCGCACATATGACAGCACCACGGGGCGAACGATCCGGATGAAGACTCGGCAGGTTTAATTGAGGCCTACCCATGGACTGTACATATTGTGCATCTGCGCGCTGCGATACGCGGTAGTGGAGCTTTTGATGTTGAAAACTCCGGTCGGGTAGTAAGACTGTGACTGACTGGTCGTAGCGTTGTTGAGGTCGCCGGATTCGAAGTGCATTCCTGTCACGGCGCCATTCTGGTTTACCAACATCTGGGCAGTACCGTATGCCACGCTGAAAACGCCGAGGTCGAAATTGTCGACAAGCGTCGCCGTCATCGTGGCTTCATTCACACTGAGCATCTGACCTCGGCTGTGTTGGCCTCGATTCTGCGCGATGCGCGTGTTCCCATTGTCAAAAACTGACAAGTTCGTCCCGCCGAAGTCCCACTCCGCATCGTGCTGATGTGAGAACCAGGGATAGTTATCGTTGGTGTCTCCAATGATGGCAAAATCCCCATCCAGCCCCATCCGCCACAAGATATTCCCCGTGCCCGCTCCGTAGTTGTAGTCGATCTTCAGCAGCCAATCCTGGTGGCGCAATGACATCAGGATGCTCCCGTCCGGAGCCAATTCAGCGGTGTTGCCGTGTAACCAGTCGTTGGCAATCGTGTTGGGGGGCGTCAGCGGAGGGCAGCCGGCTTGTGTATTGGTGCAAGTTTCGCCGAGGATCGCAGCTCGTGTTGGCGGTAACTCAGTGACGCAATTTCCGCATGTGACAGAATTCCAGGACCACACGAGTTGTAGGCCGGGATTGAGGACAACAAGCAGGTTGTACAGAATATCGGCTCCGCCCTGAATGTTCGGGCCCAAAATGGCATCTGTCGATCCAATCATCACTATGTTGCCGTCGCTCATGGTTCGAAGTTCGTGGTTCACGGCAGTCAGCGCCGGTTGTCCGGCAGCGACCAGTTGCTCGTTGATTCGTCCAACGTTGGTCTCAAGGACTGTATTCCCCGCGACGTCAAACTCACGCAAGGGTGCCTGATATGCATCGTTGCTTTTGTTGCCGATGAACCAGAAGTATCCGCCGTTTTGGGCACGTGTAAGATATCCGCCTTCTCCATCCCAGGGCTGGTAGTACCAGACCACATTTCCGGACAAGTCTGTAGCCGCCTCCACGTATCGCCCGAAATACGAGTGAAGCAAAAGCGGTTCAGATGCCGCTGCGGCGGGAGCCGGACTCAGAATGGTCCTTGCTGGTATGGATACATTGGTGGGGATTGAACCTGTTGTATACGTCACACTTTTTGTGTAACCCACTACCTTTCCAGCCGA
>Ga0209168_10001557_pt1 | contig 17782 bp, 20 predicted proteins | sample Coa_R1_FD_187156 | JGI IMG/M metagenome (GOLD analysis project Ga0209168, IMG submission 187156) | Surface soil microbial communities from Centralia Pennsylvania, which are recovering from an underground coalmine fire - Coalmine... | ecosystem: Environmental > Terrestrial > Soil > Unclassified ... | reverse complement strand
GGAGCGGCTGCGCGAGACCGCCGTTTCCTTCGGCGATCAGCGGATTTACGCCTCCCACAAAGCGATCATGTTCTCGCGCAAGACCTGCTACTTCTTCGTACGTCCCAAGCGGAATTTTCTCGAACTGTGTATTTTCCTCGGTCGCACGGTGAAGGCTCCCCAAGTGCGACGGAGCGACGCGGCATCGAAGTCCAAGGTGTATCACATCATTCACATCAAGCACCGCGATGAAGTAGAGGCACCGATTACTGGATGGCTTCGGGAAGCGTACGAATTATCTGAAATGTTGGCATCAAAGGCGAGCACGACTCGCGTCACGAAACGCAAGCTGAAGTCCAACCGGATTTCCACTCGATGAGACCATACCCATTGCCTCATGGAGGAAGTAGCGACCCGTGAATGCCGGAGCCATCATAATCGTTGCCATCGCCGCCTCAGGCGTTCTCATGATGCGGTTCCGCAAGCGATGGCTGGCGAAGATCAACATTGCCGTCACCAACAGAATCACCAGCCTCTTCGCTGGTTGGCTGCCGGGCTTCGGCATTCTCACGCATGTGGGTCGGAAGTCAGGCAAACTCTACAGAACTCCTGTGAATGTTTTTCGGGCGACGAATGGCTTCATCGTCGCGCTCACCTACAGCAGCGAATCGGAATGGGTGAAGAACGTTCTTGCTGCGGGCGGATGCGAACTAAAAACTCGCGGCAACGAATATCATCTCTCCTCACCGCAGGTCGTGCGTGATCCCACGCGGCAGCGGTTTCCAATTCCGGTGCGGCTCGTGCTGAGGATCGTGGGTGCGGATGAATATATGGAGCTTTCGACCTGATCCCAAGAATAGGGACGTTGACTCCAATCCCGTGCATTCTTAAGATTGCATCCTGAGTTTCCGAGGAGATTTTATGGCTGCACAGCCGCAAGCATTCATCGAAAATCAGGCACTTGTCATTCGACGTGCTACTCCCGCCGACGCCGAGGTGTGCGGAAGAATCTGCTTCGACGCCTTCACAACCCTCGCGAACAAGCACAAATTCCAGCCAGATTTCCCAGCCCCGGAGATTCCTGTACATGTGCTCTCGACAATGTTTTCGCACCCGTCGTTCTTCTGCGTGGTGGCTGAACAGGACGGAAAAGTCATCGGAAGCAACTGCTTGGATGAGAGGACGCCTATTTCGGGCGTAGGACCGATCACGATTGATCCCGCCGCCCAAAACCACAGTGCGGGACGGCAAATGATGCAAGCCGTGATGACACGGGCGGCAGAGAGGAAGTTCGCGGGAGTTCGCCTCGTTCAAGCGGCTTACCACAATCGCTCCCTCGCACTCTATGCGAAGCTAGGTTTCGTGGTGCGGGAACCACTTGCATGTATGCAGGGGACACCGATTCAGAAGACGCCGCTCGGCTATCGCGTCCGCCCAGCCGAACCGAGCGACCTCGCGACCTGCAACGACCTCTGTGTGCGAGTCCACGGCCACGACCGTGGGGGCGAACTCAATGACGCAATTCAGCAAGGCACAGCCGTGGTCGCCGAATCGGAGGGGCGAATCAGAGCCTACGCATCGTCCGTTGCCTTTTTCGGTCATGCCGTTGGCGAAGCCAATTGCGATTTGCAAGCACTGATCTCGGCAGCCACGGAGTTTCAGGGGCCGGGAATTCTCGTGCCCACTCGCAACGCGGCGCTGTTTCGCTGGTGTCTTGAGAGCGGGCTTCGCGTAGTGCAGCCGATGACGTTGATGACGACGGGGCTTTACAACGAACCCGCTGGCGCGTACCTGCCTTCGATCCTGTTTTAGTGTAGTGCTGAAGGTGTACGGGTATGACTAAGAGAAAACACGTCTCTCCAGAAGCTCTGGATGCGAGCTTGCTGCCCAAGCAGCGCAAGCCTATTCCACACGCATTCGTGCTTGATGCGATTTCCGCACTATCGCCATATACGCGTCCGATGTTTGGCTGCCTTGCAATCTATGTAAAAGACAAAATCGTGTTGATCCTACGGGACAAGCCTAAAAGCACTGCGGATAACGGAGTATGGCTCGCCACTACCCAAGAACACCACCAGAGCTTGCGGCGTGAGTTCCCGAACATGCGATCCATTCAAGTACTGGGCAAACGCGTAACGGGTTGGCAGGTCCTACCAGTCGATGCCTCTGACTGTGAATCAGCGGCACTGCGGGCATGCGAGCTTGTGCTGGCTGGAGACCTTCGGATCGGCAAAATTCCGGGAGCACGAATGTCGAAGCCCCGATCAAAAGCGTATGGAAGATCGCTGAAACAGATCAAAAGCTCGAAGGCGGGCACAACTGACTTCGACGGCGTGCGGAAGATCGGCTTGACGCTACCGGGCGTGGAGGAGAGCACAGCATACGGCGCACCCGCGCTGAAGGTTCGTGGAAAACTGCTGGCGTGCGTGCCTACTCATCGTTCGGCTGAGCCGGGTTCGCTTGCCATTCGCGTCGGTTTCGACGACCGCGCCGACCTGCTTGCAGCAGCTCCTGACGTTTACTACGTGACCGACCACTATCTCAACTACAGCGCCGTGCTGGTTCGCCTGTCCCGCGTCACACATGATGTCCTGCGGGACTTGCTCGGCATGGCTCACAAGTTTGTGACCGGGAGGAGGGGACGATGAAGAGAGAACGAGTGCTCAAGGTCGTGCTTGTACTGGTCGGATTGCTTTTTTGCGCTGCCATTTATCCGTTGATGCTGATGGCGAAGCAAGACCCTGCGTTGGCAATGATGATGAGCCTCTACGCAACGCTAGGTGTCTTCTTGTTACTTGCATCCCGCAACCCGTCCGCGCACCGTAGCCTGATCGCCTTTGCTGCGTGGTCGAGCTTTGCGCACGCTACCGTCATGGCAGTGCAGGCATACCTCGGTATCATTGCTCGCCGTGAACTGTTCGGAGTGGCGACATTCCTTCTGATCGGCGTAGCACTGATCGCACTCGCTCCGGCGAAGCAATCAGTCGAGAGAGCTTCTACTGTGGCGGCCTAAGACCTGCGCCATTAGTTTCGGTCACGATCAATCCCGCGAGCGCAGCCGTCTTCTCGTCCTGCGTCCACGGTGAACCGACAGTCTTTCCAAGGCTTGAGATGTGTTGCCGTAAACGAGCCGAAGCCTTGCCGAAGGTCGCGTTCGCACGCTCCTCCAGTTCGCGCTCACGAATACCCACGACAGGGATGCGGAAGTGTTCACATGCTTCGCGAACAACATTGCGAAAAAACTCTCCTTCGGCTGTATGAATCAGAGCATGTGAGGCTAGGATTTTCTGAAGCGATGGCAATGCACGACCGGAGGCAAGCAGCATGGCGCAGCCGAGCACCCGATATTTCCGGGCGGTCGCTCCATCCAACATTTCGCGTATAGCCTGTAACGCAAGACGCTGCGAAGCCTCCACGCATTTCTGAATATGGCGTTCCGCTTCATCAAGGCTCAACGCCTCTGCAAAGTGATATGGCTGCTTCGCGCCTTTCATCGTTGGTTCGATGATGACGATGCGTCGTCGATCAACTATCTCAGGAGTGGCAGAATTGCCAGATACACAAACGACTACCCCCCACCCAGAGTGCATCCGAATACCGAACGCTGCATCTTTCATGTACGCACCGTAGGACGTCACCGGCATTTTAAGCCTTAGTCTTCCGCCCGGTGGTGGTAGCAAAGGCGCTTCTTGTACTCACGGTAGCAGTGGAACAGCAGCTTGTCGCCCTTCGTCCAGCCCTCCCCAAACAGCGCCAACAAGCGACGGTTCGCAGTCTCGGCTGCCTTTGTGGCTTCGTCGTCCCCCGGAGGCGCAAGCTCCATTCGGGCGTTCGCGTTGGCGAAGACGATCTGTGCCTCGTTGAACTCGGCGTCCACTTTGCGCCGTGCGATGTCCTTCCCAAGCTCGATCAAAGCCTCGCGGGCTTCCTTCATCTCCTCTGCGGTCGTGGCGAACTGCTCACCGAACATCGAGTCTTCCACCAACTCCTCGTGGCGGTTCACCGGGCACCGCCCACCGCGCTTGCCTGCTCTGGCATGCTTGTGGCGACCGCTGGGAATGCGGGGTCGCACTTCGCTTCCTTCATGAGCCTGCACACCGAAGCTCTGGAGATGTTGTGCCGCTTGGCGACCTGCGTCAGGCTCATGCCGGAACGACGGTCTTGGATAACCTGTTCGCGGTTCACATCGAGTCGCGCTCGTCCGATTTGGCGACCTTCGGCACGTGCTCTCGCCATGCCACTGCGGACACGCTCGATCAAAAGTGCCCGTTCCATCTCGCCCAGCACCGCGACAATGCCGAGGAATGCCCGTCCCAGTGCCCCCGACGTGTCGAACGCCTCGCGCAGCGACACGAACTGGACGCCGCACGAGTCGAGTTCGTCGAGCACCTGCAAGAAGTGTTTAGTCGAACGGGCAAGGCGGTCGCATGACCAAACGATCAAAGTATCGAACCGTCGCCTTCGTGCATCTTCCAGCATTCGGTCGAGCGCGGGTCGGCGTGCTTTTGCCCCACCGAAACCGTGGTCTACGTATTCGCCAGCTACGGTCAGCCCACGATTCTTGGCGTACTCGCGGAGTTCTCTTAGCTGCGTCTCGGGATGCTGATCGACGGTGGATACGCGGACATAGAATGCGGCTCGTTTCATCGGGCGGTCTCCTTCACTCATTATTCTTGGGAGAGGGTCGGTCGGCGCAGGCGATCCGCAGCTTCCATGCAGATAGTGGCGTCGGGGGACAACAGACTAAGATTCGACCAGACTTCGTCTTCCAGCAGTTGTCCGATTTCGGAGTTCCGAAGCAGTCGCATCCGCCGCTTAAGTTCCGCTGGGGTCAATAACGCCGCCGCGAGTCGTTCTGCTGGGTTGCTGGATTGGAGCCGTATTCTTTGCTCCTCGATGAGTTCGCGGATAGTCAAATCTCGTCTCCAATCGGAGTATACAAACCGAGGACAAGAATTGGCTGGTTCCACGAGGTAACCTGACCAAAGATTCTCTCGAAGTTACTTCCCAAGACCAGCCGTTTTTCGCGGCTGCTCTGTATACTCCGGCTGGAGGGAACGCATGCTGAAAAAGGATTTCATCCGCGACGGCAACCGCAGGATCATCGGCTCTGTGACAACGGGATACAGCGACACGTCCAAGACGGTGCGCGATGATCAGAACCGGATAGCTGGGCGCACCAGCGACCTGTTCAACACCGTGCGCGACGCGGATGGCAACTTTGTTTCCCTCAACTCCTCTGATCCCGGTCTGCTGATTCGCAAGAAGTAGCGTCGATCCCGTCTCTCCCCCGATCTCATCTCCTCAACTTGGCAGCCCGAAAGGGAGCATGTCTATGCGATCTACGTCCTCAGAGAAAATCGAATGTCCGTTGTGCTCAGGCGCTGGGGAACTCAGCCGCGCAGAGATTCTCGACCGCCTCGGCGTGAAGGACTTCGCCCGGGTCGCACAGCTATCCGCCGAGGAAGCGTTCCGCCTCCTCCAGAACAGGCATGACCGCGAGCACCAAAGCGCATGGTCGCGCTTTGAGATGGAGTTGGCGAAGCGGACAGCCGAGGTCAGGGAACAGCACAAAGATGCACTGCGCTCGGCGCAATCCGAAAGAGACGACCTAGTTCGGCGCGTCGAGAACTGCTTGAGGGAGGTCGCCCATCTTCGGGAGAGAAACCAGCAGTTGGAAGCGGAGATGGCGAAGGTCGCCCGCGTGGGCAAGCGTGAGGAAATGGATTTCGCCGAGGAGGCGCGGAGTTGGGCTGGGGTATGGATCAGTGACAAGCTCCCGCGCAATGGGGACTTCATTCTCTCCTATCGCGCTCCGAATGGCGAGCCTGCTGACCCCAAGATTCTGATCGACAACAAGGACAAATCGACCGTCGCCGAGGGCGACATCGACAAGCTGGTGCGCGACGCCAAGGAGCGCTCGATCCCCATCGCGGCTCTGGTCGCACGGGAGGAGAGTCAGCTTCGACTCGTTGATCGGGAGTCAAGGTGGAGCCGAAAGGATGGAATTTGGCTGCTCCGAACCACGCGCCAGTGGCTCCCGCGTGACCTCGATGTGCTCAAGCCCGTTTTCGAACGGATGAGAGTGCAAGGCTTCGACGTACTGGAGCGAAACGCGGTTCTTGCCGAAGAGCTTCGCCGCACCTTTCCCGAGATCGACCGTATCGACAAGGAACTCGGCAAGGCAGCGAAGGCAATCCTGTCCGTATCGGCGCTGGTAGTGCGCTACAGAGAGCGACTGCGAGAAATCTGTAACTCCTCCACCCCGTCGAGGATTAGCCCCGCTCCGGAACAGAAGATCGGGATGCCTATCGCACCGCAATACCAAGAGGAGAGTGGACGATGATTAGCGCGATTTTTCGTCATCTGGCGTCGCTCGCGGTTTACACCCTGATTTTCGTGCCCTTGCTGACGGTGTTCCCCATCCTGAGCTTGGCTACGCCTTTCATCGTTTGGTTGCACCCCGCGAGCTACAACTACCTGTTCGCCGAGGTGGCTTTCTGGGGCGGTCCGTGGGCATGCGCCTTTTGGATGATCTTCGTCAGCCCAGTAGCTCACAGCAGGCGGCTGTGGAAGAAAGCCGGGTATTCAGTCCATGAATGGCGTGAAGACCATGGTGGTTACTTGCACACGCTATCAAGTTCAGTCGGCTGGATGTTCTTCGCTCTTTTCTTTTCGATGTTCGCCGAGCTTGTGCTCTTCTTCGTGGTTTGGAAATTCGATCTCGGTGGACTTTTGTTTGCCAGTGTTCTCCCTTTCTGCACCTTCTCCCCCATTTTTGTCTCGTGGCTGCGCGGCAAAGAAGCGTAGCGCGGATGCCATGGCAGTAGGAGGAAATTTGATGGACTATGTTCATGTGTTCGTACTGAGGACGCTGTGTGTTGACGAGAACGGAGAGGTCAAAAACCGGAATCTTGCGGTGACTTTCGACATGTTCGAAGCCGAAGATCACAGGAACAAGAGCGTGGAGAACGGCTACGACACGTTTGTTGTGCCCGGTGACTGGCGTGAGGATCAATGAGAGAAATTGCACAAGCATTTCTCGCGCAGGGCAAGACGGTCAGGGCGGCAGCGTTGATGTTGAAGCTGATTAAGACGGAACCTACCCCGGAGAATCTCGAACTACTGGCGGAAATCTACATGCGGCAAGGCTTGTGTGACGACGCGGCGGTGCTCTATCTGCGCGTCGTGAAAGCGGGCTTGAAATGAAGCCCATAATGCACGAGGAGACGCTGGGATGGGCATGAGAATCACCAAAAGCAAATTCTGTGCAGGCGTTCAGTGCTTGAAGCGGCTCTACCTAGACGTTCACCAGCCGGAACTCGCAGCAGAGCCGACCGCCGCCGATCAAGCGATCATCGAGCAAGGTCGTGAAGTCGGCATGCTCGCCCGTCAGATGTTTCCGGATGGCGTCGAAGTTCGCTGCAATGGCGGACTGGATGAGGCGATCCGCACAACTCGCGAGCTAGTCGCCAATCCCGACGTCTCGGCTCTATTCGAGGCGGTCTTTGAGCACCAGAACGTGCTGGTCAAGGTGGACATTTTGCATCGGCGACGCGATGGACGATGGAGGCTCATCGAAGTCAAATCGACAACGGATGCCAAGGATCAGCATTTAGAGGATGTCGCGATCCAGTACCGAGTGGTGTCGCGTTACGGGCTGGATGTGGCATCGGTTTGCTTGGCTCATGTCAACCGTGGCTACGTGTTCGATGGGCAGAGCATTGACGCGAAGCGATTCTTCAAGATCAGAAACCTCACTCGCCGGGTTGTGAAGTTGCAGCCCAAGCTGGCGTTCCAGCTACGTTCGGAGTTCACGATCCTTTCGAAGCCAGAAGCCCCGGACATCGCTCCCGGTCGGCACTCGACGAGCGGTATGCGAAGCGGTATCCGGTTTCACAAATCGCCTACGACTTGCGAGCTCAGACTTCGTTTGGGTGGGAACCGATGCGCGACTGGTTTCCCGTCTCAGCCTACGGAGCTTTTGCACAGTTGTGCGACATCCTCCATCTCGATGCTGAGCTGGGAAGTCTGTTCAACGACATACATCCGAACCATGGGATGTTCTCCCCGATTCTGGTCAACGCCCGTACAAGAGAGATCGTGCCGGTTGCCAGGTTCTTTAACGTGGAGCAGTTCCTCAAGGACATCATCGAGATCGCGGATTCTGGCAGACGGCCGGCGATCATCAAATCGATGGTCTCCCTATCCTTGGCACGCAACTTCGATCCTGATAATGCGCCTCCGAATTTTGGTATCAGACAGGTCCGCGAGTTGATCACAGATTGCGTCTACCGGGTGGCCGGCAGCGGGCCCGACTGGACGGAGCGGGCCTATGCCTACAACGGCGTATGGAGGCTGGTGATGGTCAGCCCAATGGCCTTCCAGGACGCCTACAACTATGACCTGTCCCTGATCTCTAGCTCGAGTACCCCGGTGGCGACACAGGAAGGTGAAATCAACTTCTGTGCCTATAACGGGGGCCGCTGGCGGAGGATCGTGGAGCACCTCCACCAGACCGCCAGCTTGACCGAATGGAATAGGTCGCGTGGCCGGCATCCCGTCTATGCCAAGGGTAAAGAGGTGGACTTCGGTTCAGGGCGTGCTCCACGAACAGAGCTGGTTCAGATCGAGCACCAGCATACGGTTTGAGCTCGAGCCGGAGGTTCCTGTGACGGTACCTCCGGCTTCCCGGTTTGAGTGCCTGAACGGTTTTGCGGTGCCGTCAGAAGAGACGCTGCTTCGCAGCGGCTGAAGAATGACACGTCACCCCAGAATGGGAGCTGCAGGCTAACTTTCGGTTACTGTACGCGAACTATTTGAAAAGACAGAGATTCTGTCTCGGTGACGTTTAGAAAGGCAAGTTCATGGTCAAGCCGAATCTGCGCACCAAATCCATAGGGACAAAGGTCAGCGAAGAGGAATTCGTCCGGTTGGAGCAGGCCGCCCAGAAGGCTTCCAAGACACTGGGGGAGTGGTGCCGGGAGGTCATGCTGGGAAGCGCGAACGGGCAGCCGGCCAATGGCGCCGGGGGGACTGCCGGCGCTGAGGCGCTCATGGCCGAGGTGGTAGCCCTACGGGCCATCCTCCTTAATGTGCTGTTCAAGCAAGCAAACGGGGAGCGTCTGACCTCCGAGGAGATGCAACGGCTAATCGAAAGGGCAGACTCGGACAAGTTCAAGAAGGCCCGCGAGCGCCTGGAGCAGACAGCACACTCGAAACAAAGCTAGGGGAAGCGGGTTCGGTTTGGTGTGGGGTGAACCGTGACTAAAATGCATCACGACGGGACCCATTGGCTGCTATTGAGCGTCGGGGTAGCGCTGATGGCTGGTGTGTTGGGAATTTCGATTTTCACCTACCAGGAGTATCAAGTCTGGACTCCCCTGCAGGACTGGTACTTCAATGAGTATTCCTTGGCGCATAATTTTCCGACCCAGCGCGGGAACTACTGGTTGCTTACGAAAACCGACCGGGCCGGGCACAGAAGCGTCGCTGGCAGCAGCGACGTGGTTCCCGACACTCGAGGGCATCTAATCCCGTTCAATCTCTCCCAACAGGCACGGCAGCAAGGTGCCGTTCAGCTGAATCTTGAAACAGTTCACTACAGTAGTGCTCAGATAGAGCAAATTCTCCGTGAAAAGGTTTTCGCCGGCCAATCGACCTACGATTTGATTCGCCCATCTTGGGTCAGCTCTCTCGGGTTCTTCGTTGTAGGTCTCCTGTTCGTCATCATCCGCGACCGGGTCCATAGGCGCCGCGACAAAGATGGAGAAACAAGGTTGAAGGGGCCGGAGATGGTAACGGTCAAGGATTTCAATCGACGGACTGACGCGGACGGCCTCAGCTTCCTCACTACCGAGAAGAAGAAGGCGCTACGCATTCCTCGCTCTCTCGAGAGCAGCCACATCATGATCATGGGTGATACGGGGGCTGGGAAGAGTGTCCTGCAGCGACGCATTCTTACCCAGGTTGCCGAGCGGGGAGAAACGGCAATCGTGTACGATCCGGCTCTCGAGTACACGCCTCAGTTCTTCAATCCGGACCGCGGCGACCTCATCCTCAATCCCCTCGATGCAAGGTGCCCTTACTGGTCGCCCTCGGACGAGGTGATTCACGAAGCGGAAGCTCTCACGCTGGCAACGTCACTTTTCCCAGAGAAGCCACACGAGAATACTTTCTTCGTCGAAGGGCCACGAAAGATTTTCGCCCACTTGCTTACATTGAAGCCGGCTCCTGAGGAGTTGGTCCGGTGGATGAGCCACGAAGAGGAGTTGGACCGGCAGGTAAGGGGCACCGAGATGGAAGCATTTGTTTATCGCGGAGCCGGTCCACAGCGTGGAGGTGTTCTTGGTGCGCTCAACATGGTTGCCGGCAGTCTGAAACTCCTGCCGCGGCAGAGCGACGCGAAGGAACGCTGGACGACCGAGGAATGGGCGAGAAAAAAGACCGGTTGGCTGTTCTTAACTTCCACTCCGAGATTTCGTGAGCGTTTGTTGCCCCTTACCAGCCTTTGGCTCGACACGCTCGTGCTTCGCTTGATGAACCAGGGCGATCCTGCCGTGCGCCACGCGTGGTTTGTGCTGGATGAGCTTGCGAGCCTGCAGCGATTGCCACAATTACACACGGCCCTGACCGAGAACCGCAAATCGGGTAATCCGGTCGTGATCGGTTTCCAAGGCCGCAGCCAACTGGAGGTGCGCTACGGGCATGAGGCCGAGTCAATGCTGTCCCAGCCGGCGACCAAGATTTTTCTGCACACCAGCGAACCCCGTGCTGCGAAGTGGATCTCTGACACGATTGGCGAAGTCGATATGGAACGTCTGAAGGAGACAGTGAACACCCAGCCCCTGAAGCTCACAAACTCCAAGAGCTACCACCTTGAAAGACGAACGGAGCCACTCGTACTGCCTTCCGAGATCAGTGGCCTCGAGCGCCTTCATGCATTTCTTAAGATCGGCAATTTGGTCGTGCCATTCGGTTTTCCATACACACCGCCACTGAAGTCTCAACAGGGATTCATACCCAGAGCAAGCTCTCGTCGAGTGATCAAAATGGAGAAGAGGTCATCTGAGCCAACGGTAGTTCCGGCTCGCCAAGAGACCAGTCCGAATGGATTGGAAGAAAGCCCGAAGGGGATAGCTGGCGGCCAGGAACCGTACTTCGAGTGAATGAATTATGCTCACGATCTCCAAACCGCTCAGCGCCGGCCAAGCCCAGACATATCACAAGGAAGAATTCGCCAATGCCCAAGAGAACTCTTACTCCGAGGGTGACTGCATCCGCGGCGAATGGCATGGCAGGCTCGCACAGGAGTGGGGGCTCCGCGGAGAAGTGCAGGAGGAGCACTTCCAGCGCCTCGCCAACGGGCAGCATCCCCTAACGAGTGAACAACTAGTGCGGCACCAGACCGCTCGTGAATACGTCACTGCGCGAGGCGAGACGGTCAGCACAATGGAGCACCGCGCCGGGTGGGACGCGACGTTCTCGGCTCCCAAGAGCGTATCGTTAACCGCTCTCGTGGGTGGAGACGAGACCGTGCGCCAGGCTCATCGAGACAGTGTCAAAGTTGCATTGAACGAAATGGAAAGGTTCGTTCAGGCTCGCATGGGAGGCAATCGCGTCCCGGAGACGACTGGTAAATGGATCGCAACGAGCTTCGAACACGACAGCGCCCGCCCTGTGAATGGATACGCCGCTCCGCAATTGCATACTCATGTTGTGTTCTTCAATCTCACTGAAACGAAAAATGGTGAAGCGAGAGCCTTGCAACCCCACGAGCTCTACCGATCGCAGCAATACGCGACTGCGATTTACCGGTCGGAGTTGGCACTTCGTCTAAAAGGCCAAGGCTACGAGATCGAGAGGGGCAAGAGCGGTCAGCCTGAGATCGCTGGCTACACACGCGAGTACCTTGACGCCTCTAGCCCCAGAAGCCAGCAAATCCAGGCCTACCTCGAACAACAGGGAGTGAAAGGCGCTGGTGCCGCGCAGATCGCAGCACACCAGACCCGCGACGACAAGTTGCCGGCCATCACGCACTCGGAAATGCAGAGAATGCATAAGGAGGTGGCCGACCGATTTGGAAATCAACCGGAACAAGTGGTCCGAGTTGCCCATGCCCACGAAGCAGACAGGAATGTTCCAACCCGCCAGCACCTCGAGTCGGCACTGACTTACGCCCAGGATAAGAACCTCGAGAGACACGCCGTCACGGACGAGCGCGACCTCATGCGAGATGCGCTGAAGCGCTCCATGGGAGAAGCTGCTTTCCGAGAAGTTCGAGACGGTTTTGAAAAGCGCATCGATTCCGGCCACTTGATAGAAGTCGAAAGCCGATCGCCGGCCCGCGCGTTCACTACAGAAAGAATGATCCAGTATGAACGCGACAATGTGACTGAAATGCGAAAGGGCCAAGACCAACACGGTCCTTTGGTGAGTCCCGAAGCATGGCAGTCTGTCCAGCAGAACCATACGCACCTGAGCACAAACCAACGAGCGGCCGTCGAACAAATTCTGACGACACAGGACAAAATAATCGGTCTTGAAGGCGTAGCAGGCGCCGGCAAGACTACTTCGTTGACTGCCGTCCGCGAGGCTGCAGAACGCGAAGGGTACCAAGTGGTCGGACTCGCTCCCACATCACGCGCCGCTCACAAACTAGCCGAATCGGGAATCGAGTCGCACACACTACAGCGCGAGCTCATTCGAAATGAAGTTCCGAATGAGGGACAGAAACGGCTCTTCGTTATCGATGAATCGAGTCTTACCAGCACCAAGCAAATGAACGAATTCTTTCACCGCTTGCAAGCGCCCGACCGCGTCCTGTTGGTTGGCGATACGCGGCAGCACGAGGCGGTTGAGGCGGGCAGGCCATATAAGCAACTGCAAGAAGCGGGCATGCAGACCGCCAGGCTGGGAGAGATTGTGCGCCAGAAGGACCCGAGCCTGAAACAAGCGGTAGAGCAGTTTGCCCGCGGAGACGTTTTCGGAGGAGTCGCGAGTCTCGAGCAACAGGGCCGCGTGCACGAGATCGTTAATCACCAAGAGCGGGTGGGCACAATTGCCCGCGAGTATTCGCGACAGCCAGAAGGGACGTTGGTAATCTCGCCCGATAATGAATCCCGACGCGAATTGAATTCATTGATCCATCGTGAAATGCAAAACCGAGGCGACGTGAGCAAAGATGAACGCAAACTCCGCGTTCTGGAATCCCGTCAGGAGATGACAGGAGCAGACCGACAATGGGCCGGGCAGTACGAGCCCGGGGACGTGCTTCGCTACTCGCGCGGAAGTAAAGCCGAGGGCATCATGCCGGGCGAATACGCACGGATAACAGCTGTCGACCCGAAAGAAAATCGGATAACAATCCACCGCGAGAACGGAAACGATCAGACTTATGATCCGCGACGCCTCTCGGGTGTGTCCGTACATCGCGAATCCGAACGCGACTTTTCAAACGGCGACCGCATTCAGTTCACCGCGCCCTCACGCGAATTGCACGTAGCGAATCGTGATCTCGGCACGGTCGAAAACATTAACTCAAAGGGCGACCTTACGATCCAGATGGACTCAGGTCGGGAAATCCGATTCAACGTTCGCGAGCACCCGCACCTTGACTATGGCTACGCAGTGACCAGCCACAGCAGCCAGGGGCAAACCGCGGATCGAGTGCTAATCCACGTGGACACCGAGAAGAGCGAGCTGTTGGTCAACAACCGTTTTGCATACGTATCCGTTTCGCGCGCTCAACACGACGCCCATATCTATACAAATGATAGATCCGAACTCGCGCGTAACCTCTGTCGGGATAACTCTCAAAGCACTGCGACCGAAACACCGGAGCAACAGCCAACTGTTCAGACGATCGATCCTGCGGCTGCACTAGGCAGGGGGCCTGCCGAGAAAGAACAAGCCCACAGTCTGAGCCTCGCGTGAGTATCCCCGCAAAGCCCACTACTTTGTGCGCCTTGGCTGGGAGCTAGGAATGTCGGAACGAGCGATGGAACTCGGCACAAAGACCTGCCGTATCCCCGCGAGTTCTCGAACAGGAGCTGCAGCGGGATTCAGACGCTTCCAGCATCGAGCGATAATAAGGCTGGGCTGTCGACGAATGTGACTGGCGCGGGTTGTGAATTACTCCGAAGTTGATTTCTTGACATTCCTGACGAGTCTAGTGGGTATCGCCCGCAAACCTATCTAATGCAGAACGACCTCCACCTTAAACGTGACGTGCTCTAGTAATGGAGGATTGCGTTGATCTTAATCACAGTCCAGGATGAGAGATTCAAGGGCGATGGTGGAGTATCCCGCGATATCCCAGAAGCTGATTGCTGAACAAGCCAACTCAAGGGATCCGTTAGCCCTTTTTGGTTCAGTGAGGGTACCCCTGGTTGCTCAAGCGTGAGAAAATTCGGGGAGTCTTGGAAATCCACGGAATGGGTGTAGGCGATCACCATGAACGTCTGAACACCGCTTGGAGCATTGACATCATAGATGTCCGATTCATAAAGACTGCCTTGTCCTTTGATTTCAGTGCCAACTCCACGGGGAGTCAGAATGTGAACAGCACCGGAGGTTTCCAATGCAATCAAGGCAACGTCAAGATCTCTGGTGGAATTATTTAAAATCTTTAATCGAAGGTGGTCTTTAGGCGACTGTTCCCTAATTTGAAACACGCCTGCGGTGTCATTCGCTAATTCGTCCTCGGAGACTTGTGATTCTTCTCCGCTCGCGTCGACTTCTGTATTCACACGTATGAGTGAAATACCAATCTTCCCATTCAGTGGGGATCGTGCATTCGCGAGCGCCCGAAGGTTCTCTTGTTTGGCATCCTGTTCGACCGCCAATGCCAGACCTTCCACGTTGTCTTCTGTTGGAGGAACCCAGTAATCGAACAGGGGTCCCCTACCGTTCGCGGCTACCAAATATGCGACATCTTTACGAGGAGTGACACAGGAGGATGCGGCCCCTCCTTTACCGGTATTCGGATAAAATGACAAAGGTCGTCCGGAGCTATCACTACACGCGATCTGAATGCCGATGTCCCATTGTGTGCTTTCCAGATCCACCAATTTACTGCCATTTAATCTTATCTTCAGCTTATCGGCGAACATTTGATCTTGTCGCGACCTAGTAAAGCTCGGCAGGTCGGTCGCCAGATTGACGCGCAGGCGCAAATTGCCGAAATGCGGAGTCACGATCACTACTTTCGAGTCAGCAGGAATAGGGGTTGTTGGGCTAGCAGACAGCTCTGCATCCGAGTCAAATTGTCTGACATTAGTTACCCTTCCCATCGCGAGCTTACCGTCTTCTCCCCTCAGCTGTTTCGAGGAGGCATTGTATATAGCAATAAATTCTCCCCCTTGCAGAGTAAGAGAAGTTCCGGCCTGAATACTAAACTGACGTCCGGAGATCGCGCCGCTCGTAATTTTTATGAAGGGATCTTCATCAATTCCTTCGCTGTAAAATGCGGGTTTTTCCGGAGAGCCAGCAGCCTCAGGATCTTGGCCGTAACTGCGTCGAAGAATTCCTGAAACACGATCGACTGCCGCCCGGTAGCTGAGCGAAGGCTCCGCCATCAACGCTTGTACTAGGTAGTACGTGAAAACTCCGTGACGCCGCAAAGTCCCGTCAGAATCACTAAGATCTGTCTCCGTAGACTTCTCATAGCGTAGTGAACTATAGAGCAGTGCAATTCCGTCCGACAGGCTGACCAAAGGGGTGAATACCGGACCTCTCATCGCTCCCTTGGCTGAGGCCCCAGTCAGAGCCGGATCCGGAGGCACTTCCTTAGTTGTCAGCTGCAGCTCTATCGCCCGCGTGGGCGATCCAGAGTAGCAGCTGTCTAAAATCACCGTGATTCGATTTGTGTACTTGCGCAGTTCGCTCAACCAGCCGCGAAGTTCCTGATCGGAGATGTCAGAAACTCCATTGACGTCTCGATCGGCCGGAACCAGCGACGCTCGATATTCCCCACCGTTAGTACCGCTAGAGTCGGGCATTAACGAACCATGGCCACTGTAGTAAAACACGACTCGGGCGTTTGGAAACTTATGAGCATTGTCGATCAGTTGATGCTGGAATACATCTTTGATCTGTTGATGTGTTGCCTGGATGCCAATTAGCGTTCTTATGTGGCTCTGAGAATCGGTTGACCCGTTGTCATCTGGAAACTGATATTTCTTCACCAAAAGGCCGCGAATAAGTGCAACATCGTTGCCTGGTCCCCTAAGCGTATCCCAGCGGCTGTCTTTATATTTGTCGATCCCAACAAGGAGCGCAAACTGCTCCGAGTGGTCCTCTGCCATCATGTTCAAGGGTATACAACAGGCCTGTGCTGCCAAGATCAAAAGTGCTATGAATAGCCGAACTCGCAGGATGAATGGCATCGTCATCGCACCTCCCAAGATTGATAACAGGGGCCTTCAGTGTTCGAAAGCAGGTGAATCACTGGTGCGTGCTGGAGGCTGCGGCCGAAGGTTGACTCGAAGGCGCCGCGGCTCCCACTGTAGTTGGTTTGGGTGTGGTGTTGCTCTTCCCGCCGCTGGATGAAGTCGGAGTGCTTGCATTCGATTTCGTCAGCGAGTTGGTCTGAAATGTTACACCTATCGCGAACCGGGTTGTCCATCGTTCTCTAGGTGTTAGAGCTCCAAATCCCGCAGGAATAACGGATCCGGATGCGAAACCGGGAGGGTAATCAGCGAATTGCCCTACTTGATAGCCCGGCGAGAGAAATAGCCTGTGCCACGCGGAGACTGACAGACCAGTGAACCACCCAATTGGGGATACGGATGGTGCGGAGCCGAGTTTGAATGTTGGTCCAGCAGACGCAGACAGTGAGAATTGCGGACCGGTATTTGTATCCAGAAGTTTGTAATTCAGGAGCGCTACGCCAATTGGGGTCCAACTGCCTGTTCCGCTGACGACAAGTTCGTTCTGTGTTCCACCACTGGAAGTGGGAACGCTCTGGCTCGAGTAGGTGCGGTACTGGAGAGTTGTTAACAGAGTTCCGACCGACAACGTAAGGACATCGTCGAATCCGCATCGCCAATGCAATGAAGCGTCTGTTTTCTTATTGCTGAATCGAGTGCGTTCTGTCAGGGAGAAATCGTTATAGTGCTTATTGTCCTCCGAGTAAGAAAACGTAATGGAACTGCTGGAAGATAGTTGCTTCGCCGTTTCATTATAGAGTGGCAGATACTGGATTTCAGCATTTGCCGCTGCGGGATCGTCAGCGGTGCATTGGTCAGGGATTCCAGCTGTAACAGCATCGATATCGCGGCTTTCACTCTGCAGTAAGGACTGGGTCTCCTCTAACGGAACACTCCGTCTGTCTTTAGGGAATAGTGAAGAGGACCATATTCTGCGGACCGCTGCGTTGAAATCTTGGCATGAAAGGGGATTCGCCCCGCCCTTCGTGGGAGGTAGCGAGGTTAGGATCGCGCCATCGTCTCCTGGTATCGCGTAGCTCTTAACATTTAAGTCGTAGGTATAGAGAATGGGATTGGCATTCACGAGTTTGAGCGTAGCAACGGTCGTTGTTGCACTTGGTGAGACGCAAGCTTGCTGCCCCGTTGTACGAGCAGCCCAGTCAATTGTGGTGCCGGGGCTGCTTTGGCTGGCTGCCACCGTTGTAGTTAGAACGACAGCCATTATGACGATGTACGGCATGAAGAGATGAGGTTCAGCAGCTCTACAATCAGCTCCAACAGTTGATTTATTCATTTGGATACCTCAGAGGCCTAGGACTCTACCAGTGGATCGACCAATCGTCAAGAATGTGACTAGGCAACCTTCTCAACCT
>Ga0209168_10001556_pt1 | contig 17782 bp, 14 predicted proteins | sample Coa_R1_FD_187156 | JGI IMG/M metagenome (GOLD analysis project Ga0209168, IMG submission 187156) | Surface soil microbial communities from Centralia Pennsylvania, which are recovering from an underground coalmine fire - Coalmine... | ecosystem: Environmental > Terrestrial > Soil > Unclassified ... | reverse complement strand
CTGAATTAATAGCATGTCTTCACTATCAATTATTGATGCATCAAATGGGTTTTCTTTACTATTCTGGCCTTCTTGCTTTAAAGCTTTCATCTGATCAATTTGCCACTGCGCAAGTTCCAGAAGAACATTATCTTTTGTTTTTATCCAAACAATATCGCTTTTATAACGCTCTAACTGCTCAGGCATACGAACACGTTTAGATAACTGAGACGAATTAGTTTCCATTGCATGCAATGGCTTTAGAAAAAAACACATAATTATATAGATTATATATTTCTTCATCCCATTACCCCATTTTTATATTTATCAAAAAAGATCTAACCTCATCATATTAAAAATACAATTAAAAAATAAACAATTTTATTGCCCGTTCCCTTGCAGCTGAATTTTTATTCTGTTAAGCTATTGATGTTTAGTTGTTTATTTGGCCAAATAAGCAGTGAGAGTATATTGTTTTATTCTTTTTATTAAAGTGATGTTTATATGAACATTTATGTTGGAAATCTTCCTTATTCAGCTACAGAAAACTCATTAAGAGCACTTTTTGAAACCTATGGTGCGGTAACTACTGCTAAAATTGTTACCGACAAGTTTACCGGCTCATCTCGTGGTTTTGGTTTTATTGAAATGCCAAATGCTGATGAAGCTCAAAAAGCAATCGATGGCCTCAATGGAAAAGATTTTGAAGGTCGTAAAATAGTAGTTAACGAATCTCGCCCACGTGAAAACACTGGTCGTGATAGCCGTGGCCCACGTCGGGATGGCGGCGGTGGCGGTTACAATGGCGGCGGCCGCGATGGTGGTGGCAGAAACTTCCGCTACTAAAGGCTATAAATATGAGAGAAGGGGTTCTTTATGAACCCCTTTTTTTGCAATTATATCCCTAAAATAGGTCATCTAAACATAAACCTTGCCTCGGCAGCCTTCTTCTGTTAAACTATAGATGTAATAAAATATTTATTGGCCAATAAATAGTATATGTAATTGTTTTATTTTTACTAGAGTGATTTTTTATGAATATTTATCTTGGAAATCTTCCTTATTCAGCAACTGAAAATTCAGTACGCGAAATTTTTGAAGCTTTTGGTATCGTAACAACTTCTAAAATTGTTACTGACAAATTCACTGGCGCATCTCGTGGTTTTGGTTTTGTTGATATGCCAAATGAAGACGAAGCTCAAAGAGCTATTGCTGAATTAAACGGCAAAGACTTCGGCGGCCGTAAAATGGTTGTTAATGAATCTCGTCCACGCGAAAACAGCGGTTCTGGCTTCAGCAATAACCGTGGCCCTCGTCGTGAAGGCGGATACAGCCGTGATGGTGGAAGAAACTATCGCAACTAAACCTTACACTAAGTTTCTTAGTTAAGATTAGAAAATAGAAAGACCTGCAGTAAAATGCGGGTCTTTTTTTATGCCCCTAATTTTCGCTTTGCTCCAAATTGGGGACCCCGTTAAAGATGTTGGAAGCATACTATGTCTTCTTCCGCTCATCCTGAGCCTGTCGAAGGACGAAGGCCAGGTAATTTCTAATAAGGTTGACTTTCGTATATATAGAACTTGTATTTCTCCTATTCTTGACTTACTTATCCAACTATTCTTATCATTTTTACAATAACTTTTATAAAAATAATTTTTTCTCGCTCAAACCCTTCGATACATCCTCCTACGCCAAAGGCTACGTAGGACACTCAGGGCGAGCGGAGAAGTATAAACTGAACCACAATGACAGTGGGGATAAAAAATTATTAAAATATAAGTACCTACACATTTCACTTGATGACTTAGGCTGCGCAGCCCTGTAAGCAGACTGTGGTCTGAAATTGAAATGTCTTAAGGGATCAAAAGGAACCGTTTGTGTGCGGAGGTGTGGAGGTGTTCACAAGAACATCTCCACGGAATCAACCGTAACGAAGTGAAGGTTTGGGGTCCCCGTCTGAAAGGATTGAAGATGGGGTTAAACAAGCTCAGGACGAGCGGGGAATATTCTATGATAAAAAAATGGTATCTCATTCTATCAATAATTCTCGTTTGCCTTCTCATTGCAGCCATGTACTTCATCAAAAACACATCCTACTTCCCTCTAAGAGCTTCAAAGGATAGGGTAAAAATTGGCATTCTCCATTCTTTAACCGGCGATTTAGCAATTAGTGAAAAACCAGTTGCCGATGCAGCACTGCTTGCAATTAAAGAAATTAATGCTGCTGGCGGAATTTTACAAAGACAAATTGAACCAATTGTTGTTGATGGTAAATCCGATGCACAGATATTTGCACAACAAGCAGAATATCTTATCACCCAAGAAAAAGTAGCAGCTATTTTTGGCTGTTGGACTTCACCAAGCCGTATCATGGTTAAAAATGTTGTAGAAAAATATAAATCACTGCTTTTTTATCCCGTGCAATTTGAGGGGCTTGAAGATTCACCACACATTGTCTATAGCAGTACCACACCAAATCAACAACTTATTCCAGGCGTCACTTGGTGCATGCAAAATTTAGGAAAAAAATTCTTTATGGTTGGATCAGATCGATTAGTCCATGAAATTATTAAAGATGTGGTGAATGCTCATGATGGAACTATTGTGGGAGAATATTATCTTGCATTAGGAGACACAAACATTAATCCCATTATCGAACAAATTATTAACAGTAAACCGGATGTTATTTTAAACAATATTGAAGGTGAAACCAACATTGCATTTTTTAATGAACTGCGCAAACGTGGTATAACACCAGAAAAAATTCCAACCATGTCTTTTAGTATCTCTGAACCAGAATTAAAATTATTCCAAACAGATTCAATGACCGGTGATTATGCAACATGGAGTTATTTTGAAAGTATCGATAATAGTGAGAACAAACAGTTTATTAAAAAAATTGAAGCAGCATATGGAATAGAAGAAGAAAGCAGTGATGCCATGGAAGCTGCTTATTACGGTGTATATTTATGGAAACAAGCAGTAGAAAAAGCACAGTCAATCAACACCTCACTGGTTATTCCTGCATTACATAATCAAGCATTTGATGCACCACAAGGGCTCATTCATATTGCAGAAAATTCTTTACAAACATGGCAATTTGCACGCGTAGGAAAAATAAGATCCGATAAACAATTTACCATTCTGTGGAGTTCAGAAAAAGCTATTAAACCTTTACCATATCCTCCCACACGAACGGTAGAAGAATGGGATAAAATTCGTGTAGAGTTAGGATGATAATGAAACACATACACATGATAAAAAGAATAACAAGCTCTTTATCTCTTTTTATTTTTATTCTGACGTGCAGCGCATTTGGCGTATATTATTACCTCTATTATTCAACTATTCCCCATTATCAACAAGCATTACATAAGATGGCACAAACACGTACTGAACAAATCAACACTTTCCTCAATACACAAGAAAATTATGCACTCCAATTAAGCAAAGAACCCGCTCTTATTAATCTTTTGAAAAATAATACCGCAACAACAGATCAAGCAATTGTTCATTTGCTCAGCACACAACAAAGCACCATGGGTTTTAAAAATATATTCCTTATTAATAATACCGGCACCATTCTTTTCAGCACCACTAAAGATAATATTGCTAACATATCTATTACTGAATCACGATATAAAAATTCATCATTAAGCCAATCATATCAACGTGCATCTATGACACTCACCACTGATTTTTCATCATTCAATTTTAATGATGTGCTCAATGAACCGGCACTTTTTATTACCATTCCTGTCTTAGAAGATAAAAAATTTATTGGCACTCTTGCGTATCAATTAGATCAAGAAAAAATATATCTTATCGCCCATCAATACATTGGATTAGAAAAAACTGGCGAAGTTGTTCTTGCATACAAAGAAGGTGAATTTATTATATTTGCAGCCCCCACTCGCCATGATCAAGATTTAGCATTTAAAAAAAGAGCAATTTCTACCGATAAACCTATTCTGATTCAAAAAAGCATATTAGGACAGAATGGATATGGTACTGGAATTGATTATCAAGGAAACGCTGTTGTTGGTGCATGGCATTTTATTCCTAAGCTTGATTGGGGAATGGTCGTAAAAATTAATCGTGATGAAATAGTTTCATCTATGCATACTATTTATATCATATTTTTGCTATGTCTTTTGTTGTTATTGATAAGTTTACTGTGCAATACCTATCTATGGTGGCCGTCTATTACACGCGCATCACATCATCTTAATACAGAGTATCCTTACAACAAAATACCTTTATTATTAAAAAATCCTCTTTTTATATTGTTTATTATATTTTTAGGATTTTCCGCAAAAAACATCATATTGTGTAAATGGGAAATGATCACTACTATTAAAAAAGCACAAGAAAAAGCTATTCGGCTTACTACTGAAAATGCAGAAAATATTGACACAGTATTACAAAAAATAATTTTTGTCGGAAAATCAATCGCGCAAGATCTACATACCAATTACTTACGACACGATGATATCACCACACGTATCGAACGAGATACAAAAGAAAACAATAGCATTACCGAAATTTCTGTGGTACAAGAAAATGGTCTTTTAAAATCTACCAATATTGAATTACAAAATTCACCTATCCAAAATATCATCAAAACGCCATGGTACACTCAAGCATTAGAAAAAGGATCAACATGGGTTATTAATATTCCTAAAGATGAAAAACTTGCTCAACCAACAACAACATATGCTTGTACTTTTTCTGATGAAAATAATCAATCCACGGGAGTTATTGCAATTACCGCTCGTTTAAGCTCTATCATTGATATTACCGATAATAGCGGTATTGGCAAAACTGGATACTCATTTATCATAACTGATAAAGGAAGATTTATTTATCACCCTTTACAACAACTGGTACAAAACCAAACCACCTTATTGCAATATGCTCAATCCAAAGGTAATGAAGAACTTGCAACAGTTGCAGAAAAAGTAACCGCGCAACAATCCATGCTTGCATCATATAACACCGAATCATCTCAAGAGCGTATGTGGATGTATACGCATCCAGTTGCCGCCAGCAACTGGATTATTGGAACCATTTTTACCGAAGATGAAATTGACATGCCCGCAGATGTTCTGCGTCATTATTATTTCTGGATTTTATTGTGGTTAACCATCACCCTTTTATGTGGCTGTGCTTTGTTATCCAACTACAACATTTTTTCGCTGACTTATTATACAACAATAGCAAATGGTATTCTGATCATAGCATTGAGCTGTTCATGGTATATTATTAAAAAAACAACTACCGTTGAAAGAGAATCGCGTACTATTATCACCGATCAATCAAGTCTTAATAAATTTTTAAATGATCTTAATGAAGAAGCACAAAGAAAACATGAAGCCCTTCCGGTGAATATACCGTCGGGAATTCTTTTATATTCACTCGCAAATACAGGACAAGATACTATTACCGTCTCGGGCTATTTGTGGAATAAATATAATACAGCGCTCCAAACAAATATTATTCGTGGCATGGATTTACCGCAAGCCACACGCATGGTCTATGGAATACCACTTCTTTCAAAATTTGGTGATGAAGAAACATCAACGTGGAATATTCAAGGAACTATGTATCAAGAACAAAAATATGAAAAATTTCCATTTGATCAACAACAAATACGCATCATGTTAGAACACAAAGATATTGAAAAAAATATTATACTCACGCCTGATTTAATTGCTTATAAAAAAATAAGCCCTGAAGCAACACCAGGATTGGATAAAGATTTTTCTTTATCAGGATTTACTATTGAACAAACATTCTTTGAATATCAGAAAGTTGATCCGAACGCCAACTTTGGATTTAAAGAATATGGTAAAGTAACTGATAACTACCATCTTGTTTATAATATTATTATCAATCGCAATCTTATTAATCCATTTGTTATTTACTTATTACCATTGCTGGTGATTCTCTTTAGCCTCTTTACTACATTGCTCATTATTAAAAAAACAACATCACCTTTTTCAATTTTGGGTGGCTATTCTGGACTCTTTTTTGCACTTATTTTATTGCAACGATCATTACGTGAGCAATATCCATCAGCAAGCACGTTGTATATGGAATATGCATTTTTTTACACATACATCACTATTATTTTACTCATACTTCACACACTCATTATGTATTATTATAAGCAATGGGATTTTTTCCAAAATAAATCATTATATTTGATGAGAATTTTATTTTGGCCGTTTCAATTTGCTATGTGGCTTATCACCACACTCATCATTTTTTATTAATTTTTAACTAGCCGCTCACCCTGAGTGTTTTACGAAGTATAACTGAGTAAAATGTATCGAAGGGTTATCTAAAAAAATTTCCGCATACCCTTCGATACATTTTTGTCCTTCGACAAGCTCAGGATGAGCGAACAAAAATACTCAGGGCGAGCGGAAAAAATACTCTTTCCTTCTCTTTTTATTTATTCGTATTGTCCGCTCATCAATAGTATTCTTTTTTAATTTTTTACAAATATAATAATAAAAAACAGAAATATGAATAAAATTTATAATCTGAAAAAATATTTTTAAATACCCAATAGTTCCCGTTCATGGCAATATCGAAAAAATCAAGAGCCCCAAAACACCTTTTTTAGGCTTGGGGGGGTGTTGCTTTTTGTTTTTAAATTCTGCATCCTGGATAGTGGAATAATTAAAAACACTCATAACAACAGGAGTTTCTATGAAAACAAAAAATATGGGACACATGCTCGTATTACATTTGTTAGCAGGGTCATTCGCACCGTGTTATAGTATAAATTATACAACCCTACATAAACCAGCTCGTAAAGCTGCACATCGTACTGAGGAGAATGTGCAACACGCTGCAAATAAAGCAGAAGAAATTGGTCAAGATGTAGCAGAGCAGATTGAAGATGCAGCAGACCAAAGCAGGTCAAAAGCAAAAACATGCGCATCAAAAACAAAAAAAGCTGTTAAAGATGCTGCTCAAAAAACCAAAGATACCGTACATGATGTTGCTCAAAAAACTAAAGAGTTTGCACAAGATAGTGCTACAAAAGCTAAAGATGCAACAATGCACGCAAGCACTAAAGTAAAAGATAGCGCATCGCAAGCAGCACATAGAACTAAAGATTTTGCTGAACGCGTTGCTCACAAAACAGAAGATTCAGCAAAAGCATTTGGTACAAGAGCTAAGTTATTTGCCATAATAGCTGCTCATCGAATAAAAGAATTCGCTCACAATACTGCCCATAAAACTACTCAAGTAGCCCGCCATATTGCCTACAAAACAAAAGAGACAGTTTCTCATGCTGTTAATGCGGTAAGAAGAAAACTCTAGAGAGTATTTTACATATCTATTTCTAAAATCATGTAACAACAGGAGTTCATTATGAACAAAAAAAATATAACATTAATGGTAGTGTTAGGATTTTTCATCAGCTCATTCGAGCCATGCTACAGCATGAGTTATATGCGCAATTCTTATTACTCAGTTTCTACCAGAGTACATAACTTTGTTCACAAATGCAGAGAAGTGGGTATTCTTGCTACATTCTATGCTTTACTTGGAGTATATAGCTTTAAGCGAGTTACGGGATTAGATGAAAAGAAACTGGATGAATATAATCCAGAGGAACTCAGAGCTGCACTTGATCGTATAGAGATTATGGCTCGACCATCAAAATATGCAGATACTGATGAAATTCCACATGAACAACTCGCAAAAAAACTCGAAGAATTTTATATCAAAGTTAATTATAAATTGGAAGAAGCATTACGTCACACCAAAGGTTATGCTCGCGGTGCACGCAGATATGCAGAAGATATTGCTGATCGCGTAGAAGACAAGGTAGAATATGCAGCAGACAAAACTAAAAGTCTTGCAGATAGCGCTAAAGATCGTGCAAAAGAATATGAACAACGAGCAAAAGTTCATGCACAAGATGTTGCCAATCGCATAGAAGACAATGTAGAATATGCTCAACATCGCACCAAAGATTATGCAACAGATGCAAAAGCACGTGTACGTGATACAGCTGATCGCGTAGAAGACAACGTAGAATACGCTAAAGATCGTGCTAAAGACTATGCAGATGATGCAAAAAGCCGTGCTCGCAGAGCTGCAGATCATGTAGGTGATAAGATGCATCAAGCAAAAGAAAATACCAAGGAATTTGTTGAAAATGCTAAAGAATACGGAAAAGATTTAGCAGAACGCACCAAAGACCGTGTATCTGATTTTGTTGATAATGCAAAAGAAACAGCTTCTGATTTAGCAAGCAAAACAAAAGATAAAGCGCAACACGCTGCTGCTAAAACAAAAGAAAAAGTAAATGAAGTTGCTTCTGCAGCAAAAGACAAAGCATATGAAGTAAAAGAAAAAGCGAAAGCAAAAACTGACGAACTTAAAGAGCGAGCACATAATGCTGCAACAAGTTCGCGAGAGAAAACAAACGATGATATTGATCGAGCAACTGCAGAGAAAGAATACGCTGCAGCACGCGCAAAAGGTCATGGATTAGTTACTGCAGCTGAAACATATGATGCAGGAACAGAAATCGGCCATCATGCAAAAGAAACTGCTAAAGATTTAGCAACTGCTCTTAAAGAAAAAACAAAAGAAGCAGCTGGTAAAGTAAAAAGAGCAGTCGGCGATGCAGTGGAATACATGACTGAAGACAACAATAATTAATCCCTCATCTACACAAAAAAAAGAGGCCAACTATGTTTGGCCTCTTTTTTATTTTCTCTTCTTTTTAATGCACTTCAAAATACAACTCTTGCCTTTAATCTTGCATATTGCGCATAATTACACAGAATAAATATATAAAAAAAGAGGAGTTTTTATGAAAACAAAAAATATTTTATGCGCCGTAGGTTTTTTTGTATCACTATTTTCTTCATGCTACAGCATGGATGATATGCAAACACAAAACAGTTCTATGACAACAATGATTAATAATAATATGATGCGCGCACGCGGCTGGATGAACAATTTTTATAAGACTTATCAAGAATTTGGCATCATTACAACGCTTTCTTCTTCATTTAATATGTATAGCTTTAAAAGAATCACTGGATTAAATGAAAATGAATTATCCAATGCTTCTTCAGCACAACTTAATGTAGCTGTTGAGCGTATCAACAAAATGATCGAATACAAAGGAGCATCACAAAAATTAGCACAATTTTTAAATAAAATTGAAACTGCACGAGTCTCTAAAGAAATTAGTGAAGAAGCTAATCCAGAAAATATTTCGTATGATGAAGAACAAACTGCAAAAGACATAGAAGAATTATTGCAGCAACAACGGAAACAAAAAAAACCATAGTAAATAAAAAAAGAGGCCAAAAAAATTGGCCTCTTTTTTATTTTTAATAACTTATTCTATTATTAATACGTCACATCAAGATCATCAAGCGCTTGTTCATACTCAATTTTAATATCACCAATCATTCCTTGTTTCAAGAAAATTTCTCTATCAACGCTATCTTGTTTTGGAGCACTCACAATTTGTGATAATTTCAGTTCTTGTTTTGCTCCTGCAGGACGTGGATACTCATATTCTACTTCATATGATCCTGGTTTTTGTGCCGTAAAAATTCTGATAAAACCTTGTCCACCTGATATTTTTGCTCCTGGCTGTACAACGGGAGAAATTCCTTTTCCACCTTCTCTGTATTCCACGCTCATATTTTCACGTGAATCATTGATCACAATCAAATCAGCAGTGTCATTTTGCGTACTTTTTCCAAAAATTCCTAAACCAAAACGGTCACGTAAAAATATAATAACACCAAAACTAACAACAAGAATTAATCCTGTAAAAAATAATTTACTAAAATGCTCTTTATGTTTCATACAAACACTCCTTTATATTAAATAAAACTTACCTGCATCATATCATACATTATCATTTTTTTTCGATCTTATAATATTATTTTTTTTGTTTCTTGAATAAGGGATTGCAATGCATCAACTGAATATGTATCTTTAAAAATTCCGCTGCCAATTGCAAAATCTTGTGCACCGGTTTCGATTAATTTTTTTATATTAGTTTGATTAATACCACCATCCACACCAACTCTTAAACTATAATTACTTTTTTGACGATAGGTAACCAATGCTGCAATTTTTTCAAAACTTTTTTCTAAAAAATGTTGTCCAGAATGCCCCGGCTCAACAGACATTATTAAAATTTGATCAACAATATCCAAAAATGGAATAATATGCTCAAGAGGCGTTTTTGGATTTATTGCAATACTTGCTTTGTGTTTTTTTTCTCTTATTATTTTTACAAAACGCAACACATCAATTTGCGATTCTATGTGAAATGAAATTAATGAATCAGTTGGTAAAAAAAATTGAGCATAAAACAGATCAGGTTTTTCTACCATTAAGTGTACCCATACCGGTTTTCCTCTTTGTGCAATCCTGTTTACCGTATCAATTGATAATGCAACATTGGGAACAAATGAATTATCCATAACATCAAGATGAAAACCTGCACAATATGGTTCGAGCATTGTTACTTCTTCTTGCAAATATTCTGGATTAGCGGCAAGAAGAGATGGATAAATACGAATCATAAAATTCCTTTTTTATAACACTATATCATACCAATCTCAAATGGTTAAACATGATAATCACAACTTCAATTATATGAGTCTTGTATAATAAAGTTATAACAGGTAAATTTTTTATTTTTACATGCGTAAAAAAATAGCACATATAAAGCATTTTATAGCACATTAATAAAGATAAAAATTTAAGAAATATGAGTGTAGTCTTATAAAAAAATATTTGAATTTTATTGTTTTTGATTTATACTAGAAACGGTAGAACTTACACTCATTATAGTTATCCTAAGGAGAATACATGTTTCAAAAATTTCGTCCACTGGGCGACCGTGTTCTTATTAAACTTATTGAACTTGAAGAAAAAACATCCGCTGGCATTATTATCCCTGATGCTGCAAAAGAAAAACCACAAACAGGGTTAGTTGTTGCCGTAGGTGAAGGACGCACGTTTGAAGGCAAAATAACTCCGCTCGCCGTTAAAGCAAACGATGTTGTGTATATTGGCAAATATGCAGGAACTGATGCAGGTGATTTTCATCGCATTGTTCGTGAAGATGATATCCTTGGCATTATTGAACAATAAATTTTAGATAAGGTAGTAATCATATGTCATCAAAAAGAATAGTTTTTGGCATCGACGCGCGCGAAAAAATACGTAAAGGGGTTGATACCCTTGCCGATGCTGTTAAAGTTACCCTCGGGCCTTTAGGGCGCAATGTTGTTATTGAACGTTCATTTGGCGCACCAAGCATCACCAAAGATGGCGTAACCGTAGCAAAAGAAATTGTCTTAGAAGACAAACTAGAAAATATGGGCGCTCAGATGGTACGTGAAGTTGCAAGCAAAACAGCAGACATTGCGGGTGATGGAACAACCACTGCAACAGTGCTCGCGCAAGCAATTTTTAGGGAAGGTAATAAATTTGTCACTGCCGGTGCAAATCCCACTGAATTAAAACGTGGTATTGATAAAGCAGTAATTGCTGTTGTTGAGGCGATAAAAAATAGTTCATCTCCCGTTTCTCATAAAAAAGAAATTGAACAAATTGCAACCATCTCTGCTAATTCTGATGAAGCAATTGGTGAACTTATTGCACAAGCAATGGAACGCGTGGGACGCGATGGTGTTATTACTGTTGAAGAAGCACGCGGCATGAAAGATGAATTAGATGTAGTAGAAGGTATGCAATTTGATCGTGGATATCTTTCACCGTATTTTGTTACCAATCAAGAAAAAATGGAAGCAGTTCTTGAAAATCCATTCTTGTTGATTGTTGAGAAAAAAGTCAGCAACATGAAAAGCTTATTGCCATTATTAGAACAAGTTGCAAAAACAGGCCGTGCATTAGTGATCATTGCAGAAGATGTTGAAGGTGAAGCACTTGCAACATTGGTAGTAAATAGATTGCGTGGCGTATTAAACGTTGCTGCGGTTAAAGCTCCCGGATTTGGTGATCGTCGCAAAGCAATGCTTGAAGATATTGCAATTTTAACTGGTGGCAAATTGGTATCAGAAGATATTGGTTTAAAATTGGAAAACATTCAATTAACTGATCTTGGCACCACCAAACGTGTTGTGCTGACCAAAGATGATTGCACCATTATTGAAGGCTGCGGCTGCCAAGAAGCAATTAAAGGACGCGTAGCACAATTGCGCACGCAGATTGAAAACAGTCCATCTGATTATGATAAAGAAAAAATGCAAGAACGCTTAGCAAAACTTGCAGGCGGTGTTGCAGTTATTAAAGTTGGTGCTGCAACTGAAACTGAAATGAAAGAAAAGAAAGATCGTATAGAAGATGCATTACATGCAACACGTGCAGCAGTAGAAGAAGGTATTGTTGCGGGTGGGGGCGTTGCATTAATTCGCGCACAAAACGCAATTGATGCGCTCAAACTTGAAGGCGACCAGCATCTTGGTATGCAAATTGTTCGCCGCGCATTAGAAGAACCATTGCGCGTTATTGCATCCAATGCGGGATATGAAGCATCGGTGATTACCAACAAAGTAAAATCTGAAATTGGTAATATCGGCTTTGATGCTAAAAAAGGTGAATACGTTGATATGGTTAAAGCTGGTATTATTGATCCTGCTAAAGTAACCCGTTCAGCAATTCAACATGCAGCATCAATTGCTGGATTGTTACTCACCACTGAAGCTACCGTATGTGATATTGCAGAAGATAAAAAAGATGCTCCTGCAATGCCTAATATGAGTGGTATGGGTGGCATGGGTGGAATGTATTAATTTCTTCACTCATCATTAAAAATACAAAAAAAGGCTCTCTTTCTTGAGAGCCTTTTTTAATTGATATTATCCTTTTTTATTACTACTATTTCCTTAGATATATGTGCAAAATTTTTTATAAAAGGAATAAAGTAATGAAATATTCTTTTCTTATGTTATCGCTTTTCTCAATTACATCTCACTTCACTTTTTCCATGGAACATACTCCAAAAACAGACGAACAATTATTAACTGATTTTCATAATGCAATTGAAGAAAAATATGGACAACCTCTTTTTGCTTGGGTAGGTCCAGCATTTTTTGAGGTAGATCCTTTGTATATTGTAACAGCTGCGACCTATCCCCAACCTCTGAGTAAAGATTTTATTACAAAACTATGCAACAAAAATAGTTATTTTAAATATACTCTGGAACATTTTATTGATCTGGCACGCAGAAATTTGAGAGGGGTCACCATTGATACGCTCGAAGCAATTTTTGATGCATCGCTTCCGCAAAAACCCGAATGGAGAATTAATAAATTGCCACGGGCACTCAAAAAATATGTTATGGATGAAGCATATAATACACTGCGCAATCAATATACTTTAAAATTATCTGGACACACTGATACTATTCTTGATGCTGATATCTGTGAAGCTCAACACTTGCTGGTTACCTGCAGTAGAGATAAAACATTCCGATTATGGGATTTACAGAGCGCAAAAAGTATTTATATATTTCATGAAAACGATTGTATTCATCGCGTAAAATTTAATCATGATGGATCACAATTGATCACCGTAACCAATTATAATGATAACAGTAATATTATAAAAATATGGAATACTACTCCCCCAACATGTGCCAACTCATTCAAACACACAGGAACTATCGATACACTCCAATTTTCATCTCCATGTAATATATTAGAAACTTATACTTTAGATCCTCAACCTCAATTAACTATTTTTTCCACTGACAATCCACCATCCATAATAACGCACATAGAAGAACTTCCTTACACAGTTAAAAAAACAGACACCCATAGAAACAATAATAAACGTTATTCTGTGTATGAATTTAATTATGACTGTTATGAATCAGGAGATCCAACAATTCAGGTAATAAAAAAAGATTGCCGTCCTTTTTATATCACGCTGCAAGCAATACAAAACACACCTGATTATCCAGAAAAAAATTTAAGAACATCCAAGTTATTGGAAAAATTCCCTGAATGCGAAAATGAAAAAATTATCCTTGAGTTAGAAAAGAAATTTCCTATTAACAAACTTATTACTAACTCATAATCTCTTTTTTGCTGGCTATAAAAACGATTCCTCTTTTTGGGAATCGTTTTTTGTTATCTTTTTATTTTTTAATATAATTTTCTTGACTATGATAACAGCAGGACTAAAAGCATTTTACAGGAATTTGCATGATTAATAAAAAAATAACAGTTCTGTTTTTAACTTCTTTTATGCATATCAACAACATGGAATTAGAACTCAAGCAATTTAATCCTTTACTCGATACCACATTAGCCAAAATAGTTGCAAGTACCCATTACTCTCCTCTTGAACTAGTGATGCTTGTTAAATCATTTGCGCACCAAAATGAAATTCCTCTTATTCCACAATCGCTCGGCCAACTTTTTAAGCTCACCCCAGAAAGAATTAACCATCTCTTTCTTGAGCATATTAAAGATGAAGAAATGCGAAAATTGATGCTTTCTATGGGAGCAGATATTAATGCTCGCAACAGAAAAGGAAGAAATTGTTTGTGGAAAATAAAAGATCCTAAATTACTCGAAGAATTAATCAACAAAGGTGCAAACGTTAATGCTTTTGACCATAAAGGGCACACACCGCTCGGTTCTTTAAGTAAACTATATTCAGGCAAAAATAAAACAAATGCATATCAAAAAAAAATGCCTGCCGCAAAAGTATTACTTGCTCATAAAGCAAATCCCAATCTAAGCAATAGCAATTATTTGTTATACGAGATACTTTTGTACGGCAATATGTATGCAGGCTTGGAGGCAATTCAGCTATTTTTGCAGCATGGTATGAATATTAATATACAAAATACACCAGAATATAATCCTCTGATTGCAGCAATTTATGGCGCAAATGTGCATGTAGTCGATTATCTTTTAAAACATACCGCTGATCCCAATCTTCCTAACGCGTGCAGTGAATATCCTTTGCACCTAGCACTTGGTAAATTTCCCGATATGCCCAGCATTATCTGTTATCCTATAGTTTTAAGTCTTGTAGATGCTGGTGCAAGCACAAACGTACCATATCCTAATTATGAAAAAATGCCACTTGATGTTGCGCAAGCTTATTGCGATTCTCTTATTATTAACGCCCTTCGAGCACACTACGCTCAATCATATAAAACCATTAAAGAAATCACTGGATTACAATCACACGAACACTCTTAATATTGTGATTTTTATCCAATCATACTATGCTAAAGCACGCAATAATAAAACCTAAAAAAGGATTTTCTTATGAATAAAAAAGCAGTTCTACATGCATTGCTTGCGAGTAATCTTTCTTTACTCCAATGTATGGAAAGTTCGCACATCACTGACACAGCGCTGCAAAAACTCATAACTGTTATTAATAAAGATTCTTTCAATATCGTTAATCTTGTCAAAAAACAAACAAAGGATGATTATCACTTAGAAATAATTCCTCAAAATATGCCATTAGTTTTAGAATTAGATAAAGAACGCATTAATACCCTATTTTTAGATCATGTTAATGATGATGAACTTCGCCCCATGTTTCTTGCAATGGGAGCAGATGTTAAAGTACGCAAAAAAGAAGGTGGCTACACATGCCTCCATTATGCCCGCAAACCAGCAACATTTAAAGAATTGATCACCGCTGGTGCAGAAATAGAAGCGATAGCTGATAATAAATATACCCCTTTAGTAGAACTACTTTTTTGGGGAGGATTTAATGAGGATGATGAAAAACTTGAAAGTGCACAAATACTTCTTGAACATAAAGCCAATCCAAATATTGATCTAGGGGCCTGGGGATCTATTTTATATCACGTGATGGATTATAACGATGCAATAATGCATTTTAAAACGGCTCAATTATTGTGTAAGTTTGGAGCACATGTTAACGCACAAACAGAAGAAAGCAAGAGAACACCGATTCTTATAGCCGTGCAAGAAGGCTTAGAAGATATCGTGGAACTATTTTTACCAAAACTAACACCAGAAGAAATAAACGCGCTTGCACATGATGATCAAAATCTTTTACACGTGGCAATGCAAGAAGATCATGGATTTCATTGGAGTAAACCAAGAAAAATTGTTCCTAAAATTGTTGTTTTACTTTTAAAGCATAAAGCAAATCCAAACATATCATACCGTGATGGCAAAACAATGCCGTTGCATGTAGCCGTGGATCGTGGGCAAGAAGAAATAATTAAAGAATTAGTTAATCATGGCGCACGTAAAGATCTGACAGATGAAAGATGTAGAACTGCTTATATGATCGCCAAAACCCGTGGCTACAAACAAGAAATTCTTGATCTGCTTTACACCGATATTATTTTTAAAGATGACGAAGGTGATGATGTGGTGGTGCTCAACAGTGAAAGAAACACCAATCAAATTAATGCAGAAAATTCTCAGCCCGGAATAATACAAAAAGCGCTCGGATTCTTGGGATACTAACAGGTAAAAATAAAACTTTGATAAAAAAAGCGGTTCTAACTGAGAGCCGCTTTTTTATGTTGTAGTTTTTTAATTATCAATATTATGATAAAAATGATGCATAATTCTATCTATTAAAAGGAAATGTATGAAACATATAAAATATATCTCTTGTTTTCTCTTTCTATTTCCTTATGCAGCATCTGCTATGAACCACGATTGCATTGAACTTTCACCGCTTCACAATAGCCACACAACATCCTCACCTATAATTGATATTGTAGAATCGATCCATAAAAAAATCGACCAACAATATCCATCAAGCAATTCTCTTATAGATTATGTTTCCCATTTACTCCGTCCTCAGCATGAAATACTAACCATTATCAATCTTCCCTTTGAAACATGCAAAGATATGCTCACGCTCAATGATATTCATCGTCTCCGTATTAAAAATAATACTTTTGCAAACGCGATAGATTATTTTCTTAGTTTTGCGCGAAAAAATATTGATAACGTCAATTATACGACTATTGATGCCATTAGTAATTTTCAGGCTGAACAGCCTACGCCAGAATTAAATATATTACCCCCGCTTGTTAAGCAGTATGTAATGCTTCTTGCGCGTAATGAGATAAAATTAACCTATGAAATAAAATTAGAGCATTGCGATGATGTGCTTAATTTTGAAATATGTCCTTTCAATCAAAAAATTGTCACTCACTGCAAAAATCGCACGCTTGGCTTATGGGATCTTAATACAGGCAACTATGTTGCCAGTTTTCCTGAACAAAATTATTTGAATATACTCAAATTTAATGGTGATGGATCATTGCTTGTCACCGCAGCTTATTTTGATGATACCAATGAATCACATATAAAAATATGGGATCCTACAAATCAACAAGCTGTTTGCATGATCCAACTTAAACATTATGTATATCATCTTGATTTTGTACAGGATCAACATTATAAGACATTAACCGCATTTATCTTCAGAGAAAAAACTGACAGACAAAAATTACTTGGTTTATGGAATATCGAAAATACTGAGCATCCTACTTTTTTAGGATTCAGCTCAGCATTCCCATGGAAAGGAGAAAAATTGATTGACACAAGCAATTCTTACGGAGATTATTACAACAGCCATTTTTATGATACCGATAAATCAACTTTGTATGTAGAAAAAAAACATTGTCCTGATCTGCATCTATGTCAACAAACAATTGAAAATTGTAGACGTCGCGAAGTAGTTGGTAATGTTTGCAGCAGTATACCATATAAAGATTTAAGCAAGTATGAAAAAGAT
>Ga0209168_10001555_pt1 | contig 17787 bp, 14 predicted proteins | sample Coa_R1_FD_187156 | JGI IMG/M metagenome (GOLD analysis project Ga0209168, IMG submission 187156) | Surface soil microbial communities from Centralia Pennsylvania, which are recovering from an underground coalmine fire - Coalmine... | ecosystem: Environmental > Terrestrial > Soil > Unclassified ... | reverse complement strand
CGAGGCTCCGCCCGCCGGGGCCAGCATCGGCGCCTATCGCGTGCCGGCGCACCAGACTGATCCACGCGGACACATGAACAACGCCGCGTACCTCGACCTCCTTGATGACGCCCTCGGCGCCCTCGGCCTCGATCCGCAGGCCCGTCCGGCCGAGTACGACCTCGCGTACTTCCAGCCGGCGCTGTCCGGTGACACATTGGAATCTGCGGCGTGGCCCACGCGGGGGGCGCCAACGTCGCCGTGCACCGGCCGGACGGTTCCCGGGTCTGGTGGGGGCGCCGCCAGGGGCCGGCCGCCGCTCCGTAGCGCAGGAATACGACCCTCGCCCGATTGTCGTGCCCATCGCACGGACGTACCCTGTTTTTGGATGCCGTCCTCGAGGGGTCATGCCAAACTAAACATCCCTTGCACGCCGCTCCGGGCGGGCCTGACGGTCGAACCTGGAGGCGAGCAGACGGCAAATCAGATTGGGGGGATACGGAATGAGAACCATCACGCGGCGTGAGCTCCTGTGGCAGGGCGGAATCGCGGTGGGCGGTCTGGTCGCCGCGCCATTGATCCGTCTCGCGCCCGCAGACGCCGCGATCGCCGGCGGGACGCTGACCAAACTGACCAACGCGCACTGGGGCCTGTTCAACGCGGAGGTGGTCGGCGGCCGGCTCATGCGGACGTTGCCGTTCGCGAAAGATCCGCACCCCAACCCCATGGTCACGGTTATGCCGGACCTGCTGTACACCTCGAATCGCGTGAAGTACCCGATGATCCGGGAGGGGTTCTATCGGAATCGGTCACGTAGTGACACCGCCGGGCGCGGCGTCGAACCGTTCGTGCGCGTCTCGTGGGACGAGGCGCTCGGCATCGTGGCGGACGAGTTGCGGCGGGTCAAGATGCAGTACGGCAACCGTGCCATTTTCGGCGGTAGCTACGGGTGGCAGAGTCCCGGCCGGCTGCACGGCGCGAGCCAGGCCATGCAGCGCCTGCTGGTGCTCCTCGGCGGCTATGTGTACTACGTCAACACCTACAGCGCGCCCACGCTGCCGGTGATCAGCCCGCACGTGGTGGGAGACGCGTCGCCGAAAGCGTCGGCGTGGCCGAGCCTCATCAAGAACAGCCAGCTGGTGGTCATGTTCGGATACGATCCGTTCGTCAACGCCGAGGTGCTGTCGGGGGACGGTGGACACCTCGTCATGGACTTCGTGAGGCAGCTGCGCGACGCGAAGATCCCGGTCGTGTCCGTGAACCCGCTCGAGACCGACACGGACCAGTTCCTGAAGCCCCAACACATCGCGATTCGGCCGAACACCGACACCGCGCTCATGCTCGGGCTGGCGCACGTGCTCTACACCGAGAACCTCCACGACAGGGCGTTCCTGGACAAGTACACGGTCGGGTTCGACAAGTTCGCCGACTACCTGAGCGGCAAGGCTGACGGGCAGCCGAAGTCGCCGGAATGGGCCGCGCCGATCACCGACGTACCGGTCGAGACGATCCGCGCGCTCGCGCGCCGCATGGCGAAGTCCCGCACGGTGCTGATGGGCGGCTATCCGCTGCAGCGGGCGGTCCACGGAGAACAGCCGGTGTGGATGATGATCACGCTGTCCGCGATGCTGGGCCAGCTCGGGCTGCCGGGCGGCGGCGTGCAGATCGACTTTCCGTCCCGGGTGGGGGCGCCGCTCGGGACCGCCCCCGCCGTCCCAGGGTTGACCACTGGCACGAACCCGGTCAAGGATTTCGTCCCCGTCAATATGTGGACGGACATGCTGCTCAACCCCGGTAAGACGATCGACTACGACGGGCAGAAGGTCACGTATCCGGACATCAAGTTGGTGTATTGGGCGGGAGGCAACCCGTTCCATCACGCCCAGAACGTCAACCGGGTCGTGCAAGCGTGGCAGCGCCCCGAGGTGACGATCGTCCACGAGTACGCGTGGACGGCGACGGCGAAGCACGCCGACATTGTGCTCCCGGCGACGACCACGCTCGAGCGCAACGATATCGTGGGCACGAGCCGGTTCATCGCGGCGATGCCGCAGATCGTGCCGCCGCTGTTCGAGGCGCGCGACGACTTCGACATCTGTGCCGCGCTCGCCGGGCGCCTGGGCGTCGGCGCCCAGTACACGGAAGGCAAGGAGGACGAGATGGCGTGGCTGCGCCAGTTCTACGCGACGGCCCAGCAGCAGGCGAAGGCCCGCGGGCTCGCGATGCCGGAATTCGACGCGTTCTGGCAGCAAGGATACCTGGAGTTCTCGGTGACGGATGCGGCGAACCAGCTGGTGGGATACGCGGAGTTCCGCGCCGACCCGGTCAACCATCCGCTCGGCACCCCGTCGGGGAAGATCGAGATCTACTCCGAGGCGATCGCGGGGTTCAAGTACGACGACTGCCCGCCCCACCCGACCTGGCTCGCGCCGGACGAGTGGCTCGGGAGCGAGAAGACGGCGCGCTACCCGCTGCATCTACTGTCGCCCCATCCGAAGGACCGACTGCACTCGCAGCTGGATCAGACCCGTCTCCGGGAGCGGTACGAAGTCGCCGAGCGCGAGCCGATTTGGATCAATCCGTCGGACGCGGCGGCCCGCGGGATCGCCAACGGCGACGTCGTGCGGGTGTTCAACAACCGGGGGCAGACCCTCGCCGGCGCCGTGGTCACCGCGCGGACGCGCCGTGGCGTCGTTGCAATGCACGAGGGTGGGTGGTACGATCCGCTGACCCCCGGGCAACTCGGCACGCTCGATCGCCACGGGAGCATCAACGCCGTGAGCACGGACGCGCCGAACTCGAAGCTGTCGGACGGGAACCCGTCGCACTCCGCGCTGGTGCAGATCGAGAAGTACGTCGGCATGCCGCCAACCATCACGGCGTTCGCGCCGCCGAAGACCGCGGTGGCCTGGCCGCTCAACTACCGCGCCCGGAGGTGGGGCGATGTGGCTCACCCTCGGCGATGAGCGAACCCTGATCAACCTTGATCATGTCCGACAGCTCACCGTCGAGGGGGGATCGTTGACTATTACGTTCTCGGGAGGAGAGAAGGTGGTCATCCGGTCGTTCGCCAGCGAGGCGGACGCCAAGGCGATTCTCAAACACGTGAGCAACGAGTTGATGACGACCGACCTGCCGGTGATTCGGTAGCCTGCCGGCTCCGGGCGGAGGTCGTCGAGCAGGAGCGGGGCGGACCGATCCGGTCCGCCCCGTAGGCGAGCAGGCGAGGAGGAGAATCTCATGGAGACGCCCAGGCAAGGGGTTCGCACGGTCACCGCTCGTTCGGGATTGAGCCGTCGCCGGTTCCTCCGCGGGTTGGGGATCGGCGCGGCCACGGGCGGTGCGTCGCTGCTCGGCGTGCCGGCGGTGCTGACACCGACCGCGGCCGCCCCCGCGCCCGGCGCGCCGCCGGCCGTGCTCGAACCGCCGGCCGGCACCGAGCGGGTGTTGACGAGCGCCGACAGCGAGGGGCTCCTCAACGTCCACGTCAAAGACGGGCGGATCGTCCGGGTGAGCAGCCTCGACTATCCCAACAACGAGGCGTCGCCGATGGGGCTCAACTGGCACCATCGCGTATATGCGTCCGACCGGATCTTGTACCCCATGGTGCGCGTGGGCTGGAAGCCCGGCGGCGGCGACCCCGCGACGCGGGGAGTGCCTCGCTACCGGCGCGTGAGCTGGAGTGAGGCCCTCGACCTCGTCGCCCAGGAGCTCAAGCGCGTGAAGGGGCGGTACGGGAACGAGGCGATCCTCGGCGGCGTGTTCGGCGGATGGCAGTCCGCCGGCAACCTCAACGCCAAGATCGGCCAGATCAGCCGTTTCCTGAGCCTGTACGGCGGGTACACGAGCCTGATCGGCAACAAGAGCTACGCGTGCTGGCAGTGGGGCGCTCCGTACTCCTGGGGGCAGATGTACCCCGACGACTCGATGGCCGACACGCTCGCCAACACGAAGATCTTCATCTTCTGGGCCTCGGATCCGATGGACTCGTGGAAGGTCCGCGCCCCGTCGTACGCTCGGGTCCGGAACTGGATCACGACGATGAAACAGCGGGGTATCAAGCTGATCACGATCGACCCGCTGTACACGCAAACCGCGGAGATCTCGGACGAGTGGATCCCGATCCGCCCCGGCAGCGATTCAGCGCTGATGGCGGCGATCGCGTACGTGATGCTCACCGAGAACCTCTACAGCAAGGACTTTGTGGACAAGTACACGGTCGGCTTCGAGCCGTTCCGCCAGTACGTGATGGGGGAGACGGACAAGCAGCCGAAGACGCCGGAGTGGGCGGCGGCGTTGACCGAGATCCCGGTGGACAAGATCCGCGCGCTCGCCCACGAGTATGCGCAGACGCCCCGCGTGAAGATCTCCTGTGCGCGCGGCATCCAACGCAACGATCACGGCGAGCAGCAGGTGCGGATGCTGATCACGCTGGCCGCGCTCAAAGGCGAATTCGGCCTGCCTGGTGGCGGCCTGTCGTTCGAGCTTCCCGGGTTCGCCGGCGCCGGCGACGCCCGCTTGAAGGGCCGGGGTCCCGCGGGATTCCCGGGCGTCCAGAATCCGGTGACACAGGTGCTGCTGGATCAGCAGTTTGCGCACGCGCTCCTCAACGCCCCGGTCACGCTGCACCACAACGGCAACACGTACCAGTACCCGCAACCGGGGAAGGCGGAGGTGAAGCTGATCTACTGGGTGGGCGGCGCCGCGCTCAACCAACACGACCAGATCAACGAGAACCTTCGTGCGCTGCGGAAGATGGAGACGATCATCGTGCAGGACAGCTGGTGGACGCCCGCGGCGCGGATGGCCGACATCGTCCTGCCGATCAACACCGTGTTCGAGCGCAACGACATCACCCAGTTCTGGCGGTACGTCGTGTACCAGCACAAGGTCATCGAGCCGCTCGGCGAATCGAAGTCGGACTTCGAGGTGTTCACGGCGCTCTCCGCGCGGCTCGGGTTCAAGGACAAGTTCACGATGGGCCTCGAGACCGAGGACCTGTGGCTTCGGAGACTCTACGCGCAGGCCCAGAACCCGATGAGCTACGAACGTTTCCGGGAGGTCGGTTTCTACACGCTGCCGACCGACGAGACGCCGTACGTCGCCTTCGCGGACTTTCGCCAAGATCCGGCCGCGCATCCCCTCAACACGCCATCGGGGCGGATCGAGATCTACTCGCAGCAGATCGCGAAGTACGGCTACGCGGACTGCCCGCCGACGCCGCAGTGGATGGAGCCGTTTGAGTGGCTCGGCAGCGCGAAGGCGAAGCAGTATCCGCTGCACCTCCTGACCAAGCACCCGCGGTGGCGCCGGCACTCGTCGTACGACAACGTGGCGGAGCTCCACGAGTACAGCAAGATCAAGGGGTACGAGCCGGTGTTCATCAATCCCAAGGACGCCGCGGGCCGTGGCATCGAGACCGGCGACGTCGTCCGGGTCTTCAACGACCGCGGACAGGTGCTGGCCGCCGCGTTGGTGACCGAACGGGTGCGCCCGCGGGTCGTGATCCTGCACGAGGGTTCCTGGTACCGACCCGCGGAGCCGGGCAAGCTCGGCAGCTTGGACGTAGGCGGGTGCGCTAACAGCCTGACCGCCCAGCGGGGCACGTCGCAGCTCGCGCAGGGGCCGGTCTGTCACACCGGGCTGGTGCAGATCGAGAAGCATTTCGGCGGGGAGCGTCCGAACGACTACGCGCCGATCCAGCCCACCTAACGCCGGCACATGCGTCCCGGCGACGACCGTGCGCCCCCGAATCCGGGGGCGCACGGCGTTACCGGCCGCGCGGGCGTCTCACGGGCGCGGAAGATGGGCACGCTACTAACGAGCAAATTGACCTGTCCAGGGGACCCGACACATGTCGAAAGTGTCTTCGTCACGTTCCGGGGACGGAGCCCGAGCCGGCGCCGCGAAGCCGGACCGGGCGCTCCTCTTTCTTGCGCGTCTCGCAAACGACCTCGCGGCGGTCCGGTCGCTGCCGACCCTGCTCGAGCGGGTGATGCTGGCGCTCCACGAGGAGACGGGGTTCGACTCGTGCACGATCGCGCTGCTGGACGAGCGCGTGCCGAACGCGTTGACCGTTCGGGCCGCCTCGGGCCTCTGGGCGAAATCGCGGGGCGCGGCGCTGCCCCGAGACAAGGGGTTGCACGGGACCGTCATGGACCGCAAGGTCCCGTTGCTCATCTCGAACCTGTCCCCTGACGGCGGGACGCTCCCGCGTGGGGGGAAGGTCAAGTCAGGCATCTACGCCCCACTGGTCGTCAGCGACCGCGCCATCGGGGTCCTGAGCGCCTACGCCGCCGCCCCGGGCGCGTTCACGGAGGCCGACCTCAGTCTCCTCACGGTGGTCGGGCGCTATCTGGCGGGAGCGGTGGAGGTGGCGCGGCTCAACGAGCAGTTGAAGCAACTCGCGGCGACCGACGCCCTCACGGGCGTGGCCAACCGGCAGAGTTTTCTGGATCGCCTTGGGTCGGAGATCGCTCGCAACCGGCGCACGGGGCGCCAACTCAGCGTCGTGCTGCTCGACATCGACGGGTTTGAGATCATCAACAGCGTGCACGGCCACGCCGCGGGCGACGAGCTGCTCGCCCACGTGGCGGATCTGCTGGTCCGTTACGTGCGCGGCTCCGACATGGTGGCGCGGTGGGGCGGGGACGAGTTCGGCATGCTCCTCCCGGAGACGACGGCCGCCCAGGCGGAGAAGCTGGTCGCGCGGCTCCGTCCGGTGCGGATCACCGTGCCCCACATGCGGGAAGCCGGCTCCTACGCGAGTCTCTCGTGCGGACTCGCGACATGGCCGAAGGACGCGCAGACCCCCGAAGGGCTCCTGCGGGAGGCTGACAACCGGTTGCGCAAGATGAAGCGCCTGTTCGTGAGAAACGGGGTGCGCCAGTCCGGACGACGATAGGGAGGGCGGGGGCGATCCACGCCCCGGCGGAGGCGTTCCTCCGCCGGGGCGTACGTGTGCCTACTGGAGAATGAGGTGACCGGTTGCCCACATTGCCAGCCCCGCGAGTAGAAGCAGCGCAATCAACATGGTTTGTACCCCCTCTCCGCGCGTGATCCACGCACTCATGTTGTCCCCACGGGCCGGCCCGACGGTGCGAAGAACCCGCGCGGATGTCGTGAAGATTCGATGAACGCTGGCTTCCCGTCAAATCAGGTAGAGACCGGATACTCCACCCGGCCGGGGGTTGGTAGCGTGAGACCATGAGGGCGAGCGCGCAGACGGTCGCGCGCCCGCCGAAGGAGGGGAACCATGAGTGAATCATCCGAGCGGACCGACGCGAAGGCACCGCGGGGCCGGGTACGCCGCCGGGAGTTCCTGAGGGGTGTCGGTGCCGCGGCGGCGAGTACGTCATTGCTGGGAGCCGCGCTCCAGCCTCGGCCTGCGGCGGCGGCCGCCATGCCTGCGGCGTCGCCACTGGAACCGCCCGCCGGGACCGAGCGGGTCCTCGCGAGCGCCGACAACGAGGGGCTGATCGACGTGCACGTGCTGAACGGGCGCATCACCCGGGTCAGCAGCCTCGACTACCCCAACAACGTGGCGTCGCCGATGGCGTTGAACTGGCACCACCGCACATACGCGCCGGATCGGATCCTGTACCCGATGGTACGGGCGGACTGGAAGCCCGGCGCGGGCGGCAATCGCGCGACCCGGGGGGTGCCGCGCTATCGGAGGGTGAGCTGGGACGAAGCGCTGGACCTCGTGGCGCAGGAACTCAAGCGTGTCAAGACGCGCTACGGCAACGAGGGGATCTTCGGCGGCATGATCGGCGGGTGGTCTACGACCGGGCTGTTGAACACCAAGACAGGCCAGCTCAGCCGCTTCTTGAGCCTCTACGGCGGGTACACGAACCGCATCGGCAACAAGAGTTACGCCGCGTGGCAGTGGGCGGCGCCGTACTCCTGGGGCGTGATCTTTCCCGACGATTCGTGGGCGGACACGGTTGCCAACAGCAACCTGGTGATCGTGTGGGGCAGCGACCCGATGAACGTCCAGAAGGTCGTCGGGCCGCTGCAGGGCCGCACGTACGAGTGGATCGCCGCGTTCAAGCAGCGGGGCGGGAAGCTCATCACGATCGACCCCGTCTACACCGAGACCGCCGAGGTGTCTCAGCAGTGGATCCCGATCCGACCCGGCACCGACTCGGCGCTGATCGCAGCCATGGCGTATGTGATGCTCACCGAAAACCTCTACAACAAGGGGTTCATCGACACGTACACGGTCGGATTCGAGCCGTTCCGGCAGTACGTGATGGGGGAGACGGACAAGCAGCCGAAGACGCCGGAGTGGGCGGCGGCGCTGACGGATATCCCCGCGGAGCGGATCCGGGCCCTCGCGCACGAATACGCGGGCACCTCCCGCGTGAAGATCACGACGGGGTTCGGGATCCAGCGGCAAGATCACGGCGAGCAGCAGGTGCGGATGCTCATCACGCTGGCCGCCCTGAAAGGCGAGTTCGGGCTCCCGGGCGGCGGGCTCACCGCGTCGATCCCGGGCTTCGGATCGGCCGGCGACGCGCGCATCAAGGGCCGGGGCCCCGCGGGATTCCCCGGGGTGCAGAATCCGGTGACGCAGATCGTGCTGGACCAGCAGTTCGCGAACGCGGTCCTGAACGCGCCGGTGACGCTGCATCACAACGGCAACACCTACCAGTATCCGCAGCCGGGGAAGTCGGAGATCAAGCTCATCTACTGGGTCGGGGGCTCCACGCTCAACCAACACGACGAGGTCAACCGAAACCTCCAGGCGTTCCGCAAGATGGAGACGATCATCGTGCAGGACAGTTGGTGGACGCCGATGGCGCGGCACGCGGACATCGTGCTGCCGATCAACACGCTCCTTGAACGCGACGACATCAGCCAGACGTGGCGGTACGTGGTCTACCAGCACAAGGCGATCGAGTCGCTCGGGGAATCCCGATCCGACTTTGACGTGTTTCGGGACCTGTCGGCGCGACTCGGGTTCAAGGATAGGTTCACGATGGGCCTCGACACCGCGGACCAGTGGCTGCGGAAGATCTACGCGTCCGCCCAGATTCCGATGAGCTACGAGCGGTTCAAAGAGGTCGGCTACTACATGTTGCCGATTGACGAGACCCCGTACGTGGGCTTCGCGGCCTTTCGCAAGGACCCGAACGCGAACCCACTCAACACGCCGTCTGGGAAGCTCGAGATCTACTCGGCGGCGATCGCGAAGCTCGGCTATACGGATTGTCCGCCCACGCCCCAGTGGATGGAGCCGTTTGAGTGGCTCGGCAGCCCGAAGGCGGCAACGTACCCGTTCCACCTGATCACCAAACACCCGATCTGGCGGCGGCACTCATCCTACGACAACGTGCAGGAGCTCCATCAGTACAGCAAGGTCAAGGGGTACGAGCCGGTGGTCATCAATCCCACGGACGCGGCGGCCCGCGGGATCACGACCGGGGACGTGGTGCGGGTGTTCAACGATCGGGGACAGGTCCTGGCCGCGGCGGTGGTCTCGGAGCGCGTGCGCGCACGCGTGGCGTTGCTCCACGAGGGTGCGTGGTATACACCGGCCGAGCCGGGCAAGATCGGCAGCCTCGATCGCGGCGGCTGCACCAACGTCCTGACATCGCAGCGTGGGACGTCCCAGTTGGCGCAGGGGCCGGTGGCGTATACGAACCTCGTCCAGATCGAGAAGCACTACGGGGGCGAGCGCCCGAACGACTACGCGCCGATCCAAGGCGCGTAGGGCGCCGCCTCTAAGCGTGCGGGTGCCCCCGGCGACCGGGGGCACCCGCGTTGGCGACACACGCGTGCGGTCAGCGTGAGGCATCCGAGGAGCGGGCATCTCGGCTCGGCGGTCTGACGTCACGGCCGCCTTCACAGGACATTCATCCGATATTCATCGCCTCTGTGACAGTCCTTCAAGGGCGTCGTGTACCCTCAGAGTGTCAGCAGCCCGTCGCCGGTCCGACACCGGGGCCGCACGGGAAGCGGACGACGCATCAATCGGAGGTGATCGGGATGACGTTAGGCACGCTGGTGAAGGCACGGGTGTTACGACTCGTGATCATGGGAGCGGCATGTGTGGTGTTGAGCGGGCTGCCGGCGTACGCCGAGTCGCCGAGGTACCAACCGAACTATCCGGCCCACACGACCAACTGGGGCGGCCGGTACCAGGATCAGGGCAGGGGATGCACCGCATCTTCGGCGCGCGATGGCCGTTGGGGGTCCGCCCGGCAACAGGACCGTTCGTGTACCCAAGGCCGACAGAACCGTGGCGGTTACGGCAACGGTTACGGCTACGGCAACGGCTACGGCCAATCTGACCAGTCGCAACCGTTCGATTCCGGCGCCTTGCCGCGGCGTGGGCCGGAGGACGGGAACAGTCCACACTGACGGGCACGATCGGGGCAACTCCGTAGAAGGCGCGGGGGTGTGGGTGGCCGCGCCCCCGCGCCGTCTTCGCTCGGATCTCGCTCGAGTCGCCGGCAGAGGCGGCGGAGGCGTGAGGTTGATTGTGTGGCTCATTTGTGGCACACTAATAGCGAACGAACCGCACAATTGATCCTCATCGGGAGGATGGCCGCCGATGCCACAGTCCGTGGCACTTCGCCGAGCCGAGGCAGACCTGGAGCGCCGCCTCGCGACACATCGTACGCTCAACCGACTCCTTGAGCGTGGCAGCGCCGAGGGGATCCGGGTGTTTGTGGTCGAGATCAGCGAGTTCTTCACCGCACTCGGGAAGCAGGCGGGCCTCCGGCCGGACACGGGTCTGGTCGTTGCCGGGGCCGTGGTGCAGGACGCGTTCGCGCCGTTTCTGTGCTACCAGCGGGGGCATCGGCGCGAGGCGACCCGCCTCCTGATGATCAAGTGGCGGTTCTACCGTGGCGATCCCGTCGCGGCGGTTCCCACTCGTACGCACTGTCGGCCCGGTCCCGCGGACGATGGGACGCTCCGGATGTTTTCCGCCACGGTGTCCGGGGTCCTCATCGCCCAGGCCAAGGTGTCGCGGGGGCCAGCCCTGCTCGCCGAGCTCCTCGGCGGGCTCGGAATGAGCCACGACGAATTCGGCCCTGTGCTCGAGGTGTCGGGCGAGACGATCCGTCGATGGTCGCACGGCACGGGGTCCATCCCGGAGGCGAAGCTGGCCAAGCTCGACAGCGCCGCGGACGCCCTCAAGCGGTTGGTCGCGCTCTTCCGTCCCGAGCGGCTTCCGGAAGTGATCCGCCGCCCCGCCGAAGTGTTCAGTGGGGAGCGCGCGATCGACTGGATCCGGCGGGGGCGGATTGCGGACGTCGCAGATCGGTACGATCTCGCCCTGTCGTATCAGGCATGACCGCCGCGCGGCTCATGCCGCACACCCACAACGTCTACCGGGTGCTGGCGCGCCGGCACACGATGTCGGAGGATGCGTCGTACAGTCAGACCAGGCGCGACAACCGGTGGAACACTCCGGACTTCCCCGCGCTGTATGCGTGTTGTAGCCTGGCGGTCGCCCGGTCGGTGGCCAACGATCTCTTCAGCCGCTCCGGCGTGGTCCTCGAAGATCTGCAGCCGGACGCCCTCCCGGTGTTGCACGAGCTCGGCTGGCGCGGTGAGCTGGTGGATGCGGCGACCCCCGCAGGCCTCGCGACGGCAGGGCTGCCATCGGCGTACCCCACCGGGGTGACCAAAGCAGACACCCAGCGGGCGGCCAGCACGTGGCATGCGGCGGCGTTCGAAGGCGTCGTCTGCCGCAGCGCGTCGCTTGCGCGTCTCGGATTCGCACAGTGGACGCAGCCCCACGAACCCTGGGGCGAGGTCGCGATCTTCACCCGCAACGCGAAGCGGCCGGTGCGCCGTGAGCGCACCTGGATAGATCTCGCCTGGCTCCGGGCGCCGTCCACAGAGGTCTCTTGACCCGTTCCTTCCACCGGCGCATCATTTCACTTGTGAGGGATGCGGGGTGACCATGCGCCAGGCAGTGCTTCGGGCTCCCTACGATCTGACGTTGGAGCACGTGCCCGTGCCGGTTCCGGCGCCTGGCGAGGTCGTCGTGCGCGTGCGCGCCGCGCTGACGTGCGGCACCGATCTCAAGACCTACCGCCGGGGGCATCCCCGGGTTCCCTTCGGACCCTTCGGGCACGAGGCTGCGGGGGACATCGCCGCCGTCGGCGACGGGGTCGGGGGATTCACCGTGGGGCAGGCCGTTGTCTTCATGCCGACCGCGCCGTGCGGAGAGTGTGGTCCCTGCCGGCGCGGCAGCGAAAACCTCTGCGAAACGCTGTTCGACGACATGGCCGTCGGGGCGTACGGCGACCAGATGCGCGTGCCCCGGCGCATCGTCCGCCGGCATCTTTTTGCGAAACCGGAGATGCTCTCCTACGTCGAGGCGGCTTTTCTCGAGCCGCTCGCCTGCGTCGTGCACGGCTGGCGGCGTTTAGGCCGATTCTCCGGTGGACGCGTCGCCGTCGTCGGGCTCGGTCCGATCGGGCTCCTGCACATTCGGGAAGCGAGCCGCCGCGGCCTGGAGGTGGCTGCCGTGGGACGGCGGGCCGCCGCACGGGAGCAGGCTGTGCGGGCGGGGGCCGCGCATACGATCGACGCTCGCGCGGACGACCCCGGTCAGGCGCTCCGGGCGCTGTGGGGCGACGGCCCCGACGTGCTCATCGAGTGCACGGGATCGCCCGACATCTGGACGGCGGCGCCTCGGTGGGTGGCCGGCGGGGGCCGGGTGCTGCTGTTCGGGGGACTGCCCGGCGGCACCACCCCCGAGTTCGACGCCACGCGTCTTCACTACGGTGAGGTCGACTTGATCGCCACGTTCCACTACGGCACGGACGACGTGCACGCGGCGCTCGGGTTGTTGTCGTCGGGGACGTTCCGGCCGCGCGACTTGATCAGCGAGACGCGCCCGCTCGATGGCATCGTCCAGGTCTTTCACGATCTCGACCGCGGCGTCGGCGCCAAGTACGCCGTCCTTCCGGAGGGCTCCACGTGGGCGTAACGCGACCGGCCACGACCATCGCGGCGATCTACCACGGACCCGGCGATCTGCGTCTCGAGGAGGTCGCGGTACCCCCGCTCGGACGAGGCGACATGCTGATCCGCGTCAAGGCGTGCGGCCTGTGCCCCGGCGAGATTATGGATTGGTACATGATGCGGAAGGCCCCGGTGCCGCTCGGCCACGAGCCCGTCGGCGAAGTCATCGACGTCGGCGACGACGTCGCGTTCCGACCGGGGGACCGTGTGTCCGTGCACCATCACGCGCCGTGCCTGACGTGCCGGCGGTGTCGGCGCGGCGACTTCGTTCACTGTGCGACCTGGCGGCCGCGGCGTTTGGTGCCCGGCGGTCTCGCGACGTATGCGGTCGTGCAGTCACCCGCCGTGGCGGGTGACGCCCTGCGCGTACCCGATGACCTGTCTGACGACGCCGCGACGTTTGTAGAACCGCTGGCGTGCGTGGTGAAGTCGATTCGCCGTGCCCGGGTGCAGGACGGGGACCGCGTGTTGGTGGTCGGTTTGGGCCTGATGGGGTTGCTGCACCTGCAGGCCCTCCGGGCCCTCGTGCGTCCCGGCCAGCTCCTGGCCGCCGATCGCGTGCCGGAACGCCTCGCGCACGGCGCCCGGGCCGCGGATGCGGTGATCGATACCTCGCAGACCGGACTCGACGAGGGAGTAGCCCACCTGACGGACGGCGAGGGCGCCGACGTTGTGATCGTGTGCCCCGGCACCGTCGACGCCCTCGAGGCGGGACGCCGCGCGGTCGCGCCAGGAGGCACCCTCGCGGTGTTTGCTCCCACGCCGCCGGACGGCCGCTGGCCGCTCCCCGTGCACGATCTGTTCTTTCGGGAGACGACGATCGTTCCGTCCTACTCGGCCGGCCCGAATGACACGCGGGAGGCGATGCGGCTACTCGCGGACGGCCTGCCGGTCGAACGCTTGATCACGCACCGGTTGCCGCTGGAAGACATCGGGCGCGGCTACGCTCTCGTGCGCACCGGCGGCGCGGCTCTCAAGGTCGTGGTGCACCCGTAAGAGGTAAGGGAGAGGGCGAGAAAGGCCTGGCGGTCAACGGCGCGCGAGCTCGTCCTCCTCGAGACGGTGCAGTTTCTGGAGCAAGTCCTTGGAAGGGATGACGCATAGAAATCCGAACGGCTCCTCGCCGATCGTTTTGAACTGATGCTGCTCGTTCGGCGGGACGTAGATGGCGTCGCCCGGCCGGACCTCCTGCACGTCCCGCCCCAACTGCGCCTGCGCGCGGCCTCGAAGGACGACGATGCCGTGATCGTGGGCGTGCTGCTCCAACGACGACTGCCCGTTCGGCGGGATCTCGAAGTAGCGAATCGCAAAATGCGGCGCGCCCTCGTTGGGCCCGACGATGACCGCGCGGCAACCTCCTTCGGTGGCCCCGCCGCCCCGATAGGGCTCGACATCCACCCCGTCCCACAGGAAGTTGCCGTTCTGGCCGGTCTGCTTGTGAATCGTCCCCATTGCGTTTCCCCTGATCCTACGTGAGGCTCGGGACCGCCCTACCGCGCGGATCGGAAAGTTGTTCCGCCACGGTACGACCAAACCCTACCTTTCGCAGGCGCCGGCTCGGATCACCTGCATTGTCCTGCGCAGGTCTTGATCCGTTCGCGCCCCGGGCACGTCTTGGTAGGGCACGACCCGCCGTCGGTCGGCGCGGCCGTTCCCTACTGGACGAGTGGCTGGCCAGGTCTTGCGCTCTCTGTCGCCCGGCACGGCCGTTCCCGGCGGCAATCCGAACGATCCTGTGTACCACGAAAGGGCCGGCCACGGCGGCGCTGCAGAATGCGAGAACATTGTCGCGAAAACCCGACAGGTGCGCGATCATGGACATCCGCCACCGAGCTGCTGGTGCGGTAGGAACTCACCATCGCCCCGAAGGTTTTGCGGCGACGTGCAAGATCCCCGCCGACGCGTTACCAGTCTCGCTCCTGGTCATCGAGAGCAGGACGCAATTTCAGCTCCGCTCCCGAAATGTGCTTTCAGGGCGATTAACTCTTGGGAATGGTCACGTGGAAGAGGGCCGGTTCTCCGTTCACCACGACTTTCACCGTGTAGGATCCCGGCGCCATGGACACGTTGTTCCCGTAGTGCCAGTCGGACGTGCCCTCTTTGACACCGTACATCATGGCGATTGGGACGACCTGGCTCGCCTTGGTGGCTTCGTTCGTGACCGTAATCTGGCACGTCGCATCGGTGGTGACCTTGCCCGTGGCGAGGCTGGCCACGTGGACCTCCAGATGGCGCGTATCTGTCGTCATCGCCCCCGTTTGGCCGATCATGGCGCCCCCCGACATCGCCATGGCGCCGCCCACCATGATCTCGCCCGTCGTGGGGTGCATCTTGGCGGCGTCGGCCTTCGAATACATGGTTTCCATCGGACCGATCTGCAGCATCAAGCGAAAGTGCGCAGTTTTTCCGGTTTGCGTGATCGGCGCGCCGCCCATCGACATTGCGGCAAGGCCGTTCGTGGGCCCCAGCGCAAGGAGCAGCAACACAGCGAGACTTCCCAGCCAGCATCGTGCCATTTCCACATCACCTCCCAGGGATCGGGAAACGCAGCGCTCCCGTCTTGTGACCGTTCACAAGCTTAGAGTATAAACTGACTAGTCAGTTTGTCAATCCGACCGAGGTCGGAGGGTGCACCCTCAGCGCGACGCAGCCACAAGGCGGAGTCCACTTTTGGAACGACGACGGCTTTCTCGGCTACGCGTTACCTGCGAGGCGTGTGTACAGCCAGGCGAACAGCGAGAACCCGATGAACGCGTCGACGAATCCATAGACGAGGCCTACGATACTTCCAAGCAGACTCACATGATAGCCAGGGTACACACTCTCCATCGCTTTCAAGAATGCTCCAGCATATCCGGTGGGAACCGAGATAAGCGTGACGACAAGCATCGCCGCACCCCATAGGATCCCTCCGGCTAAGCCGAAACGGCTCGCCTTGAACGTCATCATCGCGTCCTCCTCTCCAGTTGACGATCTCCCCAGAACGGTCTAACAATGGTTTTCCCAGGAGTGGCCCTCGCTACGTATCGGGTCGAGTTGACATCCGGCGCACGCGATCTTGCATCGTCTGGGCCAGCGCTGCACGCAAGCCACGGAACACGCCCACCGGGTGTCGCCCTGCCGAAGAGAGCTCGGGATATCGCCGAAGAGCGCCGTGCCGCGTCGGCTGGCGCATCCTAGGGAGGACCCACGATCATAACGACCGGGTAGTATGGTCCGGCGTCGCTCAGGGCGGATATGTGCTCTTCCACCGTGCTGGCGGCGGGAATCCTGAGCCTCGCGACCAACCGCGGTGCGACCGGCTGCACAATCGCCAGATCTTCTAGCGTGCCGTTGACCACGATGGTTGCCGCCGCGGGCCCGCCGTCGGCGTGGGCAACAAGCGCCACGACGTTGGGATCAGGTCCGGGATTGGTTAACCCACCCGAGCCCTTGCTCTCCTCTCCCCCGGCCGGATGTCGTTCCAGCGAGTCGGACCGACCGATTGAAATTTGCCTGAGGCTTGGCTTATAGTATAAACTGACTGGTCAGTTTTGCAAGCGCGGAGACTCTGGAGGTGCGATGGTGCCCCGCATATCTTTGAGTGCGCGCACCGAACGCCGGCAACAGATCCTGGACGCGGCTTGGCGATGCGCGAGCCACAAAGGGTTTCGCGCGATGTCGGTGGATGAGATCTGTGCCGAGGCAGGGATGAGTAAAGGCGCGTTCTACGGGTATTTCGAGAGTAAGCAGGCGTTGCTGCTGGCGCTCCTCGCGGAGGACGCGGAGACGCTTGACCGGATCGTCGAGCGGCTTGAGGCGGAGTCCGTCCGGAGTGTCGACCGGCTCCGGCGCTTCGTCCGTGCCATGCTGGAGCGGGGAGATGATCCCGCCCGCGTGCAAGTCCGAGCCGACCTGTGGGCCGAAATGCTCACGGACAGGGCCGTGCGCGAGCGATTCACCGCCACGGTCCGGCATCGCCGCACCGTCCTGCGCGCCTGGATCGAGCGAGCCATCGCCGACGGCGAGGTGGTGGACATCCCTGCGAATGCATTCGCAGCGGTCCTGCTGGCCTTGGGTGACGGTCTGGGCCTACACGCCGGACTGGATCCCACCGGATTCCGCTGGGCGAACATCAGGAAGGCCGTGGGAACGATGCTGGAGCGGTTGGCAGGACATGATTGACCATCGCACGGTCGCGGCCAAATCGGGGATCGGCTCCTTGCACTTTCCGGACCGCCCGATCCTGCGAGCGTACGATTGGCTGCGTGGGGCCCCCGCGGGGCTCTTCGCGCTCGCGGTGGCGATCGGCGCGGGGGCTGGGTTGGGGGCGATCGCGTTTCGGTTACTCATTCTTGAGTTTACGAGAATCTTCACCGGGACAGCCGACTACAGCGCGGTGGGCCCTGCGTCCCACCCGTGGCTCCCACAACTGGGGCCATGGTTTGTTGTGGTCGCTGCCGTCGTCGGTGGGCTCATCTACGGCCCGCTGATCGAGCGGTTCGCGAGCGAGGCACGAGGGCACGGCGTGCCGGAAGTCATGCTGGCCGTGGCGGAGCGCGGCGGGCGGATCCGGCCGCGCGTGGCGGTGGTCAAGGCGCTTGCGTCTGCGCTGTGCATCGGGTCCGGTGGATCGGTAGGCCGCGAAGGCCCGATCGTGCAGATCGGCTCTGCCCTGGGGTCCACGCTTGGGCAGGTCGTGCGTGTGTCGGAATCCCGGTTGCGCCTCCTGGTGGCCTGCGGCGCTGCGGGCGGCATCTCCGCCACATTCAATGCGCCCATCGCCGGGGTGTTCTTCGGACTCGAGCTCATCCTGCGGGACTTCGAAGTCGAGTC
>Ga0209168_10001553_pt1 | contig 17793 bp, 17 predicted proteins | sample Coa_R1_FD_187156 | JGI IMG/M metagenome (GOLD analysis project Ga0209168, IMG submission 187156) | Surface soil microbial communities from Centralia Pennsylvania, which are recovering from an underground coalmine fire - Coalmine... | ecosystem: Environmental > Terrestrial > Soil > Unclassified ... | reverse complement strand
CTGATCACACCTAAGGGGGGCGACGTCAAAATTGCTTACGGCAGCGGCCGCTTCAGCAAAGACGGCAAGGGCATCTACGTCACGACCGATAAAGACTCGGAGTTTCAACGCCTCGCCTACGTGGACCTCGGAACCAAGCAGCACACATATCTGACCAGCAACATTCCTTGGGACGTCGATGAATTTGATCTTTCATACGACGGAAAGACGATCGCATTCGTCACCAACGAAGACGGCTTCGGCGTGCTGCACCTGCTCGACACTCGCACTCGCAAAGAAATGCCAGTGCCTAAACTGCCTAAGGGTGTGATCTCAGGAGTAAGCTGGCACAGAAACAGTCGCGATCTCGGCTTCAATCTTTCGTCAGCGAGATCGAGTTCCGATGTCTATTCCCTCGATGTGCAGGCTGGCAAAGTGGACCGCTGGACCTACAGCGAAACCGGCGGCCTCAACACCTCCAGCTTTTCTGAGCCCGAACTGATTCACTGGAAGTCATGGGATGGGAAGACGATCAGCGGATTTCTTTACCGGCCACCCGCAAAATATACCGGCAAGCGTCCGGTGATGATCAATATTCATGGAGGGCCGGAAGGGCAGTTCAGGCCATCTTTTCCCGGCCGCTGGGACTATTACATGAATGAATTGGGCATCACGATGATTGCGCCCAATGTACGCGGTTCGACTGGGTACGGAAAAACATTCCTCACCCTCGACAATGGATTCCTGCGCGAGGGATCTTACAAGGACATCGACACGTTGCTTGACTGGATCCAGACTCAGCCGGATCTCGACTCCAGCCGCGTATTGATCACCGGGGGCAGCTACGGCGGCTTCATGACCCTCGCAGTAGCCACGAACTATAACGATCGAATCTGCTGCTCGGTCGACGTCGTCGGGCCGTCGAACCTGGTGACGTTTTTGGAACACACCTCGGGCTATCGCCAGGATCTGAGGCGGGTGGAGTATGGGGATGAACGCGATCCGAAGATGAGAGAGTTTCTTGAGCGCATTGCGCCAGCCAACAAAGCCAAGAACATCACCAAACCGTTGTTTGTGATTGCCGGCAAGAACGATCCGCGCGTGCCGGTCACCGAGTCAGAACAGATGGTCTCGGTAGTTCGCCAGAACGGCACGCCAGTCTGGTGGCTAATGGCCAAGGATGAAGGGCACGGCTTCGCCAAGAAGAAAAACCAGGATTACCAATTCGACGCAACGGTGATGTTCGTGAAGGAGTATTTGCTGAAGTAAGTCGTCGGTCGTCAGCAAAATCGTCGTTGGTCGCTGATCAAACCCAAGAACGCTTGCTTGAACTCAAGCATTTCGGACGACGGGCGACCGAAGACGGATGAGTGCCGACGCACGGCCCGACGACGCACTATAATTTCTCCATGCTCGATGAAAATTCATTCCGCAAGAACGCCGATGCAGCCCTGGATGCGCTGAAGAAGAGCCTGATTGCCGCGGAAGACTCAGCCGAGATTGAAGTGGAAGATCAGGCAGGAGCTTTGCACGTTTCATTTGAGGATGGAAGCCGCTTCGTGATCTCGCCAAACGCCCCGGTTCGTCAGATCTGGATCTCGGCACTGGCGACCAGCTTCAAGTTGGACTGGTCAGACGCCGCTCAGGCATTCGTCCTGCAGAAAACCCGAGAGTCGCTGAAGCCGTTGGTAGGGCGGCTGATCAACGAGAAGTTAGGGGAAGAAGCGGTCAGCTTAAGCTAGCCCGGTTCGCATTGCCTCCGAGCTTCGCCTTCAAGTCCTTGGCGATCTGCTGGCCGTGGAAGCGGCCATTCTCGATGAAAATCTCGTTGGTGCGTGAGCCCGCCACGATGACCCCTGCCACGTAAATGCCTGGAACATTGCTCTCGAGCGTCACTGGATCGCACATGGGACGGCATTGGTCGGCGGAAAGCTCGATGCCCATGGATCGCAAGAAGTCGTAGTCGGGATGGTAACCGGTGAGGGCGAAGACGTAATCATTCTTAAAATTGACCGCTCCCTCAGGCGTGTGCAGCGCGACGTAGTCGGTGCCAATCTCCGAAACCGTCGTATTGAAATAGGCTTTGATCTCGCCGTTGCGGATGCGGTTTTCGATATCGGGGAGGATCCAGTACTTCACGTGGTTGTGCATCTTCGGACCACGGTGAACCAGCGTGACACGGGCGCCGTGACGATACAGTTCGAGCGCGGCGATGGCGGCCGAGTTCTTGCCGCCGATCACCATGATGTCGAGATCAAAATAAGGATGCGGCTCGCGATAGTAGTGAAAAACCTTTCCCAGGTCTTCGCCGGGTATGTGCATCATGTTGGCAAGATCGTAGTAACCAGTGGCCACAATCAGTTTCCGAGCGTGATAGTCGTAAACGCGGCCATGGCGATCGGTAGTCGTAATTTGAAAATCGCCGTCGCGACCCATGACCGTCTTCACCCACTGATACTGCACGACGGGCAGACGGTAATGTTCCGTGACCTTGCGGTAGTACTCGAGAGCTTCCTGACGCGTGGGCTTCGTGTGGGCGCTTGCGAAAGGAATATCGCCAATTTCCAGCAGCTCCGGCGTGGTGAAGAACGTCATGTTGGCCGGATAGTTGAAGAGCGAGTTGACCAGGCAGCCTTTGTCGATAACAACCGCCTTGAATCCGGTTCTCTGGGCTTCAATGCCGCAAGCCAGACCGGTCGGGCCGGCCCCGATCACCAGAACATCGACACGGTTGTGTGGAGTGGCGTTGAGCTGCGCGCGGGGCAGCGTGTCAGGGATGTGAACAGGCGATTCGGACAGCTTGATGACCACGATATGATTCCTCAGCCAGCCAGCGCCCCGCGACTGAAGTGCTGCAACGTGGATGATGGTGGCTTAAAGCTAACGATTCTAGCACGCAAACGACTGAGGTCCCGTAGATGGGTCACAGAACCATGTGACGTTCCGAGGCCGGACTGAACGGCAGCGATATAATCCGGAGTTAATCATTTTCATAGCTCGTTGAGGAACTGATCCATGGCGATTTCAGCCGAACCCGCAGTCCGAACCCGAACCGAATCCGACAGCATGGGCAAGATCGAAGTGCCGGCCAACGTTTACTGGGGCGCGCAGACGCAGCGCTCGCTGCTGCACTTCAATATCGGACGCGACACCATGCCGCCGGAGCTGATTCGTGCGTTCGGCATTCTCAAAAAGGCGTGCGCGCTGGTAAATCAGGATCTCGGAAAGCTTCCTGCGGACAAAGCCGAGCTGATTGTGCAGGCGTGCGATGAAGTCGCTTCCGGCAAGCTCAACGATCAGTTCCCGCTTCGCATCTGGCAGACCGGCAGCGGCACGCAGACCAACATGAACGTCAACGAGGTCATCTCGAACCGCGCCATAGAAATCGCGGGCGGTGAGATGGGATCGAAGAAGCCGATTCACCCGAACGACGACGTGAATATGTCGCAGTCATCCAATGACACGTTTCCTACAGCGATGCATATCGCTGCCGCCGAGCGGGTGAAGAACGCGTTGATTCCCGCCGTTGAAAGTGTTCGCGACGCGATTGCCGCCAAGGCAAGAGAATTTAATGATGTGGTCAAGATTGGCCGCACACATCTGCAAGATGCGGTGCCGTTAACTTTCGGACAGGAGTTCGGCGGCTGGGCAAGTTTGCTGGAACGCGACATCCATCGCCTCGAGCAGGTTCTCGGAGGTTTGTACGATCTGGCGATTGGCGGCACTGCCGTCGGCACGGGACTGAACACGCATCCGGAATTTGCCGAACGGGCTGCGAAGAAGATCGCCGATCTGACGGGACTTCCCTTCCGATCGCATGGCAACAAATTCGCCGCGCTTTCGGCGCACGATGAGATCGTGTACGCGCAGGGCGCGCTCGAAACGCTGGCGGCGTCGTTCATGAAGATTTCGAACGACATTCGCTGGCTGGCTTCGGGGCCGCGCTGCGGACTGGGCGAGTTGTCGATTCCCGAGAACGAGCCGGGCTCTTCGATCATGCCCGGCAAAGTGAATCCTACGCAGTGCGAAGCCATGACGATGGTTTGCGTGCAAGTACATGGCGCGACCGCCGCGGTTGGATTTGGCGGGTCGCAAGGCAACTTCGAACTGAACGTCTACAAGCCAGTCATCATTTATAACTTCCTGCACTCGGTCACGTTGATCGCCGACGCCTGTCACGGCTATGTCGAATACATGATCAAGGGGATTGAAGTCGACAAGGCGAAAGTGGACTGGTACGTGAAGAATTCGCTGATGCTGGTGACCGCGCTGGCGCCGAAGGTTGGATATGACAAAGCCGCGCAAATCGCGCACAAGGCCCACGTCGAGCACAGCAGCCTTCGCGAAGCCGCGCTGAAACTCGGCCATCTCACCGGCGATGAGTTCGACGCGTTGATGAAGCCAGAGAAGATGACAAGGCCATAGCCGGGCCAGCACGCATTCCGCTCCAAACCATCTCGTGATAAATGTTATCCATCTCCTCTGGAGATGCGGGGTGTGGGTGGTTGATCCACCACGTCATCAGCGAGCATAGCGCACCGGCAAACATCTGGGCGGCTGCTACGCGCTCGCTGGCCGTTATTCTTTGTCCGCCTGAAACTTCCCGCAGCCGTTGCTCGATGGATCGCGCGAAATAACCCTGGCAAAGCTCCATGAAATCGCGGATTTTGCCTGCCTCGACTAAAACATTGTGGAATTGCCGCCATTCGGCCAGATGAGCAAACAGCTCCCGCACGGGCGCGACCCGATTTGAAATCTCTCGGCTGCGCGTAAGCTGTGATGACATCATCTCCAGAAAATCCTCGACATCGCTGAGGAAAAGGTCGTCCTTGTCAGAATAGTGAGCATAAAAAGTAGAGCGGCTCACTCCCGCGCGATCGAGCACATGTTGCACGGTAATTTCGGAAAACGCTTTCTCGTGCATCAGGGCAATCAGCGCATCTCCGAGCGCGTTGCGCGTGCGGCTTACGCGGCGATCGGGCTTTTGTTTACGTCCGCCGGCGGCTCCATTTCTGGACATGGGCGTCGGTTTTGTTCGATTTCGCGGCATCGCTGCTAACAGTCGTTGACCGGCCCACGTCTCATCGCTACGGTGAAAGCCATGAACCATGAGCGTGCAAGCGGGCTGGCGATGATCGCCGGCTCGGCCGGGCTGATTATAACGCTGATGCTGCACCCTTCCGATCGCGGACTGTTCTCGCCAGAGCATTATGAGTCGGCGGCGCGGCAGCTTATCGCCGTGCATTCCTTGGCCCTGCTTAGTCTGCCAATCTGGTTCTTCGGAGCGGTAGGCCTGATGCGGCGTTTGGGCTGGCCTGGAACAGCCGGACTCGTGTTTTACGGCTTCGGATCCGCGGCCGTCATGACTGCGATCACATTCGATGGATTGGTCAGTCCCGGCCTGGCGAAACAAATCATCGCGACCACGGGGACCGTGGGCCAAGGCTGGCGTATCGCTTTCAATTACAACTCCATGATCGACCAGGCATTCATGCGCGTATTTATTGTGGGGTCGATGGCAGCAATTGCCCTGTGGTCGGCGGCCATTCTCAAGACTCGCGTGCTGCCACGTGGAATCGGAATTTATGGGCTACTTCTGAGCGCAGCAGGCATCATCGCGCTCGTTACGGGCTTGATGAACAGCCGGCCGCACGTGTTCGGCATGGCGATCGTGGGAGAGGCGTTGTGGTTCATCGCCGCCGGTGTACAGCTATGGCAAATGACTCCCGCATCAACTAATCAGCCGCTTCCGCTTCCCCAACCCCAGGGGTGAGCGCCTCCCTCTTCGGTATGGTTGTAATAACAACGACGCTGATCAAAATCAGCAGAGTCCCCAATACCGTCCGCGAGCCGATCACTTCACCTCCGAGAAAATATCCGACGATCACCGCGACCACAGGGTTGACGTATGCGTAGGTGGCAACTTTGGTTGGCGACTCGTGATGGAGCAGCCAGGTGTAAGCCGTGAAAGCGACGATCGAACCTGCGATGGTGAGATAAGCGAGCGCAAACCAGGCGCCGGATGAAACCTCGGCCGCGTGGAATCTGCGGAACTCGCCGAGCGACGAGGCGACAATAATCAGAAACACGCCTCCCAGTAACATTTGTACGGCAGAACTCATAGGCTTCGATGCCGGAAGCGGAAGTTTCCGCGTCAGAATCGCCGCCGTCGACCAACTAACGGACGCCACCAACAGAAAAGCGGCGCCGGTTGAGTCGATAGGAGTCTCGCCGAACGACATCGACCGGCTCATGAGAGTGGCAACTCCGCCCATTCCAACCAGAAGTGCAACCGTCAGTCGCAAGCTCAGTTGCTGAGTTCGCAGGAAGATAATTTCGAACAGGCTCATGAAAACCGGGATGGTCGCCATCATGACCGCCGTGATACCGGACGGCACGCGCTGTTCAGCCCAAAAGATGAGCCCGTAATCTCCGACAAAAATAAGAGTGGAGACGAGCGCTGCCGACATCCACTCCCGGCGAGATGGGGTTTGCGTTTTCTTGAGCACCAGCCAAGCGAACATGAGCAGGCCGGCGGCAAGAAACCGCATGCCTGCAAGTAGAAATGGCGGAACTTCGCGCACCCCGACGCGGATCGCAAGAAACGTCGATCCCCAGACGAAATAGACAATGCTGAAGGCAACGAGCGTCTGCCAGCGCGGTGGGCGTGAGGCGGTATTCATTCGGATCCCAGGCGAACGAGTGCAGTGCATTAGATCACCCGACCAGGTTCGCGGAACCAGAATCGGCCCATAAAATCTTTTTATCGGAGGATTAACAAAAGGGACGGGTCGGACTTTCTACTTCTGCAACAAACTGGTGTGGCTGGCTACACATTGCCAGCGTGAGTCGTTGAGGACCCAGGTATCGGTGAAGCGCCCGGTGTGTTCGTACGGCTTGGCATGGTAACTGCCAGCGGTGTGATAGAGACCGGTGACGACCGCTGTATCCTGATATTGAATTACTTTCACATCCTGGATGGTGAGCGTGGTTGGCTTGAAGAGAGGATCTGCTATGTCGGCCAAAAACTTGCCGCGATCACTGACTTCTCCGTCGTACTCGGTATTCACGAACTTGTCGCCGATCATCCCCGCCAGCGCTTTGGCGTCACGATTGATTTGCGCCTCGTTCCACAGGTGCTCGAGAGCAATGATTTGCGTTTCGCGGAAGCGGGAATCGTAGAGTCCGCTCTGCGCGGAAACAGACGCCACCAGACAGCCAATAAGGAAAGCCATCCAGACAGGACTGGTACATCTAGACATGGGAACGATTCTTGCCCAGGCACCGAGACGATGCAACGCACGTCGGTCCGGCTGTTGAATGCCCTATCGGAACGTTACCAACGGCCATGAGCGTCTGCGGCTAAGGGCGAGCTTTGCCGAAACTCATGCCGCCAAGCGCCGCAACCTGTGCGGGTTCTACTCCGCGGCTGCAAACCAGCACGTGAAAGTTTTCTCCCATGCCGGCGGGTGTCACCAGATGTTTGAGTTGGAGTGCCACCTTGGCTCGTTCTTGCGGCAAACGGCATTCTTCAAACGCATCCGCAAACTCGTTATGTTCTCCAATGCCCATCAGAAACTGCGATTGAGTGACCAGCGGTTGCGCGTGCATCCCTGCTTCTTCGGCGGCGGCCGCAAGGGCGGTGAAATTAACGTGCGCTGTGATGTCCTGTTCTCCCGGAGCCTGGTAGGGCGAAGCGCTGACCGAATGCAGACGATAAGCCGTGATGGTCCCGCGATGTCGTCCGGCCAGCAGTTCGGAGCGCGTGTAGCCGTAGTCGATGGCGACGATGAAGCCTTGCTGGATGGAGGCCGCGAGGCGAGACATGTAGTCCTGCCCAACTAGCGGCGCCTCGACTCTCTCCCTGTCCTCTGGAAGAACTCCGTAATGATCGAGGAAGGCTAGCGCTTGCGCACTTGCGGGTACCCAGGTCTCGACGAACCGTCCGTCTTTTTCCGCGATGCGTAATTCACCGTGAGAGCTGAGAGCTTCGACTGGCAAAGCATCGAAGAATTCGTTAGCGAAGACGATGACAGGGACCTCTGGGGTTGCTGAGGAACCTTCCAGGTCCCCAGCAATGGACGTTTTACCGTTCGACAAGTGCCGTTCGAGCGCAATCCGCAATCTCTCTCGCAGAGCCTTCGATCCTTCCATTAGCTTGTAGTGCAGCGCTGTAAAGAATGCTGGGAACTTCTTCTCAGACCAGTCCAGCACATCCCGCGCGAAGAGTCCGCGGCCGGGACCAAGTTCGAGAATCTGGATCTGCGCAGGCGATCCCAAAACTCGCCACATCTCTTCGAACTGCCGAGCCAGCAGGCGTCCAAAAACTGCATGCACGTCGCTCGATGTGTAAAAGTCGCCAGCTTTGCCGAACTGTTCGACGTTGCGTGAGTAATAACCGAGCTCGGGATCGAAAAGGCACCGTTCCATATAGCGCGAAAACGGAATCGGCCCGCGCTCGCGGATTTCCTGCGCGATCTTTTCTCTGAGCGTCACAGGCCTTCCCGCTGGCGTTCAGTGCGATTCTGCGGCGTGCGGGTGAACATCTCGATGAGGTAGTCGTGCAGGCAATCGTAAAGCTGCCGCTGAAACGTCCACTCGAATTGAGGATGGTCGAGATCGCGCGGATGGAGTTCAAAGTAATACGTGTGAACCGGGAAAGAGGGATTCTTGAAATTGATGATGACTTCGACGCCTTCACCTTTTTCGCGCGCGTTGAAGTCGAGGAGAGGGTGCTCGTAGAGGCGGAGCTGCGAAAGAACGCGGTTTAGGCGGGAAGTTGAGAGATCGGACACCGGATGATTCTAAATCGGAAAGACGCAGGAGCGAGACGCTCGCGCCTACTCGTACCGCAGCGCTTCAATCGGATCGAGCCTCGCCGCTTTCACCGCCGGCAACATGCCGCTAACGATTCCGACGAAGCTCAAGATCACCGTTGACCACAACAGTGTCGCGGAGTTGATCATCAAGTGGATGTCGCCTTCGCTGGCGTTTTCTTCGAATGCGCTCCATAGTGTCAGGGATCCGACGGACCAGGAAATCAGATACGCGAGGGCAACTCCGAGCAGGCCACCAAGCGCGGTAATGGCCAGGGCTTCCGACAGGAACTGAAACAGGATGTGCCACCTGCGCGCGCCCAGCGCTTTCTCGACACCGATCTCCCGCGTTCGTTGCGTGACGGCCACCAGCATAATGTTCATCAAGCCCACGCCGCCGATGCCAAGCGTCAGCAAACCGATGAATCCGAGCAGAACCTTAATTCCCGTGGTGATCGCGTTCAGGTCGGCCAAATCCGCGAACACGTCAAACACGAAAATCGCGCGCTTATCTTTGGGATCAAAGCTGTGGTGGAAGGCCATAGAACTGCGAATCGCCTGCACGACCTTCGCATGATCGCCTTCGTACTCCATCACCACGGCGTTCAGATAGTACGTATTCATCAGGTCGTTCATGACGCTGAATGGCACGTAGACGTGGTTATTCAGGTTCTCGTCGCTGTTGTTGATGACATGCTTCAGCACGCCGATGATCTGATAGGAAATGCCATCGATGCGAATGCTTTCGCCAATGGCGTTCTGCCCCGAAAATAACTTTTTCTTAACGTCGGCACCGATGAACGCCACGCGGCTATGGGTAAAGTCGTCGGCTTCGGTAAACGCGCTTCCCTCAACGAAATCGAACCGGCGCATCCTCGGATAATTCGCGTAGACGCCGCTCACGCCGTCGGTGGCGCTGCGCGTGCCATAGGCGACGGTGCATTGCTTGGTAGCCTCGGGCGACATCGCTTTCAGCAGCGGAACTTCGGCGCGAATGTACTCGAGATCGTTGACGGTTAACTTAACTTCGCTTCCCGCCTTGGTTCCCCCGGCTTGCAAAGAAGTTCGTCCGGGAAAGATGAAGACCAGATTCGTGCCGAAAGACCGAAACGCGGCCCACAGCCCTGTCTCGAAGCCCGAGCCATAGGCGAGCAGCAGCACGACGGTCGCGATGCCCCATGCCATGCCCAGCATGGTGAGCACGCTGCGCCGCTTGTTGTAGCGGAGCGCGCTGTAGGCTTGCGTGAACAGGTCGCGAATCATCGCTTACTCCTGCCTCAGCGCTTCAACTGGCGCCATCAATGCAGCTTTGCGCGCGGGATACAGCCCGGCGGCGATGCCCGCGATGGCCAACGAAAGAATCGCCGAGACCGCGGACATGGGAACAATGCGCGGCGTGTCAAAGCCTTCTGGAGACGGCAATTGCGCCAGCGCCGTCATGAATCCCGATGCCAGCAATAGTCCGATCCCGCCGCTGAAAATTGTCAGGAACATGCCTTCGACGAAGAATTGAGAAAGGATGTTGCGATGCGTGGCCCCGAGCGCCTTGCGCAGACCGATCTCTTTCGTGCGTTCGGTCACGGAAACCAGCATGATGTTGATGATGCCGATCGCGCCCAATCCCAAGGTCACGAAGCCGACCACACCCAGGAAGTAGTCCATGGCGTCGAAGATCTTGTCGACGCGCTGTGAGTTCTCAATCGTGTCCCAGTCTTCAAACGCGTCTTCCAGCTTGGGATCGAAGTGATGCCGCCGCGCGATGATGTTGTGAATCTCCAGCTTCGAGCGCAGGTGCTCCGATTTATCTAAAGGACGATAGTTAATGAACGAGATGGCATTCTCGACATTGTCACCTTTGAGCGGGAACAAGTCGCGCATGGTCTCAAGCGGAACGAAGATGCGGCCGTTCGTACCGTTATTGCCATCCTGGCCGACTTTCGCCAGAACGCCGATCACGTCGAAACGAACCTCGTTGAGGAGGATGGTCGAACCCACCGCGGGGCGACCGGGAAATACGTTCTTAAGCAGCTCCCATCCGACAACGGCTACGCGCCGATGCTGGCTATTGTCTTCGTCGTTGAACCAGCGGCCCGTGCCAATCGGAATGGTTCGGATGTTGTGATAATCCGGAACCACGCCAAAGACCTGCCCGTTCGTGGAACCATAATCGCTCACCGCGCGAATATCTTCCCGGTTGATCACGGGCGAAACCGACTTCAGAGTGCGGGCTTCCGCTTTGATTGCGAGGTAGTCGTCATAAGTGAAATGATAGGTCTGCCCGGATTGCAGACTCCCTGCCACCTGGGGAATGCGGCCTGGGAATACAAACATTATGTCTTGTCCCAGGTTCGATAGTTGTCTAGCCTGGCCGCTGCGAAACCCTTCTCCCAATCCCACCAGCAAAAGGAGCGAGCCGACTCCCCACGCGATCCCGAACATGGTCAGGAACGAGCGCAGTTTGTGCGCCCAAAGCGTGGCCAACGACTGACGAACGATGTCGACGAGGCTTCTCATCCAACTTCTAACAGTGCTATAGGACTTGCCGATGCGCAGGCGTTCGACCGCCATAACCCGGCTATCTATTGATACGAAGGAAGCCATAGGCAGGTTCCATCAACCTGAGATTTCCATGACTTAGACCGATCTCACGGGAAATCAGTGTGCGCTTTCACAACTTTTTACAAACTGCTAACCGGTTCCGGACACTCCCGTCTAAACGCCCGTTTTTCAACGAATCGCTGGGTATCTTCAATCCCTTACAGAAGGAAGGTGGGACTATGCTTCGACGTTCTATTCTCGGGTTCGCAGTGTTGGTTACTTTGGTGGCAACTGGCTTTGGGCAATCCGCGTTGCTGGACATTCCGCGCGACAGCCAGCATTCCGTGGTGATGCAGCGGATCGGAATCACCGATGTCAAAATTGACTATCACCGGCCCCTGGTCAAGGGCCGCACGATCTGGGGCAAAGTAGTGCCTTATGGCGAGGTGTGGCGTGCCGGCGCGAACGAGAACACGACCTTCACCGTCACGGATCCGGTCACGATCGACGGCCATGCCTTGGCGAAAGGCGTTTATGGTTTGCACATGATTCCCGGCGAAAACCAGTGGACGGTAATTTTCTCGAATGTTCACAGCGCCTGGGGGAGTTTCACCTACAAACAGGAAAACGACGCTTTGCGAGTCACGGTAAAGCCGCAGGCGACGGAAATGCATGAGGCCTTGACCTACGACTTCGACGATGTGAAGGATGACTCCGCGGTAGCCACTTTGCGGTGGGAGAAGGTCGCCGTCCCGTTCAAGATCGATGTCAAGGTGCATGACATCGTTCAGGCAAGCTTACCCACACAGCTCCAAGGTTTGGATCAGTACACGTGGGAAGCGTGGGATGACGCAGCCAATTACCTGCTCGCGCAAAAATATGATTATGACGATGCCCTGAAGTACGAAAATACTTCGATTGCGACCGAAGAGCGTTACGACAACTTGATGACCAAGTTCCAGATCCTGAATGCGATGAACCGCAAAGATGAGGCAACGGTCGCGAAAAATCGAGCGCTGGATCTGGCCTCACCCGCACAACTGTATGGATACGGTCGTCAGCTACAACGGGACGGGAAACAGACGGAAGCTTTCGATGTTTTCCGGCGGGCTTCGCAAAAGAATCCCAACGATTGGGTGGCACTGCTTGGTTCGGCACGAATCCACTCCGCGCAGGGCGATTACACGAATGCCCTCAAGGAAGCGAAACTGTCGCAGGCGGGAGCTCCCGATAACCAGAAGATCTTCCTTGATCCTCTCATCAAGAAGCTGGAAGCCAAGGAAGACATCAACAAGAACTGAGTGCATTGTTAAGAAATGCGGGCGAATGGTAGCGGGATTGCCTGAGCTATAATTCGCCCGCATGGGGCGTTGCTACTCCTGTTCAACAGAATTGTCTGAGGGCGCACAATTCTGTTCACAGTGCGGTGAACCGGCGAGCTCGGCTTCCGTCGTTCCCACTCTGACTTCCGACCGCCCCTCTGTGGCAACGCCACGCCCTGCTAAACCACATTCGGGAAGCGGTTCTTCGCCGACTCAACCGCTGAATCTTTCTCCGGGAACCGTCCTTGCCGACCGCTATCGGATTCTCGGCATCCTTGGCCGCGGCGGCATGGGCATGGTGTATCGCGCCGACGATCTCAAGCTCGGGCAAATTGTCGCTCTGAAATTCCTGCCCGTGTCCTTCTCGCAGGACCCGAGTCGCGTCGAGCGCTTCTACGCCGAAGTTCGAATCGCGCGCCAGGTTTCGCACCCGAATGTATGCCGGGTTTACGACATCAACGAACTCAACGGCCATCACTTCCTGACGATGGAATATGTGGACGGTGAGGACCTGGCTACGTTGCTGGGACGAATCGGCCGCCTTCCGAAGGCCAAAGCGCTCGAAGTAGCCCACGAGCTTTGCGCCGGCCTCGCGGCCGCGCATGCGAGGAACGTGATTCACCGTGATTTGAAGCCGTCGAATGTGATGATCGACGGGCGTGGTCATGCGCGCATTGCCGACTTCGGCCTTGCGATTGGAACCGATGAGACCACAACCGGCGAACTTGCAGGCACTCCGGCATACATGGCCCCGGAATTGTTCGGAGGTCAGCCCGCGAGTGTTCAAAGCGACCTGTACGCGCTCGGACTGGTTCTGTACGAATTACACACGGGCAAGCGTCCTTGGGACGGTGGAAGTCTGTCGGAATGGCGAAGGCACCACACGACTGACGATCCGCCAGCGCCGTCATCTCGCGCTGCGGATATGGATCCCGGCGTGGAACGCCTCATCCTGCGATGTCTTGAAAAAAGTCCCGCCTCGCGCCCGCGTTCGGCTCTGCAAGTTGCGGCCGCACTGCCGGGGAGCAATCCTCTGGCCGCCGCGATCGCTGCCGGCGAAACACCATCGCCAGAAATGGTTGCGGCCGCTGGGGAAGAAGGCACGCTCAGCGCAAGGAAAGCCTGGACCTTGTTAGCGTGCGTTGCGGCTGGGTTACTGCTGGGTGTCTTTCTAGCGCAACGTGCGACGCTGGCTGACCTGCTTCCGCCCGGCAAGTCTCCGGAAGTGCTGAGTGAAGAGGCCCGCCAGATTGCTGCTAAGGTGGGCTATCCTGATCCGCCGGTCGATTCAGCATATTGGTCCGGTGTCGACCCCGGGTACAATGACTACGCGTCAAAGATTCCGGCACCCCAGCGGTATCGCGGTGTCGCTGCTGAATTCCCTTCTCCGCTTCAATTCTGGTACCGGCAGAGCCCGCGGCCGATGTTGACGAATTTTCAATTTAATGTAACCAGCACCGATCCCATGCCTTTTTATTCCGGCGAGTGGAGAATTGGCATGGATTCGCAGGGACGATTAAATTGCTTTGCCGCGATCGGTCCCCAGGAAAGCGCAGCGAGCAACAACGGCGCCGCTTCCCTGGACTGGCAGCCTCTATTCACCGCAGCCGATCTGGATTTGCAACAAAGCCACATCATCGACGCCAAATGGCTTCCCGATGTTCCAGCCGACAAGAACTTTGCCTGGGAGACAAACGCCCACGGGAAGACGCTGCAGATTCAGGGCGCAAGCTATCACGACCGCATTGTGTTCTTCCGCGTGCTCGCGCCGTGGGCGCGCCCTGAACGAGTAACGCCAACCCAGGCAAATTTCGCAGCAAGGTTTGGGATTGGGCTTTTCGTGACTGCGGTCTTCGTTTCCCTGGCCATCTCGCTATTCTTCGCGCGCAGAAACCTGAAACAGGGTCGAGGCGATCGCCAAGGGGCAATCCGGGTATCTGCCGCGATCTTGTCGGTAGTTCTTGTATCGTTCCTTGGTTCCCATTTCGTAGGGGATGCCGGTTGGATCTTCGCGTGGTTTCAGGTTTCAGCAGGCCTCGCTCTGAGCAACGCGCTCGAGTTCGCCCTTTGCTATATCGCGGTGGAACCGTATGTACGTCGTACCTGGCCCGACATTCTGATTTCCTGGAGCCGCCTTGTCACGGGGGGACGGAAAAATCCCCTAGTGGGACGCGATGTTCTGTTAGGTGTTCTGTTCGGAGTCAGTCTCGTTCTCATTAACACTCTGCATGTCGCGCTTCCCTATTGGCTCCCGGTGGCCGGCATTACGGCCTGGCACCCTGGCGCCTCCAGTTTTCGCGAGGCACCGGCTTTTCTGGGCAACATCGCTTCCAATATCCTCGCCGTGATGGATGCGATCGGGTCACTGGCAGCGGTCTTCATTGTGGGGAAGATCACCCGGAGTAAGGCTGCGGGAGTTGTGGCTCTCGCACTGATCGTGATTGGGATTAGCCTCTCCGGACAGAATCTCAAAATCGAAGTGTCTCTGATGACAATCGTCGCGATTCTCTGGGTCACTTGCCTGATGCGGGTGGGCCTGCTCGCATTGTTCGTCGCCAGGTTTGTTCAATTCACGCTGTTAGATGGAGTTGTTACTTCCGATCTCACGCGCTGGTATGCGTGGCGCGGGCTTGTAGAACTGGGGCTGGTCCTGGCGATCGCGCTCTACGGATTCAAGGTTTCCCTGGGTGGGAGATCGATGTTCGGAGCCGCACTGGAAGACTAACGCTTCAGTCGCTCGCCTTCGCTGCCGGTTTCTGGTCGGGATACTCATAGACTCCGCGGCCCGACTTTCGCCCCAAGCGCCCGGCTTTCACGTACTGCACCAAAAGTGGTGCAGGCCGGTACTTCTCGCCTAAGCTCTTGTGCAGGTATTCCAGAATGTGCAAACGCGTGTCGAGTCCGACCAGATCAACCAGCTCAAACGGACCCATGGGATGATTCAAGCCCAACTTTAAGGCTTTATCGATATCTGATGCTGAGGCAAGGCCTTCCTGCAGCATGTAAAAAGCTTCATTGCCGATCATCGCGTTGATGCGGCTGGTGATGAAGCCTGGCGATTCCTTGATCACCACGACGTCTTTGCCCATCCGCCGTCCGACTTCCGCGACGGTCGCCAGCGTGTCTTCGTCGGTCTCAAGGGCTCGAACGACTTCGAGCAGCTTCATCTTGTGAACCGGATTAAAGAAGTGCATGCCGACGCATTTCTTGGCTCGATACGTAACGCTGGCAATTTCCGTTACGCTGAGCGAAGAGGTGTTGGACGCAAGGATCGTTCCGGGACGGCAAATCTTATCGAGTAGAGTGAAAATCTCGATCTTTGACTCCATCTCCTCGGGCACAGCTTCAATGACCAGGTCGGCTTCGCGGGCGGCTTCTTCGACGCTGCCGGCATATTGCAGGCGGCCGAAGGCTGCATCGGCATCGGCGGCAGATACTTTGTTAAGTTCGACGGCCTTGTCGAGGTTGGAGCGAATTTCATTCTCCGCTTTGCGGAGCGCGTTCGGCAGCAGATCCTCGAGGATCGTGCGGTAGCCACCGAGCGCTGCAACATGCGCGATGCCGCGGCCCATGGTCCCGGCGCCGATGACTGCAATCGTGTTGATCGCCGCCACGCGCTAAGCTCCCTTTTCCAGTTGTCCCAATAGGGTTGAAAAATTCGTGCTGACGGCGCGGAGGTGCTCCGCCAGCTTCTTCTTCTCATCAGCCTCCATCATCGGGATGGAAGCGCTGATACGGCGAAGCGTAGTCGTAATGTCATCGACGTAATTGATGAGGCGAATAAGTTCTCCAGTAGCTGCCATGAGTGGCTTCCTTTCTTGAAAAAGCGAACAACTATTTTCAATGTTGAGGCGGAATTAGTAAAGGAGCAGCGGCTTTTGGTGCTCCCCCTCCGACCCTTAGTGTTTCGCTTTATCTGCTTGATTCAATGTTTTTATACGAGTTTTTAATCTCCAAGTCATAGTTCGCGAATCTAATAGTTCTTATGAATGACACTCCGCTGAAACACTACCTGTTTGCCAGTGACTTCGACCAGACGCTGACATTTAACGATTCGGGCTACGTTCTCGCCGAACTGGTCGGAATTCCCGTGGCCGAGTTCGAGCGCAAGTCGCGAGGCATGGCAAAGTTGAACCTCGTGCAGCAGGGCGCAGAGCTCGCGTACTTGTTGCTGCATGATCCGGAGTTTCAATCGCGGGTACGCCGCGAGCATCTTTACGAAGTCGGCAAGCGCATTCGCCTGAAGCAGAACATCTCGCTGCTCTACGAAATCCTGAACGCCGGGATTGACGGCTATAAGTTCGATTTTTATGTTCTGTCGGCAGCCCCGGTCGAAGTGATTCATTCGGCACTCGAAGGCTTGGTTCCGGCTGACCACATTTACGGAACCGAATTCCGCTACAAAGATTCTGGTCAGATCGAATCGATCGCCCGCGCCACCGCCGGCTACGGCAAGGTTGCGGTGCTCGATCAACTGCAAACTCAGTTGCTGCTCGGACCCGACCACATCATCTACGTCGGCGACGGCAGCTCCGATGTTCACGTGATGTTGCATGTCAATGTCCGCGACGGATTTACGATCGCCGTCTCGGAAGCCAAGCATGTATCCCAGGTGGCGAAACGCACGATCCTCAGCTCCAGCGCATTATCGGTGCTGGCGCCGATTCTCGAAGATGTCGTGGGCTGGGAACGGCCGCGCATTCGCACCTTTTTTGAGGCAAATGGCATGCTGATTCAGGAATGGGAGCGGGTTCGGACTGACTGGCTTACCCTGCGCCCCGCCGCCAAGGAAGACCTCGTCGAGTCGGCGTCTTAAGAAATTCTGCGCCGCTGGGGTTGTTCCGGCAGCATAATTAACAACATGCTTCGTGATCGGAACCTGGTGCCGCTGTCGCGACAGCACCAGCATGTTCTGGCTCTATGTGTCCGCCTCGATCGGGCCTTGCAGGCTGGCGACGTCGATGTGAGAGACTGGCACGCGGAAATCCACGAACAGTTCGAGCAGGAGATCGCTTTTCATTTCGCGGCCGAGGAGAAAGAATTATTTCCCGTTGCGGCGAAGTTCCAGGAGCTTCAACCGCTGGTCAAAGAGCTTCTTCAGGAACACATCGTTCTGCGAGATCTTTTTGCTCGCGCGG
>Ga0209168_10001552_pt1 | contig 17794 bp, 6 predicted proteins | sample Coa_R1_FD_187156 | JGI IMG/M metagenome (GOLD analysis project Ga0209168, IMG submission 187156) | Surface soil microbial communities from Centralia Pennsylvania, which are recovering from an underground coalmine fire - Coalmine... | ecosystem: Environmental > Terrestrial > Soil > Unclassified ... | reverse complement strand
ACTTTCTGGCGACGGGCGACCGCCAGTGGCTGGCCCAGTGCGGTTATCCGATCCTTCATGATGTGGCGGAATTCTGGGTAAGCCGAGTCGTGATGAATCCGAAGACCGGTCAGTACGAGATCTGCTCAGTGACCGGGCCCAACGAAGCCATTGTAGATGTGGACAACGACAGCTATACGAATGCTGTCGCCCAGCAGACGCTTGAGGTTGCTCGAAAAGCCGCAAACCTGCTTCATGAGACGCCGGGTCCTCGCTGGGATCAGGTCGCGAGCCGGATCTTTATCCCTTTTGACCGCAGGCGGCAACGCCATCTCGAGCACAGCGGCGATGAACAAGGCCGCTACGCTCACGCGCTGATCCTGCTGACGTATCCCCTGGAACTGCCGTTCTCTGACCAGGTCCGGCGAAACGATTTGAATGCCTGCCTAGCCAATTTCGGCAAGCCCGGCTATGAGGTGGGTATGTTGGGAAACTTTTATTCCATCGTTGCCTCCCAGCTCGGCGACGGGGAGCTGGCTGGTCGGCTGTTCCTTTCAACCCTGGAGTCCTACGCCAAGCCGCCTTTTGATGCGATGACCGAAACGCCCACCAATGGCCGGGCAGTGTTTCTGACGGCGGAAGGAGCATTCCTTCAGCAGATCATCTTCGGATTTACGGGGTTGCGATTCACGGATCAAGGGCTTGCACCGGAATATCCGCCGCAGTTACCGCCCGGCTGGCAGTCTCTGGAACTGCGCAACATTCAGATTCGCGGAAAGAGATTTAATGTGCGCGTGGAGCGAGGCCATCAGATTCGCATCACTCCCGCTGTGCGCTGAGAGGATATCATCGTTCGCAATTCCGGAGGGTTGCCATGACTTGCTCGCGTCGGTTGTTCCTGAAATCTTCATCACTCTGGGCGGGAGCGGCGCTGGCATCCCGATTCGGTTTGGCGTGGCCTGTTTCACCGCAACCGCTCGCACCCGAATCCGGTTCAGAAAGCGCGCCTGGGATTCCCCGCATGGTTGCTCAGGACTTCTCCCACCGTTTTGATCCCGCTTATCTCAGCAATGGTCTCATCGGAATCCGCCCCGGACCGAATCCTTTGGCTCAGGCTCCTGCGGCGGTAAGCGGTTTTGTTTATCGACATATTCCATTTCAGATGCAAGCCCTCTCGCCTGCCCCATATCCACTGGTGGTGGACATGCAGGTTGGAAACATCAGCATGCTCCAGCGGCCGGACCTTGTTAGCATTCGCCGCCAGACGCTGGAGATGGCGAGTGGAGAACTGCTGACTGAGATGACTTTTAATCCCGGCAACGGCGTGAGTTTCGAACTTCAAGTGTTGCAGTTCGCCTCGCGCTCTGTTCCTGCACTGCTTTGCCAGGAGGTTTCCATCAAGCCTTCAGCTGCTGCTCACCTTGCGCTGACCGCTCAAATTGGCGTGCGGGGAGTTCCAGGCACGGTTTACCGGGATCACCCGCCGGAAGAAACGGATATCGATCTGGTGATGGGTTTTCAGAGCCACGGCGATTTGAGCCGATTGGGTGCTGCGGTTGTGGTGGTGCCGCAGACCGGGATCGTGAAGTCGCGCTCTTCGCGCGCCAGCAATGAGGGTGTAGCCCAAAGCTACGAATGGAACGCCAGAGCAGGACAAACTTATCGTTTCCAGACCATCGCGGCCATGGTGTCGCAATTCTATCATCCGGAGCCTTTCCTGGAATCGATTCGCATGGCCCGCTGGGGCGCCGTGCTGGGTTTCGACCTTTTACGCAGACAAAACCGCGCGCGATGGGCAGAGTTATGGAAGTCGCGGGTGAAGGTTACGGGCGATGCCGAAAGTCAGACGGTTCTCGACGCCTCGTTCTTTTACCTCCATTCAAGCCTCAATCCCTCCTTAATGACCGGCATGCCCCCATTCGGTCTCTCGCAAACCGGCGCTTATTACGGCCACAGTTTCTGGGATACGGAAAGCTGGTCGCTTGTGCCGGTGATGCTGGCCTCACCTGAAACAGCGAAAGCGTTGCTCGAATTCAGGCGGAGCAGTCTTGGCCATGCCCGGAAGCTTGCGGCTCTCTACGGCTACCGTGGCGCGCAGTTCCCATGGGAGGCCGCGCCAGTGGGGGGCTTTGAAACTACGCCTACTTTCGCCGCCACGGGCTGGGAAGAGCAACACTCAACGCCCGACGTGGCCCTAGGCTTCTGGGAATATCAACGGGCCGCGGGCGATGAAGATTTCCTGAGGCAATCCACCTGGCCGGTGCTTGAAGCCGTGGCAGAATGGATTGTGAGCCGGGGCGTTTTCACTTCGCGAGGATTTGAAATCCACCATATCATGGGGCCGGACGAAGGGTTGCCCAACGTCAACAATGACGCCTACGTGAATCTCGTCTCAAAGATGGTTCTTCAGGCGGCGATGCGGTGCGCCCAAAAGGTGGGTGAAGTTCCGGCGCCTGAGTGGCAGCGAGCTGCCCAAATGATGTACTTGCCGATAGACCCTTCCAGGAACATCCTGCTGCCCTGCGATAATCCTCCGCCGGGCCGCAATTACCCCATCGGCGGGCTTGATATGCTCACCGTGCATGACCCGCCAATCAGCCGGAAGCTGTTCGAAAACACCTTCGATTACAATGAGGGCTTTCGCGCAAAGCGCCCGCCGGCCATCGGTTTTGCCACCGCTGCAGCGGCGGCGACGGCTGCGCTTCTGGATAAACGCCACAGGGCGCGCGAGCTTTTCCGCGAGTCATGGCAAAGGGATTGGATGGAGCCGTTCGGCATGCTCAAGGAAGCGCCGGTTGAAACCTACGGATGCTTCCTGACAAACTGCGGTTCGCTGCTTCAAACGGCGATGCTCGGATTTACGGGATTGCGCATCCGCGAGGGCGACTGGCGAGCTTATCCTGCGATTTTACCCGAAGGTTGGTCACGGATTGAGATCGATCGCATCTGGGTGCGAGGTGTGCCTAAACGTTTGGTTGCTGAAAACGGCAAACCCGCCCAACTACTGGATTGATCGATGACCTAGGGGCAGATTGTTGAAAAACTTTTATGGCCTGTCATGCCCAGGAGCCGGAAAAACAGTGATCAGTGGCAAGCAAAAATCAGTTCCCTTACTTTGATCGCTTTTTTTGTCACTTTCGGGGCCACTGCGAAGTGGAGGAAAAAGCGTCTCAAATATCTCATCCGTCTCCCTCCGCGCTTTCCGCTCTGCTATGCTGAAGCCGCGATGAAGGCGAAGGATTGCAACCGGCCGCATAAAGCCCATCGATGCCGATCTCCGAAAGTCACTCCGGCGCGCCTGCGTACCTGGTGTGGCACTCCGGCCGGAAGGCCCTGGAGCGGATGAATGCGAACCGAGGATGTGCTGGAAATACAGTGAGTTATGAAGATAATTTCCGAATACCGATTTGGGTGCAAGGCCGCGCACGAGGCCGCGCGCTCCTGCCATTCGGAGGAGCCGAGGGCGACGAAAAATCCCCGCATGACGGACGCGCCGCTCGCCAGACGTCAGGCTCAAGATGGGTAGCCAAAGGTTGTGAACGCCCGGAGTGGCAAGCGAAAGTCTCGGAAGGACGACATGCAGAATCGTTTTTCAACCACGGCTGAGAATCTGCGCCGGCTCTTTGTTCTCGGGCTTTTCGGGCTGCTGATGACGTGCATCTTGCCGCCAGCCGTTGCGTCCTGCTTTGGGGCCAAGGCGGATCAATCAGCCAATCCGAAGCTCGCCGGAATTCTCACCTACATCTCGAACGGATGGAACGAGCTCACGCGCTCGATGGATGCATGCAAGACTCTGTACGATCCCAAGTCCTCCAGCCAATCTGTCCTGTATTTCCCTGAAGATTTTCCCATCCCGGCTGACGTCGAAAAACTTGAGCGCTCCTGCCCCGTGCGTATCAGACATCTGCCGGGGGTGATTCATCAACTGGGGCAGATGGATCCCCGCAAAATTCAGCCCCAGGGCCTGCTTTATCTTCCTCATCCTTATGTTGTGCCCGGAGGGATGTTTAATGAAATGTACGGCTGGGATAGCTACTTCATCCTGCGTGGCCTTCTTCAAAGTGGAAAGCTCAAATTGGCGCGGGGGATGGTCGAGAATTTCCTTTTTGAAATGGAGCACTATGGCGGCATTCTGAACGCCAACCGCACGTATTACCTCACACGCTCGCAGCCGCCCTTTCTCACTGCAATGGTGCGTGCGGTCTACGAGGCCGAAAAATTGCGCGGCCGTGACGACCACGCCTGGCTCAGAATGGCCTATCCTTTTGCCGTGAAAGACGATCAGTTCTGGACCAAAGCGCCACACCTGGCGGGGGCAACCGGCCTTTCCCGGTATTTTGATTTCGGCGAAGGCCCCGCCCCGGAGATGAGTGCCAGCTATTATCGCCGTGTTGCAGGCTACTTTTTGCTTCACCCCGAGTCAGCACAGGAATATCTGATACGCGCAGATTCATCACACGCGCTTCAAGACTCACCCGGCCCCATCTTCCCAGTTTACGTTTGCAATCCCAGCGGCTCCATCTCGACAACAAAAGCCTCCGGCGCAAACGATTGCGACGCGGTGGGGAGCATTGCACTTTCTGAAGCCTTCTATAAAGGCGACCGCAGCCTTCGCAAATCCGGCTTTGACATCACTTTCAAATTCGGACCTTTTGGCGCGGCAACGCCGGATTATGCCCCCGTCGGATTGAACTGCCTGCTTTATCTGGAGGAGAAGAATCTCGAATGGATGGCTCAGGAGCTTGGCAATGGTGCGGAGGCCCGGCAGTGGCGTGAGCGTGCCAAGCAGCGGCGCGAAAGGATTACAAAATATTTCTGGAATCCTCAGCGCGGGCTCTACTTCGATTACAATTTCAAAAGCGGCAAACAATCTGGCTACATTTATGCGACCACCTTTTATCCCCTCTGGGTTGGGGCGGCCTCACGGGAGCAGGCCGATGCGGTGGTCAGGAACCTGAAGCAGTTTGAAGAACCCGGAGGGATTGTGATGAGCCGCCAGCCGACAGGAGCACAATGGGATTACCCCTATGGCTGGGCTCCTGTTCAACTGATCGCCGTGGAAGGCTTGCGGCGGTACGGAGACCAGACGGATGCGGACCGTATCTCCAAGGAATTTCTCTCGATGGTCATCGAGAATTTTGAGCGCGATCGTACCATCCGCGAGAAATATAATGTGGTGACTCGGTCTTCCGAGACCGCGATTCGGGTAGGGTATACGCAGAACGTGATCGGCTTTGGCTGGACGAATGGCGTCTTTCTGGCCTTGCTTCACGAACTCTCAGCAGCGGCCCGCTCGCGCCTCTCTGCGCTTGTGCGGTGACGGCTGACTGACCAATCTTTTGTGGTACTTCTGCCACTGACACTTCAGCGACACCGAGGAAGCCGGCGAGCTCGCCCATGATTGCGTGCGTCTTGCCACCAGCCTTTAAATGCCCCTCAGAATTTCATAATTTGTAATTAAACCTTACAATCTGAAATTTATACTTGACAAGCCGAGGACGCCTCGTTATAACTCTGCTAAATAGACATGAGGATTTTAGGCAGCGCATTTTCATTTTCTCACTGAAACGTCGCGCATAATTGGGTAAGGAAATAAAGCTGACTTCCAGATTTTAGAACTTCGGAATTTTGTATCGGCTTGGGACTTTCTGACTGGCTCTCATGTATTTTAAGGCGCGGGAAGGGCTGTAATGCTTTGAGTGCAATTTGATGACTATAAGGAGGCTAAAATGACGTTCCACGCTCTATCTTGCTGGGCCACCATGTTGCTACAAAATACGACCGGCATTCCTAAGAAGGTACTTCGGGTGGCATTAATGGGGACACTTCTATTGGTTTACGCTCCAATTGTCAGCCATGCTCAAGTCAACACGGGCGCAATTGCGGGAACGGTTACGGATAGCTCCGGAGCTGCTATCCCTCACGCGATGGTGACTCTGACCAATCAGGAAACAGGTGTCACTACAGTGAGTACTACGAATCAAGCAGGGAGCTACGTATTTCGAGGTTTAATTCCCGGGCTATACAGAATCACTGTCAAAGCAACAGGCTTCCAGACATTTGAAGAAACCAACATTCTGGTGCAGGTTGCGCAAACCAATGCACGTGACGTCCAATTGACAGTTGGACAGACTAAAACCTCCGTGACGGTCACAGCTCCTGCGGTCGCCCTTCAGACCACTTCGTCTTCATTGGGAGAAGTTATCGGGCAGCATCTCGTGAATGACTTACCACTTAATGGTAGAAACTTTACCCAGTTACTGACTTTGACAGCGGGTGTTGCGGCACCCTCCACCGCGGGAAGTTGGGGCAATCCTCAGTCCGGCACCTACATTGTGCCTTCAATCAATGGGCAAGACCCGCAGTCGACCATGTGGCTTTTGGACGGAACAAACAATAGTTCCAACTTTTCGGGTGGGATTTCTATCGCGCCGGTCATCGATGATATTCAGGAATTTAAGGTGGTGTCCCACTCTGACTCGGTCGAGTACGGAGGAGCGCTCGGTGGCTACGTGAATGTTGTTACCAAGAGCGGAACAAACCAGTTTCACGGTGCGGCGTGGGATTTTTTCCGCAATGATGCGCTAGATGCGAGGAACCCATTCCTACCCGATGTTAACCCGCTGAAGCAAAATCAATTCGGAGCCAATGCGGGAGGGCCTATCGTCAAGAACCGCGCATTTTTCTTCGGTAGTTATCAAGGTCTGCGGGAGCACATTGGGAGCACCGCTCTCTACTTGGTGCCCACCGAGGCCATGTACAATGGCGATTTCACAGGCCAACCACAGATTTATGACATTTACAGCACGCGCCCGGATCCCAATAAGCCGGGAAGCTACCTTCGCGACCCCTTCAAGTGCGACGCAAACGGCAGCCCGATTGCTCCTAATCCAGATGGCACCCAAACGGGCGGCACACCATGCAACAAGATTCCAATGCAGCTGATGAATCCTCTTGCTCTGCTTTACGCCAAGACGCTCTTTCCTGCTCCGATCAACACGGGGGTTCCTGGCACCAACGGAAGAGATCCCACGCCTGAAATCTTTAATCAGGACTTCTTCGAAGGTCGGGGCGACTATCAGATTACACAAGCGCACTCCATTTCGGTTCGCTATAACCATATTAACAGCCCGGACCTGACTTCCGGAGGGATGGTAGGCTCCTCGTTTCTCCGCGACAGCTACGGGTACGACGTTTCCACCAATTACACTTGGGCGATGTCGCCGACAACAGTTTTTCATGCGACGTTCGGGCACACCTGGATCGACCTTCACTTAAGCAGCAAGTGGAATAACCTCGACTACGACTCCTTTGTCTACCCCCATTGGCCTTGGGCTTGCGGCCGGAGTTCAGGGTTTGGCACACACAGTTGCTGGGCTCCCATGATGCAAATCACGGGCTATGCGGCGGTCAACAACTTCAACGCTCATGTGGGCCAAACAGACATCTGGCAGTTCGATTCCAGCTTGGATCATGTAGTGGGCAACCATACCATGAAAATGGGAGGTACGATCGCGCGCCATCGGATTTGGGCTACCACGCAGCGTGCTTTCGAATATTTCGGCCCCAATCAAACCGCTGACTTGGAGAACCCAGCCAATACAGGTAGCGCGATCGCATCCTTCTTCCTCGGGATTCCTTTTGGTGGAGACCGCGCGGACACCGCACCAGGTCTGCAGCAACCGACATGGACGGAAGGGGTCTATGCTCAGGATCAATGGAGAATTAACAAAAAGTTTACGCTCAACTACGGTCTGCGTTGGGATCTTTTTAATCCCGGACAATATGGCACGCCAGGAACCAGCAACTACTATAGTGGTGTGATGGACATGCTGAGTGGAACTTACGTCATTGCGGCCAACCCGGGGTCTTGTGAACAGCAAGGCAAGGCACCGTGTATTCCCACCCCTGGTGGCGTCCTTCCGCCTCACGTGGTGATTGCACCCAACCATAAAATATTTCATAAAGTCTATGACAACTTTGCTCCTCGCATCGGTGCGGCATACGCAATAAATGATAAAACGGTGCTGCGAGCGGGCATCGGCCGCTACTACGATACTTGGAGTGACATCGATTTGGCTGTTTTTCAATCGGAGGGTTTATGGCCAGACAGTAAAGATATTAATAACGACCAGATGAACCTCACCACCGTTCAAACGACTATCGCAAACCCGGCGAACATTCCCGATAGTAACAATCTCCTTCCGGATCCCAACGGACCCTTTGACATTTCAGGACAAACCTTCCGAGACCCCAAATTGAAGGACCCGTGGACTGATAATTGGAATGTCGGCATCCAACGGACGCTGGGGGGTAACACGGTGCTCTCTGTCAATTACGTAGGATCAAACGGTCGGCGCATTCCGGTCGGAGGAGTGTACAACTCCGCGGTAACGCCCGGCCCTGGCGATCCAACCCTCCGCCGCCCCTATCCTTATATCCTTCCTTCGGGCTTCATCCGTGATTGGGGAAGAGATTGGTACAACTCGCTGCAGGTCACTCTTCAGCATCAGTTCAGCCATGGGCTTTCCTATTCACTGGCCTACACCTGGTCGAAGTCCGAAGACTTGGGGGCCACAGATGGGTTTGCAGGTAACGCACAAAATCCGTATAACCTTTCGCAGGAAAAGGGTGTCACGGTCTATAACCTTCCGCAGGTCTTCAGCGCGGGCTGGGTGTATCAATTGCCATTTGGAAGCGGTGCTTTGGTGTCGTCCAACAGCCGAACTGTCAATGCTCTGATTGGTGGTTGGGAGCTGAATGGCATCCTGCAACTTACGTCAGGCGATCCCTATGGAGTTTTTCTATGTGGAGATGTTGCTAATGTCGGCCGGACCGACTGCTATATGCGGCCCAACTTGGTCGGGAATCCCGTGCTTTCCAACCCGACACCAGGGGAATGGTTTAATCCTAATGCTTTCGCGATCCCGGCCCAGTATACATTTGGGAACGCGGGACGCAATATCCTATCGGGCGATGGCTATACGGACTTGGATGTTTCGTTGATGCGCAATATCAAGTTTTCAGAAAGATTCAATCTGCAATTTCGTCTGGAGGCTTTCAACACCTTCAACACTACGACATACGCCAATCCGGTGAATCAACTCAACCTGCCTGGCCAAACCGGCCACGTGTTCGGCACACGGTCCACTGAGCGTGAACTCCAGATGGCACTGAAGCTGTACTTTTAAAGTTAGAGCCTGGTGCAGTCAATAATGGAGAGTGAAAAACTGTCGTTGAATTGAGTTTGGGGAGCCTCCTGCGGGCTCTTAGACCACAAGAGCAGCAGAACCTTTGGGGACCAAGGTCCCGTTGAGCTCCGCGAGGAACGTGCGGTCATGAAAATAGAATGGTGGGCACAAGTGTTTTTTATTTGGCTTGTGCTCTCATTAGGGGTAGAAATAGTGGCTCCTGCTATGTTCCTCAGAGCGCTTGGGACAGAAGCTTGCCACGCATGCAAATCCTCGCCTCTCGGCCAGGAGATGGCACTCGACGATCCCGCATCAAGAGCCATCAAAAATACCTTGAAACGACAGCCTGCCGATGCGAGATATACAGAGGCAAAGCTCCTGCTGCAAGAAGGTCGACCTAACGCTGCGATCTTGCGACTCAGGTCTATCCTCCAAGAGCGGCGAAGAGATGACAGAAAGACGTTTGCTGTACAAATACTCTTGGCCGAGGCTTATAGCAGTGTGGGGCAATACAAACTAGCCATCAATATACTGGAACCGCTGGTAAAGGTAAACCCGAACTCAGCCCAACTGCACTTTCGCTTGGCGATGGCGTACAGATCCAGCGGTTTGCTTTCTGCGGCGATCCAGCAATATAAGCAGGGTCTATGCTTCAACCCCAACGATTGCGAAGGGCTGATGGGACTAGCCAAAAGCTTACTTCAGATGAGGAAGAGTCCCGAAGCGATGCCGTACCTACAACGGTACATGAACCTTCGGCCAAGCGACGCAGAAGGATATTATCTCTCAGGACGCGCTTTGGAAGACATGGAGCACATGAATGACGCGGCCGGAAAATTCTCGCAGGCCGCCCGTCTCTGGCCTGAAAATTACAACATCCGATATCACTTCGGAATGGCATTGCTGCGAACCGGACATCCTCGGGCGGCTCTATCCCAACTCGAGGCCGCCAAGCGGTTGAAACCTGAGGAAGTTCAGGTACACTCGGCCCTTGCGCGCGTCCTTTGGTCGCTCGGCGAGAGAGAGCAAGCCCAAGAAGAGAGTGCCTGGGCTGAGCGCTTGAGCTTACGCCGACATCAACTCGACCAGGCCTCTTTCTGCATTGCCCAAGGCAATTTACTTCTTCAAGAAGGCGATTTGAAAGGTGCCGAAGCGCAGTTTCGCCGAGCTTTGGAGCATGACCCGGAAAACGCCCGTGCACGGGGCAATCTTGGCCTTGTGCTTGCTCGTCTCCATGAACCTCAAGACAGCATACGTGAACTCCAGCAGGCGATTATGCTCGATCCCAAACTGGCGCTTGCATATAACGCTCTGGGCATTGCTGACTTAGAAGAAGGAGAGATTTCAGAAGCCAAGTCTGCCTTCGAACAGGCAATTCGCATCGATCCTCAATATGCCGAAGCTAAGAGTAACCTCGGCGCGCTCTACGCCAAGCTGGGAAATAATACGCAAGCGCTGACCCTTTTCGAACAGGCAACAGAAGATTCACGACAGTGTCCGCAAGCTTATCTGAATTGGGGCTTGGTTCTCGCGAGTCAGGGCAACATGAAAGATGCAAGGAAAATGCTCGAAAAAGCACTGCAACTCTCGCCAAGCCTGGAACAGGCAAAGGAGGCGCTGCAAATGATTGAAGTCAAAGGGAAAGCGGGAATTAGGCCTTGAGGGAATGATCTCATTTCTCTTCAAGTGGGGGAGTGAAGGCCGTGGAATTTAAACACCGTCCAAGGCTCTCCCTGAGTGCCGATAACAGTGCTGGCTCTCAACAGGTCGTGCAGCTGAATGCCTTATGCGTATCAGAAGGTTGTCACTTCGTATCGGTCGTAACAGCAGAACACGCGGTCGTGAAAGTCGCTGGGGGAATCATAAGTGAAACCGCAGTCTTAAGCCCTCTCTCAATTTATTGTGAGTAGGAATCAATTTGGTCCGGCAATCCTGTTTGTAGGTTTGCTCAAGGAGAAGCCCTCGCAGTCAGGTGGTATTGGGCCGGATGGATTGCTGTGAGTTTGGAACGTGATGCAGGGCTGTCTTATTTCTGAAACTCACATGTTAACGCGGGCGTTAACATGTGTTAACAAGGCGAGCGGGAGGAATTCTTGACGAAGCTTAGTAGAAGGAAGTTTATGAAAGCGGCGGGGGTAGCGGTAGGTATGACCACGCCGTTGACCACACCTTTATCCGCCGCCCTCTCGCCCTTAACCGGAGAGAGCCATCTCCGTCCTTCGAATCAGAACTTTTCTGCGGATTTGCGGCTGGATATTCAGGTAAGGGTCGATATCCGAGAAAATTTATATGATGGGTGGACACAAATTTCCCGGCCTTATGGCATGCAGGGAGAAGACCAGTTGGTCCTTCCCGGACGCCCCAATTGCCCTCCCAATTTAACCACTTACTATGGCCAGGCTTTTGGAAGAGAGCCTGCTACTGGCAGCTTTCCGGGGCAAGGAGCGATCACAGGTTTCGAAGGCCGGCGGTTTGTCAATTCCAAAAACCGGAACCTTGGTACGTTCATCGGCGAACTGCAATCGGACCCCTTTGAAATAAAGGGTGACAGAATCAGTTTCCTGATCGGCGGCGGCGATTTCGAAGGGCAAACGTGTCTCAACCTGTTTGTTGAAGTTGCGCCTTTAAATTTCCGAAAGGTACGGACCGCGACAGGAAACCGGAACCTGCAACTGATTCGCAAACAATGGGATGTTACAGCTTGGAAGGGCAAACGAGCTTATCTGCAAATTCTCGATTACGCACCAGTAGAAAGATGGGGTAGGCACGCTGCTGTCTCCTTTCCGGAAGACGACTACGGGTTCATTCTCATCGATGACATCCAGCAGACTGATGCCCAGGGGAATCGCGTATCCGAAGCTAACGATCGCAAGCACAATTTTGACTTTGAACGTGTCAAACCGGCGGAATATGAACTTCAACCCACGAGTGCAATCATTTCGCTTAATGCCGCCCAGAATCAGGTCTTGCGGTTCAGCGTTACCCGGAAGGGGCAGTACCATGGGGAGTTTGAGGTTATGGCACATGGGGTGCGGATCGGGGACGCTCTTTGCCGGTTAGATCAGCGTTGGTCCTATCGCGGTGCGGAGCTTAGCGGAGTTAAATTCGAAACCCACGTGCGAACCCCCATCGCGATAGAACAATGCGAGTACTACCTGCATCCCGGCTTGCTTTACAACGGGAACCTAACCGCCGAAAGCTGCCACTACCTGGGTGAAGATTTTCCGGAGGACACTCTAACCTTACCGGGAGGGTTTTCAGTTGAAGACAAAGATTCGGTCGTAGGCGGCTGGGTCCGGCCCCAAGCTAGCGGGAGCGAGCCCAAAATGAGTGTCCGACTCGTGGAAAGTTCTTCGACCGGACATTTTGAAGCCGTGTATTTGCTCCCGGACTCAGCGCAGTTTGGGCGAAGGATGTTCTTGGATGCGGACACGCGCCTGACCGTCGAAGATGGATTCGAAGTTACAAAGACCCTTTATTTCTACTCCGAACGCAAGAAGGTTTTCGAGCATCTTCCCAACACGAAGCAGGGATATGGGCAGGTGATCCAAGCCGGATGGAGGACCCTCTATCCTGATTCCCCCACCAATCCGCCGCGTTCGCTGACCGAGGATTTCGAGCTAAGAAAAAAGACCTTGCTTGATACTCGCGCATTGATGCAGGAAGTGGTGATGGGGGGGCGAAGTTATCGTGTTTTTTTTGTGGGCCGGTGGGCCCTTCCAAATGATTTTGAATTTGGCAGCCAATTTGTACCGAAGCGATATTTCCACAATTACGTAGGTTTTTCCTGGTCAGGAATGGCAGGTTTGGCTTCCTTCATTGCTTTCAAAGAATATCTTCGCACTGGCGACCTTGCCGCGCGCCGCGTGGCCGAAGACACCATGGACTTGTTCGTGGACCATGGCATGTCTCCTTTGGGTATTCTATACACCGTTTTCTTTGAAAAAGGCGGCTTTTACGGGGGCGGCGACCCTCGTAACAATGCAGGTGGTTTTGGCACCTACGGGCAACTGGGCAACATTGACATGTGCACCTTAGGGGAGGGGCTCTATTGGTACGTCCGGTGTTACGAACTGCTCAAAGCCAGGGCCGTCGCTGACAAAAAGAAATGGCTTGAAGCCGTGCGGTCCTCGCTCGACAAGGTCATGATTCTCTACCCGGACGGTGATGTTCCCGGGCGGATTGACGGGCAGACTGGAAAGCCCGGAGTTCGCAGTTTCGACATTCTTTATTGGACCGCATCACGCTACACCCGCGATTGGCACCGGGCAGCACAAGTGGTCTATCCGACACCCGCGGAGGGTGGGCCGACAACTTTTACTTACCTCGTCTGGGCGTTTGTGGCGTTCCATCGTTTGTTTGGTGAGGCCAAATACCTCGACTATGCCCAAAGAATCGGCGACGAGATCCTTTTTGTCCTGGAGCGGTTCGGGACGTTTTCGGGCTCCGAGATGGATTTCTTTAACATTGATAAGCGCGGAAGTCATGCCGCTCTCGCCGCGCTGAATTTTCTGTATGAAACCACGGGTGACCGCAAGTGGCTTGAAGGAGCGTTGCAATGCGGCAATTCATTCGCCACCTGGCAGTATGCGTATAATGTCAATCTTGACGGCTATGCGGACCTTCCGCTCGGCCATTTTGACTACCGGACGATTGGTGGTACTCCCGTGGATATAAAATTTAGCACGAATAATCTGGCGTTTGATCCGGGCGCGGAAGAGTTTCTTAAGCTGTGGGACTTCACCGGCGAGCCACAATGGTTTGAAAGGGCGCGTGCATTGCTGCACCAGGGAACCGAAAGTACTTTAACAGAAAAGATGCGACAATGGCTCAACGCGAACTATCAGGGTCCGGCGGCGGAAATTATGCGGGGTTTCAATCCTGAGGCCGCTTTTGACGCGTATTGCTTGGGTGGGGGCACGGAAGATGTGCTGCCCGCGTGGCCTTTCAAGGGGAATTGGACTAGCAAACACGCACCTATCCTGAGCCTCTACATGTTTGCTATGGCCATGCAAGTAGAGGAATTACTTTCGAAGTATGGAAGCATCTGTTACAGCTTTCGGTGGAAATATGCGGGTGCGCTGGACGCGGTCGAGATAGTTGGGGTTCAGCGAGACTCACACCGAGTTCGAATCCAGGCGCGTAATATGATCGCCAAGGAACAGACCTATCGTCTTAAACTACTTGATTTTTCGGGTCGAGGCGTCGACGTTAACGGTAGAACCTGTGGTTCGGAAGAGATTATTTCCGGGATTCCGATTCGATTTGCGGCACAAGAGACTAGGTCCCTTTTGATTGAATGGGTGTAGCAGTTTTTTGACGGGGAGCGGTTTCGGACCCAGCCACTGACTTTTTGCATGAGGGGGGCAGGCCAAGAACCTTACTCTGGTTCTCCTCTACGAAATATCGGGCGAACGATACGCAGTTTACTGGAAGACGAATTCAATAACGGGTAGCGGTGACACATGTCCAACGGCGGGAAAAAGGGAAGCAGAAGAGGAAGGCGACGTTTTTTAAAGGATGTTGCACTTGGGGCGGGCGCAATGGCTTTGCCGGGGATGCCGGTAAAGGGCAAGAGCGCGGAGTTCTCACGAGCGCCGGGCGCAGAGGAGTCTGTTCGTAAAGAATGGTCTATAACCTATCCGCGGGTATTCACCGGAGCCCGAAGGAAGATGCTTTCCTTTCCACTTGGCGGAGTCGGGGCGGGAAGCATTGGTCTTGGCGGGCGCGGCGAATTGCGCGAATGGTGGATTTTCAACCGGCCCGATAAAGGCAATTCTCCGCAGTATGCCTTTCCGTCCCTTTGGGCGCGAGTCGGAAATCGCCAGCCCATCGCGCGGGTGCTTGAGGCGCGCTTCATGCCCCCTTATGAGGGTGCGAGCGGACTGGGCTCAGCGAACGCCCCCGGGCTTCCCCGGCTCGCCTCCTCCACATTTGTGGGTGAATTCCCGTTGGCGCGAGTGGATTTTGACGATCCACAACTTCCCGTTAAAATCAGTCTCGAAGCTTTCACTCCCTTCATCCCGCTTGAACCCGACGATTCGGGCTTGCCCGTTGCGGTGCTGCGCTATACCGTTTCCAACTCAAGCGCCTCGAAGGCCAGCGTCTCGATCGCTTTTTCGATTGATAATCCGGTGGGGAAAGAACGGAACGAAGGCGTTGATTTCACCGGTGCGTACGGGCGGGCAAATGAGCATCGCCGCTCAGAGAAGCTCGAAGGATTACTGATGAAGAATCCGTTTCTGCCCTCGTCGCATGCTCTCGCGGGAACGTTTGTTCTGGCGGCGCCCAATCCCGGCGCGGGCAGGCTGACCTATCTGCGCGGCTGGCCAAGCGCACGCTGGTGGGAAAGTCCGCTGCTTTTCTGGGAAGACTTCTCAAGCGATGGCGAGTTGGGTCCCGAGGCTTCGGCGCGCACAGCCGTAGGCGCTTTATGCCTTCAGCGCGAAATCGCCGCGCGGGGCAAGGCGGAATTCACCTTTCTGCTCAGTTGGCATTTCCCCAATCGCACTCCGGCGCGATGCGGCTGGTCGGCGCCCAAGGGCCATGAGCATGATCGGATTGGCAACCATTATTGTGCACGTTTTGCTGATGCGTGGGCGGTCGCGGAATATGCAGCGGAGCACCTGCCAAGACTTGAAGAACTGACGCGAAAATTCGCTACAGCTCTGCGGGAAAGCACGGTGCCCGATGTGGTCAAGGAGGCTGCCTCGGCCAATCTCTCAACCCTGGTCACCCAGACCAGCTTTCGCACCCAGGACGGAGCATTCCACGGCTTTGAAGGCTGCAACGACCAGTCCGGCTGCTGTTTTGGAAACTGCACGCACGTTTATGCCTATGAAGCGGCCATCGCCAACATCTTTCCGCAGCTTTCACGCTCGCTGCGAGAGCAGCAGTTTGGCTTTTTGACGAATTCTGAAGGACTGATGGACTACCGGGAGTTGCTGCCCTACGGAATCGAACACTTCGGCGTCGCGGCTGCCGACGGGCAGATGGCCTGCCTGATCAAGCTCTACTACGACTGGCGACTTTCGGGCGATACCGAATGGCTGCGTAAGCTGTGGCCGACCGCCAAGCGGGCGCTTGAATTTGCCTGGATTCCGGGCGGCTGGGATGCCAATAAAGACGGCGTGATGGAAGGCGTACAGCACAACACCTACGACGTGGAGTTTATCGGGCCGAACCCCTTGTGCGGCATCTGGTATCTGGGCGGCCTCCGCGCGGGCGAGGAGATGGCCAAAGCCGTCGGCGATGCCGAGGCAGCTCAGGAGTATCGCCGGCTTTTTGAGCAGGGCAGCCGTTGGATCGATGAAAACCTCTTCAACGGAGAATATTACATTCAGAAGATTGGCTCGATCCCGCAGGATCAGATCGCCAAAGGGCTGATGGAAGGTGCGGGGCCGAGGGATACCGAACATCCCACCTTCCAACTGGGCGATGGCTGCCTGGTGGATCAGCTTGTGGGCCAGTATTACGCGCAGATTGCGGGGCTCGGGTTGTTGCTTCGCCCAGAGCACATCCAGAAGACGCTTGAATCCATTTACAAGTACAACTACAAACGCGCTCTCTACGACCATGAATGCGTCATGCGCACTTTTGCCCTGAACGACGAAGCGGCGCTGGTGATCTGCGATTACCCGCGCGGCAACCGCCCGCAGACCCCATTCCCCTATTTTCAGGAGGTGATGACCGGCTTTGAATACTCGGCCGCCATTCTGATGCTCTATATGGGGAAGATCGCGGAAGGAACCGAACTGATTGCCAATATCCGCCGCCGTTATGACGGCGAGCGGCGAAATGCATGGGACGAAGCCGAGTGCGGATATCACTATGCGCGGCCAATGGCCAGTTGGGCGGCGCTGCTGGCCCTGAGCGGATTTCGCTATCACGGCGCAGACGGAAGTGTCGAGGTCAAACCACTCGTTCGCCAGGAACACATGGCGTGCTTCTGGTCCACAGGAACCGGCTGGGGATCATTCAGCCGGCAATTCCAGGGCAATCGAACACGCCTTGTGCTCTCCGTCATCCATGGGACATTGCCCTGCCGCTCGGTAGCCTTTGCGGTCGAGAGGACCTCATCCAAGGGTTCATCCGCAAAGCTTGGCTCGCGCGCACTGGTTCATCAGCTTCGGCGCTCCGCAAATGAGGCAACCGTTATGTTTCCTCAACAGATCACGATCCAAGCCGGGGAGCAACTGGTCGTAACAGCGTAGAAGCGGGCACCAAGAACCCGTCATTGAAGGGTAAACATCGCGCTCAACCTTCACCCGCGAGACAGAGTGGGGGAGTCGTTTGAAAGTTGCTTCTAGGGTACAGCGCAAAACAAAAAAGCTTGGCTGACTGCTCAGCTGTGCTTCTCTCCATAAAAACGCCCCAGAGATCGCTATTCCCGCCGCACCTGCTCCATCGTCCTGACATAACCAAGGAGAACCGACGATTTCGCCCACGCTCTGGCTGCCGGTCTCGGTCCCCACAGCCCACACGGAGGGCTGGCGCGTAGGTTGCTGCCCGCCGGTAGGCTAACCCAAGTTCGTCACGAAGCGGTCCGGAACTGGGGTAAGTGCTTCCAAATCAGTTTAGGCGATGGCCGAGTCTGCACTACATTCGAGATTCAGATTGAAGCG
>Ga0209168_10001551_pt1 | contig 17795 bp, 12 predicted proteins | sample Coa_R1_FD_187156 | JGI IMG/M metagenome (GOLD analysis project Ga0209168, IMG submission 187156) | Surface soil microbial communities from Centralia Pennsylvania, which are recovering from an underground coalmine fire - Coalmine... | ecosystem: Environmental > Terrestrial > Soil > Unclassified ... | reverse complement strand
AGAAACCTGACCCTTTCGGAGTGAAAACTCTTCTAAAAGAAGCACACACCCCGCCTGCCAACGCCATGATCGTGGGCGATTCTTCGATAGACATTCTCACCGGACGCAATGCCGGCATAGCTACCTGCGGGGTCACTTACGGATTCGCGCCACATACCTTGTGCGAATCGCCGCCTGATGTGCTGGTCGAAAGTCCAGAGCAACTGCGCGAGTTGTTCATGTAATTCGCACTGCTCTGCCCGTCGGTGTCCCTGTGGTTAACCCTGTTTGCCTCAATCGTCCGCTAAACTCGCTTCAGCAATGACGGATTCGCAGCAAAGCTTCTCGCGCGCCGAACTCCGCAGACTGCGCAGTCTCAAAGATCCGTATGGGATCCAAAAGTTTCTAAACGACCAGCCCTACCATCTTGCAGACACCGCCTGGTCACCGCGGCGGGTCCTCCGGGAGAACACTTCGCATTGTTTTGAGGGAGCCCTGTTTGCTGCCGCGGCGTTGAGGGTAAACGGCTATCCGCCGCTGATTATTGATCTCGAGGCCGAGCACGACACTGACCATGTGATTGCAGTGTACAAACAGCGTGGCCATTGGGGGGCGATTGCGAATTCGAACTACACCGGCTGCCGTTATCGCGAACCGGTGTACCGCACGCTGCGCGAACTAGTGATGAGCTATTTTGACGTGTACTTCAACCAGCGCGGCGAGCGAACGTTACGGACATTTTCCAATCCGGTAAATCTCGCACGCTTCGATCGCATGAATTGGATGGCCACCGAGCAGCCGCTGTGGTTCATCGCCGACTACCTGTTTACCATTCGCCACTTCCGACTTCTGCAACCAGGAATGTCGAAGCATCTTCACCGGCTTGACGATCGTTCATTCCGCGCGGGGTGCCTCGACAGAGCGGAAAAATAAGTCCGCTTCACCTTCAGCTCAGAACTCCAGCTTCATGGAAAGCTGAATGCTTCGCTGTCCTCCGCCACCCAGAACTGGATTACCCAACCCTACATCCGATGTCGCGGTGATAGGCATGTAACCAACGCTGCGGCCCGTTGCCGGATTAATACCGGTAGCCGCGTCTACATTACCCGGCAAAATCGCTCCGCGATTGGGGGCGGCGTCGGCAAAGAATGCAACCGCCAAGGGATTGGCAAAGTTCGGATGATTCGTCAGATTAAAGAAGTCGGCCCGTAGTAGCAACTGCCAGTGTTCCGTCAGGGAAGTGGTCTTGCTGAAGGCGAAGTCAAAGTTCCGGTAGTTCGGGCCGATTAAAGAATTTCGTCCCAACGTGCCATAGTGGCGAGTACCCGGCTGGCATGAATCAGCGAAACCGTCTTGCAGGTTCCCTGGCCAATTGTAGTTGCACGGCACCGTGAAGGAGTTCAGATTCAGGAACTGCGCCGGATTGCTTGTGTTGTACTGAATTGGCCCCACCACGTCCGGACGATCGTAAAATTCTCCACTACCGCTGAAGTCGTCAATAAAGTTGTAGTTCATCGAAAAGGGGTGTCCGCTCATCAATGTCAGGATGCCGCTTAGGGACCAGCCCGCACCTAACTTCTCGTGCGATCCCAATTTCGGCAGGTCGTACGTGCTTGACCATACGAAACGATTTCGTACATCGAAGTTTGAGGGTCCCTTGTCCGCCTGGACGTTATTGCTGTTCTGCGGCATCGATGCGTTGGGCACATAATCCTGGCTATCGCTCGCGGTATCAATTGAGTGCGCCCACGTGTACGCAAGTTGCTGGGTGAATCCATGAAAATTCTGCTGTATAAACGAGACCTGCATCGAGTTGTAATTGGAAGTTGACGAGGCTTCCAGGTCGTTTAAATAAAATGGACTGAACGGCTCAAGCGGGCTCATGGGAGCCAACGTAGCGAATTTACGCAAAGTGCCATCATTGATGCAGTTGCACCCCAAATCAGCAGCCGTGATCTGTGCTTGCGTAGGCTCGTTCAGATCACGTAAGCGCAACAGCTTGCGGCCTGACGACCCAATATATCCCACTTGCAAAACGCCGTTGTGAAACAGCTCCTGCTGAAAATTCAAGTTGTAGTTGTAAACGTAAGGCGTCCGCATATTCTGGGGAACAGTCGAAGCGTCGCTGGTCACGTCTCTAACAAATATCGGGGTATCCGGCGCCAGCACAGGGTTGCCGCTGGCGGGCTTAAAAATTTGGACCGGAGCCGCGCTGATCGGATTGTAGGCAACGCCGGCGTTAAATGAGTTCTCGTAAATTTGTCCGGTGAAAGCGTCCTGCGAATAATCATCGTAGAAAATGCCGAAGCCCGACCGCAACACAGTCTTGCCTTTGCCGGTCACGTCCCAGGCAACACTCAGGCGCGGAGCAAAATTGTTGAAGTCCTTGTTGTACAGGGGACTTCTCGCTACCAGCCCTGCAGTCGGATCGTAGGCGGTCATGAGCCCGTTCTTCTCGTGAATGACGCCAAAATAGTCCCAGCGCAGGCCGGCATTGACCGTGAGTCGAGTGCTCAGGCGGATCGAATCCTGAACATAAAAGCCCTCGCTGTCCTGCACCGCGTGACGATCGGTGTTCCCCACCTGTTGTCGCGGTGAGAATAGAACCGTGTTGGCAAACGTCCCTTGAAGAAAATCTGAAAGGTTATTAAAAACCAGCACGCCCCGCCCGCTGAAATCGTTGAAGGACGCAACTGTGGTGCGACGGAATTCAAATCCCGCTTTCACATTGTGCTTGCCTGCGACCCATGTGTAATTGTCAAACAGCTGCCAATTGGTATCCACACGATTGCGGGGATTCGAAAAAGGTGACGACCCAAGGTTTGAGAGTTCTCCGAAGCGAATCGTAGGCAGCCCATAATCATTGGGGCTAGTGACGCCCGTTTCCATATGCAGCGTCTGTTCAGGATTACCGAATATGCCGGCGTCGGCCGCATAGAATCCGTTGCGATAGCGGTTCCAGCCCAGGCGCGCTTCATTGGTCTGATTAGGCTTCACTACCGTAACCAGACTGATTGAAACCAGCTGAGTGCGAATAGGTGCATACGTATTTGTTCCCGGCAGATTGTTGCCTCCAGCAAGGCCCAGCGGAAAACTTTGATTGCTGTTGCCAAAAAAATATCGGCCGCTCAACTGACTATTGTGGCTGAGGGTCTGATCAAGCTTGATGATCATGCTGTCGACATTGTTGTAGGCTGCGGCGGCATCGGCCGAGTTCGGAGATCCCGCCTTAGCGCCTGCCAGATTTGCCAAGGGCCAAATGTTTGTTCCGCCCGAGCACTTCGCGTTCGAATTGCAAAAATTAAAAAAATTCAGAATGACGGGATTGATTACACCCGCGGGTTGGTTCTGAATACATGCGACTATTGATGCGGTGCACTGCGACGGATCGCTTCCTGGAATGCTGCTGACCGCCTGGAAATAATCGTTGGCTACGGTGCCGCCATTCGCCAAGCCCGCATTCAAGGTTGGCACAACATTGAGAGATGTAATAGCGAGACCTTCTCTCTGGCCTTCATACGCCAGATAAAAGAAGGTCTTGTCCTTCACAATCGGCCCGCCTATAGCGCCACCGTATTGGTTATTGCGAAAAGCATCTTTCGGACCTGAGGAGTTGAAATAGTTGCGCGAATCGAGCACCGCGTTGCGAAAATCTTCGTAAGCTGCTCCATGAAATGCGTTGGTGCCGCTCTTGGTTACAATGTTGACTACCGCGCCAGAATTGCGCCCGTACTCGGCCTCGAAATTCGAAAGCACCTTCAGTTCTGCAACGGCATTCAGTGGCAGCACCGTTCCTGGCGTACCGAAAACTCCGCCCTGGTTGATTGCCGGCAGATTGCGGTAACCGTCATTCATATCCGTGCCATCGAGAAGAAAATTATTAGCACGGCCACGGTTGCCATTGGCGCTGAAAAGTCCATAAGAACCTGGCGAATCTCCGCCGCCATTCGGTTCACCCGCGGCCCCAGGCACCATGATTAGCATCTTGGTGTAATCGCCGCCGTTAATCGGCAAGTCGACGATTTGCTTGTCTTCGAACTGCCCTCCCAGCGTGTCGGTCGATGTCTCGATTTGCGGCAGGGACTCACCGGAAACCTCCACCATAGTAGCCACCTGGCCGGCTTTCATGGCAACATCAACCCGCTTTTCGGCGGCAACGTCAATCGCGATGGCCGTGACCGCGGAGGTCTGAAATCCACTCTGCGAGACGGTCACGTTATAAGTGCCAATCGGCAACTCCGGCACGGCGTAGCTTCCGTCGGTGTTGGTCTGAGTGGTGCGCTCAAGCCCGGTATTCACATTACGCACCGTGACTTTCGCGCCGGAGATCACGGCACCCTGCGGATCGGTGACTGTTCCCAAGATGGTCCCGCGAAAAGTTTGCGCAATGAGTGAAGCGGAAACGAACAGAAGCAAAAATCCCAGACTCGACCTTACCCTCATAAAAACCCCCTCGCGATTATTCCTACGGATGGCACGGATTGTAGATCAAGCGAGCGTATGTCTTCCACCAACAAAGTTGCACTGCGAGGAAGGGATGTGCAGAGGAGAAAAGCAGAGCGGAAAAAGCTTAGAAGTTAAACGCCAATCCGCCACGCACGGCGCGCGCAGATTGCACCAGATAGACAGTGCGGCCATCCTGGCCGAATACGGGAACATATCCCTGTGCAAGCAGATTGCGTATTTCTACGACTACGTCCATATGTCCAGCCAGCGCTTTGCTGCACCGGACGGGTTGCCGCAGAAAAATATCAAAGAAGGGATCGCTTTGTCCGGCAGAGGCGTTGAACATATCGACAGGAGTCAAGGAACGGCCGCTCTCAACTCCGTAGGAAGCAATCCAATGGGTCTTAGTATGAGGGGTTGTTCCGCTCAGCTTTCCGGATAACACGTGCCGGTTTCTTGTGATGCTCTGTTCTCGAACGTTCTGCAGCGTGGGAGTGCTCCCTTTCAAATCAAGCACGCCGCCGTAGCTATAGTCCGCGGTTGCAGTCACATCAGAGGTCAGCTTGCGTTCCAGCACTAGCCTGACTCCGTGGGTATCCAGATTTCGGCCTTCATAGGTGAAGGTCCCCGAATAGACATCCGGCAGCACATCCCCTGTGCTCGAAGAAAACTCGCCTACACCGGTAAGGGCAGGATCGACGAGTCGATCAGAGTAGAACGCAACCTGCATGTTGGTGTCGCCCTCGCGATGGGACAGCGCGAGCTCCTGGTGGTGCGCTCTTTCGATTGTCGAAGAATACCCGGTCATGCTGACACGCGGATCAGACTCGCTCAGGTCCGCAGGAGCGCTTTCAAAGCCTTTTTCCTCCCGGTTGTCAGGGCGCGAACTCGAATATCGATACTCCACGATCGTATCTGGTGAAAGATGTGCTGCAACTGAGCCGAATGGGCGGAATGCGGTTACCCGTCCCATAAACTGAATGGTCTGGAGCTCACTGCCAAACTTGAGTTCGAGCACGTCGTCCAGGTTGATTTCATCGGATGTTGTCAACGCAAGCGCCTCGAGTTGCGCATTGCGAACACCCAGATCCGGTGAAGACAACCGCCGCATGGTAAATGCAATTTCCGGCGTCGATCCGTTCGCCATGCGGTGCTTGTAGGAACTGCGCAGCACAGCATTCGGCAGCGCCGAACCGTATCCCACATCGCCGTTAACGGTCAAAGTTCCGGAGGCGAAAAGCGACTTCTGCACCGAGAAGCCGGTGCTCATGTCAGAGATCGAACCGAAGCCTTCGGAGGGCGCACCAGCCACAAAAGAAAGCGAGCCTTTCAAATCGCTTGAGCTCGATTTATCCGCTACGGTGACGGGCGAGCCATCGGGCAGGATACGCAGAACCGGGCGATTGGCTGTAGAGCGCAGCACCCAATCCCAGTCTCCATCTTCGGAAGTTCCCTGCCGTGGTGTGAATTGCAGGGCGTCAAAAACTGTAGACAGGGTCAGGTTCAGCAGAACACTCGCCCCCGCCTTTAGGCTGATTTTTTCACGAAGAGTTGGTAGAAAGGCGGGCGCGGATACTTTGACGTTATAAAGTCCGGGAACCAAGCCTGACGCCCGAAAGGCGCCCTTATCGTCGGTAACGAGGTTCAAAACCTGGGCCGCGGACCCCATCACCTCAACCACTGCGCCCATCTGAGGCGCACCCGACGCATTGTGGACATAACCAGCTATCGAGGCAGACTTGACCGCGCCCCACGACGGGAGCACCAGACTGAACGCAACTACGAAATAGCCGAGTCTTCGATTCATGAGTTGCCAGAACCGCTATTCGACCGCAAACGTTGCTGAGGGCCCCAGGGTCTGCTTTGAGATGTTGTCGTTAATCTTAATCTGAATGTGATACACGCCGGGTTCGAGGTTGGCCGCTTGCACCGTTTTTTCCAACGTGACCTGATCGCCAATGTTGCCCATTTTATCGGATGAATCCACCGCGTGGACAACTTCTTTATTGGTAGCCGCGTTCACGATGTCGTACTCAAATGTCGCTGACGGCTTGTGCGTCTTTTCATCGACGCTGAGATTATAGACCTGCATCCAGAAGTTCACTTTCTGGCCGCGTTTAAATGCCACGGGCTTGCCGTCCGAGGGCGCAACCCGTGGTCGGACCTTGGTGGTACCAATCACGAACATTCCCGTGCCCACGCTTTTCGAAGGCACCGGCTCAACGTCGTCAGCAACAATCAACGACGAACTCGCCAATTTGTCATCCGAGAAATCCGGCACAATAATGCTGCGACTCCATGTGCCCATGCGATCGCCGTTCACGTCTTTCACTACCAGATCAAGCCGATAGCGCCCGGATTTCAGAGGCACTGCTTTCCAGTAGATTTTCGAATTTTCCACTTCCCGCGGCAATAACTCAGCAGGCACATCGGCAACGACAGTGTCTTCAAAGGTTTGCGCCACCTTCCCGGATAGCGTAGTCAGCCGGCCGAAAATATTCACCACCCCATGCTGCACACCGTCCTTGTTGGTAAAGGTGATGTCGCGGTTTTTAAGTTGCACGGTTACTGGCACGAGAACTGTATCGCTGGTGATCTTCACAAAATCAGTGCGAACCTCGAACGGCATGGTGTTATAGCTGATCTTATGTTGGACAATTTCTTCCAGGTCCTTGAACTTCACCGCAGGCGCCTGGTTCAACTTCGCATATTGCTCCAAGCGGTCAAATTCTTTGGTTTGTAAATCGCTAGACATGGGGCCGGCGCCTAGCTGCTCCAGGCCGCCGCCACTAAACCGGTCTGCCTTCGACGACATCCCCATTTGTTCATAAAGTGTCAGGCCGGCATTTGGCACATTTTTCAGAGCATCTTTCTCGCTGCGGTCCATCGTCATGTGGTAGTCGCCGCACATGCAGGTATCGACAAACTCAATGATGACTTCCTGCCCGATGCCTTCAAGATATCGATAGCGCCAATCTTCAAAGGGATAGGTCGACGTCTCGCCGCCGCCTTCTTCCATTGGCCGCTCATAGCTGCCGCCCGAAGGGTGCGATTCTATTTCGTCCGGCGGGCCGTAGACGATATAAATACGGCCGCGGTCGGTCATCCATCCTGGCTTGCCTGCAGCAAAATGTTCGTTGGCATACTCGATACGCCGATAGTGCTCATCTTTGAATTCGTTGTCTTCGCTGTCCGGATTCGGATTGCGACGCTGCCAGAATGCCTCAATGAACTGGTCGCGCTCTTCGTTGTTCGAGAGCTGCATGAAGGCTTTGCGTTCGTCGTCAGTAATGATCCAGCGCACATCCTGGTCCAGCCACTTCTTATACGAAGTCCCGAGTTCTCGCCGCAGAGATTTGGCATTTTGCTTCTTTTGCTTCTCTGAGAGCTCACGCTTGAGGGGATCGGTTGTGCCGTTCTTATCTGGGGTCTGATCTGCCTTAGCTTGATCATTGCTGTCCTGCCCGTCAGCCGGGCGCGGAGTGGCAAAGGCTCCCGCGAATGAGCCAAAGACAAACAGAAGGACGAAAGACGAAACTAGGCACGAAAGACGGAACCGGGACATAAAGGAAGAGTACTCCTTAAGACGCACTCTGAGTGTCAGTATTTTAAGTCTTTGAGGGCCGGAATACAAGCCGCCGAACGGCACCAAATGCGACGACATGGGCGCAGAACCCCTGCTTAACCCTGATTCTGTGACCAGTCACATTGGTTGTCCCCCGGGTTTGTAAAACTCACCCTCACTTGTCGTCGAGCCCGCATCCAAGGTTTTTAGAGGCAAGCTATAATCGCCAGAGCCAACAAAAGCAAGCCGTTCCCGGGGGGAACTTTTCTTACCGGGGATTCGTACCTTTTTGAGTGCCAGAAACGCGCCAACCCAGGTTTTAGTAACTAAAGGGCCGCAAGCCCGTCTAATGGCAAGGACTGAGACCACCCTGTGCCCCAGTCGAAGCAGGAGAATAGAATGGCAACGGCAGAAGTAATCGGCATTTCCGAGCCGCAAGTGTCCGCTCCCCCTGAATCATGCATGATCTTTACCTCGGACCTGTGGAAGACCTATGACATGGGCTCCGAGCAGCAGGTGCACGCTTTACGGGGGGTGAACCTGCAGATCAGGCGTAACGAATATGTCGCGATTATGGGGCCAAGCGGATCCGGGAAATCGACGCTGATGAACCTGATCGGCTGCCTTGACAGTCCGAGCCGTGGCCAGTACTGGCTCAACAATCAGCAGGTCAGCGAACTCGACGACGACGAACTGGCCCGCATTCGCAACAAAGAAATTGGATTCGTCTTCCAGACCTTCAACCTGCTGGCCCGCGCAACCGCCCTGCACAATGTCGAACTGCCCTTAATTTACGGGGGCGTTCCCTCCGGCGAACGTGCTGAACGCGCGAAAGAGGCGTTGACCGCAGTCGGCATGGAAAAGCGCATGAGCCACAAGCCGAATGAGCTCTCTGGCGGTCAGCGCCAAAGAGTCGCGATTGCCCGCGCGCTGGTAAACCGGCCTTCGATCATTCTTGCGGACGAACCCACCGGAAACCTGGACTCGCAGACCGGCAACGAAATCATGGCATTGTTCGATCGCCTACATTCCGAGGGCAACACCATCGTTCTCGTCACCCACGAAAACGACATCGCCGCCTATGCTCACCGTGTCGTGTATATCAAGGACGGAGTAGTAGAACGCGACGAAGTAAAGGCGTAAAAGGGTTGGGAAGTTGCGGCGGCTTTAAGGACGAACTCCTACAGAATCTTCTTACCAAACGCTGAGAGCGCCAGCTCGACTGCCAAGTCAGCCGTCCGATTGTGCTCGTCAATGACCGGATTCACTTCCACGATTTCAAAACTCAACATGCGGCCATGGTCGGCGATGATTTCCATGGCGAGATGCGCCTCTCGATAAGTTGCGCCGCCGCGGACCGGAGTCCCAACTCCGGGCGCGTCTTCGGGATCGACCCAATCCATGTCGAGTGAAACGTGATAGCCGGCGGTGCCGCGTCCGGCAATGCGGAGAGCCTCTTCCATCACCGTGCGCATGCCTCGCTCGTCGATATCGCGCATGGTGAAAACATCGATGCCGGCGCGGCGCACGTTTTCTTTCTCAATCGAATCGATGTCGCGGACACCAACCAGCACACAATTTTCCGGGGGCACCTTTGGAGAGAAATTGAGGATGTTCGCCAGCTCCGGAGGCCCCAATCCCATGATTGCTGCCAAGGGCATGCCGTGAACGTTACCGCTGGGAGAGCTGTCTGGTGTGTTGATATCGGTGTGGGCGTCGATCCAAATGAGACCGACCTTCTGATTTTGCCGGCGATAAAATTCTGCCACGCCAGAAACAGTTCCCGCAGCCACGGAATGATCTCCGCCCAAAACCAACGGCACCTTACCTGCCTCCAAAGTTTTCAGCACCAGGTCAGCCTGCTTGGTGCAGGTGGCGGTAATTTCTTTCAGATACTTGGCATGGGGATCGCCTTCTTTCTTCTGTTCGGCGATAGCGACGGTGACGTTACCCGCATCTTCAACGACGTGACCCAACTCCTCGAGCCGCGCTTCCAGCCCGGCCACACGGACAGCAGAGGGGCCCATGTCAACCCCGCGCCGCGATTGGCCGAGATCAAGCGGCACCCCAATGACACGGATCTTCTTGGGGGCAATATTCGTGGTGGTGACGTGAGCAGTCATAGATTCAATCATTGAGTTATCGGATCATTGGATCATTTGAGGCGGCATCACTTAGGCCAAATAATTTAACCCCCATTAATTCAATGACTAAATATTTTCTACGGGTAGAGCCTATGCAACGTCCGGGCAAACGGGATTGTCTCTCTTACATGTTCCAGACCGCAAATCCAGGCTACCGCGCGCTCGATTCCCATGCCGAAGCCGCCGTGCGGAACGCTGCCATATTTCCGCAGATCGAGATACCACTTGAATGATTCTTCGGGAAGATTATGCTCGCGAATGCGCTGCAACAGCAGATCATGGGAAGCCATGCGCTGCGAGCCGCCGATAATTTCGCCATAACCTTCGGGTGCGAGCACATCGACGCACAATGCCAGGTCCGGCCGCAGGGGATCAGGCTCCATGTAAAAAGCCTTCACCTGCGCAGGGTAGCGGTGAATCATAACCGGCTTTTCGAACTGCGCAGAAATGTAGGTTTCATCAGGGGAGCCGAAGTCTCCTCCCCATTCAAACTTCGTTTCCAGAACGCCTTTGGCGTGACCTTCCTGCAGCATGCGTACGGCATCGTCGTATGTAATTCGCGGAAACGGGGCTGCGATTTTTTCGAGCTTCGAAGAGTCGCGTCCCATGGTTTGCAAATCGGCACGCCGCTTTTCGAGGCATCGTTTCACCAGAAAGGTGATCAGTCCTTCGGCGAGATCCATCAGGTCATCGAGCGTGGCGTATGCGACTTCAGGTTCGACCATCCAAAATTCGGTCAGGTGCCGGCGTGTCTTCGATTTCTCAGCGCGGAATGTCGGACCGAACGAATAAACTTTTCCGAGCGCCATCGCGGTCGCTTCAATGTAAAGCTGGCCGGATTGCGTGAGGTACGCCTGCTCCTCAAAGTAATCCACCGGAAACAGGGTTGACGTTCCCTCGCAGGCTGCTGGAGTCAGGATCGGCGGATCAGTCAAAACAAAACCGCGATCATCAAAGAAATCGCGGGCGGCTTTGATGATCTCGGCGCGAGTCCGCAGAATGGCCGCCTGGCGCGGAGTTCGTATCCAGAGATGGCGATTATCCATGAGAAAATCGACGCCGTGCTCTTTGAGGGAAATCGGGAAAGGTTCGTTTTCGGAGACACGCTGCAGCACCTGCACATTAGTGACATCTAGCTCGAATCCGCCCGGCGCACGCTTGTCGGCGCGAACCTTGCCCTCGACGATAACGCTGGATTCTTGAGTCAGACCCTTGATCGCGTCGAAAACTTCCGGAGGAACCGCGTTTTTCGGGACAACGCCTTGGATGGTTCCGCTCCCGTCGCGAAAAATGGGGAACAGAAGCTTCCCGCTTTCGCGCAGATTGTAGAGCCAGCCGCGAATGGTGACGGTCTGGCCTTCGTGTTTACCAATTTCGGCGATTGTGGATATTGGATTCATCGAAAACTACGTTCACTCCCTATGCAAGCACGGGCGAGGACGCCCGTGCCCCATCGACCTATTTTATGGGGCACGGGCGTCCTCGCCCGTGCAATCCTTAAGGTTATGCGGGGACCAGGTTGCCGAAAATTTCGCCCATCTTTTCGATGGAATTAATCTTCTCGTTCTCCTCAATTTCCAGCAGAAGCGGAGGCTTGTGCGGCGCCTGGTTCAGCAGTTCCAGCATGGACTTCCAATCAATCGTTCCATCGCCCGGCCAAAGGTGCGAGTCTTTGAATTTATCGTTGTCATGCACATGCGTCGAGTGAATGTGATTCTTTACAGTCTCGAAAGCCGAAGCAACGTCGCCCATCATGTTGGCATGGCCGGTATCGAAGCACACGCCTACGTCATCCATGTGGCTGCTGCGTATGAATTCGACAAGGCGATCCGGCGTTGAAAGCTCGTTGGGAATATTTTCAAGGAGAACACGAACCCCGAGCGGCTTGGCGAAAGCTCGCAAGTGCTCGACCGAAGTCATCGCCGCTTCAAACTTGCGCTCGTTAAAAGTTTCGTTGGGCACCCCAATGTGCTGGATCAGAAATCTGAAAGGAACATGCTCAGCCAATTCGATGGCGCGCTTAATCTCGTCCATGGCTTCGATACGCGCTGCCCGGTCAGTGGAAGCAATGTTGATCGGCGGAGACCCGCTGCGCCCCCATTCATAGTCCGCGTAAAGCGGCGCGTGTACCGAATGCAGTGGTATCCCGCTGGTGCGGAACCAGTCAGCAATTTCGCGGACATGCTGCTTGCGATTGGCGTAGTCGAGGTGCTGCCGGGCGCCGAAGATCTCGACCGCCTGGGCGCCGCCGCTGACCAGCTTATCGAGCAGGCCGGGATGCAGCCGTTCCTTCACGAAAATGTAAGTGGAAACCGCTCTCAGCATATTTCGTTGTGGGGCATTGACCCCAAATATCTGAAAATATTTGGACTGTTGAGGCTAGCGTAGTGCGCGCGCGTGAGTCAAATCATGAATTTCGCGGTTTGCGGGTCCGCTTTGTCTTTTTGATTTTGGGTCTCACTTTCGAGGCGACCATCGTATAAGACTTCCTCAGGCAACGATCGATTTCAGACCCGGAAAGCGCCTTGAGATCTTCCATCATCACCCACTTGTATCGCCCCACATATGGCGCGGGAACAACTCCCTCATTTTCGATGAGTTCGAGAAATTGTTCGGGATCGCATTTGAATATGAGGCGCTGTGGAACACTGCTCAGGCTGACCATGGCAAATATTTTGCCCCGGACTTTGAAGCAAAGTTCATCCTCCCATTGCAGTCTCTCGGTAGCGCCAGGAAAGGAAAGACACCGCTTGCGGATGGAATCGAGATTCATGCGACGGAATCATTGAGTAATTTTCTAGATTGGATTATTGAATCATTGGATCAAATAATTCAATGATTCAATGATTCAATGTTTACTGTTCAAACCTGCTCTCGTGCTTCGCCCAAAGTTACATTTAAGTCCATCTTTCGCTTACCCCTATAGATCGTCACACGAACTCTGTCCCCGGCGCGATGGTTGTTCATCACCTGCGCGAGCTGCTGCTGGTCCTGAACTTCTTGACCATCGATTGCAACAATCAGATCACCGCCAACGGTAATCGGATAGTTTCCGTAATACGCGCGTTCTGTGCCGGCGCGTAACCCGCCACGTTCAGCGGCACTGCCCGGTATAACCTCAACGACCAATAGGCCATAATCAGCAGGAAGCCCCAGCTCATCTGCAATTTCGGGGCTGATCGGAACCGTTTTCACCCCTAGCACCGGCCTGCGCACCCGGCCCAAAGTGAGCAGATCGTTGAGCACTGCTTTCGCGGTATTAATTGGAATCGCGAATCCGATGCCGGCGTTCTGGCCAACGCTGGAAGCGATCATAGTATTGATGCCGATCACTTCGCCATGCGAATTCAGCAGCGGGCCGCCGGAGTTTCCCGGATTAATGGCGGCATCGGTCTGAATGGCTTCGTCAATATTGATTCCATTCGGCTCCTGTACCGAGCGTATGGAACTCACGATTCCACTGGTGAGCGTTCCTGCCAGCCCAAACGGATTTCCGATGGCGTAAACCTTCTGTCCAACTTGCAGATTCTTCGAATCTCCAAGCACCATGGGTGTCAAATCAGGGGCCTTGATCTGCACAATTGCCAAGTCGTGTGAACGGTCCGTGCCCACAATGGTGGCCCGATATTTTTTTCGATTGTGCAGTGTGACCTCAACCTGCCGCGCGTCGGCGATTACGTGATAATTCGTGAGCACGTGGCCATCTTTGTCGATGATGAAGCCTGAGCCTTGCCCCTCTTGGGGAACCAGTCCATAAAAGAAATCAAACGCTACGGCTTTCGAAGTGACGTTCACCACCGAGCCGATGTTCTTGCGGTAGACGGAAATATTGTTCTGCTCGTCCGCGTCGAGCGTGTTGTTGCTGGCAGCTTCGGTAATTTCAACCTTGGCCGCCGGCGAATTGATAGTGCGAAAGGTCCCCGACCGATAGGTGGTGAAATAAAAAAATCCACCCACTAAAACCACAGCAATCGCAATGGGACGGAGCAGCTTCATGGTATGCGGCGGCCTGCCTTATCTGGATTTAAGTTGAAGATACGAACCGGTATTCTACTTTGAACTTTCACTACCATCGCGCCAAAGGAACCGCTCTTAGTATAAATGTGCGAACGTTTGACAATTGAATCTCCGCTCATTACGGTACTACTTCCAGCGCGCCCGGCCTGACTCTTGTCCAAGCGAACCACCACATTTGGCTTGTTGCTGCTCACGCTGGCGGCATTGGCGGTGCATGGATACCATCCCTATGCGGAAGATGCAGAAATCTATCTGCCGGGAATCAAGAAGCTTCTGCATCCGGCGCTATATCCGACAGGAACTGAATTTTTTGAGTCGCACGCCAGCCTGACGCTTTTCCCCAACCTAATCGCCGGCTCGGTTCGGCTTACACATATTCCCTTCGATTACGCGATCTTCATCTGCCACCTGGCTTCGATCTTTCTTCTACTGCTGGCCTGCTGGCAGTTTAGCGGAGTCTGCTTTGGCACAGTCCGCGCGCGGTGGGGCGCGGTCGCGTTGGTCGCTTCATTGCTTACGTTGCCGGTGGCGGGAACCGCACTCTATTTAATGGACCAGTATTTGAATCCGCGAAACCTGGCGGCATTCGCGGCGGTGTTCGCGGTGACGAGGGTTCTGGAAAAGAAATATGCCCGAGCCGCCGCCTGGATCGTTTTCGCTGCCGCTGTGCATCCGCTGATGGCATCGTTTGCTATCGCGTTCTGCGTAGTCCTGATTTTTGTCGAGAAAGTAAAGAAGCCCGCCTTCGCAATGGCCTCTGTATTCCCGTTCACGAATTTCTTTGCTCCGCCCACAGTTGCCTATCGTGAAGCCATGCGCTTTCATGTTTCTCATTTTCTCCCGCAGTGGCAGTGGTATGAGTGGGTTGGCCTGATTGCGCCCTTCGCGGTCCTAATCTGGCTAGGACGCATTGCACGATCGAGAAATCTTAAGAATCTTGAGCGTGTCTGCCACGCCGCGGTTGTGTATGAATTTCTCTATTTTGCAATCGCGCTGGTGATTGCGGTTCCGGAACGCTTTGAGGCTTTGGCGCGTTTGCAACCTCTCCGCAGCCTGCACCTGACCTACGTATTTATGCTCATGGCGATTGGCGGCTTGGCCGCGGAATACATTTTGAAAGATCGCATGGTGCGATGGTTGTTATTGTTTTTACCCATCTGCGTGGGTATGTTCGTTGCGCAGCGCCAATTGTTCCCTTCAACTTCGCACATCGAGTGTCCATGGGCGGCGTCGAAAAATCATTGGGAGCAGGCGTTCCTTTGGATTCGCCAGAACACGCCTGTCGATGCAACATTCGCGATCGATCCCTTTTACATGGAAGCCCCCGGCGAGGACAGGATAGGATTTCGAGCGCTAGCCGAGCGAAGCCGTTTGGCTGATGCAAATAAAGACAGCGGAGCCGTCGCAATGTTTCCGCCTCTGGCCGGGGAATGGTGGGAGCAGTTTCAGGCTCAGAAAAATTGGCAGCATTTCACCCGCGCTGACTTTTTGCGGCTGCGGGAAAAATACTCAGTCGGATGGGCGGTTTTGCCAACGCCGCAGACCTCGAGTTTCCGTTGCCCATATGCAAATCAGATGTTAAGTGTTTGTCGAATCCAACCTTGAGTTTCTACAAACAACAAAAGGTAACCACAGAGAACGCAGAGTTCCACAGAGCGAAGCCACAGAGGGATTTCGTTTTACTGCGTGGCGTTCCTCTGTGAACCTGAGTGCCCTCTCTGTTTAAGGTTTTAGGAATGACACGGGACTGGAAAATTTTTAGTATCCCGCTCTGGCTTGTAGCACGCCGCGCTCGTAGTAGTCGGCGGAGCGGGGTTCAATCTTGCGTCCTTGATCGCTGAAGATGGGAAACTTGGCCAATCCCCATCGCTGCAATGCGAACTGCAAAGTCGTTCCCAGCACACCCAAGCCGTATTTCACGCTTCGACGGAAGTTAATGGATGACGCTTCAGCAAAATATTTCGTCGGGCAGGAGACTTCGCCGATCTTGAATCCAAAATAAGCGCACTGCGCCAGCATCTGGTTATCGAAGACGAAGTCATCAGAGTTCTCGAGCAGAGGCAGTTTGATCAGCACCTGACGACTGAAAGCGCGATAACCGGTGTGATACTCCGAAACTTTGATCCCCAGAAACAGGTTCTCAACTGCGGTCAGGAACCGATTGAATACGTACTTGTAAAGCGGCATCCCGCCACGCAGTGCCTGCCCGCCGATAATTCTCGATCCGAGCACCACATCATATATCCCATAGGCCACCATGCTGGCCATTGCGGTCACGAGTAACGGCGTGTATTGGTAGTCGGGGTGGACCATGATGACGACGTCTGCACCCTCCGCCAGAGCCTCGCGGTAGCAGGTCTGCTGATTACGCCCGTAACCGTAATTGCGGTCGTGAACGAAGTGCACCAGCCCCAATTCGCGCGCCACCTCAACAGTACGGTCGGCGCTGTTGTCGTCAACAAGTATCCGGATGTCGACAATATCGGGCAGCTCTTGAACGGTCGCCGGCAGCGTTTTCTCCGCATTGTATGCGGGCATCACCACGGCTATGCGTTTTCCATTGAGCATGTATATCGCTCGTAACTGGGTATTCGGATTGCAGAAACCCAGCTCAGATACACTTCAAATTATAAATCATGGCCTCAAGCATTCCCGCCCCCAAACGACTCCCGGTAGCCACTAACGGCATCATGCTGATCCACGTCGATTTCCTGATTACCGGGATCGTCATGACATTTATCGGCCCCATGCTACCGATTCTGGCGGCGCGCTGGTCGCTTACTGACGCGCAATCGGGATCTCTGATCTTCGTTCAGTTCTTCAGCTCGATGTTTGGAATGCTGGTTTCTGGGATATCAGTGCAGCGTCAGGGTTATCGGTTCACGCTGATTGTCGGTGCATTGCTTATGGCTTCGGGGATGGCGCTACTCGCCTCCGGATCGTGGGGAATGGGCATTGCAGCTGTCAGCATTCTTGGGGTGGGCTACGGCATCACAACTCCCGCAGGAAATCTCCGCACCGCAGAGATCAACCCGAAGAGCAGCGCATCAGCCCTCAATGTAGTAAACGCGGTTTGGGGAATCGGCGCCATGAGTTCGCCGTTCCTGGTTGCGATCGCACAACGCGAGCATCGCCCGGCCTATTTCCTGTACGGGACCGCAGCGGTATTACTGGTGCTCTTGCTCGCGCTCATGCTTACAAGGTTTGTTCCGGATACACATGCTCATGCCGAAGCTGGGCTGCGAAATAAGAGTTTCTGGAGCAACGGCGCCCTGCCCCTGATCTGCGCGTTGTTCTTTATTTATGTCGGAACGGAAACTGCGTTCGGCGCATGGATCGCGACTTATGGGCGCCGAGTGGACTCGCGCGCCCGCGTGCTTGCGACCGTGACGCCATCTTTTTATTGGGGAGCGTTGTTAGTCGGACGGGCGCTCGCCCCCGTTGCCTTGAGATTCCGTTCGGCGGTTACGATCGCCCGGGCGGGTTTGTCCGTTGCCCTACTGGGAGGCTTCGCTCTCGTTGCCGCGCACAAAATCGAGCTGGTAGTCGTCGGCGCCGTATTGGCCGGCCTGGGCCTGGCCTCAATATTTCCCATCAGCGTTTCTTTGCTTCCTGCATGGTTCGGCCCCTCAACCCGCCGTGCC
>Ga0209168_10001550_pt1 | contig 17799 bp, 11 predicted proteins | sample Coa_R1_FD_187156 | JGI IMG/M metagenome (GOLD analysis project Ga0209168, IMG submission 187156) | Surface soil microbial communities from Centralia Pennsylvania, which are recovering from an underground coalmine fire - Coalmine... | ecosystem: Environmental > Terrestrial > Soil > Unclassified ... | reverse complement strand
CAAGATTCGCGCCATCGACAACCATTCGCATCCTCCGCGCGTCGTGTCCGACGGCGAGCGCGACGATGAATTTGACGCGCTCCCTTGCGACCCGCTGGAGCCCACCGTGCCGAACACCATGACGCGGCCGGAAAATCCGCAGTATCTCGCCGCGTGGCGGGCCTTGTGGAGCTACGCTTACGACGACCGCAGCGATGCCCACGTGAAGGAGCTGCTGGCGGCCAAGAATAAAATTCGCCAGGAGCAGGGAGACCGCTACCCCGCCTGGGTGCTCGACCGCCTGGGAATCGATGTGGAATTCGCCAACCGCGTGGCCCTCGGGCGCGGTCTGGACGCGGAGCATTTCCGCTGGGTCCCGTTCGACGATGCGCTGCTGTTTCCGCTGAGCAACAATGCGCTGGCGGCGGAAACTCCCGACCGGAAATTTTTCTTTGGCCGCGAAAACACGCTGCTCGCGCGGTACCGCCGCGAGCTGGGCGTCCAGAGTCTGCCCGCGACTCTTTCTGAGTACGTTTCCCGCGTGGTGACTCCGGAGCTCGAGAGGCAAAAGAAGGACGGAGCGGTGGCCATCAAGTTCGAGGCCGCCTACTTGCGCTCCCTGGATTTTGAGCCCGCCTCCGAGGCGGATGCCGCCGCGATTTATGCGCAGTATTCGCAAGGCGGATCGCCTGCAAAGGACGCCTACACGCGGTTACAGGATTATTTGTTTCGCAAAGTTGCCGCCGAGGCCGGGCGTCTCGGCTTGCCCGTGCACATTCATACCGGCGCGGGATGCGGCGGATATTTTTATTTGCAGGGATCGAACCCGCTGCTGCTCGAGTCGGTTCTGAACGACTCGCGGCTGCGCCAGACTACGTTCGTGCTGTTGCACGGAGGCTCCGGGCCATTCACCAACGAAATTGCGGCGCTCCTGATGAAGCCGAATGTGTACACCGATCTTTCCGAGCAGACCTGGATGGAATCGCCGCACCAACTGGCGCAAGCCCTGCGCGAGTGGCTGGAGTGGTATCCGGAAAAAGTTCTGTTCGGAACCGATTTATATCCGGGAAGCGGCGCGTATGACTGGGAAGAAATTGGCTGGCAGACTTCGCAGGCGGCGCGGCAAGCGCTGGGCGTGGCGCTGACCGGAATGCTGCAGGACGGGGAGATCAGCATTTCGCGCGCCAACGAAATTGCGCGCCTGGTGCTGCGCGAAAACGCGATCAAGCTGTATCACTTGAAGATGGATGCGAAGGAAGCCAAGCCCGCCGAGCCCCGCTGAAGAGTCGTGACCCATCGAAATTCAACTGAATTTGCTTTTTGTAGCGCCCGCCTTCAGGCGGGCACTTTGGCGTCACGCCACAATGCCCGCCTGAAGGCGGGCGCTACATCCTAAGAACTACAAACGGCAGTTGCCCTCCCTGAATTCTCCGTACCATTCAGGGCAGGGCAACCAATCGATACGGCGAAGCCGCGAATGTCTTTACATTCCGGAAAATTCGATCATCTTGGACTTGCCCGAAATCTGAATTTCGGTCAGCTTGTCGTGATCGATGATGAAGGTGGTTTCGTTGACCTTGCCCGCCGCATCCTTGAGCGTGCAGGGAATTTCCGCAACCACTTTGCCGCCCTGCTGAAACTTGGCCTTGCTGCCGTCAGCAATTACTTTGTATTCGCCGGCAGCCAACTGGGTCGTGCCGATCGTCGTCGCAGTCGTCAGTTTGATATTGGCAGTGACTGAGTCGCCGGAGTCGTTCTTGGCCCAAACCGAAACGCTCATAGCGCAAAGTGCCATGATCGCAAAAAGAAGCGGTAACGAACGTCGAGACATAAGGATAGTATCCCCTTGTTTAAATTTGGATTCGGGCCGCCGAGGTGTAACGATCGAACCTGAAGAACAACAGGTACCGTGGCCGCACAAACTCTCAGCGAGCTTCCGCACAGTTAGATGCCCGGCTGCCATGGCAGGTTACGAGAAATCGGACCTTCCCGCCATCAGACTGCATCGGTCAAATTATGAAGTATCAACCTTAACGTAGCGTGAAACTCCGCTGAAGAAATGCCGTTATTTCCAGTTCCCCAAAAGCCTCCGCACAGTGAGCACCTGGCCCAAATGGTAAGCGTTGTGATCGGCCACCAGCAGTGCTTCGCGCAGGATCGTTTGCCCCGTGCCATGGGGGATTGGCGTGAAGAGATCCGTTTTAGGATTCTCTACCAATTTTTTCATGGCCTGCAAATCCCGGGCGAAGGACTGAAGGCTTTTGTCCCAAGCCGCGGCGCTCGGCTGCGTTTGCGCCGCGGGCCAGTATCCGGACGGCCAATCGGGCGACACGTGTTTGGCGTCGCGGGAAAATTCCAGGATGTCCCACTGCGCGATGCGCAAGTGCTCAAGCAAATCCCAGATCGAGTACGGCAATCCTTCAGGACGCACGCCTCTTAATTTCGGAGGAATGCCGCTGAACGTGGCCTTCCATTCGATGTGCGCTCCGCGGCCGGAGAGCAAATTCACGAGATGTTCGCGCAGAGCGTCATCGTGCCCGGGTGCCTGTGGCGATTTCTGTTTGGGAGTCAATTGGTGGTTTGTTTCCTTTCCTGTGCGTTCGCGGAAGGCGCGACCGCGCACCCGGTTCGGGCCGTCAGGCTCTCCCAGCTTTGCAGCAATTTCTGCCCTTCGGAATTAATTTCGTCCAGCGTGCGCGGCCGGCCGTTGCCTGAACCTGGAAACACGAGATACAGAATTCCCCCTCGCGCTCCGCCGTTGCGCGCGTCAGATCGAATGCCCAGATTTTCAGCAAGCGCCACTGAACCTTCGCCGATGCGGTCATGGGGCCCCACATCTCCAAAAATGGCGTACGAGCCCTTTCCGTTTCTGCGGTTGAAAACGATGGCGAAATCTCCGGGGCGCGCTGCAATCTCCCGCGCCATGCCTCCCGGCAACACCACGAAAGGAATTTTTGACGCGTCGACGTAGCGCGATGGATCGTTGACGGCCTTTGAGCGGTCGGCGAGCGCGGTCGCGGAAACGTAGTAGCCCGGAAAGGGATCGTCCGGCCCCTGAATGTATGGTTCTCCGTCCGGGTCTTTCGCCAAACCTTCCCACCGGCCCGGGGCTCCCGCATTGGCCAGGTCGTCCAATCCCAAGTTGTCCGGATGATAAGCGTTCGGAGCGCCATCAGCGTCGATGGTCATGCCGGATTCGTAAAAGAAAGCAGAGGTTCCCGCGAGCCGCCCAATTGGAATGTCTCGTTCCGGTTCGCCGTCTTGGCGCATTTCAAATTTGAGGAGCAACTCGGCGGAACACGCAACCGGCGAATCTTGTGCCGGATCCTGCACGCCGCTCGGCAGCATGCACTGAGCGAGCGCCGACTCGCGTTCGGAAAGCACATTGAGATCGCGCTCCATATTGACGGCAGCCGGCATTTCAACGGGCGGCGCATCGATAACCGGCGCCGACGCCGGTGAGGTAAATCGCGTATCGGGCGCGGCCGAATTTCGCACGACCGCAAACTGCTTCGCAGCGGCCGGCGCTTCAGACGGCGTTTCACAGTCCCCAGCGGAGTGTACCGCGGGCTGATTTTCCACGGCGGCAGGCACTGGCGCGAAGGAGGACTGTTGCGCGCGCGCATCGAGCGAGAGAGTTAAGAACAGGACGCCTGGCAAGAAAAGAGCGAAGTATCGCATGGCCGAAAACCTTTTACCTTCCGAGCGGGGACCTTGGGGAAACTTGAACTGGACCTGCCCATTGTAAACGAGATGGGGCAACTGCGTGTTAGGGGATTGTAAATAGATGACGAGAGGATGTGGCCCGGTCTAGACCGATTCCTCTCGGGCCGAGAGTCATCTCCGGAAGCAAGAATGGAACATCAATTTTGGCGCGTGCTAGGATAAGCGCGAAAGGCTCGAAACTTTTTTTGGCAGCGAAAAAATGGATACTCCTTCTAGCGATAATGGAATGGTTCACCTCAGCAGCCCCTATTCCTTCTCCGAAACGCAGAAACGGCTGGAGTCAGTGCTGCAATCGAAAAACCTCGCCGTGTTTGCGCGCATCGATCACAGCGGCGAAGCGGAAAAGATCGGCATGAAAATGCACCCCACGCAGCTGATCATTTTCGGAAGCCCGAAAGCGGGCACGCCCCTGATGGTAGCGTCGCCCACGCTGGCGATCGATCTGCCTCTCAAGGCTCTGGTGTGGGAAGACGCCGGCGGCAAGGTCTGGATTTCCTACAACAGCGCCGAATACCTGAAACAGCGCCACAACGTTCCGGATGAACTGGTAAAGAATATCGCCGTGATTGGTCCATTGCTGCAAAGCGTTGTGGGCTGACCGGTCCAATCCCCGATTGAGTCACTATGCGGCGCTCGGCGGCCTTTCCAACCGCCACCAAGCTGCTTTAGTATAATGTGATTCCGCAACGCGCCCGTAGCTCAGGTGGATAGAGCGTCTGCCTTCTAAGCAGAGGGTCGGGGGTTCGAGTCCCTCCGGGCGCGCCACTTTTTATCGTTCCAATCCGGACGTGGGTAACACGAACGAACACGCCTTCTTTTGTTGTTGCCAATGAATCGAGCCGGTTTTTCATTCACTGAGTTTGTGATGTGTTCCATTCAAATTTTGCGTTCGACTTCCAGACGCAGGTGCTGCAATCTTGGTTTGACATTTCGAGAATGGCAGACTTCTCAAGGACCGTGCGGCTAGCTTGAAACTCCTCCCGCAGAGCCGCGTGTCCCTTCCATGCCGGAAGTGAGAGGCCTGGCCATCTAGCTTTTTCGATCCGCCCGGAGACCACGTAGTTTCCGCGACAAAAATCCATCGGGCTTTGGTATGCCCTGCAAGAGCATCGTGTCGAGAAGTGCGCGACGTGTACGGCACCCGTTTGTTCACGGGCGCCGGACGAAGAGCGGTTTCACGTCCGGATCCGGGTAGTCCGGAATAGGCGAAGAGGAAACTAAGGGCCAACTGATGTCACTGCCGTTACTCGAGCGAGCAAAAGAACCAAGTCCTTACTTTTTGCTGACTCCGAAAAGCGATGGGGCTCGCCGTCAGGCCCCTCTGTGCGGGACGCCTTCTGCTCCGGAAATTGCGAAAGTCCCACAACGCCCTTTGTCGCCCGGCGAGCAATTTCGCTTTCACTTCGACATGAGCAAGTGCATCGGGTGCAAGTGTTGCGTGGTGGCCTGCAATGAACAGAATGGAAATCCAGCGGACATCAACTGGCGCCGCGTAGGCGAGATCGAGGGCGGCTGGTATCCGAACACCCAGCGGTTGCATTTGTCGATGGGATGCAATCACTGTCTGGAGCCCACCTGTTTGACTGGCTGTCCGGTCGACGCTTATTCGAAAAATTCCATTACGGGCGTGGTGCTGCATAGCGCGGACGCTTGCATTGGCTGCCAGTACTGCACGTGGAATTGCTCCTACGGCGTTCCCCAATACAACCCCGAGCGCGGTGTGGTGGGTAAGTGCGACATGTGCCACAACCGCCTGGAAGAAGGGCGCGAACCGGCGTGCGTAACTGCGTGTCCCGAGGGCGCGATTCAGATTGAGATCGTGAATATCGCCAATTGGAAACAGACGTATGCGGCGAGCGCCAACGCGCCCGGGCTTCCATCCGCTGACGACAGTATCTCCACCACCCGGATCACCCTTCCAGCTACCTTGCCGCCGGATACTCGAAAAGTCGATCTCGGGCGCGTACGTCCCGAGCAGCCCCACTGGCCGCTGATCTTCATGACGGTTCTGACGCAACTCTCGGTGGGCGCATTTACTGCGATCTGGCTCCTGCAACTGACCGGGAGAGCCACGATGCTGGGCTCTGCGGCTTTAGTGTCATTGCTGGCTGGAATCCTGGCGCTGGGCGCATCCACACTGCACCTTGGCCGGCCTGTCTACGCATATCGCGCGCTAAAAATGTGGAAGCGCTCCTGGCTGAGCCGCGAAGTGCTGATGTTTTCCTGTTTTTCCGGAATCGCCGGCCTGTACGCGGCGTGGCTTTGGTTCCTCTGGCCCGGAAGCGCGGCCCTCGGAGGGCTTACCGCAATCCTAGGGATCGCAGGAGTCGTCGCCAGCGCGCGCATCTATCTCGTGCCGGCGCGTCCCGCGTGGAACACGAAATACACGGTTGCGGATTTCTTTCTTACCGCCGGTCTACTTGGTTCGCTTCTTGCTGCCGGCGTTGGCATCGGAGATCGGCACGGATTGCTCCTGGTGGCAGTCGTGGCCGGAGGCGCGCAAATCCTGAACCAGGCTGCGAGATTTTTCCTGCTGACTTCGTCCGACTCGTTCGAGTTAAGGGCGTCGGCCCAGTTGCTCTCAACTGTGTTTGCTTCCAGATTGTTCGTGCGCGGCGCACTGCTCCTTTTTGGCGGAATCGTTTTGCCGCTGTCGTTCCCGAACGCGCCGGGCGCGTATGCGTCGCTGGCACTTACGCTCGGCGGGGAAATTCTTGGCCGTTACTTGTTCTTTGTGAGCGTGGTCCCGAAGAACATGGCCGCCTCCTACCTTTTCCAGGAAAAGGCCGCGGCATGAACGTAAAACGCACGCTCGGCCTCGACATCCTCAACGAAAAATACGCGTATGCCACGGACGCGGTGACGGGATATACGTCGGCGCAAAAAATTCCCGAACACTGGGTGTCCACCACGTGCGGATATTGTTCGGTCGGCTGCGGGATGTTTGTCGGCGTCAAGGATGGACGCGCTGTGAGCGTGCGTGGAAACCCGGATCACAAAGCCAATTCCGGCACGCTGTGTCCCAAAGGACTCTCCGAGCACTACACGATCGAAGCGGAGAATCGCGCCCGCTATCCGTTGTTGCGGAAGAACGGAGCGCTCGTCCGGGTGGATTGGGACGAAGCGCTCGGCACCATGGCGGACAAGTTCAGCCGCGTCCAGCAGAAATACGGCGCGGATGCACTCGGCGTGTTAAGCACGGGCCAGTTGGTCACGGAAGAGTTTTATGCGTTGGGCAAACTGGTGCAGCTAGGCTTTGGCAGCAAGAATTTCGACGGAAACACCACGCTGTGCATGTCCAGCGCGGTCTCCGGCTACAAGCGATCGTTTGGCAGTGACGGACCACCGGGAGCATACGAAGATCTGGCGATCGCCGATGTCGTATTTCTGATCGGCGCAAACATCGCCGACAATCACCCAATTCTCTGCCAGTGGCTTGACGCCAATCCCAACAGAACACTGGTCGTGGCCGATCCGCGAGTCACCAAGACCGCCATGATGGCTGATTTCTACCTGCCATTAAAGCCGCGGTCGGACATGGCGCTGATCAACGGCATGATCCATGTCCTGATCGAAAACAATCTGGTGGACCGGGAATATATCGCCCGGCACACCACCGGATTTGAAGCTCTCGAGCAATCCGTTCGCCGGTACACACCTGACGAGGTCTCTCAGATTACGGGACTCTCTCCGGAACAGATTGTCAAAGCCGCATGGATTTATGGGAATGCGAAAGCTCCGTTCATCGGCTGGACTATGGGGGTGAATCACAGCACTAAGGGCACCGAGACGGTCAATGCCATCAACAACCTCGCGCTGATCACCGGCAACGTCGGCCGCCCTGGCGCTTCGCCGTTTTCGATTACCGGACAGTGCAACGCGATGGGAACGCGGGAGGCAGGCTTCACCTCCAGCCTGCCTGGCTACCGAAAATTCGAGAATGCGAAGGATCGGGAAGAGCTTGCTGCGCTGTGGGGCATTTCCGTGGAACGGATCCCCACATCGCGCGGATTGGCTTACCCGGACATCATCGAAGCAATCTTGGCGAAAAAAATCCGCGCGCTGTGGGTGATTGCCACCAATCCGATCGTCTCCTATCCGAACTTAGACGTCCTCACACAGAGCCTGGAAAACCTGGACTTCTTTGTGGTGCAAGACGGCTTTCATCCCACGCCAACGTCTGAGCGAGCGGACCTGGTGCTCCCGGCGGCGATCTGGGGCGAGAAGGAAGGCACCTACACGAATTCGGAGCGGCGCGTCAGTAAGGTCAACCGGGCGGTGAACCCTCCCGGGGAGGCGCGCAGCGATTTTGAAATCTTTCTCGCACTCGCCAGGAAACTCGGGTGCCACGAAGAATTGTTTTCCGGCTGGCAGCAGCCAAGGGATGCGTTCGAGGAATGGAAAAAAGTTTCGGCAGGGCGTCTCTGCGATTACTCGGGGATGGATTACGAGTGGATTGAGAAGGCCGGCGGAATCCAGTGGCCTTTTCCAGCGGGCAGCACGGAGGTAAAGACGACCCGGCTCCATTCGGACGGGATTTTTCCAACGGAAGACGGCCGGGCAAATCTCGTTTGCACCGAATGGAAGCCGTTTCCCGAACAGCCGAACGCCCAGTTTCCCTTGGTGCTTAACACGGGACGAACCGTCGAGCACTGGCACACGCGCACCAAGACCGGCCAGGTGCCCATCCTCGAGCGCTTGTCCCCAAACGCCTGGCTGGAAATGAATCCGCGGGACGCGACCTCGCTCCATCTGAAGCCTCATGACCGCGTGGACGTGGAGTCCGCGCGCGGAATCGTCCGCGGAATCGAATTGCGGGTCACGGAGATCATCGCTCCCGGCCAGGTATTCATGCCGTTTCATTTTGTGGAGACGAACGTTAACAAGGTGACCCAGAGCGCATTCGATCCGATTTCACGTGAGCCGAATTACAAGCAATGCGCGGTGCGAGTGATGAAAACGACGGGATTCCCGGAATCGCGCGGAGGGCGTTGAACGATGATCGAATCGCCAGGCAAATCCAACGGCAACTCAACGCGAGAGCGGCTTGTGGTGGTCGGAAACGGCATGGCCGGTGTCGCCTGTGTAGAGCAGATTCTGAAACATTCGCCGAAGTTCGACATCACCATCTTCGGCGACGAGACTCACGTCAACTACAACCGCATCATGCTCTCCTCGGTGCTGGCCGGCGAGAAATCCGCTGATGAGATCGTTCTGAACAGCCTGGAGTGGTACCAGAAAAACGACATTCACTTGCGGCTGGGCGTGCGCGTCACCGATGTTGACTCTGTGCGGAAAACGGTGACTGGCGACGACGGAAGCGTGACGCCGTTCGACAAGCTGCTGCTTGCGACCGGAAGTTCGCCTCTGATTCCGTGCATGGATTGGATAAAAAAAGAAGGCGTCTATGTGTTCCGCAGCCTCGATGACACGCGCTCCCTGCTGGAACGCGCTCGCCCCGGAACCAGAGCCGTGGTGATTGGCGGCGGATTGCTCGGACTGGAAGCTGCGCGCGGCTTGCAGGTTCAAGGCTGTGACGTAACGGTGGTGCATTTGATGGACAGGCTCATGGAGCGCCAACTCGACGTCACGGGCGGCGGCTATCTGAAAGCCAAGATGGAATGCATGGGTGTGAAGGTCCTCGTGAGCAAAAGCACTACGGAGATCCTGGGCAACGGCAAGGCCGAGGGCGTGGCGTTTAAGGAGGGCCCCAGTATTCACGCCGATTTCGTGGTGATCGCCGCCGGCATCCGGCCCAATACCGAGTTGGGGCGCAAAGCGGGGCTGCAAGTAAACCGCGGTATCGCCGTGAATGACTTTATGGAGACTTCAAATCCGGACATCTTTGCCGTCGGAGAGTGCGTGGAACATAAGGGCACGTGCTACGGCCTCGTCGCTCCTCTGTTTGAACAAGGAAAAGTGCTGGCAGCCACGATTACCGGGAACAAGGGTCCCGTGTACGAAGGCACCGTGCAAGCCGCAAAGCTCAAGATCATGGGAGTGGACGTTTTCTCCGCCGGAGATTTCAACGAGAAAGCCCCGGGAACGGATGCGGTGCGCTATGAAGACCCCGCGCTGGGCATCTATAAGAAACTCACGCTGCGAGACGGAAAACTGGCGGGTGTAATCCTGGTCGGCGATACCTCCGACAGCCATCGCTACATGGACTGGCTGCGGTCCCAAACCGATCTCACTTCCATGCGGCGGCAGCTCCTTTTCCCCCTGCCGGTGGCGGATGGAGGATTCGATACCGCCCAGATGCCGGACCACGAGACGATTTGCGGATGCCTGGGCGTCACCAAGGGCGCCATCATCCATGCCATTCATGAAAAGGGCGTCAACACGCTTGCCCAACTGAAGGAATGCACGCGCGCTTCCACCGGATGCGGAAGCTGCACCGAGCTCTGCCAGCAACTTCTCAAGGCTGTCGCGCCCGAGTTTCAGGAAGAAACCAAGAAAACTCTCTGCAAGTGCGTTCCATTTGCCGAAGACAATCTGCGGGAAATCTTGCGCAGCCAGAAGCTGCGCTCGGTTCAAGAAGTACTGGATATCTACGGAAACGGACAAGGCTGCGAGGTCTGCAAACCGGCGCTCAGTTACATGATCGATATGATCTGGTGTGGCGACCACGACGAAGATCGCTCGGCACGCTTCGTCAACGACCGCGTGCACGCAAACATTCAGAACGACGGAACGTTTTCCGTGGTTCCGCGGATTCGCGGCGGCGTCACCTCCGCCGCTGAACTCCGGCGCATCGCCGACGCCGCCGAGAAATACAACGTGCGCATGGTGAAGATTACCGGTAGCCAGCGCATCGACCTGCTCGGAGTCCAAAAGTCCGACTTGCCGAAAATTTGGGCTGATCTGGGAATGCCTTCCGGCCAGGCTTACACCAAGGGCGTGCGCATGGTGAAGACGTGCGTGGGCACGGACTTTTGCCGCTTCGGCGTGCAGGATTCCACCAGCGCCGGCATCGAACTCGAGCGGCGCCTGGAGAATCTGTACACGCCGCACAAAGTGAAGATGGGTGCGGTCGGTTGTCCACGCAACTGCGCGGAAGCCACCGTGAAGGACATCGGCATCGTCGGCCAGGAAGGAAGCTGGCAGGTCGTCGTTGGCGGGGCCGCCGGAAAATCGGTCCGCAAGGCGGACCTGCTGGTCACCGTCGTAAGTACCGAAGAAGCCCTCAACGCCGCCGAGTTGTTCTTCCAGTATTACCGGGAGAACGCGAATTATCTGGAGCGCACTTACGGCTTCGTCGAGCGGCTCGGCATCGAGAAAGTCCGGAAGGAAACCGTGTACGCTCCCGAAACCGTCAGGCAGGGTCTGCTCGAACGATTGCACAAATCGAAGGCCCTCGCGCAAGACGCATGGCTGGAACGTGACGCGCCACGGCACCCCACTCAATTCGTGCAAATCGAACCGATCGAAAGGATACCCACGTGAGCGAGACGCACCGATGGATCCGAACCGCGCGTTGCGAGGACATCCCGTTGCGCGAGGCGCGCTCGGTCCGGATGGCCGACCGCGATATCGCCATTTTTAACCTCGGCGACCGATTCCTGGCGATCGACAATCGTTGCCCCCATAAAGGAGGCCCGCTTTCCGATGGCATTGTGTCCGGCACAACGGTGGTTTGCCCGCTGCACGCAGCGAAAGTGAACCTGGAGACTGGAAACGTCTTGAATACTTCCGGCGCTCCGCAATGTGTTGCGGCATTTCCCACGCGCGTCGAAGGCGGCGTTGTTCTGCTCGAGTTGCCCATTCAACCGCTCGCGGAAGAAAAGATGCCGGGCGTCTGCGTCGAGAAGACGGTCCAGATTCCTGGAACCATTCAACCGACATTGTAAATACAAGACTCTGATTTCATCGGCATTGGCACGTCGCCAGAGTTCTTAGTCTAACCAACGCTGATCGACTGAATGGAATGGGAGGCCATGCCGGAAAACGAGAAGTCCGATCACATGGATAACATCAAATTGGACAGGAATGCCGAAGGCAAGGCGACGCGTATCCGCCTGCTGAACTTCAGCACTGCTCCCATGCGCGCTTTCCATCTCTCATGGTTTGCCTTCTTTGTTTGTTTCGTCGCCTGGTTCGGAATCGCGCCACTGATGGCGGTGGTGCGCGAGGACTTGAAGTTGAGCAGGGCCCAGGTCGGAAATACGATCATCGCATCCGTGGCGATGACCGTGCTTGCGCGCTTTCTTACCGGTTGGCTCTGTGACCGGTTTGGCCCGCGGCGAACATTCAGCGCGCTGCTTATCTTCGGATCGCTCCCGGTCATGGGGATAGGCTTGGCGCACAGCTACCATTCATTCTTGTTTTTTCGCCTGGCGATTGGTTTGGTGGGGGCCTCGTTCGTGATCACGCAATATCACACGTCCGTGATGTTTGCGCCGCGCATCGTCGGCACGGCCAACGCGACCTCGGCCGGATGGGGCAATCTGGGCGGAGGCGTAGTGCAGTGGCTGATGCCGCTGCTCGTTGGGGCCATGGCGGGACTTGGCGCCGACCGCTTTCTGAGCTGGCGGCTGGCCATGATGATTCCAGGAACCGCGATGCTCGTCACCGGCGTTCTCTATTATTTTTTGACGCAGGATACTCCGGACGACAGGCCCTTTGCACCCCGAACCGGCACACGCGCGCTTTGGGAGGCGGCGGGCGACTATCGGGTTTGGGTGTTGTTTCTTCTTTACGCGGCGTGTTTTGGAGTGGAAATTACAATCGACAACGTGGCCGCGCTGTACTTCAAGGATTCCTTCCATGTCAGTTTGAAACTTGCGGGTTTACTCGCAAGCGCAACAGGAATGATGAATATTTTCGCTCGGGCAGTGGGCGGAATCACGGGTGATTGGGCCGGCGGCATGTGGGGACTGCGAGGGCGTTCGCTCCTTCTCGGGCTGGTGGTTTTTGCGGAGGGCGCCGCCTTGACGATGTTTTCCCGGCTGACGAGTCTCGGATCTGCCGCGACGGCGTACCTGCTCTTCGGCATGCTGGTCTGCATGGCGTGTGGAGTCACCTACGCCGTCGTGCCGCTCATCCAGCCGCGGGCGATCGGGTCGGTGTCCGGCATCGTCGGAGCGGGAGGAAACTTGGGAGCTGTTCTCGCCGGTTTTCTATTCAAGTCGGACAGCCTTTCAGGATCGCAAGCCTTCACCATTTTGGGGATTGCTGTTGCCACGGTTGCACTCTCGGCTTTGCTGCTAGGCTTCCGCGAGGTAGGAGCGCCGCGAGCTGCGGAACTGAGTGCGGCCACGATGGGGGCACAGGCCGCTGATTGAAGACGTCCTCCCTGGCACCACGAACTCTATAGCTTCGGCGCATCCGCGGAGCGTGCGATGGGCGCCCCGATGGGGCCGGTGGGAATCGGTGTTTGCGAAGAAGAATCCGCGTCGGGCTCGCCGTGATGTTTGCGGCCGAAGGTGCGGCCTATCCACTGCTTCAGATCTTCCATGTAAATAAAAAACACTGGGGTCAGAAAGAGCGTTACGACCTGAGAAAATGCCAGGCCGCCGACGACGGAGACGCCTAATGGACGCCGCGCCTCTCCGCCGGCGCCGAGACCCAGGGCAATCGGCAGCGTTCCCATGAGCGCCGCCATGGTGGTCATCATGATTGGACGGAAACGGACCAGGCATCCGCGGTAGATGGCCTCGGCCGGTTCCAGGCCCTCGGTGCGCTGCGCTTCCAGCGCAAAGTCGATCATCATGATGGCATTTTTCTTGACGATGCCGATCAGCATGATGATGCCCACAAAGCCGTAGATGTCCAGGCTCATGTCCAGAAGCGGCGAAACCAATCCCTTCTGCGCAGCGACGTGGAAGAGGTACAGCGAAAGCAGTGCGCCGAAGCCCGCCGACGGCAATCCGGAAAGAATTGTGATGGGGTGCAGAAAACTCTCATAAAGAATTCCGAGGATGATGTAGATCACCAGGATAGCCATGACCAGCAGAATGCCGAGGCCGCGCAACGAAGATTGAAATGCCTGCGCGTTTCCCTGAAACGTAGTGGTGGTGGTGGGCGGCAGCGATTCCCTGGCCAAAGCGTTGATTTCGTTGACCGCGTCGCCGATCGACGTGCCCGACTTCAGGTTAAAGGAAATCGTTACGGCGGGCAGCTGGCCCATGTGATTGACCGATAGCGGCCCCAAGGTCGGCGTCAATTTTGCCACCGCGTTGAGCGGCACCAACTGGCCGCCGGGAAAAGCCGCCGAGGAAGCCGAGTGAACGAAGAGCGTGGCAATCTTGTTGGCGTCGCGCTGAAATTCCGGTTCCAGTTCGAGGATCACCCAGTACTGATTGTTGGGCGCAAAAATGGTGGAGATCTGGCGCTGCCCGTAGGCGGAATAGAGCGCGTCTTCGATCTGATTCACCGACACCCCGTAGGAAGAGGCCGCATCGCGATCGATTTCGACGTTGATCTGCGGATTGCGAATTTGCAGGTCGCTGCTGACGTCCGTCAACCCGGGCAACGTGCGCATCTTCGACGTGAAACCGTCGGCCGACGCGTACAGTTCCTGCGTGCTGGGGCTTTGCAGCGTGAACTGGTAGAGCGCCTTGCTCTGCAAACCGCCGATGCGGATCGGAGGATCGTTGCGCAGGAAGCTGGTGATCCCGGGTACGGCCGCGAGTTTGGGGCGAAGTTCGTTGATCACCTGATCGACCTGCGGGCGCTCAGAGCGCGGCTTAAGGCGAATGTTCAGGCCGCCCTGGTTCAGAGTCCTGCCGCCCGAACCGATCGATGACATGACGTAGGCCACGGACGGGTCCTGCACCAGGATTTCGCCGATCTGTCTCTGGTGTTCGATCATCGCATCGTACGAAATGCCCTCGATGGCTTCGGTGGTCCCGTTAATCTGATCGATGTCTTCACTGGGCAGGAAGCCTTTCGGAATGATGACTCCGAGATAGTAAGTTCCCACCACCAATGCGCCGGAAATCAGCATGGTGGCCAGCTTGTGGCGAAGGGCGACTTGCAGGCAGCGGTCGTATCCGTGCTCCAAACCTACCTGCATGGACTCAAAAAAGTTGTAGAGGCGGCCGTGCTTTTCGTCCTTGTGTGGCTTCAGAAAGCGGCTGCAAAGCATGGGCGTCAGCGTCAGGGAAACAAATCCGGACACCAGGATGGCCGCCATGATGGTCACCGCGAACTCGTGCAATAGACGGCCCAGAACTCCACCCATGAAGAACACTGGAATAAAAACGGCCGAAAGCGACAAGGTCATGGAAAGAATCGTGAAGCCGATTTCTTCCGAACCGTTGATGGCGGCCTCCATCACGCCTTCGCCGTGTTCCATATGGCGCACAATGTTTTCCAGCATCACAATGGCGTCGTCCACGACGAAGCCCACTGAGAGCGTGAGGGCCATGAGCGAAAGATTGTCCAGCGAATAGCCGCCCAGATACATCACGGCAAATGTTCCCACCAATGAAAACGGCAGGGCCAGGCTGGGAATGGTGGTGGCCGAGAAGTTTCGCAGGAACAGGAAAATGACCATGATCACCAGGAAAAGCGCGAGTTCCAGCGTGAACTTCACGTCATTCACGGAATTGCGAATGGTGATCGAACGGTCGAAGAGGATGCGCATATTCACCGATGGCGGCAGCGCAGCTTCCAAGCGCGGAATCATGGCCTTGATTCCGTCCACCACTTGCACGGCGTTGGTGCCGGGTTGCTTGAACACCACCATCGGAAGGGCCACGATGCCCTTGGGCGAATTCTCGTCGTAGAAAAAGTTTATATTCTTATCATTCTGAATGCTGTCCACCACCCGCCCGAGATCCGAAAGCCGCACCGGCGAACCATTGCGGTAGGCGACAATCAATTTCGAGTAATCCTCGGCCTTATAGAGCTGGCCCTGCGTCTGCACGGTCGGCGCGCGCTGCGAACCCCACAGCGTTCCGGTGGGCAGGTTCACATTTCCGTTGGTCAGAGCACTCTCAACGTCGTCAATGCCGATGCGCCGAACGGCCAGGGCCTGTGGATCCAGCTGAACGTGGGGGGAATACTTATATTGTCCGTAAATCTGCACCAGCGCGACGCCATTCACGGTGGAAACCGTGGGCGCGATCATCGTCTCCGCGTACTCGTCGACGGCCGATAGGGGAAGGGACTCCGACGTGAGAGCGATAAATAGAACCGGATAGTCAGCGGGGTTTTGCCGGTAATACGCGGGAGGCGCCGGCATGTTCGCCGGCAACTGGCGCGACGCTTGCGAGATGGCCGCCTGCACGTCCTGAGCGGCGCCGTCCAGATTGCGATCCAGATTGAACTGCAACACGATGGAAGTGGCGCCAACCCGGTTGGACGATACCATCGAATCGAGGCCCGCAATATTAGAGAACTGCTTCTCCAGCGGCAGCGCCACAGCGGCCGCCATGGTGTCCGGATTCGCGCCGGGCAAGTTCGCGTTCACGTTGATGGTCGGATAATCGACGTTCGGGAGATCGCTGACCGGCAGGCTGCGGTAACTGGCAATTCCAAACAGCAGAATCGCCAGCATCACCAGAGTCGTGGCGATGGGCCGCTGGATGAACCGTTCTGGAATGCTGCTCATGCCCTGCTCCCGTGGAATTTGCCTCTTAAATCTAAGCTTCTAATCTCTCCGACGCCCGGCTACTGCACTTTGGCCGGCTCGTCGGCACGATTCTTCGCGTCGATCGGTGCGCCGGGAATCAGATTGATCTGGCCGTCGGTGACAATCGTTTCGCCAGGCTTCAGGCCTTTGTCCACCACGGTCTCATCGCCAATGGTTCTCGTGGCCACCACGGTTCTCTGCTCCACCGTGTTGTTCGGCCGCACGACATACACGTAGGAACCCTGCTGCGTTGTAATGATGGCATGGGAGGGCACCACGGTAGCGTTGGGTTGTTGCGAAAGAGTCAGCAAAATATTGACGTACAATCCGGGCCACAGGCGGTTCCGCTGGTTTTGGAAGGTTCCGCGCAAATGAATCGTTCCCGTCGATGCATCAACGGAGTTGTCAATAAAGGTCAGGGTACCATCGATCGGCGGGCCCGCATCCTGCGGAATGACGGCCTGGACGTGCAGCGCGCCGCTATCCACGTGCTCCTTGATATCCGGCCAGTATTGTTGCGGAACGGTGAAATTCACGTAGATGGGATTCACCTGGTTGATCACCACGATCGGTACGTCGGCCACCTTCACCAGGTTGCCGGACTTGACCATGACGGTGCCGGTTCGGCCATCGAGCGGCGAATTGATGGTGCAATATTCAAGGTTCAGTTCGGCGGTGTTGACGGCGGCCTCGTCCGCGTTGACCACCGCGTCGGCAGCGTCAGCGGCGCTCTTGAAGGAGTCCACCTGCTCGGCGGGGATCACGCCCTGGTCAAAGAGCGTTTTGTATCGCTGGGCCTGTGCGCGGTTGTAAACGTCGGTGGCTTTGTCACGGGCGAGCGTGGCCTTGGCCTGGGCGAGAGCAGCTTGATAGGGGCGCGGATCGATGGTGAACAACACCTGCCCCTTGGTGACAAAGTCGCCCTCTTTGAAATGAACCTGCTGCACTTCGCCGCCAACCTGGGCCCGAATCGAGACTGTCGAGATGGCCTCCACGTTGCCCACGGCCAACACTTCCACCGGCATGGTCTTCTGAGTGACCTTGCCGACGTTGACCGAAGCCGGCGGGCGCCCGGCAGGCGCCGCTTGCTGCTTGGCGCATCCCGCCACAAACAAACCCAGCGCGGCCACGCCGATTGAAGCGAGAGCCCGTACCATGCATGCTTCCACGTTTCTATGAGACCTGGTCATAGTCGACTACCCGCGTTCAATATGGGTGTGCCTATCTCCGAAATACAGTGATGAGGTCTTGGACGCCCGAGACTGCAACCTGGTTACACTGGACCGCGCGTCCGTTGGTGCATCGCCGGGTGACTACCAGTTTGGCCCAAGATCCGCCCACCGCACCCCGCCACAACCCGTTGGAGGGGGGTACTAATACGATCCATTAATCCCTTCGCAGGGACGCCATTTTCACCGCGCGGCGCGCTGTTATTCTACGCCTGAAGGCCCACCTCTCGGCCTGATTTTGGCCTGATTTCGGGATGTCTGCCGAGATGGAATCTTCCGAATGCC
>Ga0209168_10001549_pt1 | contig 17814 bp, 15 predicted proteins | sample Coa_R1_FD_187156 | JGI IMG/M metagenome (GOLD analysis project Ga0209168, IMG submission 187156) | Surface soil microbial communities from Centralia Pennsylvania, which are recovering from an underground coalmine fire - Coalmine... | ecosystem: Environmental > Terrestrial > Soil > Unclassified ... | reverse complement strand
CCTCGCGGCCACCGTGGTGCGTGAGGCGGTAAAGCGAGCGGGCGTACAGCCCGTGGATGTCGGTCACACGGTCTTCGGCCACGTGATCCACACCGAGCCTCGCGACATGTACATCAGCCGGGTCGCAGCGGTCAACGGCGGCCTTCCGGTCGAGACCCCGGCCTTCACCGTTAACCGGCTGTGCGGCAGCGGGCTGCAGGCGATCGTGTCCGCGGCCCAGGCGATCAAGCTCGGCGACTGCGATGTCGCCGTGGCCGGCGGCGTCGAGTCGATGAGCCGCGCGCAGTACTGGCTGCCGGGCATGCGCTGGGGTCAGCGGATGGGAGACGGCGCCGTCGTCGACGCCATGGTCGGCGCGCTGACCGACCCGTTCGATGGCTGTCACATGGCCATTACCGCGGAGAACGTGGCGGAGGACTATCACGTCTCGCGGGAAGAGCAGGATGCGCTGGCCGTCGAGAGCCACCGGCGCGCGGCCGCCGCGGCCGCGGCGGGATACTTCATCGAGCAGATCACGCCGGTCCAGGTGGCCGGCCGGAAGGGCACCACGACCGTCGACGCCGACGAGCACATCCGGCCCGGCGTGACCCTCGCCGACCTGGCCAGGCTGAAGCCGGCCTTCGCCAAGGAAGGCACGGTCACCGCGGGCAACGCCTCGGGCGTCAACGACGCCGCAGCGGCCGTGATGCTGGCCGATGAGGATTATGCCGAACGGCACGGGTACCACCCGATCGGCAGGCTCGTCGCCTACAGCCACGCTGGGGTCGAGCCGCGCGTGATGGGCATCGGGCCGGTACCCGCGGTGCGGAAGGTTCTCGAGCGCGCCGACCTGAAGGTGGATGACATCGACGTGTTCGAGGTGAACGAGGCGTTCGCCGCGCAGGCCCTCGCCGTCGCCGCCGAGCTCGGCCTGCCGCCGGAACGGACCAACCCGAACGGCAGCGGCATCTCCCTGGGTCACCCGCTCGGCGCCACCGGCGCCATCCTGGTCGTCAAGGCTCTCTATGAGCTGCGCCGGACCGGCGGCAGGTACGCGCTGGTCACGATGTGCATCGGCGGCGGGCAGGGCATCGCCGCGGTCTTCGAACGGATCTAACTGGTGCGCAAGCCCCTATCCCTCGCGACCTAGGAGGTCAGTGGAGCTGAGCACAGAGGAGACGGCGTGGCAGGCCGGAGAGTCCGCCGCGTCAGTGCTGGGTCCCGAGGCCGACCTGCTCGCCTCGGCGGATGCGGTCGCTCGCCGGGATCTTGTCTGCCCTGTTTACGGGTATGGTCGAGGTGTAGCCGTTCGACCGCGTGCGTGCGGTTGTACCCCGGGCCAGTCCCGGGGGACGTCACTCCAGACCTTGGTGACGTAGTGAAGCACCAAGGAAGAGCTCGATGAGCGTCCGGTACCTGGCTCCGTCGATTTCATCGACGTCGAATAACCGCGAAGCGACTGCCCGGTGGCTCGCCGCACCGGCATTCCATGATCTCGCGCGGCTCCACAATGGAGGACTGACTAATGAAGACCATGAACCCCGTGCTGACAGGACCTCCGCTCTAGAACTGCTCCACCGCATAGATGCGTACTGGCGGCCGCCAACTACCTATCGGTCGGCCAGCTCTATCTCCACGAGAATCCGTTGCCTGAAGCGGGTCATCAAGAAGTATGACCTGGATATGTTCTATATCGCTGGTCCCGGTCACGGCGGCCCGGCACTGGTCGGCCATACCTACCGCGAGGGCACCTACAGCGAGATCTATCCGGACATCAGCCAGGATGAAGCCGGTCTCAGGAAGCTCTTCACCCAGGACTTGCCGGAGATCTTGAACTGGACAAGGGGCGACCCCAAATGATCGGTCACCGGGAAGCCGAGGTCCCGGAAGCGCTGCGGACCATAGCTGACGGACGCGGGCCGGCCGCGAAGAGGCAGGCCGCCGCGGGTGGTTCTGGCGAATTGGTGCTGGTGCTCAACTCGGGCAGTTCGTCGGTCAAGTTCGCGCTTTTGCTCCCCGGAAGTGGCGAGCGTCTCATGGGGGGAATCGGTGAGCGGCTCGGTACGCCGGAGGCGCTGCTGCGGGTCCAGTGGTTTCCGTCAGCAGCGGTCGAGGAACGGCTTCCCGGCGGCACTCACCGGGCTGTCGTGGCCCGGGTGCTGGATCACCTGGCCGAGGCCGGGCACGCCGACATTCACCTGCTCGGAGCCGGTCACCGGGTGGTGCATGGCGGAGAGCGGTTCACCTCTTCGATCCGGGTGGACGACACGGTTATCGCCGCGGTGCGCTCGTTTAGTCACCTGGCGCCGCTCCACAACCCGGCGAATCTGGCCGGCATAGAGGCCGTGCGTGCTCTCCTGCCCGACTTGCCGCAAGTCGCCGTGTTCGACACCGCGTTCCACCAGACGATGCCGCCGTACGCTTATCGCTACGCGGTACCCGAGGAGTGGTACACGCGGCACGGGGTGCGGCGTTACGGGTTCCACGGCATCAGTCACCGCTTCGTCAGCGAGCAGGCCGCCGTCGTACTGGGTCGGCCACCCAGCGAGCTCCGGCTGGTCACCGCCCACCTGGGCAACGGGTGCAGTGCGACCGCAGTGCGCGACGGCGTGTCGGTGGATACGACCATGGGGCTCACCCCGCTGGACGGGCTGGTGATGGGAACCCGCTCCGGCGATGTCGATCCGGGCCTACTCAGCTACCTGGCCGGCCGGACCGGCATGAATGTCGACGAACTCACCCGGGCACTGAATCTCGAGAGCGGGCTTGAAGGGCTGTCCGGCGTGGGCAATGACATGCGCACCGTCGAAGAGGCGGCCGCGGGCGGAAACGAGCGGGCCCGACTCGCCCTCGGGGTTTTCGTGCACCGGCTGTCCAAGGCGATCGCCGGGCTGGTGGTCGGGCTGGAGCGGCTCGACGCGCTGGTCTTCACCGGCGGGATCGGGGAAAATAGCGCCGTCGTCCGTAGCCTGGTGCTCCGCCAACTGGGTTTCCTCGGCCTGGCTGAGGATGTCCGGGCCAATGCCGACCATGGCCGGCGGACCGGGGGGCGGATCAGCGTGGTTAACGGGTCTAGCCCGGTCCAAGCGCTCGTCGTGCCGACGGATGAGGAGCTACTGATCGCCCGCGACACCGCCCGCGTCATTGCCGCCGACCAACGGTCTTTGGCTCGCGACCCCGGTGATGTCTTGACATCCTCCCCCGCCTGAAGGCCGGGGGATTCCAGCTACTACACCGATTGGAGCAGCAGGTGAGGTTCGCGGTTCACAGGCCGGGCAACCCCGTCGCCTCCCCGCGCAGTCACGGCGTGCCCCGCCGCGATGTTGATGGCCGCATTCACATCAGCGTGACCGGCGTATCCACAGGCAGTGCACCGGAACACGGCTTGGCTCTCACGCGAAGCCCGGTCCACCTGCCCGCACGTCGAGCACCGCTGGCTCGTGTAATGCGGCTTGATCTTCTCCACCCGGCCGGGCGCTTTCTCCTCCAGCCGGCGCACCAGCAGACCCCACCCGGACCGCAGTATTTCCCGGTTCAACCCGGCCTTGGCGCGGACGTTCTGGCCCGGGTTCTCCCGGGTGCCCCTCGCCGACCGGGTCATGTTCGTGATCTTCAGTTCCTCGACCCGGATCACGTCGAACTGTCGCGCGATGCCGGTGCTGGTCTTCTCCGCCCAGTCCTTACGCCGGTCCCTCTCGCGGGCCCGCAGCCGGGCGATCGCGTGCCTGACCCGCCCGCGTCGGTTCGAACCCCGCCTCGCGCGGGCGAGCCTCCGCTGCAGCCTGCGCAGCCTGGTCCGCAGCCGCACACCCAGGCCGGGGCAGTGCAGCCTCTGCCCGGTGGACAGCGCCGCGGAGACCGCCACGCCCCGGTCGATGCCCACCACCTGGCCGTTACCCGGTGCGGGAACCAGCGCGGGGATCACCGCGAAGGCGACATGCCAGCGGCCCGCGCGGTCCATCGTCACCCGGTAGGACCTCGCGTCTGGCGGGACCGCGCGAGACCAGCGAAAACGCACCCACCCGGCCTTGGGCACCCAGACCTGGCCTACATGGCGGGACACGCGGCGCACGTCCCACTGCCGGCCGCGCCCCACGATCCGGAACCCCTCGTCCCGCCCGGCCTTGCGCCACGACGGCCGCCCGGCCGGGTTGCCCGGATCATAGAAGGCGGCCATCGCCTGGGTGAAGTCGCGCAGGGCCTGCTGCTGGACCGTTTGGGGGCCCGCGGCCAGCCACGGATTTTCTGCCCGGGCCTGGGTGAGCTGCCGGCACTGTTCCAGGTAGCCGGGCGCGCTCTTGCGGCCGGGGTGGCAGTGGGAGTGCTGCTCGACGGCGAGGTTCCACACGTACCGGGCGTGCCCGCAGTGGTCCCGCAGCACCGCTTCCTGGGCGGGCGTGGGGATGAGCCGGTACCGGGACATACGAACACACTATCGGACACCACCGACATTTCCGGGGAGGTGGCGCGGCGTTTCCTCCCCGGCCTGAAGACCGGAGTCTCCACGCCGCGATCCTGATGAGCCGTACCTTGCTGGTCGTGCCCACCGCGGCTGGCGCCAGCCTGGCCAGGACCTGCCTCGGCCTGGTTCGGGCCCTCGACCGGCGGGGCGTGAACGCCGCCTTTGTCAAGCCGGTGGCCCAGCCCCGGGCCGACGGCGGCCCCGACCGGTCGATCGCGCTGGCCACGGCCACAACTACGCTGCGTCCTCCGGATCCGCTGTCCACCGCGCACCTGGAACAGCAGCTCGGATCGGGTGGACTCGACGCCGTGCTCGAGAAGATCGTCGCGGCCTGGCAGCCGGTCCATGACCGATCCGATGTCGTCGTCGTCGAGGGGCTCAGCCCGGGCCCGGCCACGCTGTACGCCGACGGACTCAACCAGGCGCTAGCCAAAGCGGTTGACGCCGACGTCGTACTGGTCGCCAGCTGGCCGACGGCAGGTGCGGTGAGCGGCAAGGACCCGGCGGAGCCCGGCCCCCACCCGGCCGGGGACGCGGTCAAGCTTCTGGCCGAGTCGCTGGCGATCGCGGCCAGCGGGTACTGGTCGGATGAGCACACACGTGTGGTCGGCTGCGTGGTCAACGGCACGCCGGCGGGCGATCCATCGGCCGCACTGCAGCTGCGCGAGGTGCTGGCCCAAGGTGGGCTCCGCCTCGTCGCCGCGGTGCCGTACCGTCCCGAGCTGACCTGGCTGCGGGTCCGCGACCTCGTCCGCGAGCTGGGCCCGCGAGTACTCAGCGAGGGTGACCTGTCCCGGCGTATCAAGGAGGTAGCGGTGTTCGCCCAGGGCATCCCCGGCGGCCTTCGCATGCTCACCGAGGGCCGGCTCGTCGTGGTCCCCGGAGACCGCCACGATGTGGTCATGGCGGCCTGCCTCGCCGCGCTCAGCGGGACCCGGTTGGCCGCCCTGCTCCTGACCGCCGGGACCGAGCCGGACCTGCGGGTATGGGAGCTCACCCAGGTGGCGTGCGCCACCGGCCTGCCCGTTCTTGTGGTCGACGACAACAGTTACGAGACCGCGACGCGGGTGCGTGACCTCGACCCGGGATTGCCGGTCGACGACCTGGAACGGATCGAGGGAGTGGTAAACAGCATCGCCGACACGGTGGACGCGTCCTGGCTGGAGTCGCTGCGCAGCTCCCCTCGGTCTCGCCGGCTCAGCCCCGCCGCCTTCCGTTTCCAGCTAGTCGAGGCCGCCCGCGCCGCCGACGCGTGCGTGGTGCTGCCCGAAGGCACAGAATCTCGGATCGTGCGGGCCGCGGTCGCGTGCGCGGAGCGCGGCATCGCCCGCAGCGTGCTACTGGGACCGCCCGACCAGGTCGCCGGGCTGGCCCGCAGCCTCGGGCTGCGGCTGCCCGACGGCGTCACCGTGGTCGACCCCCAGGCCGCCGCCGAGCGCTACGTCGCCCCGCTGGCCCAGCTGCGGCGGCACAAGGGCTGGACCGAGGAGGTGGCCCGCGATCACCTCGCCGACCCGATCATGGTCGGCACCATGATGCTCCAGCAGGGCGAGGTCGACGGCATGGTCGCGGGCGCGGTCCACACCACCGCGGCCACCGTTCGCCCGGCGCTGCAGATCCTGGGCACCAGGCCAGGCAGCCGACTGGTGTCGTCGGTGTTCTTCATGTGCCTGCCCGACGAGGTCGTGGTCTACGGCGACTGCGCGATCAACCCCCGGCCCGACGCGGAGGACTTGGCCGATATCGCCATCCAGAGTGCGGCCTCGGCGCGGGCGCTTGGCATCGAGCCCCGGGTGGCGATGATCAGCTTCAGCACCGGAACCTCGGGGACGGGCAGCGACGTCGACAAGGTCGCCGAGGCCACCCGGATCGTGCGTGAACGCGAACCCGGTCTCGCCGTCGACGGCCCGTTGCAGTACGACGCGGCCGCCATCACATCGGTGGCGCAGAACAAGCGGCCAGACAGCGCCGTGGCCGGGCGCGCCACCGTCTTCGTCTTCCCGGACCTCGACACCGGCAACACCACCTACAAGGCTGTGCAGCGCAGCGCGCAGGTCGTGAGCATCGGCCCGATGCTGCAGGGCCTGGCCAAGCCGGTGAACGACCTCAGCCGCGGCGCCCTGGTGGACGACATCGTCTACACCGTGGCGCTCACCGCCATCCAGTCACGCGCATAGCTCAGGTTTGCTTGATATAATTAGCAAATGCTCACTATATGCACCGGCCGCTCCCTGACAGCCGTCTGCCCTGAGAGGACGACGTGAGCAGGACCCGGTACGCCTGCAGCGGTGAGGTGCGGATCGCCTACGAGCTGTGCGGAACTTTGCACTGGCGGCGGCCATGGCTGGTTCTGATCCAGGGGATGGGTTTCGACCGTTTCGGGTGGGGGCCGGTGCTGCCGAACCTGCGGCGCCACTTCCGGCTTGTGCTAGTGGACAACCGGGGGTGCGGGCGCAGCGACCGGCCGGCCGGCTTGTTCGCCGTCGCCGACATGGCCGGCGATATCGTCGCCGTGCTCGATGCCGCTGACATCCGCAGGGCCCACGTGCTGGGGGCGAGCCTGGGCGGGATGGTGGCCCAGGAGCTGGCGGTTTCCCACTCAGAGCGGGTCGACGGTCTGATCCTAGCGTGCACGACACCGGGCTGGCCCTTCGCCTACCCCATGCCCCATGCCTCCGTGCGGCTGATCCTGGCGACCGCCGGCCTGACGGCCGAGGTGGCGCGGCGCCGCCACACGGAGAATGCCCTATCTACGCGCACCGTCCAGGACCATCCAGAACTCGTCGATCAACTCATCGAGCTGCAGGGCTCCCAGCCAGCGGATCCGCGAGCCCGGTCGGCTCAGGCTGCCGCGGGAGCGCTGTACGCCGGGCGCTTGAGGCATGCGCGCATCGGCGCGCGCACGCTGGTCGTGCATGGCGGCGCCGATACCGTGGTCGACCCGCGCAACGGAAGGCTGCTCGCGGACCGGATTCCGAACGCTCGGCTCGTGACCTTCCCTCACCTGGGCCATCTGCTTTTCTGGGAGGATCCAGACGGCTTCACCGATGCAGTGACATCATTCCTGCTGGCCGGATGCGAAGGCCAGGAAGTACCCACCCGGCGCCGTGTCCGGTACGGCGCTTGGCACCGGACCGGAACACGAGCGGCCGTTGGCCCGAACGGCCCGGCGACGCCCTAACCGCACATCGCCGAAAGAGGCAGCGATCAGAACTGGAAGACGACGCGGGCCGGGACAGTGCCGGCGAGGACGTCGTCGATGGATTGGTTGACCTCGTCGATCTTGCGGTCGATAGCGATCACCTTGGTGCGGCCGGCGGCGTGCAGGGCGAAGACGTCGGCGAGGTCGTTACGGGTGCCGACGATCGAGCCGATGACAGTCTTGCCGTTGATGACGGTGTCGAAGATCGGCAGACTCAGCGTCGCATTGTCAGCGGGCAGCGCCACGCACACCAGGCGGCCGCCGCGGCGCAGTGACCGGTAGGCCTGGTCGAATGCCCCGGGCGACGCCGCGAGGGCGACGGCCACATCGGCGCCGCCGAGGGCCTGGATGGCCTCGACCGGGTCGGTGGTCAGCGCGTTGACGACGTGGTCGGCGCCGAGTTCGGTGGCCATCGCGAGCTTGTGGTCTTCGATGTCCACGGCGATGACGAACCCGCCTGCGATGCGGGCGTACTGCAGTGCGAGGTGTCCAAGTCCGCCGACGCCGAAGATCGCGACCGTTTCAGCGGGAGCGACCCGGGCGACCTTGATCGCCTTGTAGGTCGTTACGCCCGCGCACGTCAGCGGCGCGGCGTCGCGGGAGGAGACGCTGTCTGGTACCGGCGCGGCGAACGCCGCGGGGACGACGGCGTACTCGGCGAATGTGCCGTTGACGGAGTAGCCCGAGTTCTCCTGCTTCTCACACAGCGTCTCCCACCCGCTGTTGCAGTAGCGACACTCACCGCACGCGGAACCGAGCCACGCGATCGCGACCCGGTCGCCGATCGCACGGGTGCTCACACCGGTGCCGAGCTTCTCGACGTAACCGACGCCCTCGTGTCCGGGAATGAACGGCGGTGTCGGCTTGACCGGCCAGTCGCCGTGGGCGGCGTGGATGTCGGTGTGGCACAGGCCACTCGTCTCGATCCGGACTAGGACCTCACCCGCGCCGGGCTCGGGGATCGGAAGATCCTGTATTTGCAGGGGCGAGTGGAAATCGGTGACAACTGCTGCTCTCATGGTGTGTTCCTGTCAGGGGTGGCGGAAAGGACGTTTACGTCGGGTGCACTCGGCGAGACGCAGGCCGGGGAGCGGGTGACGAAGTGAAGGTTGTCCCCGGCTGGCAGGGAGAAGTCTTCGGGTTCGCCGGAGGCGACATCGAGCAGGAACTGCTCCTGGTGCCAGGCTTGGTCTAGGCGCTTGTCGATGTAGAACGGGCATCCGTCGATCTCGCCGAGCAGGACGTCGATGTCGCCGATGAGGAATTCTCCGACCGGAAAGCACATCGGTGTGCTGCCTGCGCAGCAGCCGCCGGATTGAACGAACATCACCGGGCCGCCCCGGGCGGCGCGCAGGAGACGGATCGCCTCGCGCGCGGCCGGGGTTGCGGTGATGCGGGCCAGCACCATCATCGGCTCGGACATCACGGGCCTTAGAACAGCCCGAGCGGTTTGGTGCTGTAGCTGACGAGCAAGTTCTTCGTCTGGCTGTAGTGATCCAGCATCATGAGGTGGTTCTCGCGGCCGATGCCCGAGATCTTGTAGCCACCGAAGGAGGCACCTGCCGGGTACTGGTGGTAGCAGTTCGTCCAGACGCGACCGGCCTTGATGCCGCGGCCCATCTTGTAGGCCCGGGTGCCGTCCCGGGTCCAGACGCCGGCGCCCAGCCCGTAGAGGGTGTCATTCGCGATCGCCAGGGCGTCCGCGTCGTCGGTGAACGTGGTGACCGCCAGCACGGGGCCGAAGATCTCCTCCTGGAACACCCGCATCTTGTTGTCGCCCTTCAGCACCGTCGGCTGGTAGTAATAGCCGTCGGCGAATTCCGCCCCCGCCACGCTGGCGCGCTGGCCGCCGATGAGCACCTCGGCGCCCTCGTTGCGGCCGATGTCGACGTAGGAGGCGATTTTCTCGATCTGCTGCGCTGAGACCTGCGGGCCGAGCTGGGTGTCAGTGTCCAGCGGATTGCCCTGCTTGATGCGGGCGATGCGTTCCAGGCAGCGGGCCATGAACTCGTCGTAGATATCGGCCTGGATCAGCGCCCGCGACGGGCAGGTGCACACTTCGCCCTTGTTGAACGCGTACAGAACCAGACCCTCGATCGCCTTGTCCAGGAACTCGTCGTCATGAGCCATCACGTCGTTGAAGAAGATGTTGGGCGACTTGCCGCCCAGCTCGACGGTGGACGGGATCAGGTTCTGCGCCGCGTACTGCATGATCAGCCGGCCGGTTACCGTCTCACCGGTAAAGGACACCTTTGCGATACGCGGGTTCGCCGCCAGCGCCTTGCCGATCTCCGCGCCCGGACCCGTCACGACGTTGATCACGCCCTGCGGCAGGACGTCCTCGATCGTCTCCATCAGTTTCAGGATCGACCAGGGCGTCGGCGAGGCAGGCTTGATCACCGAACAGTTGCCCGCCGCCAGCGCCGGCGCGAGCTTCCACGCCGCCATCAGCAGCGGGAAGTTGAACGGGATGATCTGACCGACCACACCCAGCGGCTCCCGGAAGTGATAGGCGACCAGATCCTTCTCGATCTCAGTCGAGCGCCCCTCCTCGGCACGCGCCGCGGCGGCGAAGTAGCGGAAGTGATCGACTACCAGGGGAATGTCGGCCGCCAGCGTCTCGCGGACCGGCTTGCCGTTCTCCCAGCTCTCAGCGACCGCCAGCATGTCCTGGTTCTTCTCGATCGCATCAGCGATCGCGTTGAGCACCTTCGCTCGCTCGGTTGCTGACGCCTCGCCCCAGGCATCCTTCGCTGCGTGGGCAGCGTCCAGCGCCAGCTCGACGTCCTGCGGCGTGGAGTCGGCCACCTCGGTGATCGGACCGGCGGTCGCCGGGGCCAAGTCCACGCGGTACTTGCCGTGTGTCGGCGCCAACCACTTGCCACCGATGAAATTCTCATACCTCGGCTCGACGGAGACGATGCTGCCAGGCAGGCCTGGCGGGACGTATTTCATCTCATGGCTCCTTCAGGGGATCAGTGACGACCAGCAAGGCAAGCCGCCGCTACGGGGCCGGACTGGCAGCTGATCCCCGGTGTCTGCCCCTACGCTATACTGGAAATAAAAAACTAGCAAAATTTTTCCAGAAAATTGTTTCCTATGAAAACAGAGAGACTGGAGTTTCTCCCCAGCCAGGCACCACTGACCGCAGCGCCTACGGGCACCGGCGGAACGGCGGGATGCTCGTCGAAGAATCGGATGAGCTCGGCGCTGGCGTCCGGCCCGCGGGGGGCGCCGGCGAGGCTGGCGGGGATATAGAGCCGGCAGGCGCATCTGGCGTCCGCCGTCTCACCGCCGGGCTGGTCAGTGTTTGCCGGCTCAGCGCGGTTGCCTCGGCGAGGCGGCATACGGCCTGACCCGCAGCGCCATGGCAACGTCGCAGCTTCGAGCGAATCGGGAAGGAACGAGAGGGTTATGGGCGTCGATCAAGGTTTCGGGGTGCGGGTGCTTGAGGATCCGCTGACGAACAAGGGAACCGCCTTCTCCGAGGAAGAACGCTCCGGGCTGGGCCTGCGCGGCCTGCTGCCGGCCGTAGTGGAGACGCTGGAGCAGCAGGTGCACCGCAGGTACCGGGCCTACCAGGAACAGCCCACCGACATCGCCCGGCACATTAATCTGCGCGCGCTGCAGGACACCAACGAGATGCTGTTCTACCGGCTGGTGTCCGATCACATCGAGGAGATGCTGCCGATCCTTTACACCCCGACGGTCGGGCTGGCCTGTCAGCGTTTCAGCGAGATCTACCGCCGTCCGCGCGGCCTTTTCATCGCCTACCCCGACCGCGACCGCATCGGGGAGATCCTGCGTAACCGGCCGCGGCGGGAGGTGGACGTCATCGTCGTCACCGACGGGCAACGGATTCTGGGCCTGGGTGATCAGGGCATCGGCGGCATGGGCATCCCGATCGGCAAGCTGTCGCTGTACGCCGCGCTGGGCGGCATCGACCCGGCGCGCACCCTGCCGGTCCTCCTCGATGTCGGCACCGATAACGCGGGGCTCCTGGATGACCCCATGTACCTCGGCTGGCGGCACCACCGTGTCACCGGCGCCGGCTACGACGACTTCGTCGACCGGTTCGTCCAGGCCGTGCGCGCCGAACTGCCTGATGTGCTGCTGCAGTGGGAGGACTTCGCCACCCCGCACGCCCTGCCGATCCTGGAGCGCTACCGCGACCAGCTGCTCAGCTTCAACGACGACATCCAGGGCACTGCTGCCGTGGTCCTGGCCGCGCTGTCCGCGGGGGCCGCGGCCACCAGGTCGCGGCTGCGCGAGCAGATGGTGGTGATGCTAGGCGCCGGGTCGGCCGGCATCGGAGTCTGCGAGCAGGTCGTGCGGTCGATGGCGGCCGACGGCCTGTCCGAGCAGGGCGCCCGCGCCAGGATCTATGTGGTCGACATCAAGGGCCTGCTCACCACCGACCGCCCGGATCTAGACCCGGCGCAGCGCCGGCTGGCCCAGCCGCCGGGCGCCGTGCCCGGCACCGAACCTGGCCGGCCAGCGAAGCTCACCGAGGTGATCGACGCGGTGCACCCGACCGCGCTCATCGGACTCTCGGCCGCGAGCGGGGCCTTCACCGAACAGGTCGTGCACCGCGTCGCCGCACACGCCAGACGGCCGGTCATCATGCCGCTGTCCAATCCGACCAGCCGCAGCGAGGCCCGCCCGCAGGATCTCGCCGACTGGACCGAAGGCCGTGCGCTCGTCGCCACCGGCTCCCCGTTCCCGTCTATGATCGTCGGCGACGCCAGCATCCCCGTCGCCCAGTGCAACAACATCTATATCTTCCCCGGAGTCGGCCTGGGTGTGACCGCCGTGCGCGCAACCCGCGTCACCGACGCCATGATGACCGCAGCGGCCGCCGCCGTCGGTGACGCCGCCACGATCCGGCACGACCCGCACGGGACCCTGCTTCCGGACCGTGCTCAGCTCGCCGCCACCGCAACAGCCGTGGCAAGAGCCGTCGCCAAGGCCGCAGTAGCCGATGCCGTCGCGCCCGCGCTTACCGATAACCAGATCGATCAGGCCATCGACCGCACCAGATGGCTACCTCGCTATCAGTCCGATCACCGTGTCGTGAGCCGGTAGGGGATGGTGCAGATGACGACGTCGGTGCTGGCGCGCAGGGCGGTGGCCAGCAGCGCCCCGCTGGTTCTGCAGGATCCTGCTCATCCCGGCCGGCAGCTCGCCGTGCGAATAACCAAGATCTGCACCATCCCCTATCGGCTGGCCAACCGATAATTAATTGTTCACATCCGCGTCGCCGGCAAATTCGGCAATTAGAGAAAACGGAAAAGTGTAGTAATATAAAAACGTTGCCCCGCACTCCGGCAGCTGCACCCGCGTAATATCTGCGGCTGCACGGCAACGCTCGGATTTTTTCGTAATATACGGCAGTGTCGGCCAGGACGCCGAAAACCGAAAGGAACGGCGACTCCGCGTGGGAAAACTATTTCCCCGCCGCGACCTGCCCAGCGCCATTGAAGCCAGACTGCATCAGCTTGTCAGGCGCCGGGCATCCGGACAGGAACACCCCCACCAAGGAGAACCGCTATGAGACGCATGACCTTCGACATCTTGATGGCCACCGCGGGCCTATTCCTCGCGCTTACGCTTATCGCAGCCGGCGGGCTGCTCACCTGGGCCCACACCTACATCGGGAACGAAGTGCATACCCAGCTCGCCGCCCAGCAGATCTTCTTCCCGGCCGCGAACAGCCCGGCAGTCGCCGGGCCCGAGTTCGCCGCGATGCGGCAGTACGGCGGCCAGCAGCTGACCACCGGCGCCCAGGCCGAGGTCTACGCCGACCACTTCATCGCCAACCACCTCAAGACCATCGGCGGCGGCAAGACCTACGCGCAGCTGTCGGCCGAGGCCATCGCGCAGCCCAAGAACGCCGCGCTGGCGGCCCAGGTCAACACCGTATTCAAGGGCGAGACCCTGCGCGGCCTGCTGCTCAACGCCTACGCCTTCGGGACCATGGGCATGATCGCCGGCATCGCCGCGATCGGCGCGTTCATCGCCGCCGCGTTCATGCTGCTGCTCAGCGGGCTTGGCCTGATGCACGCCCGCCGCGTCTCCCCGGCCACCGAGATCCTCAGCGGTCACCCCGCCCCCGAACGGATCCCGGTCACCGCATCAACGCCGGGCAGCCAGGTCTGATCTTAGGGCCGGAACGGGCCGTGGTGACCGCTTTGCTTAGCGCTGTCACCACGGCCCGTTCGGAGTAATGACCTTTTTACGAATCGGGCTCCACCTGCGAGTCGATTTATTAAGACAAGCGGTCCACGGTGAGATCCAGGAAATGGGTCGCGCAGGAGATGCACGGGTCGTAGTTGCGAATCGCCTGCTCGCACTGCCGGGTCAGCTGCTCATCGTCGAGATCCAGCCGGCCGGCGACGAACCGGCGCAGGTCGTCTTCGATGCTGGCCTGATTCTGCGAGGTGGGCGGCACGATCCGGGCGGAGGTGATGAGGCCTTCGGCGTCGATGGCGTACCGGTGGAACAACACACCGCGCGGCGCTTCGGTGGCGCCGTGCCCGGTGGCGGCGCGCGGCGGAACGTCCACATGGCACGGCGCGGGCGGCTCGTACTGCTCGATCAGCCGCAGCGCCTCATCGACCGCGTACACCACCTCGACGGCGCGGACCAGGATGCTGCGGTACGGGTTGCGGCACTCGGCACCGAGGCCCGCCTCGTCGGCGGCCTGCCGCGCCACGGGTGAGAGCCATTGCCGGCTCAGGGTGTAGCGGGCGGCCGGACCGGTCAGGTAACGGCCCCGCCCGGCCAGCCGGGCGTGCAGCGCCGTCGAGTGCGGTACGTGCTCCTCGATCACGTGGTCCTCGAACTCGGCCGGGGCGAACGTCAGGCCGCCGGTGGTGGCGACCGTGCCCCGGTCTATGGCGTACTGCCCGGGCGTGACCAGGGCCAGCATCTCGTGGTCGTGCTGGAAGTCGGGGAACTCGAACCCGGCCGCCCAGCGCACGGTGTCCAGGGCCTGATCCAGCGCGATGCGCAGCTTCTCGGCCAGGGCCGCCATCTCGGGCTTGGCTGGTGCCCGGTAGAAGCCGCCCACCCGGACGTTGACCGGATGGATCGCCCGGCCGCCGACCAGCTCCATGATCGCGTTGCCGGCCTTCTTCAGCGCCAGCCCCCGCTCGACCAGGTCGCGGCGGTCTTCGGCGAGGGCGAGCGCGCTGGTGTAGCCGAGGAAGTCGGGGGCGTGCAGCAGGTAGATGTGCAGGGCGTGACTCTCGATCCACTCCCCGCAGTAGAGCAGGCGGCGAAGATCGGCGATCGGAGCGGTGACCTCGATCCCGCAGGCCGTCTCGATGGCCAGGCACGCGCTCATCTGGTAGGCCACCGGGCAGATCCCGCAGATGCGGGCGGTGATGTCGGGCGGCTCGGTGTGCCGCCGCCCGCGCAGGAACGCCTCGAAAAACCGCGGCGGCTCGTAGATCTCCAGCCGCACGTCCTCGACGGAGCCCCCGCGCACCCGCACGTGCATCGCGCCTTCACCCTCGACCCGGGCCAGCGCGCGCACGGCCAGCGTGCGGTCGTGGCGATGACTCACTCGCTCCGCCTCTCGTGAGTTCGCGTGACCTGGGACAGCTCGATGAACGCGGGCGCACCGCTGTTGAACGTACGGAAGGCCCGGACGACATCGGCCTCGTCCATGCCGGTGGCCCGCAGCAGTCCGACCTGGGCGCCCGCGTTGGGTGTCTCCATCGGCCCGAAACAGCCGTAGCAGCCGCGCTGGTGGGCCGGGCACAGGGCCCCGCACCCCGCGTGCGTCACCGGTCCGAGGCACGGCGTGCCGTGCGCGACCACCACGCACACGTTGCCGCGCTGCTTGCACTCGAAACACACGCTGTGGGCCGGGATGTTCGGCTTGCGGCCGACCAGCAGGGCCGTGATGACCTCCAGCAGCTGGCGCCGGTCGATCGGGCAGCCGTGCAGCTCGAAGTCGACGTCCACGTGCGCCGCGATCGGGGTTGACGTGGCCAGCGCGGAGATGTAGTCCGGCCGGGCGTAGACCACGGACGTGAACTCTGCGACGTCGGCGAAGTTGCGCAGGGCCTGCACGCCGCCCGCGGTCGCGCACGCCCCGATCGTCACCAGCGTCCGTGACATCTCGCGTACCTGCCGGATCCGCTCGGCGTCGTCCGCCGTGGTGATCGAACCCTCTACCAGGGACACGTCGTACGGACCCGGCTGAATCTCGCTGGAGGCCTCCACGAAGCGCGCGATCTTCACCCGTCCGGCGATCGCCAGCAGCTCATCCTCGCAGTCGAGCAGGGTGAGCTGGCAGCCGTCGCAGGAGGCGAACTTCCACACCGCCAAGGTCGGCACGTCCGTCACAGCTCCCGCACCCTCATCAATGCCGCCGCCCGGTCGTAGCCCACCACCGGGCCGTCCCGGCAGACCAGCAGCGGCCCGAGCTGGCAGTGCCCGCACCAACCGACCCCGCAGCGCATGTTGCGCTCGAGTGATACGCGTATCCGGCTCGCGGGAATGCCGCGCGCGGCGAGCGCGTCGGCGGTGACCCGCATCATGACGTCCGGACCGCAGACAAACGCCGCGCTGTTGTCCGGCGCGAGCCCGGCGGGCTCGATGAGCGCCGTGACCACCCCGACCTGACCGCTCCAGCCGCTGTCCGCCCGGTCCACCGTGACCGCCACCTGAACCCCGTCGCGGCGCCACCGTTCCAGCTCGTCAGCGTAGAGCAGGTCACCGGGGGTCCGCGCGCCGGCCAGCAGCACGATCCGCCCGTACCTGGACCGGTCGGCGAGTGCGGTGAGGACCACCGGGCGCAGCGGCGCGAGGCCGATCCCGCCCGCCACGATCACGATGTCCCGCCCGGCGGCGGACGCCACATCCCAGCTGGTGCCGAACGGGCCGCGCACGCCGATCAGGCTGCCGGGCGGCGCGGCGTGCAGCGCTCGGGTAACCGCGCCCACCGCGCGCAGGGTGTGCTCCAGCCGGCGGGCCCGGCCGCCGCCGCTATCACCGAGACCGCTCACCGAGATGGGGACCTCGCCGACGCCGAACGCGGTCAGCATGGCGAACTGTCCCGGTGCGAAGGCCGGGACCGGCTGGGCCGGTTCGGTGAGCTCCAAGGTGACCGTGTCGGCGGTGTCTTCGCGGCGGGAAGCCACCCGGTAAAAGCGGGGCACCGCGGCCGTCTCGGCCACTGGCTCGGTCAGCGCGGGCGGTGCCATCCGCTGGCCGGTCACGCGTTCACTGGCCCGATGCCGACGTGCCTCACCTGGGACGGGGCGGCGTACAGGTCCAGCAGGCGGAGCCGGGTGGCCTGCAGCCGTTCGGTGATGACCGGCGTGAACGCGCCCAGCATGGCGTACCCGAAGGCCGGATCGGCGTCGCAGCGACGGCGGACCGAGGCGGCGTCGAACGCGATCGCGGTGCTGGCCACGCGGGCCACCGCGCCGAAATGCCAGCGGTACGGCGGATGCAGCCACGACCAGCCGAGCACCGTACCGGGGCCCAGCGTCTCGACAATCTGATCACCGCGGCCCGGCACCCGCATGTCCAGGGCGATGCCGCCCTGCTCAATCAGCCAGAACATGTCCGCGACGCCGCCCTCCTCGAACAGGCGCTTCCCGGCCGTGAACGTTACCGCTGTGCCGTCCTCGGCCAGCGCCCCGCGCTGGGAGTCAGTGAGTGCGGCAAAGAAAGGCTGAGCCGAGAGCCGCGCGGCCACCGTGCCGGTCATGATTCGTCCTCGTCCATGGCCGTCATGTCCTGCAGGCCGGCCAAGGCGGACACCTCCTGGGTGATGTCGATGCCGGTTGGGCACCAGGCGATGCACCGCCCGCAGCCCACGCACCCAGATGAGCCGAACTGATCGTGCCAGGTGCCTAGCTTGTGGGTGATCCACTGCCGGTACCGGCTCTGCCCGCTGGTGCGCACGCTGCCGCCGTGCAGGTAGGAGAAGTCCAGGGCGAAGCAGGAGTCCCAGAGCCGCCACCGCTCGGCGTGATCGCCGGTCAGGTCGGTCACGTCCTCGGTGGTCGTGCAGAAGCAGGTGGGGCAGACCATAGTGCAGTTTCCGCACGTCAAGCAGCGGGAAGCAACGTCGTCCCAGTGCGGGGAATCGCGACTGCCGGCCAGCAGCTGCGGTAGGCCCTGGACGGGCATGGTCCGGCCCATCCGT
>Ga0209168_10001548_pt1 | contig 17817 bp, 17 predicted proteins | sample Coa_R1_FD_187156 | JGI IMG/M metagenome (GOLD analysis project Ga0209168, IMG submission 187156) | Surface soil microbial communities from Centralia Pennsylvania, which are recovering from an underground coalmine fire - Coalmine... | ecosystem: Environmental > Terrestrial > Soil > Unclassified ... | reverse complement strand
AGCACAAAGCGAAGTGACGTACGGACCAGATGAATCGACGCAGGGCTAACCATCCACCTGCTTGCACTGCACCGATGATTTGTTTGCTTCGCAGCGCTTACGCAAGAGTGATTAGCATGAAGATTTTGGTAATTGATGTTGGAGGCACTCACGTTAAGGTGCATCGGCCGGGGCACGCGGAGCCGGTCAAGATTCCCTCAGGCCGGGCAATGACAGCAAGGAGGATGGTTGCCGACGTAAAGAAGGTCGCATCTGGATGGAAGTACTCGGCAGTGTCGATTGGGTATCCAGGCTCGGTTGTTCACGGACGTCCTGTCAGCGAACCCTACAATCTTGGAGGCGGTTGGGTCGGCTTCGATTTCACCCGAGCATTCGGTCATCCCGTGAAGATGGTCAACGATGCCGCCATGCAAGCGCTGGGGAGCTACGAAGGAGGGCGCATGCTCTTCCTGGGTTTGGGCACTGGACTAGGTTCTGCGCTGATCGTCGATGGAGTTCTCGAACCCCTGGAATTGGCGCACCTGCCTTACAAAAAGAAACGGACTTTTGAGGATTACATCGGTTCAGCGGGGCTGAAGCGACTGGGGAAGAAAAAGTGGCGTCATCATGTCGCTGACGTTGTAAAGCGGCTTACGACGGCGCTACAGGCTGACTACGTAGTGCTGGGCGGAGGCAATGTCAAACTGCTCAAAACGCTCCCAGCCAAGGCCCGTTTAGGGGACAACTCCAACGCGTTCCTCGGTGGATCTCGACTTTGGCAAAGCCGAAGCAGCGACCGCCGCCGGACGAATCATCGCTGATGCTGCTTACGGCTCCACAAGGGACAAGCTTGACTGCGATCTCCGAATCCCTCAAATGCTGCTACCGCACCAAGATGTCGGTAAACAAAGCAGGTTTTGTCTTGAACTCAGCTGCGCAGAGGTGCGCCTTGGTGGCAGTTCTCCTACTCCTGCTGGGGGGGATCCCGATAGCTGCACAGCAGGCTCCGCCTTCGGAACTCGATAATGAAGCTAAAGTTCCCGATTCCAACAAGATTGTGCAGGCCATGGAGGCGGCGCAACGGAACAATCCTGCCAATTCCCGAGCTTATACGGTGACGCGACAATATAGGCTCTTCCACAACAGTGACAAACAACCCGTCTCGGAGACCAGGGCAGAAATCAGTTTTGTGCCTCCTAACACAAAGAGGTATGTGATCAAGCAGGTGAGGGGCAATTCGCGCGGCCAGACAATCGTGCGCAAGATTTTGGATTTGGAAACTCACCCGGCCAAGAACAGCAGCGAGATCACCCGCCGTAACTACGACTTCGTTTTCCTGCAGGAGGAAAACCTCGGCATACTGCCCACGTACGTTCTCCGGATGATTCCCAAGCGGAAGCAGAAAGATCTATTGACCGGGCAGATCTGGGTTGATGAGAAAACGTTCCGGATCGAGCGGATCGAAGGCGTTCCAGCCAGGAAGCCCTCGTGGTGGATCAAGACGCTTAACATTACCCTGCAATACGGGGACCTCAACGCCTCATGGCTGCCCACCTACATGGAGGCGACGGCCGCCGTTCGTTTTCTCGGTAACTACGTGATGATTGGTCGGGATGTCGAATTGCAGGCCTCTGCATCGATTGCCGAGAAGCGCTGAGAATCATTTCGTAGCCTCATTTGGATGTGCTCCTCAATCCAATTGGCACAGCCTCTTCGCAATCAATTATGGCCCTCAATGAATAAACTTTGCTCTGTCTAAGGCCGCTGAATCGCGATCGTCATCAAAGCTGACATGGAGATCATCTGCGAAGCTTCGGACGGAGTCGATGCCGTCCGCAAGGCACGTGAGCATCAGACGGATGTCGTGCTGTTGGACATAACGATGCCAGTGATGAACGGCTTCGGTCGATTTCGGCTGATTTAAGTCCACTTTGACAGCCAGGCGGATCGTCTCGATGGCGTTAGCATCAGCTACGCCTTTGCTAGCTTGGCAACGGGATGAGCTTTCTTGCTGACCTTCTTGAGCCAAGGTTGGTGCAGTCTCATGCGACCGTCATCATCCCACTTTACAAGTGCATCGTCTTCGTTGGTTTGCTCAACTGTTCCGAATTCTCCAGTCGGCTTCCCAAAATCAGCCAAGCCCTCAACGCGATCACCGGGATTCAGTTCCGAGTCGGGAGCAAAGGGCTGCACGAGAGCTGGTCTCTTGGCTCGGTCTGAATCAGCAGGTGCTCCAGCATGCGAGAGAGGCGGTTGCGGGGATTTGCGCAGTTTGGGTGTCAGTTTATTGATACGGCTCATATTACATTTCCCCGGAGGCTTCGCTCCGCCTGTTCATCCTCTCTATACGTAAAGCATGCGCTTGGAAAGGACGGCTCCGCTGGTCCAAACCGCTCAGTCCTGACGATTCGCTCTCCAAAGAAAGAGATAAGCTGACCCGGACTGTGCCCGCGTCTCAATAGACTCAGCGTCTGCAACATTCCGAGGTGTGCGGTGCTATACTCGAATTGAGGTGGCTACCACCTTCTCCTCTTTCAGGTTCCCTGAACTAAGTCAGCCCATCTGAAGTTTTCTCTCCTTAGGGCTTTCAAAGAAAGCCGTGTACCCCATGCCTTCGAATGCGATCCTGCACGAAGCTCAGCAACTTCACAATGTTAGTGACCGTCTTGACACGCTGTCAGAGCAACATCCTCTCGTCTCAGAAGCGCTCATCACCATATCGGGAAGCGTTCGTAATACCGCCACTTTGTTGGAGGTGCTGGTTGCAACGAAAATAGCGCCGCTCGCCGGACTAGACCCAGCAAGTGCCTGATTTGCTCACTTGCTGTCTGGCGGCTTTGTTTGTGGGAACCGGAGCCGGACGCTAGTCATGAAGCACGACGTTGAGAAGTGAACTGTGGACTTCAAGCTCACCGTTGTAGCGAATGAAGCCCAACTTCCTAAACCTGTTCATGAAAAAACTGACCCGTGACCGGGTTGTGCCTATCATCTCCGCTAGCGTTTCCTGACTGATCTTGGGAATTGCAACCTCTGGTTTTCCGTCCTTCCCGAATTGAGCCAGAAGGAGAAGAATGCGAGCAAGACGTTTCTCACTGGAATTGAAAAGCTGGTCAACCAAATCCTCTTCGTATCGGATGTTCCGTGTGAGCAAATATGCCACGAACATGTCAGAAAATGCGTGCTCGCGGTGTAGCACTTCCATCATGGACTGTTTTTCGATTCGCATCACGGAGCAATCAGTCATTGCGGTTGCGGAACAGAACCGAAGAGTCTGCCCTGTAAGGCAACCTTCTCCGAAAAAATCTCCTTCGTTCAGAATTCCTATCGTGGCTTCCTTCCCGCTCTTCGACACAACGGTAAGTTTCACCTTTCCTTTCTGGATATAAAAAACAGCATCGGACGAGTCGCCCTGAACAAAGATCGCCTGCTTTTTGGCAAAAGCTGTGATCTTCCTACCACTGTCAATGGTCGAAAGGAATGTCTTAGGGTCGAATTCGCTACGTTTTTTTGCTGCTAACTTGGGTCTCATGATTGCCCCCTGCGCAGAGTTCCAGAAGGAACCGAACGCAACTACCTAGGATGAAAGATGAATAATGCGTATGAAGGCGAGCGCAACTTGAACGTTGCGGGCAAAACTGCGATCCGCTGGACAAAATATGATTTCATCATTGGTGTCGAAAGTCAATTTGGCGCAGTTCAGTGAACCTCGCACGTCGAGTCACAGAGATGCGTAATTTTGATTACGGATCGAGCGGATCGAAGGCGTTCCAGCCAGGAAGCCCTCGTGGTGGATCAAGACGCCTAACATCACCCTGCAATACGGGGATCTCAACGCCGCATGGGTGCCCACCTACATGGAGGCGACAGCCGCCATTCGTTTTCTTGGTAACTACGTGATGATCGGCCGGGATGTCGAATTGCGGACCTCCGCATCGATTGCCGAGAAGCGCTGAGAATCATTTCGTACGCTCATTTGAATGTGCTCCTCAACCCAATTGGCACAGACTCTTCGCAAATTATGAATCTCAAGGAATGCCTTTGCTCCGTCAAAGGTCGCTGAATCGCGATATCCGATGTATTCAACCTGGTATGTGACAACCGTAATGCCAACAAGGACGAATGTGGGATTGCACGAAACTAGTATTCGGCCGAGCATGAGCTCATCAGGCGGCAGAAGTCGCAATGTTTCGCCCGCAACATGCGAAAGGAAATCGAAGATGACTAGTACGGCAACAAAGAGCAATCCAAGCAACTCCGTAGCCGCGGTTTTCAGTCAGCATTCCGGAGCCGAGAATGCGGTGAAGGAATTGAAAGATGGTGGATTCGACGTCAAGAAGCTCTCGATCATAGGGAGCGATTACCATTCCGAAGAAAATGTGGTCGGTTTCTACAATACGGGCGACAGAATGATGTACTGGGGCAAAACCGGGGCGTTTTGGGGAGGCCTCTGGGGTTTGCTATTTGGATCGGCGTTCTTGCTAATCCCTGGTCTAGGTCCGATTATCGCGGCCGGTCCGATTGTGACTTGGATCATCGCTGCCCTGGAAGGTGCAATTGTGATTGGCGGAGTGAGTGCCTTGGGAGCAGGGCTGTTCAGCCTGGGCATCCCGAAGGACAGCGTTGTGAAGTATGAAGCTTCGATCAAGGCTGGAAAGTTTCTCCTGATTGCCCACGGCACCGCGGATGAGGTCCAGCATGCCCGCAATATCCTGCAAAACTCCGGGGCCGAGCAGATCAACATGCATCATCCGGTCGTTGAGAGTGCTCGCGTCGCCTGAACCAAAGGAGAGAGTCATGTCATCAAGTTACTCCCACGCTTTGTGCGCTTCTGTGGCGTTCCAGGAGAACACACTGGATCGCGGAACCCGCAGCACCTAGAGGACGATGAATGCGACGAAAAGGAGAAAATGCAATGAAAAGCAGACCGACAAGATTCCCACAGCATACTGCTCCCCTTTCCATCTCCAGACTTATCGAAGGCGACACTTTTGCCGAGCGTATGGGGCAGATGTCGGCTGCGATCGCCCGTCGTGCCTACGAACTGTTCGAAGCTCGAGGGTCTGAAGACGGCCATGACTGGCAAGATTGGTTTCGCGCAGAATCGGAGTTGCTGGCTCCGGTCCTGGTCAAAGTGGCCGAGACAGATCAGGAGCTTCATGTCCGAGCCGAGGTGCCCGGTTTCACTGACAAAGACGTAGAGGTTCGGGTCGAGCCAAGGCGATTGATCATCTGCGGCAAAAAGCAGCAAACCTCAGAACAAGAAAAGGGAAAAGCAGGCAGCAGGGTTGAAAGATCCGATGAGATTGTCCGAGTTGTTGATCTGCCACATGAGATAGATCCGGACAAAGTAAGGGCCACTCTAGAAAACGAGATGCTGACAATCACGTTGCCAAAGGTCAACCCAAGCACGAAGACTCCAGTTGGCATTAAGGCTGCCTAGCTGTAAGTTTCGCCTCGGGGGTCTCCGAAATTGCGTCAAGGCGAGAAGGATGGTTGGAAACATTCATGAGCATCTCGGCAGGGAAGATTGCGGGCCTAACCGCCGTTTCCGATAAATACGGCGTCATCGCAGCAGTTGCCATGGACCAACGCAGCTCGCTCAAGAAGGCTCTTGGCGATGATGTCAGCGACGAGCAACTTGAGGAGTTCAAGGTCGCAGTCACCGAGATCCTGACGCCCAATGCGAGCGCGGTTTTGCTGGATCCGGAGTGGGGACTTGCAGCATCCCGGCGACGTGCAAAGAACGCCGGTCTGTTACTCGCGTATGAGAAATCTGGGTACGATTACAACCGCCCGGGGCGTATTCCCGAGCTGCTACCCCACTACTCGGTCAGGCGACTGAAGGATGCTGGTGCAGATTGCTGCAAGGTCCTTCTCTACTACTCGCCCCTCGAGAAGACGGAGATCAATGACGAAAAGCATGCCTTCGTCGAACGGGTGGGTGACGAGTGCCGAGGCTTCGATATTCCTTTTTTCCTGGAACTCGTAAGTTACGATCCAGCGGGCGGCAACGAGAAAGGACCGGAGTACGCAAAGCAAAAGCCGAATATGGTGGCGAAGACTATAGCCGAGTTCACGCGCGACCGGTACGGCATCGATATTTTGAAGGTTGAGATTCCTGTGAATCTCAGATTTGTCGAAGAGACCCGAGTGTTTAGTGGAGACAAAGTCTACAGCCGGAAGCAGGCCATGGAGCACTTCCGGGTTGCGGCTGCGCAGGCGACTAAACCTTTTATCTACCTGTCAGGGGGAGTGAGCACGGCCGAGTTTACCGAAAGTCTGGAGTTGGCGGCTGATGCGGGGGTGAAATTCAGTGGAGTGCTCTGTGGCCGGGCAACGTGGAGAGGCGGCATAGCCGTGTATGCGAAGGGCGGAGTTGGAGCTTTGCGAACATGGCTTCAGGATGAAGGCTTGAAAAATCTCGCCCAAGTCAATGAATGCCTCAAACGTGCCAGCCCTTGGTCCACGATCTATCAGGCTCGTGCCGCCTAGCCCGTCGTTTTTGTGAGCTCTCGCCGGCACGGCCGCAAAGGAGAAAAGGGAGCACCATGTCAAAGGAGTTTAAGGTGGGCGACCATGTCACCTGGAATTCGGAAGCCGGCCGGGTGAGCGGAGTGATCGCCAGGAAAATCACCTCGAATACTCGATTCAAAGGCTATGTTCACCACGCCTCGAAAGACGAGCCGCAATACATCATCAACAGCGACAAAACCGATCATGTAGCTATCCATAAAGGGACGGCGCTTCACCATGTGTCGGCTAAAACGGGGAACGCGAGCAAGCCCGGAATCAAAGGAAAATGAAGTGCTAAATGGGTCGTTGCGATTTACAGGGCAGAGCGACACAGACTACCCAAACCCTGCATGGAGACAAACTCGACCACGCGAGATCGAAGTCCGTATATCCATCTGTAATGCAGGTCGACCCGCGCCAGGGTCTGGCGGTCCCAGAGTTACCCAGATCCAGGCGAAAAGGAGCTTGCAATGATCAATCTGAAGCGTGCGTACGACCCGGCAACCAGCACCGACGGTATTCGATTACTGGTAGAGCGGTTATGGCCAAGAGGAGTAAAGAAGACTTCGCTCAGGATTAAGGGTTGGCTCAAAGATGTGGCCCCAAGTACCGAGTTGCGGAAATGGTTCAGTCACGATCCCGCTAAATGGGACCAGTTCCGCAGTCGGTACTTTGACGAATTAAAGGCCAAGCCCGACGCTTGGCAGCCGATCCTCCGAGCCGCGCGACGCGGAAAGGTGACGCTGATCTACAGCTCGCATGATTCCGAGCATAACAATGCCGTGGCGCTGCAAGAATTCCTGCAACGGCACACGAGTAAGCAGACTTCTACAAACAGGTTGGCAGCGTGAGGTGGCATTGACCGATGCCGGAAACAAAGAACACCCGTGATTCATTGGGTGAGGTCGATCTAGGAAGACGCCGTAGAGTCCGGCGCTCCCCTGCAAGTGCTGCATCTGAACTCTCGCAATCGCTGGAAAGCGGCCCGAAAGGTGAATTATATGGAAGGCAAAAAAGAAACCGCGGAAGATGTACGCCTGGTGGTGGCAGATGTTGATGGGGCGCTGGTCACTCCCGACAAAGTCGTGACGCCGCGCGCACGTGCCGCCGTTCGAAGAATCATAGATGTGGGAATCGCTTTTACCATCACCAGCGGCCGGCCTCCACGGGGCATGAAGATGTTGATCGACGATCTTCACCTTCAGCATCCCATCACGGCATTTAACGGCGGTGTGTTCGTGAGGCCCGATCTCTCCGTCATTCGCGAGAACTTGCTCCCCCGCGAGGCGGTGCAACCCGTGATAGACATCCTGACAAGTCATAAGCTCGACGTCTGGATCTATAACGAGAAAGACTGGTTTGTATCATCGCGCCATGGCCCCCACGTGGACCGCGAAGAGTGGACGGTCAAATTCCCCCCGATCGTAGTGCCGAGATTTGATGGTTTGCTGGATCGAGTGATGAAGATCGTTGGCGTCAGTGACGATCTGGAAGCGGTCGCGCGCTGCGAAAAGGACGTGCAGAAGGAACGCGGCGAGCACGTCTCGGCCGCCCGCTCCCAGCCCTACTACTTAGATGTAACTCATCCGAAAGCCAATAAAGGAGAGGTGATCACTGTCCTGTCGGAAATGCTACATGTCCCTGCCGCAAATATCGCGACCATCGGAGACATGCCGAACGATGTGCTCATGTTCAAGCGCAGCGGGGTCAGCATCGCCATGGGGAATGCGAGTTCAGACGTGCAACATGAGGCCAGGTTTGTGACCAGTTCCAACAAAGAAGAGGGCTTCGCGCTGGCCATGGAACGGTTTGTGCTTCGAGCCCAAGCCGCCTGAGGGGCGGTCGATAGAGAAGCAGCGGTACTGAACAGAGAGGATCCGTGGTAAATGGGGGTTCTACGTCGGTGCAACGCCCGTGGTCCTAATACTTGCCGCTCTGAGACGATGCAAGTGGATGTTGTGTGAGATTGCGGGGCTTTCTCATTGAGGCAGCGCTCGCGAAGGAGGTAACAAATGAAAGCCATTTCGGTTGTGCCCGGAACCAAGACTGTCCGGTTAGTCGACCGGCCGGAACCATCGATCTCCGTGCCTGACGAGATAAAAGTCCGCGTGTTACGGGTTGGCATCTGTGGGACCGATCGCGAGGAGGCGGCGGGTGGCCGCGCCCAGGCACCACCTTCCCACGAGGATCTGGTGCTAGGCCATGAGATGTTCGGCCAGGTAGTAGAAACTGGCCGCGGGGTGAAGCAGGTCAAACCTGGCGATTATGCCGTGTTTACGGTTCGCCGAGGCTGTGGAAAGTGTCGTCCTTGTGCCATGAACCGCTCTGACATGTGCCGGACCGGGCTCTACACCGAACGCGGCATCTCAGGCATGGATGGATACCAGACGGAATACGTGGTCGACCACGAACAATATGTCGTACCAGTGCCACCTGAACTGGAGGCGGTGGGAGTGCTCGCCGAGCCTTTTTCAGTGGCAGAGAAGGCGATCGCTGAAGCCATGCTGTTGCAACTCATCCGTCTGCCGGATTCTTCCGCCTCGCGGGATTGGGTATCTGGAAAGCGCTGTATGGTAGCGGGACTGGGGCCGATCGGCCTGCTGGCAGCGTTGGCGTTGCGCCTGCGTGGCGCAGAAGTCTGGGGCTTGGATGTCGTGGACGCAAGCACAGTCCGCCCGCGATGGTTACATTTGATTGGCGGCCATTACCTCGATGGACGTCAGATTACACCGGAGCATTTCATCGACCAGATCGAGTTGTTCGACCTGGTCTTGGAGGCTACTGGGATCGCCAGCCTCGAATTCGACCTCATCGATGCGTTGGCCATCAACGGAGTGTACGCGGTGACCGGCATACCATCGGGTGACCGGCCGCTGAAAATAGATGGTGCGGAGTTCATGCGGCGCCTCGTGCTGAAAAACCAGGTCATGGTAGGGAGCGTCAATGCATCACACGATCACTTCCAACTGGCAGTGAACGACCTCGTTAAGGCGCAGGCTCGCTGGCACGAACATGTAGCAGACCTCATTACGCACCGGCACAACTACACGGAATTCGAAAGCGCGTTTCAGCATCACGGTTCAGACGAAATCAAGGTCGTGCTGGAGTGGAGCGGGGATCGAGTGTCCACGCAGGAGAAGGTCAGCCAATTGTCATATCACGAAGCATAAATGGTCTGATCGTTGTAAAGCGCTGGGACTGTGCTGACTTGAGGGACCAAAGAGCGTGGCGAAATGAAAACCGATGTACGTGTATTTGCTGATGTGGACGAGATCAGCCTTCACATGGCCGAAGCAGCGGTCAGGACAATCAACGAGTCCGTGCAAACCAATGGCACTTGTTCCGTTGTCCTCTCGGGGGGGAGCACGCCGCGTACCCTCTACCGCATGCTTTCTTCGCAGTTTCGCGACCAGATCCCATGGACAAAAGTGCACGTTTTCTGGGGAGACGAGCGTTACGTGCCGCTTACCGATTCCCACAGTAACTACCGCATGGCCAGGGAGACTTTACTGGATCACGTCCCATGTCCGGCTGGCAATGTGCATCCCATGCCGACGGGAGTGCCTGACCCCGAAGTAGCTGCTTGGGATTATGAAGAGACGCTGAGAACTTATTTCTCCAAAGGCTGGCCGCGTTTCGACCTGGTTCTCCTCGGGCTCGGAGACGAGGGGCATACGGCATCGCTATTCCCCGGATCACCTGCCTTGAACGAGACGAAGCGCTGGGTGGTAGCAGTAAAAGCCCCGGCCGAACCGCCTCTGCGGCTTACGCTCACGTTGCCAGCACTCACTCAAGCAGCCAACGTCTACTTCCTCGTGACGGGATCGAACAAGGCACAGGCCTTACATCACGTTCTCAGTGGATTGCCTGATCCGAAGAACTACCCGGCGTCCGGTGTTCGCCTCGCTCGGGGGACTGTGATCTGGTGGGTGGATCGGGAAGCAGCGGCACTCGTCAGGCTGCCGGCGGCGTAGTGTGCAGGAGCAGACGCAATCATTCGTCAACCGAGAACTTGCTGATCGATCAGCAAAGAGCGCATCCTAGCCCACTTTCTCTTCATGCCGATCATCGTGCGATAGACATTTGGTTCAGGAGTACAAATGATCCCGTTCGATGCGACCCATAAAGCTGTTCATTATCCGCCAGACCGGCGCTTTCGGGTCTGGATCAGGCCTTCGTTTGTCGCAGGAGCAGTCGTGTTGATACTCTTGCCCCTCTTGTTTGCTTGGGGACAGGTTGCCATTTTCGGGTTTCCGTATATTCCGCCGGTACCGCAGTTTAACGAAGCGCTTCCAACTGGACCGCATGGCTTTCCGTTGTGGATCCGCTATGCACACTTCTTTAATTTTGTATTTTTGATGATGTTGATTCGCAGTGGCCTTTCAATTCTCATGGATCATCCGCGGCTTTATTTTAATGACGACTGCACACCCGGCACTGAGTGGATTCGATTCACACCTTTAAGAGTCCCGAAAGACCGGGTGTGGACTGCGAAGGACGATGCGCGTTACATCTCACCCGTGTATGCGCTGCCGGGATATCGTCATACCGTAGGAGTGGCGCGTTCCTGGCACTTCATTGATGTGTATGGGTTCATCATTACGGGTCTTGTTTTTATTCCGTTGCTTTTCATAACAGGGCAATGGGAACGGGTGGTGCCGACATCGTGGATAGTTCTGCCTCAGGCCTGGAACACGTTCGTCCATTATGCGGCCTTCCATTTCCCGCCTGAACCTAACGGTTTTTACGGATACAACGCGCTGCAGCAATTGGCCTACTTTGCCGCGATCTTCTTATTCGCGCCACTCTCGATTCTTACCGGCGCCGCGATGTCCCCGGCAATGGTGAATCGCTTTTCGTGGTTTCCCCACTTCTTTGGTGGAAGACAGGGCGCCCGCTCCATCCACTTTCTAATGATGCTCAGCTGGGTCGCATTTTTGATCGTTCACGTGACGCTGGTGGTCTTGACCGGATTTAAGCGGAATATGAACCACATTGTTCTCGGAACGGATAATCTCCGGCCACTGGGGATGATTCTTGGCTTTGCCGGTATTGCGGTGGTGATTGCCACCTGGGTTGCCGCTCACTACACTTCGTGGAAGTTTCCACGCCTGTTGCAACATCTCCAAAAAGCAGTTTCTCAACCGCTGCGTCTCGCTACGCTGAACCGGTTCTCTCCCAGCGAGCGATATACAAAAGAGCAGATCTCGCCTTACTTCTGGCCGAATGGCAAGAGGCCAGAACGCGCGGATTGGAAACAACTATCCGCAGGAAAGTTTCGCGAGTTTAGGCTCAAGGTCGGAGGGCTCGTGGAGAGGCCGGTGACGCTTTCTTTGTTGGAGATCCAGGCGCTGGGAAAAGACGAGCACATCACCATGCATCACTGTATTCAAGGCTGGTCAGGCATTGCGCAGTGGAAAGGCATGCCGATGAAAACGCTGATTGACTTGGTCAAGCCAAAACCATCCGTCAAGACAGTCGCCTTCTTCTCCTTTGGGGAAGGACTATACGGTGGCGTTTATTACGACACACAGAGCCTGGAGAACGTGTTAAAGCCAGAGTGCCTGCTTGCTTATGAAATGAATGGCCAACCGCTTCCGGACGAGTACGGTGCTCCGCTGCGGCTACGCGTCGAAAACCAGCTCGGCTACAAGATGGTCAAGTGGATTGAACGAATAGAGTTCATCGAGTCCGAGAAGCAAGTTGGCAAAGGCGAGGGCGGTACGAACGAAGACGATGAATACTTCGACGAGCTGCCAAACATTTGATTGCACACGCCAGGCACTACTCGGAATCAGGTCTCATCCGAACATCATGCAGGCGGACATTGTTTCAGATTGATCATGTACCCATGCCTGAGGTGGGTTTCCAATTGCAGGGTAAGATCGGTAGGACAGTTTTTGACTTACACTCTCTCTTGTTTTCCTGGAGTTTTCTTTCCGGGGTGATCCCAAAGTCTCTCCTGCCCTCAAGAAGCGTGCGGCGCAAATCAAACTGCTTCTTATGGACGTAGACGGTACCATGACGGACGGCAGCGTCACCCTACTCTCCCAAACCGACGACACGGCCCTCGAAATTAAGACCTTTGACGCTCACGATGGCCAGGGTCTAACTCTCGCGCAGACTGCCGGCCTACGTACGGGGTGCATTACCGGTCGCGAAAGTCCCGCGCTCCTTCGCCGGGCCCACGAAATGAAGATGGAATTTATCTACATGAAACAGCCGGTAAAAATGCCGGCTTATGAAGAAAACCTTGAAAAAGCGGGCGTCTCCGATTCTACTGTCGCTTATATCGGCGATGACCTTCCGGATATTCCTTTGATGCGCCGCGCTGGCCTCGCCATTGCCGTGGGCAATGCAGTCCCCGAGGTAAAGGAAGCCGCAGACTACATTACGAAAGCCCTTGCCGGCCACGGCGCGGTCCGCGAAGCCGTTGAACTCGTTCTCAAATCTAAAGGCATCTGGGAAGCAATGATCAATAAAGCGCGTGCGTGACGCAGTTTCCAATCGTTTCGTTTTCAGCAGCGCGCTGCGGCCTTACATCGACACGAGCTTCCTGACCACGTTCACCAGAGGACCCGGGTATACACCGAACCAAATCAGCAGAATTGTAAGAGCCACCAGAACATAGTTCCCGCCAATGGCGTGGGCTTCGACTTGCGGTTCTTTTCCTTGCACCCGCGCATACATCGTAATTACAACCCTGAGGTAGTAGAACAATCCGATTACGCTGCTAATGACGAGGATGAGGATCAGCGCCCAGATACCTGCGGAAGCGCCGGCGGTTATCACATAGAACTTGGCCAAGAATCCGGCGGTTACCGGAATCCCGGCGAGAGACAGCAGCATCAGAGTAAAAATACCTGCCAGCATTGGCCTGCGCCAGAACAGGCCGGCGTAATCCTCCAGGGTGTCAGCGTCCCCTTCTTCGTCGGAAAGAACTGTGACTACTCCAAACGCGCCGATTGTAGTTATGAAGTACGCCACCAGATAGAAGGCCACCGCTTCAGAAGCCGTGGCGCTGCTTGCCTCGAAGGCCACTAGCAGGTAGCCCATATGGGCAATCGATGAGTAAGCCAGAATCCGCTTGATGTTGTTCTGTAACAGGGCCAGCAGGTTGCCGATAAGCATCGAGGCAATGGCAATGATGGCGAACAATACGAAGACCGGCCGGAAGTGCTGCGCGCCGGAACTGTAGAAGTACCGCAGCAGTAGAGCAAAGATCGCGCCCTTGGAAACAGTAGCAAGGAAAGCAGTGACCGGCGCCGGCGCTCCCTCATACACATCCGGTGCCCAAAGATGGAACGGCACAATCCCGAGCTTGAAGCCGATGCCCGTCACGATGAATGCCAGTCCTCCCAGCACCAGTGGGCTATTCCGCGCGTCAGGCAACAGCGTGGCCAGACGGAACAGATCCATAGTGCCGAGTTGTGCATAAAGGAGGGCCATCCCAAAAAGCAGGAAAGCCGAAGACGATCCGGCCAGAACCAAATACTTGATTCCGGCCTCCAGGGGGCGGCTGCAGGTGTGCAGGTAAGCGGAAAGCGCGTATAGCGCAACGCTCAGGATTTCAAGTCCAAGAAAGAAAGAAACGAAATGGCTGCTCGCCACCAGAACCATCGAACCGAGCGCTGCCACCAGGAGAAGAACGTAGAGTTCTTCGCGAGTCTCCGTATGGCCCTGGAGATACCCGTAACAGAGAATTGCGATGGCGAAGGTGGCCGCAGTGATCAGGCCGAAATAGAAGAGTGCGTAGTGGTCCAGGATGAGGAGCGGCGTCACCCGACGAGGTGCCAGCGGTGCCACAAGCCACAAAGATCCGAATGCTGCCGCTATCCCAACGAGCGTCATGCACAGGGTGAGCCAGTGCTTGCGCCACGTGGCGATTGCCAGCATGACTAAGATGGAGGTTCCGGCAATCAGCACTAGCGGCGAAAGAGAGAAGAGATCAGATCCGTTCATCTTTATCTCCGCCGTGCCTGCATGGTCTGCCCTGTATGTTGTTGCAGCGTTTCCATTGCCGGATTGAAAGTCTTGAACACGGGCTGCGGATATAGTCCCAGCCACAGGAGAATAACGATCATGGGGCTGACAATGATGGCCTCACGCACTCCAAGATCAGGCAAAGCCCAGTGGTGGTCGTTCGGCCCGTGGAAGGCGTACTGGACAAACTTCAGTGCGTAGAATGTGGACGCCAGGATGCCAATCGCAGCCACCGCCGTCAAGACTCTGCTCTTTTGGTAAACACCCAGAAGGATCATGAACTCACCGACAAAGTCGCCCAAGCCTGGCAATCCCATGGAGGCGAGGGCGAAAAAGAGTCCCGCCCCACCCAATCGTGGGACGGTCTCCCACAATCCGCTCATTCGCCCGAGCTCCCGGGTATGAAGTCGCTCCTGTAAAGCTCCAACGAGCACGAACAATGCTCCAGTACTGACTCCGTGGCAAATTATGGTGATCACAGCACCTTGGAGTGCGAGCTTGTTCCAAGCAAAGATTCCCAGCAGGACAAACCCAAGGTGGCTCACGCTGGTGTACGCGACCAACCGTTTCAGATCGGTCTGAGCAAATGCCAATACCGCCCCGTACAGGATTCCGACCACTGCCAGTACCATGGCGACAGGCGCGAAGGCGCGCGCGGCTGCCGGAAAGAGCGGCATTACGAAACGAAGCAGGCCGTACGCTCCGGTTTTCAATAACAGTCCTGCCAATACCACGCTGCCCGCGGTCGGCGCTTCGGTGTGAGCATCCGGAAGCCAAGTGTGAAGAGGAAACATCGGCAGCTTCACCGCAAAAGCCACGAAGAACCCCAGCATGATCCACACTGCCACGTGGGGGGAAACCGGTGTGCCCAGCAAGTCGGCATATTCAAACGTGTAAATGCCAGTCGCGGTGTGATGGGCGAAATAGAGAGCCAGGATCGCGACCAGCATGAGCAACCCGCTGAGCTGCGTGAAGATGAAGAACTTCGCCGCCGCGTATACCCGCCGTTCGTGACCCCAGATCGCGATCAGGAAATACATGGGAACCAGCATCAGTTCCCACGCGAAGTAAAACAAGAACAAGTCCATCGCCAGGAACACGCCTGCGATTCCAGCCAGGACCCAGAGGAGATTGAGGTGGAAGAACCCCACGGCTTCCTGAATCTCGGTCCAAGATGCCAGCACCGACGTTACGCCGAGGAGGAACGTGAGCATGAGCAGCAGCAGGCTCAGTCCGTCCAAGGCGAGGTGGAAATGGACACCGAACTGAGGAATCCAGTTCCACTTCAATTCCCGCAGCCAGGCTTGCTGCTGAAGAACATCGACGTGACCTGCGGAACGGATCCAGACAATAAGGCCGATGACAAAGTCCGTGCTCACGGCGATTAATGAAATCCAACGGGAAGCCAATGCGCTCCAGTGCCCGGCGCCCCATGCCAGCAGCCCGCCAACTAACAGAATGACGATCATCGAAAGCAGGATCATAGGAATAACGCAATCGCGACAAATACGACGGTTCCAGCCGCAATCCCCGCGGCGTACCAACGAACCTGGCCATTTTCCGTGCGACTAAGACCGCGGTACATCAGTTCATTCAGATCAGCGACCCCGTTATAGAAGGCGTCCACCACATCTTTCCTATCCACGCGCGCAAACCACAGGACCGGTTGCACGAACAGCTTGTCGTAGCACCAGTCGAATCCCCAATCGGCAAACCAGAACTTGTGCAATGCCTTTCCCATACGAGTTGCGCTCAAAGCGTCCGCCCACTCGCGGGTACGAAGGTATAACAGATATGCCAGACCCAGCCCGATGAGGAACGCCAACGTCACAACACCTTCGGAACGTATTTCCGTGAGCGGACCGAGGCGGGGTTGCTCGACAGGCGGCAACGCGGTTTGCAGTAGGCGCGTGAACAATGGCACATTGCCCAGCTGAGGAGGGAGATTAACAAATCCGCTTACGAGCGAGAGGACGCTTAGAACGACGAGCGGAATCTGGATCTTGAACCCGGGACGTTTAGCTACGTGCGAGTGCACTTCGCCAAAGAAGACGAGAAAAATAACCCTGAAGATATAAAGCGCGGTCAGCAGGACTCCAACCACGCTCGCAACCCACAGCGCAGTGCCACCCTGTGGGGATGACCACGTCTCCCACACGATCAAACCCTTGCTGTAAAAGCCCGCGGTGATCAGCGGCAGTCCAGCGAGAGAACAACCCGCGATCAGGAAGGCAACGAACGCCAGCGGCAGTTCTTTTCGCAAACCGCCCATCTTGAAGATGCTGTGTTCTTCATGCAGGGATTGAATCACGACACCCGCAGCCAGGAAAAGCAGGGATTTAAAGAAAGCGTGCGTCATGAAGTGGAAAATACCTGCCGTCCAAGCGCCCACGCCCATGGCGAGGAACATGTATCCGATCTGGCTGATCGTGGAGTAGGCCAATACCCGTTTGACATCCCACTGCGTAAGCGCGCTGAATCCCCCAAGCAACAATGTGGCTGCGCCGATCACTGCCACGGCAAACTGGACCGGAGGAGCCAATGTAAACAGCATGTGAGTACGCGCGATGAGATAAACACCGGCAGTCACCATGGTCGCTGCGTGAATCAGAGCGCTGGTCGGCGTGGGGCCGGCCATGGCATCAGGAAGCCAGGTCTGCAACGGAAGTTGTGCGGACTTACCGACCGCGCCTCCCAGCAACAAAGCAGCAGCCGCGATCGGAAGCGCCGAGCCCGCGGGCCACTGCTCGGCCGCACGGCGCATCAGTTCCTGGATATGCAGCGTGCCCAGGTGCTGAAAGAGCAGAAACAAGCCGATGATCATCGCGGTGTCGCCAACGCGGGTTACGATAAATGCTTTGCGCGCCGCGAGTCCGTTTGCCGGATCCGTGTACCAGAAGCCGATCAACAGGTAGCTGCACAGCCCGACGCCTTCCCACCCGAGGTAGAGCAGCAGCAGGTTGTCCGCCAACAACAACGTCACCATGGAAGCGACAAACAGGTTCATATAAGCGAAGAAACGGGAGTAGCCTTCGCTCTCAATCATCGATTCGGCGGAGTAGAGGTGAATGAGGAAGCTGACAAAAGTGACCACCAGCACCATGATCAGCGAGAGCGCATCGAGGTAGAAGGCAATCTGCGGGTGAAAGCCTGCAACATCGATCCACGTCCACAGCACTTGGGTGTAAGAGTCTCCGGGTGGCGAAGATGTCAGGAATCTCCAGCTGATCAAGATGGAAATTACCGTGGAGGCGGCGACCGCGGCAACACCGATCGCAGCTGCCAGTCTTTTGGAAATCCGCGAGCCAACGAGGGCCAGCACAATGAAGCTGGCAAACGGAA
>Ga0209168_10001544_pt1 | contig 17844 bp, 13 predicted proteins | sample Coa_R1_FD_187156 | JGI IMG/M metagenome (GOLD analysis project Ga0209168, IMG submission 187156) | Surface soil microbial communities from Centralia Pennsylvania, which are recovering from an underground coalmine fire - Coalmine... | ecosystem: Environmental > Terrestrial > Soil > Unclassified ... | reverse complement strand
CTGTGACATCCAGCGGGCCGGGCCGTCCACCGGGATGCCGACCAAGACCGAGCAGACCGACCTGCTGCTGGCCATGTTCGGCCGCAACGGCGAGTCGCCGGTGCCCATCGTCGCCCCGGCCAGCCCGGCCGACTGCTTCAACGCGGCGATCGAGGCGGCCCGGATCGCGGTCAAGTACCGCACCCCGGTGATCCTGCTGTCGGACGGCTACCTGGCCAACGGCTCCGAGCCGTGGCGGATCCCGGATACCGCCACCCTGCCCGACATCAGCGCGGAGTTCTCCTTCGCCGCGCCGGCCGGCCCGGACGACGGGGAGTTCGAGCCGTTCCGGCGGGACCCGGTGACCCTGGCCCGGCCGTGGGCCATCCCCGGCACCGCGGGCCTGGAGCACCGGATCGGCGGCATCGAGAAGGCCGATATCACCGGGACGATCGATTACGACCCCGACAACCACGACCACATGGTCCGGCTGCGCCAGGCCAAGATCGACGGCATCGCGGCCGACATCGAGCCGCTGGCCGTGGACGACCCGGACGGCGCCGCCCGGGTGCTGGTGCTCGGCTGGGGGTCGACGTACGGCTCCATCGGCGCGGCGGTCCGCCGGGTCCGCAACGCCGGGCACGCCGTGGCCCAGGCGCACCTGCGGCACCTCAACCCGTTCCCGCCGAACCTGGGCGACGTGCTCCGCCGCTACGACAAGGTGCTGGTCCCGGAGATCAACCTCGGCCAGCTCGCCCTGCTGCTGCGCGGACGGTACCTGGTCGACGTGATTTCCTACAACAGAGTGCGCGGCCTGCCGTTCCAGGCCGGCGAACTGGCCGGCGTCATCGAGGATGTGATCGGGCATGCCTGAGCTGAACGGCGCCGGGACGAACGGCCACGGTACGCAAGGCGGGCCGGCCGACGGCGCCGGAGAGGAACAGAGCCGGCGGCTCGCCTCGCTGACCCTGGTGCCTAAAGCCACGGTCCGTTCGGCAACCAAAGATTTTAAATCCGATCAGGAAGTACGGTGGTGCCCGGGGTGCGGCGATTACGCCATCCTGGCCGCCTTCCAGGCCTTCCTTCCCGAGCTCGAGGTCCCGCGGGAGAACGTGGTCGTCATCTCCGGGATCGGCTGCTCGTCGCGGCTGCCGTACTACGTGAACACCTACGGGATGCACTCGATCCACGGCCGGGCGCCGGCCATCGCCACCGGGCTCGCGGCGTCCCGGACCGACCTGTCGGTCTGGGTCATCACCGGCGACGGCGACGCGCTGTCGATCGGCGGCAACCACCTGATCCACGCACTGCGCCGCAACGTCAACATCAAGATCCTGCTGTTCAACAACCGGATCTACGGGCTGACCAAGGGCCAGTATTCGCCGACCTCCGAGCAGGGCAAGGTCACCAAGTCCACCCCGTTCGGGTCGCTTGACCACCCGTTCAACCCGGTGTCGCTGGCGCTGGGGGCGGACGCGAGCTTCGTGGCGCGGACCATCGACTCGGACCGCAAGCACCTGACCTCGGTGCTGCGGGCCGCCGCGGATCACCAGGGCGCCGCGTTCATCGAGATCTACCAGAACTGCCCCATCTTCAACGACGACGCGTTCGAGCCGCTCAAGGAGACGGCTTCGGCGGGCGAGAAGCTGATCAAGCTGGAGCATGGCACGCCGGTGCGGTTCGGCCCCGGGGCCGCGCGGGGGCTGCGGTTCGGCCGGCACGGCGAGCTCGAGGCGGTCGACGTCGAGGGGGCCGATCCGGACACGCTGATCAGCCACGACGCGCACCGGGCCGACCCGTCCTACGCGTTCGCGCTGTCCCGGCTCGACGCGGCCGACTTCCGGCACACGCCGGTCGGGGTGTTCCGGCAGGTGGAGCAGCCGAGCTACGACCGGCTGATGGCCGAGCAGATCGCGGCGGCCCGGGCCCGCAGCGGGCCGGGCGACCTGAGCGCGCTGCTGGCCGGCCACGACACCTGGGAAGTCAACTAGGTCTGTGCGGCCCAGGAAGGCCTGCGGATCCCGCGGATCCCCGGTTCCGGCCAGCACCCCAACGACGTCGTTGCCACAACGACGCACACCCAACCACGTGGTTGCCGCAACGACGTTGTTACGCCAGCCACGCGCGGCGAGGTTCCCGCCGGAACGCGAGGTCAGCCGGTGCGCTTCTCCACGTAGTCGCACATGGCCAGGAAGGCGGCCCGGGCGGGGACGTCGGGCAGCGCCATGATCTCGTTGCGGGCGCCTTGTGCCCAGCGCAGCACGTGCGCGCGGGACTCGGCGAGGGCCGGGTGGGCGCGCAGCAGGGCCAGCGTCTCGGCCAGCAGCGCGTCGTCGCTCAGGTCGGCCTCGGTGAGCAGCTCGTGCAGCCGCCGGTCGGCCTCGGACTGGCCAGCGGCCTCGGACTGATCGGCCTGGTCGGCCGGCTGGGCCGTGGCGCGCAGGGCGTACACGACCGGCAGGGTGGGGACGCCCTGCCGCAGGTCGATGCCGGGCATCTTGCCGGACTGCGCCGAGTCGCTGGCGATGTCGATCACGTCGTCGGACAGCTGCCAGGCCACGCCGAGCTGCTCGCAGGCCAGCGCGATCCGCGTCGCGATCTCGGCCGGGGCGCCGGAGAACAGGGCGCCGAACTGCCCGGAGGTGGCGATCAGCGATCCGGTCTTCTCGGAGATCACGTGCATGTAGTGGTCGAGCAGGTCCTGGCCGGGCCGCGGCCCGATGGTCTCGGCCAGCTGCCCGGCGACCAGCCGGTTGAACGTCTCGGCCTGGATCCGGACCGCCTGCGGGCCGAGGTCGGCGAGGATGAGGGAAGCCTGCGCGAACAGGAAGTCCCCGGTCAAGATGGCGACCGAGTTGCTCCACCGGGAGTTGACCGACGGGTGGCCGCGGCGGACCTCGGCCTCGTCCATGACGTCGTCGTGGAACAGCGTGGCCAGGTGGGTCAGCTCGATGGCCACCGCGGCCTGGATGACCCGCGGGTCCTTCGGGTCGCCGAACTGCGCGGCCAGCAGGACCAGCAGGGCCCGGAAGCGCTTGCCGCCCGCCTCGATGGAATGCCTGGATGCCTCGGTGAAGAGCTCGTCCCCGGGATGCGCCGTGGCCAGGAGCGACGCCTCCACCCGGGCCAGATCGTCAAGAACCTCCGCCGCCAGGGCGGAATCCGGGAAATCTACCGGAACTGCGGTGATCACACACACTCCAGGTCATCGGCACGCGAAGGCCCAGTCTACCCAGGGGGGCCGACCCCCCTGGAACCCGCAGGGTCTGCCCAGGGGGGCGACCCCCTGGAACCCGCAGGGTCTGCCCAGGGGGGCGACCCCCTGGAACCCCCGCAGCGTCTGCCCAGGGGGGCGACCCCCCTGGAACCCCCCGCAGGCCCGCTGGGGTACCGACCGTAGTATCGCGCCGCCGGGGGGCCGCCGGCCCCCGCGGGGCGGCGCGATCAACTCACGAACAGGGTGTTCGCCGCGTGGCTGGCCAGGCTCAGGACTGGCTCGGGGACGATGCCGAGGACGATCGTGGCGACGACGCCGAGGCCGACGGCGGTGCCGGTGAACACGCTCGGGACCACCACCTCGGGCCCGTCGGGTACCGGGTCGCTGAAGAACATCAGCACGATGACCCGGACGTAGAAGAACGCGGCGATCGCGCTGGACAGCACGCCGACGATGACCAGCGGCGTTTCCCCGGCGGCGATCGCGGCCTGGAAGACGGCGAACTTCCCGGTGAACCCGCTGGTCAGCGGGATGCCCGCGAAGGCCAGCAGGAACAGCGCGAAGATGCCCGCCACCACCGGCGAGCGCCGTCCCAGGCCCGCCCACCGGGACAGGTGCCCGGCCTCGCCGCCCGCGTCCCGCACCAGGGTGATCACCGCGAACGCGCCCACCGTGGTCAGCCCGTAGGAGGCCAGGTAGAACAGGCTGCTGGACAGCCCGGCCACGCTGGTCGCGATGACCGCGGTCAGCACGAACCCGGCGTGCGCGATCGAGGAGTAGGCCAGCAGCCGCTTCACGTCGGTCTGGGTGATGGCGATGACCGCGCCCGCGACCATGGTGAGGATCGCGATGACCCACAGCGCCGGGCGCCAGTCCCAGCCCAGGTTGCCGAACGCGACGTAGAAGACGCGCAGCAGCGCGCCGAACCCGGACACCACCGTGCAGGACGCCATCAGCGCGGTCACCGGCGTCGGCGCGCCCTGGTACACGTCCGGCTTCCAGCCGTGGAACGGCACGGCGCCGATCTTGAACAGCAGCCCGAAGCCGGTCAGGGCGATCCCGGCGTACAGCAACGTGGAGTTGGAGGTGTTGCTGGCCGCCGCGGACGCGATGGCGGGCAGCGAGACCGAGCCCGCGAAGCCGTACAGCATCGCGACGCCGAACAGGAAGAACGCCGAGGAGAACGCGCCGAGCAGGAAGTACTTCATGGCCGCCTCGTGCGAGAGCAGGCGGCGGCGCCGGGCCAGCCCGCACAGCAGGTACAGCGGCAGCGAGAGCACCTCGAGCGCGACGAACATGGTGAGCAGGTCGTTGGACGCGGGGAACAGCAGCATGCCGCCGATCGCGAACAGGGTGAGCGGGAAGATCTCGGTGTGGAAGGCCCCGGTGACCAGGCCCTCGCGCTCCTCCGGGCTGCCCGGCGGCGCGGCGGCCTGGGCGGCGAACGGGCTGTTGCTGGTGTCGGCGATGAGCAGCACGCTGACGAAGGCCAGGACCAGGATCGTGCCCTGGATGAACAGGGTGGGGCGGTCGATCGCGACCGCGCCCGCCGCGGCGATGTGGCCGGGGCTGCCGTGCTTGAAGATGCTGAACGAGGCGGCCACGATGGTCAGCACGAACCCGGCCAGGATCGAGCCCAGGGTGAGCACCAGCTGGGCGGCGCGGCGCCGCGGGCGGGGCGTGAACGCCTCGACCAAGATGCCCGCCACCGCGGCGCCGAACACCACCAGCATCGGCGAGAGCTGGCCGTACTCGATGCTCGGCGGGGTAATGGTAGACGCGCTGCTGACCGATGCGGCTACCGCCGCGGGGAGGACCCCGGTCACGGTGCGGTTCCCTTCTGCACGGCGGTGGTAGTGAACCCGGGCGCGGGATGCGCGGGCACCGGATCGGTCTGGTGGATCTGTGCCATCGTCACGCGCACGGCCGGGTTGATGATGTCGAGCACCGGCTTGGGATAGAAGCCGACCCCGACCAGCAGCACGACCAGCGGCGCGACGGCCAGCAGCTCGCGGGGCTTCAGGTCCTTCATCCCGGCCACCTGGTCACGGACCGGGCCGCCGGCCACCCGCTGGTACATCCACAAGATGTAGATCGCGGCCAGGATGATGCCCGCGGTGGCGAAGCTGGCCGCCACCTTGTACCGGGAGAACGTCCCGATCAGGACCAGGAACTCGCTGACGAAGGTGGACAGCCCGGGCAGCGAGAGCCCGGCCAGGCCGGAGATCAGGAACAGCCCGGCCAGCAGCGGCGCGACCTTCTGCACGCCGCCGTAGTCCGCGATCCGTTGCGACCCGCGCCGGGAGATCAGGAACCCGGCCAGGATGAACAGCGCGCCGGTGGCGAACCCGTGGTTGACCATGTACAAGGTGGCGCCGGACACGCCCTGGCTGGTCATCGCGAACACGCCGAGCGCGATGAAGCCGAAGTGCGAGACCGAGGTGTAGGCGATCAGCCGCTTCATGTCCTGCTGGCCGATGGCCACGACGGCTCCGTACAAGATCCCGATGACCGACAGCGTGATGACCAGCGGGGTGAAGTACTTCGCGCCGGCCGGGAACAGCTCGAAGCAGTACCGCAGCATGCCGAACGTGCCCACCTTGTCCAGCACGCCGACCAGCAGCACCGCCGCGCCGGGCTGCGCCGAGGCGGCGGCGTCGGGCAGCCAGGTGTGGAACGGCCACAGCGGCGCCTTGATCGCGAACGCGATGAAGAACCCGAGGAACAGCCACTTCTGCACGGTCGAGCTCATCGACACGTTGACCAGCTCGCTGAACAGGAACGAGCCGTGGTGCCCGGTGGCCGGGCTGCGCACCGAGTACACGTACAGCGCGATGACCGCGACCAGCATGAGCAGCCCGCCGAGCAGGCTGTAGAGCAGGAACTTGACCGCCGCGTACTGCCGCTTGCCAACGCCGTAGCTGCCGATCATGAAGTACATCGGGACCAGCATGGCCTCGAAGAACACGTAGAACAGGAACACGTCGGTGGCCGCGAAGACGCCGATCATCATCGTCTCGAGCGTCATCATCAGCGCGAAGTAGGTCTTCACCGAACGGCGCCCGGACTCCGCGTCGTTCCAGGAGGCCAGGATGACCACCGGCATCAGCACCGCGGACATGGCGATCAGGACCAGCGCGATGCCGTCCACGCCGAGCGCGTAGTGCACGCCGAACGCCGGGATCCAGGAGTAGGTCTCGGTGAACTGGTAGTTCGGCCCGCCGACCTGGAACTTGACCGCGATGATGAGCACCACGACCAGGGTCAGCAGCGAGAACGCCAGGGCCAGGTACTTGGGCCGGTCGTCGCGGGCCCGCACGCCGGCCTCGGCGCTGGCGCCTTCAGTGCTGGTGCCTTCGGCGCCTTCAGTGCCGACGCCTTCGGTGCTGGCGCCTTCGGTGCGGGCGGCCGGGAGCTTCGGCACGGCCATGATGACGATCGCGCCGAGCAGCGGGATCGCGCCCGCGATGGTCAGCCAGGGGAAGCCGTTCATCTAGAGCCTCACCGCCAGGAGCAAGGCGACCAGGATCACGCCGCCGGCCAGCATGGACAGCGCGTAGGAGCGCACGAACCCGGTCTGCAGCCGCCGCCACCGGCCCGACGTCCCGCCGACCAGCGCGGCCAGGCTGTTGACCAGGCCATCCACGCCGCGGTTGTCGAAGTAGACCGACAGCCTGGTCAGCCACTGGCCCGGCCGCATCAGGACCGACTCGTTGAACGCGTCACCGTACAGGTCCTTGCGGGCCGCGACGACCAGCGGGTTCCCGTGCGGCGCGGTCTCGGGAACCGGGACCCGCCCGTACTTGACCCAGCCCAGGCCTATGCCGGCCAGGGCCAGCAGCAACGCTATGCCGCCTGGGACGGTGAAGAACCCGTGCGCGACCGGCGGCACCCCGACGACCGGGGCGAGGAACTTTTCCAGCCGGTCGTTGATGAGGAGGAACGCGCCCGCGCCGACCGAGCCGACCGCGATCACGATCATCGGCCAGGTCATCACCGACGGTGATTCGTGCGGATGCGCGTCGGCCTTCCAGCGCCGCCGCCCGTGCCAGGTCATGAGCATCATCCGGGTCATGTAGAACGCGGTGAGGCCGGCCCCGATCAGCGCGCAGATGCCCAGGACCCAGCCGCCCGCGCCGTGCTCCGTGAAGTCGCCCTCGATGATGGGGTCCTTGGCGAAGAACCCGGAGAACGGCGGGATGCCGGCGATGGCCAGGTAGGCCAGGCCGAACGTGACGTAGGTGACCGGCAGGGACCGGGCCAGCGCCCCGTATCTCCGCATGTCCTGCTCGTCGTCCATACCATGGATCACCGAGCCGGCGCCGAGGAACAGCCCGGCCTTATAGAAGCCGTGGGAGAGCAGGAGCGCGATCGCGAACACGTACCCCTCGGGCCCGAGGCCCGCGCCGAGCGTCATGTAGCCGATCTGGCTCATGGTGGACCCGGCCAGCGACTTCTTGATGTCGTCTCTGGCCGAGGCGATGATGCCGCCGAACAGCAGCGTGACGGTGCCGACAATGGCGATCGCGATCCGCGCGTCCGGCGCGACCGCGAGGATCGGGTTGGACCGCACCAGCAGGTAGACCCCGGCGGTGACCATGGTGGCGGCGTGGATCAGCGCCGACACCGGCGTGGGGCCCTCCATCGCGTCCAGCAGCCAGGATTGCAGCGGCACCTGCGCGGACTTCCCGCACGCGCCGAGCAGCAGCAGGAAACCGAGCGCGGTGGCCACCCCGCTGCCGCCGGACGGAACCTGGCCGAACACCCCGGTGAAGGACACCGTCCCGAACGCGCTGAACATCAAGAAGATGGCGATGGTGAGGCCGGCGTCGCCGACCCGGTTGACGACGAACGCCTTCTTCGCCGCCACCGCCGCCGAGTTCCGTTCCTGCCAGAACCCGATCAGCAGGTAGGAGGCCAGGCCGACGCCCTCCCACCCGACGTAGAGCACCAGGTAGTTATCGGCCAGCACGAGCAGCAGCATGGACGCGAGGAACAGGTCCATGTAGCCGAAGAACCGCCGCCGGCCCGGGTCGTGCGCCATGTAGCCGACCGAGTAGATGATGATCAGCGACCCGACGCCGGTGATCAGCAGCACGAAGCAGATCGACAGCGGGTCCAGCAGCAGCGACACGTTGGCCTGGAAGCGTCCCACCAGGATGTACGTATACAGGTGCTGGTCCTGTTCCCGGCTGGTGTTCCCGAGCAGGGAGAAGAACGCGATCACGCCGTAGACGAACGCGGCGACCGGCATCGCGCACCCGAGCAGGTGCCCCCAGGTGTCGGTGCGCCGGCCGCCGACCAGCAGCACCACCGCGCCGAAGAGCGGGAAGGCCAGCAGCAGCCACGACAGCTTCAGCGCGCCGGCGGCGGGCACGGTGGTCAGGGTCGCGGCCAGGGCATGTGCGGCGGATCCGGCGGCCGAGCCTGTCAACGGAGTCATCCCCTCAGTACTTGAGCAGGTTGGCGTCGTCCACCGACGCGGACCTGCGGGCTCGGTAGATCGCCATCAAGATGGCCAGGCCGACCACGACCTCGGCCGCGGCCACCACCATCACGAAGAACGCGATGACCTGCCCGTCCAGGTTGCCGTGCATCCGGGCGAAGGCGACGAAGGCCAGGTTGCACGCGTTCAGCATCAGCTCGATGCACATGAACACGACGATGGCGTTGCGCCGCACCAGCACACCGACGCCGCCGATCACGAACAAGATGACCGACAGCGCCACGTAGTACACCGGAGTCATGAGTCGGCCCTCCCGGACGGGGTCACGGGGTCGGGCTCCCGGCCGCCGGTTTCCGCCGTGATCTGCAAAGTCTCATCAGCCGGAACGAAGCGTGGTGTCTCGTTCGGGTCACGTGGCGACAGTGCCGAACTGACCGACAGGTCGGAGGTCGTGCCGTCCGGCAGCAGGGCGGGCCGGTCGGCGGCGTCGTGCAGCGCGTACACGCCGGGCGGCGGGTCCGGCGCCAGGTGGCCGCTGGCCAGCCGGCGGGCGGCCAGATCGCGCTGGCCGGGCCGGGGGGTGGCGCGCTCGCGGTGCGCCAGCACCATGGCCCCGATCGCCGCGGTGATCAGCAGCGCGCCGGTGACCTCGAACGGGAACACGTAGGTGGTGAAGATCAAGGTGGCGATGCCGGGCAGGTTGTTCGCGCCAGCGTCCGCGTTCGACAAGGTGGCCGGGCCGATGGCCGCGTGCCCGATGCCCAGGATGAGCAGGACCAGCAGGCCGGCGGCCAGCAGGCCGGCGGCCATCCGCTGGCCCTTGATCGTCTCCACGATCGAATCCGACGAGCTGATCCCGATCAGCATCAGCACGAACAGGAACAGCATGAGGACCGCGCCGGTGTACACGATGATCTGCACGAAGGCCAGGAACGGCGCGCCCTGCATGGCGTACATGGTGGCCAGGCAGAGCATGACGACCGCGAGCATCAAGGCGCAGTGCACCGCGCGCCGGACCAGGATCATGCCGAGCGCGGCCCCGACCGATCCGATGGCCAGGATCCAGTACACGGTCTCGGTGGCGACGAAATCGGTGTTCGTGCCGGTGTTGTGGCCGGCCGCCAGGATGTGCGTCACTCCTGCTCGCCCCCCTCCTCGCGGACCTCCGGCGGGGCCCAGGACAGCGAGGCGTCGGGCGATCCGGCGAACACCGCCGGGCCAGACGGACCTCCGGGACCGGACATGCCCGGCGCCCGCGGCCCGCGGGTCAGGCCCGCCGCGCCGAGGCGGTAGTAGTCCTTCTCGTCCTCGCCCAGCCGCATCGGGTGCGGCGGAGCCTCGGCACCGGATGGCAGCGGCACGAGCAGCTGCTCCTTGGTCCAGATCAGGTTTTCCCGGCTGTCGTCGGCGATCTCGTACTCGTTGGTCATGGTCAGCGCGCGCGTCGGGCAGGCCTCGATGCACATGCCGCACAGGATGCAGCGCAGGTAGTTGATCTGGTAGACGTGGCCGTAGCGCTCGCCGGGGGAGAACCGGGCGTCTTCGGTGTTGTCCCGGCCCTCGACGTAGATCGCGTCGGCCGGGCAGGCCCAGGCGCACAGCTCGCACCCGATGCACTTCTCCAGCCCGTCCGGCCACCGGTTGAGCTGGTGATGGCCGTGGAACCGCGGCGCGGTGGGCTTCTTGACCTCGGGGTACTCGATGGTCTCGACCTTCCGGAACATCTCGTGGAAGGTGACCCCGAAGCCCTTGATCGGGTTGAGGAAATCAAGCACCAGTGACCTCCCTGGTGGAGGTTTCGGTATCACGGCCGACTTGATCACGGGCGATGCCGTGGTAGTGCGGCAGGTCGAGCGGTGGCACCGGGAAGGAGCTCGTGCCCATGGGCACGTCCTGGCCGGCCTCGGCGGCACTGGCGGAATCCGCCGCCGCGTACCGGGCGGCCCGCTGCTGCGCGGCGCTGTCCCACATCGAGGCCAGCGCGATGATGATGACCAGCACCACGCCGCCCACCACGTACGGGATCTTGTTGTGCGTGTCGAGCCGCCAGGCGCGCACCGTGGCGATCAGCAGGATCCACACGATGGAGACCGGGATCAGGACCTTCCAGCCGATCGCCATCAACTGGTCGTACCGGACCCGGGGCAGGGTACCGCGCAGCCAGATGTAGCAGAACAAGAAGATGTAGACCTTGATCACGAACCACAGCACCGGCCACCAGCCGCTATTGGCGCCCGCCCACAGCGACAGCGGCCACGGCGCCCGCCACCCGCCCAGGAACAGCGTGGTGGCCAGCCCGGCGACCGTGGTCATGTTGATGTACTCGCCGAGGTAGAACATCGCGAACTTCATCGACGAGTACTCGGTGTGATAGCCGGCCACCAGCTCACCCTCGCCCTCGGGCAGGTCGAACGGCAGCCGGTTGGTCTCACCGACCATGGTGACCAGGTAGATCACGAACGAGACCGGCAGCAGCCACGCGTACCATTCGTGCTGCTGGGCGGTGACGATCGCGGTCGTGGACAGCGAGCCCGCGTACAGGAACACGGCCACGAAGGCCAGGCCCATCGCGATCTCGTAGCTGATCACCTGCGCCGCCGAGCGCAGCGCGCCGAGCAGCGAGTAGGCCGACCCCGACGCCCAGCCGGCCAGCACGATCCCGTAGACGCCGATCGAGCTCATGGCCAGGATGAGCAGCACCGCCACCGGAAAGTCGGTGAGCTGCAGCGGGGTGCGGTGGTGGAAGATCGAGACCACCGGGCCCCAGGGGATGACCGCGAAGCTGATGAAGGCGATCGTCCCCGAGATGACCGGCGCGAGAATGAACAACAGCTTCTCGGCGGTGCGGGGAATGATGTCTTCCTTGAGCGGCAGCTTGAGCGCATCCGCGATCGGCTGGAGCAAGCCGAAGGGCCCGGCCCGGTTCGGGCCGGGCCGGTTCTGCATCCGGCCGATGACCCGGCGCTCGGCCCAGATCATGAAGATCGTGGTCAGCAGCAGGAACAGGAAGACGATCCCCACCTTGAGCAGCACCATCCACCAGATCAGCTGGTTGAAGTCGCTGAGCGTGGGGTCTACCGAGGGAGCTGCGAGCACGTGCTGCAGCGCCGCTGCGTGCGTCATTCCGGCCTCCTCAGCGTGACCATGGCGCCGTGGCCCGCGCCGAGTTCGGCGCGGAGGGTGGTTCCGCCGGGCAGGCCCGCCGCCGGGAGCCAGACCACGTGGTCGGCCATCGGCGCGAGCTCGACGGGAACGGTCACCGAGCCATGACCGGTGACCACGGTCACCTTATCGCCGTCGGCCAGGCCGGCCTCGGCCGCGGTCGCCGCGGAGACCCGGGCCACCACCGGGCGGGCGGTGCCCGCCAGGGCCGGCTCGCCGTCCTGCATGCGCCCGCTGTCGAGCAGCTGATGCCAGCTGGCCAGCAGTGCTTGCCCGGGGGGGACGACCCCCCCCAAGCCCCCCCCGCTCATGGGGGAACTACCCGTCCCCCCATACCCCCCGGGCCCCCCGAACCGGGGGGGTTCCGGGCGGGTGCCACGCCAGGTCCCGAGCGCGGCCAGCTCCGCGCGGGCGGCGGCGGCGTCGGGCAGGCCCAGGTGGACGTCCATCTGGTCGGCGATCGCGCCGAGCACGTACAGGTCGGTGCGGACCTCGGGGACCCGCAGCGCCGCGCCGAACGAGCCGCCGCGGCCCTCCCAGTTCACGAACGTGCCGGCCTTCTCGGCCACCGCGGCGACCGGGAACACCACGTCCGCGCGGTCGGTGACCGCGCTGGCCCGCAGCTCGAGGCTGACCACGAAGGGCGCCATCTCGATGGCCGCCAGCGCGGCCTGCGGATCGGGCAGGTCGGCCGGGTCCACCCCGGCCACCACCAGGGCACCGAGCTCGCCCTGCGCCGCGGCGGTGAGCATGGCCGAGGTGTCGCGGCCCAGCGTGCTGGGCAGCGTGCTCTTGCCCCAGGCCCGGGCCACCTCGGCGCGGGCCGCGATGTCGGTCACCCGGCGGCCGATCGGCAGCAGGCCCGGCAGCGCCCCGGCCTCGACGGCGCCCCGCTCGCCCGCGCGGCGCGGCACCCAGGCCAGCCGGGCGCCCGACGCGAACGCGAGCCGGGCCACGGCCGCCAGCGCGCCCGGCACGGCGGCCAGCCGCTCGCCGACCAGGATCACCGCTCCGGACTCGCCGAGCGCCTGGCCGGCCGTCTTCCAGTTCTCGTCGGCTCCCGGCGCTGCCCAGCCGGGGGCGCTGGCCACGTTGCCCGCGGTTAGCGCGGTGAGCGCGGCGGCCTCGTCGCCGGGCAGGGTGGCCAGCAGCAGGCCGGACAGCTTGGCCAGCCCGGGGCTGGCCAGCGCCGCGATGGAGAACACCGGCAGCTTGCGGCGGCGCACCGCCTTGCGCAGCCGCAGGAATACGATCGGCGACTCGTCTTCCGGCTCGAACCCGGCCAGCAGCACGGCAGGCGCGCTTTCCAGGTCGGCGTAGCTGACCGCGATGTCGCGCCCGGCCACGCAGGACGCCAGGAACTGCTCCTCCTCGGCCGAGTGCGGGCGGGCCCGCATGTCCACGTCGTTGGTGTCCAGCGCGACCCGGGCGAACTTCGCGTACGCGTAGGCGTCCTCGAGGGTGAGCCGGCCGCCGGCCAGCACGCCGACGCCGCGCGGCTGCTCGACGTCCGCGTCGCGCGCGGCGAGCAGGCCGGCCGCCGCGACGGCCAGGGCGTGCGGCCAGGAGGCCGGGACGAGCACGCCGTCGGCGTCCCGGACCAGCGGGGAGGTGAGCCGGTCCGGCTGGGTCGCGTAGGTGAAGGCCCAGCGGCCCTTGTCGCAGTTCCACTCCTCGTTGACCGCGGGGTCCTCGCCCGCCAGCCGGCGCATGACCCGGCCGCGGCGGACGTCGGTCCGCTGCCGGCAGCCCGAGGCGCAGTGCTCGCACACGCTCGGCACCGACACCAGGTCGAAGGGCCGGGACCGGAACCGGTAGGCCGCGCCGGTCAGCGCGCCGACCGGGCAGACCTGCACCGTGTTGCCGGAGAAGTAGGAGTTGAACGGCCGGCCGTCGGCGGTGCCGATCATCTGGCCCGGGCCGCGCCCGAGGAACTCGATGAACGCGTCCCCCGCGATCTCCTCCGAGGTCCGCACGCACCGGGTGCAGGAGATGCACCGCTCGCGGTCGAGCAGCACCTCGGTGGAGATGGCGACCGGCTTGTCGAAGGTCCGCTTCTCCTCGGTGAACCGGGTCTCGCCCCGGCCGTTCGACATGGCCTGGTTCTGCAGCGGGCACTCGCCGCCCTTGTCGCACATCGGGCAGTCGAGCGGGTGGTTGATGAGCAGCAGCTCCATCACGCCGCGCTGCGCCTTGTCGGCGACCGCCGAGGTGAGCTGGGTGTGCACCACCATGCCCTCGGCGCACGGGGTGATGCACGAGGCCAGCGGCTTGCGCTGGCCCTCCACCTCGACCAGGCACTGGCGGCAGGCGCCGATCGGCTCGAGCAGCGGGTGGTCGCAGAACCGCGGGATCTGGATGCCGAGCAGCTCGGCGGCCCGGATGATCAGCTCGCCCTTGGGCACCTGGATCTCGAACCCGTCGATGGTGACGGTCACGGTGCCCTGCGTCGTCTGCACGGTCATGACTCGCTCCCCGTTCCGGCCCAGACCGTCGACGCCGCCTGGTCGAAGGGGCAGCCGCCCTCCTTGTGGTGCTGGATGAACTCGTCCCTGAAGTAGCGGACCGCGGAGGTGATCGGGGGCGTCGCGCTGTCGCCGAGCGCGCAGAACGCGCGGCCGGTGATGTTGTCGCAGACGTCCAGCATCTTCTCGACGTCTTCCTCGGTGCCCTGGCCGTGTTCCAGCCGTTCCAGGATGCGGACCAGCCAGAACGTGCCCTCCCGGCACGGCGTGCACTTCCCGCACGATTCGTGCTGGTAGAACTCGGTCCACCGGAGCACCGCCCCGACGACGCAGGTGGTCTCGTCGAAGATCATCACCGACCTGGTGCCGAGCCCGGACCCGGCGGCCGCGACCGACTCGAAGTCCATCGGCATGTCCAGGTGCTGGTCGGTGAGGATCCCCGCCGACGAGCCGCCCGCGGTCCAGAACTTCAGCCGGTGCCCGCTCCGCATCCCGCCGGACAGCTCGAGCAGTTCGCGCAGCGTGATGCCGAGCGGCGCCTCGTACGTGCCCGGCGTGGTGACGTGGCCGGAGAGGTTGAAGATCCCGAAGCCCTTGGACTTCTCGGTGCCCAGGCCGGCGAACCAGTCGGCGCCGTTGAGGATGATGGCCGGAGCGGTGGCGATCGACTCGACGTTATTCACGTTGGTCGGCAGCGAGTAGACCCCGGCCACGGCCGGGAACGGCGGCTTGTTCCGCGGCAGTCCGCGCTTGCCCTCCAGCGAGTCGAGCAGCGCGGTCTCCTCGCCGCAGATGTAGGCGCCGGCCCCGGCATGGATGATGACCTCGACGTCGAACCCGGAGCCGAGGACGTTCTGGCCGAGGTACCCGGCCGCGCGCGCCTCGGCCACCGCATTGCGCAGCCGCCGGATGACGTGCACGACCTCGCCCCGGACGTAGATGAACGCGTGGCCGGCCCCGATCGCGTAGCAGGCGATGGCCGCGCCCTCGATGAGCACGTGCGGGTTGGCCATCATCAGCGGGATGTCCTTGCAGGCCCCGGGCTCGGATTCGTCCGCGTTGACCACCAGGTAGTGCGGCTTGCTGTCGCCCTGCGGCAGGAAGCTCCACTTCACGCCGGTCCCGAAGCCGGCCCCGCCGCGGCCGCGCAGCCCGGCGTTCTTCACCGTCGCGATGACCTCGTCCCGCGACATGCCCAGGGCCTTGGGCAGCGCCCGCCAGCCGCCGGCCCGGCGGTACCCGTCGATGGTGAACAGGTCGGGCTGGTCCCAGTGCGCGGTCAGCACCGGGGTCAGGGTGTCGGTCACCGCGGCTCCTTCGCGTTGTCCGCTGTCCCGTGGCCCGCTGTGTCGTTCCGCGCTGTGTCGGTCTTCGCTGGCGGGCCTGGCTCGGGCGCGGTCCAGCCGTGCTCCTTGGCGACCTTGAGGCCGACCAGGTCGGCGGGCCCGGCGGCCGGGCCCTGCAGGGCCAGGTCGTCGTTGAAGCCGGCCAGCACCCGCGCCGCCTCGCGCCAGGTGACCAGGCGGTCCGGGCCCCGGGTGGGCCGCACCGGGTTCCCCGCGCGCAGGTCGTCGGTGAGCTGACGGGCCGAGGCGGGCGTCATGTTGTCGAAGAACTCCCAGTTCACCATCATCACCGGCGCGTAGGTGCAGGCCGCGTTGCACTCCAGGTGCTCCAGGCTGACCCGGCCGTCCGGCGTGGTCTCGTCGTCGCCCACGCCGAGGTGCTCGTGCAGTTCGGCCAGGATCTGGTTGCCGCCGAGCACGCCGCACAGCGTGTTGGTGCACACGCCGACGTGGTACTCGCCGACCGGGCGGCGCTTGTACATCGTGTAGAAGCTGACCACCCCGGTGACGTCGGCCTCGGTCAGCCCGAGCTGGCCCGCGCAGTACTCGATGCCGTCCGCGGAGACGTAGCCTTCCTCGGACTGGACCAGGTGCAGCAGCGGCAGCAGCGCCGACCTCGACTGCGGGTACTGGCCGATGATCCGCGCCGCGTCCGCGTCCAGACGCGCGCGCACATCGTCGCTGTACGGCATTACCGGTCCACCCCTCCCATCACGGGATCGATGCTCGCGATCGCGGGAATCAGGTCGGCCACCGCGCCGCCCTCGCACACCGCGGCGACCGCCTGCAGGTGGGTGAAGGACGGGTCACGCAGGTGCACCCGGTACGGCCGGGTCCCGCCGTCGCTGACCACGTGCGCGGCCAGTTCGCCGCGGGGCGACTCGATCGCCGCGTAGGCCTGGCCCGCGGGGACCCGGAACCCCTCGGTGATCAGCTTGAAGTGGTGGATCAGCGCCTCCATGGACTGGCCCATGATGTGCGCGATGTGCTGCGGCGACGGGCCGAGGCCGTCGGGCCCGAGCGACAGCTGGGCCGGCCAGCCGATCTTGGCGTCCCGGATGATCACCGGGTCGGCGGCCGGGCCGGGCGAGCCGCGCTCGGCCAGCCGGTCGACGCACTGCCTGACGATCCGCAGCGACTGGTCGATCTCGTCCATCCGGATCAGGTACCGGCCGTACGCGTCGCACGTGTTGGTGACCGGCACGTCGAAGTCATAGGTCTCGTAGCCGCTGTACGGCTGGGACTTGCGCAGGTCCCAGGGCAGCCCGGTCGACCGTAGCATGGGCCCGGTCACGCCCAGCGCCATGCAGGCCTGCAGGTCGAGGTAGGCGATGCCCTTGTTGCGGCCGATGAAGATCGGGTTGGCGTCGATCAGCGTGCGCAGATCGTGGATCAGCTTCGGCGCGCTCTCGTCGAACGCCCGGATCGCCTCGAGCGCGCCCGGCGGCAGGTCCTGCGCCACCCCGCCGGGCCGGATGAAGGCGTGGTTCATCCGCAGCCCGGTGATCAGCTCCAGCAGGTCCAGGACGCGCTCGCGCATCCGCGCGCCCTGGGTGTAGATCGTGGTCGCGCCCAGCTCCAGGCCCATCGGGGCGATCCCGCCCAGATGCGAGGAGACCCGGTTGAGCTCCATCATCAGGACCCTGATGATCTGCGCGCGTTCGGGGATCCGGTCCTCGATGCCGAGCAACCGCTCCACCCCGAGGCAGTAGGCCATCTCGTTGAAGATCGGCATCAGGTAGTCGGCCCGGGTGCAGAACGTGACGCCCTGGGTCCAGGTGCGGTACTCCATGTTCTTCTCGATGCCGGTGTGCAGGTAGCCGATGGCCGGCCGGATCTCGGCCACCGTCTCCCCCTCCAGCGTCAGGACCAGGCGGAGCACCCCGTGGGTGGACGGGTGCTGCGGGCCCATGTTGACGACGATTCGCTCGCCGCTCTCGAAGTCCGTGGTCTCGTTGGCGGCCGCGATGATCTCGTCCCAGTCCTCGCCGGAGACCGTGTAGACGCGGCCCTCGGCGGCTTCGGCGTCGCTCGCTCCGGCCGCCGCGTGCGGCATGCCGCTGCTCATGCGTAGTGCCTCCGCTCATCCGGCGGCGGGATCTTGGCGCCGCGGTACTCGACGGGAATGCCGCCCAGCGGGTAGTCCTTGCGCTGCGGGTGGCCCTTCCAGTCGTCGGGCATCTGGATCCTGGTCAGCGCGGGATGCCCGTCGAAGATGATGCCGAAGAA
>Ga0209168_10001541_pt1 | contig 17876 bp, 17 predicted proteins | sample Coa_R1_FD_187156 | JGI IMG/M metagenome (GOLD analysis project Ga0209168, IMG submission 187156) | Surface soil microbial communities from Centralia Pennsylvania, which are recovering from an underground coalmine fire - Coalmine... | ecosystem: Environmental > Terrestrial > Soil > Unclassified ... | reverse complement strand
TGCGAGTCGTCACCGGGCATGCGAGGCTCCTCCGACAGGTGGTGTGTATGAGCAGCGAAGTGTCGCAGCATCAATTCATCACATCTTGTCGGATGCCTGCTTTTTCAGCATCCTGCTAGATGCACGGCTTCCCGGTGCGCTGGTGGAGGATGGTGCGTGAGCAGCGTCCTAAAGCTAGCACTAGTTGGGTGTGGCTACATTGCACAAGCTGAACACGTGCCGGCGCTGCTCGGGCTTCAGCCCGAGATTTCCGTGGTCGCTGCCATAGACACAGTCCCGGAACGAGCAACTGCTGTGGCTGCTGCCTTTCACGCACAGGTCTTTTCTTCCTTGAAGGCAGCCCTCGACGCAGTTCACTTCGATGCGGTCATCCTTTGCACTCCTGCCCCGTCACATGTGCACTTGATTGCCGAAGCTGCGGCAGCGGGAAAGGCGATCCTCGTTGAGAAACCGATTGCCTACAATTTGCATGAGGCAAGGCAGGCAATTGCTACGGTGCATGACAAGGGCGTTAAGTGCATGGTTGCATACCATCGCCGCTACGATAACGATTGTTTGCACGTCAAGAAACTGATCTACGATGGAGCGATAGGTCATGCTCGTGCCGTTGTTAGTTCGTGTCGACTCGCTTTTCCGCCCCATTACCGCACTTATAGTGAGACAGGAAGCCCCCGCGCTGAGCGCGGTCCACACGGTCTTCCGTCCGATTGGTTGACGGAGAATAGCATTCATCACATCAACTTGTTGCGCTTTTGGCTGGGTGATGTCGTGCGGGTTCATAGTGCTGTATATCGAGACGTCGACCACAACCTGGGGACGGTCATCCTGGAACTTACCGATGGGGTTCTGGCAACTCACCATCAATTGCGTGGAATGGAGTGTGGGGAGGAAATTGCAGTATACGGAACTCGGGGTAATCTGCGAGTTGAGCTCTGGTATCCCCACCGGCCCTATCGGTACCCTCGCACGACTCTATTTACGCTGCAGCCTCCTGGTTGGCAGGAACTAGCGATACCTCGTGACAGCCCCTACACCAATGAAATTGCGCAGTTTGCGAGGTATGTTCGTGGCGCGGCTCCAATGTGGTCCGGTCTTGCCGACTCCTATCGCGATTTGGAGGTGCTACAGGACATTCTTACAAGCGCCGTATACATCGTGCCCAGACTGGAAGGCGAAGATCATCATGAAGTCCCGGCCTTTTGAACGTACACTATACAGCTGATGGAACAGGCCAGGAAGCCTTCTTTGAGTCCGACCAAAGGCGCATAACATGAAGGCATCGCTGGGAACTCATTGACATCGGCTGGTTCGTGTGTCGAGCATGCCGTTATCTTTGCGACACATGCGCGTCTTGGAGGGGCCGATGCCGTTATTCGCCGTGCCTCCGTATGTTCGCAAAGCAACCCTTGCTGAAATCAAAGCCTACTACCGTGCGATTGCGCAGTCGGCACAATGCCCGGTCTGGGTCCAGAATCACATACCACCAATTGGCACCACCATATCGCCCGAGTTCCTCGCAAATCTGGTCGCCGACATCGAATGGGTGGACCACATTAAAGGAATGCTGGCCTAAAGGGAATGGGAAGGGACGAGAAACGAGCCTCGCGTCCCCTTTGGGAACGTCGCTGAGTAGACCAAGGAGGTGCAGGGGAGGTGCTGGCTCCACAGCTCCTTCGCAAAGCCGTGTCCTGGTGGGCCGTGAGGGACTCGAACCCCCGACGCCCGGGTTAAAAGCCCGGCGCTCTACCCGCTGAGCTAACGGCCCACAGCCGTCATTTTACCATAGTCTCAGAGGCATCCCCGCGCCCAACACGATGGCACCGAGCGGTGCGCATACCGCGGCGGCGCCGTGGCGCGCCTCCTTGTTTGCAGGCCGCCGTCCTACGAAAGCCTGCCCAACTGACTGAGCGCGATTCTCTGGATACCCCCTTCAGGGATGGACAGCGGGACTCGGCGAAAACTGTCCTCAAGTGAGGCCCGGCCGAGCCAAAAAGACACGCAAAGGTGGTGCCCAACGTGCGCCTCAAGGAGAGGGTGGCAATTGTCACGGGGGCGGCCCGCGGCATTGGGCGGGCGATAGCCCGTCGATTGGCCAAGGAAGGTGCTGCTGTCGGCGTTCTCGATCTGGATGGAGAGGATGCGGCGGTGGTCGCGGCAGAGATCAACCGAACGGGCCGCGCCGCCGCGGTGCAGGCCGACGTTTCGGATTCGGATGACGTCCGGCGCGTAATCACAGAGGTCGCCCAGAAACTTGGCCCTCCGACGATCCTTGTCAACAACGCCGGCATCAGCGGGTTCGGCCCGCTGCTGACGGAGAACGCGGAACAACTCTGGCACCGCGTTCTCAGTGTAGACCTCACGGGTGCGTACTTGTGCGCCAGACACGTGGTCCCGCATATGATCTCCGCCGGACACGGTGCGATCATCAACATAGCGTCCACGCGAGCCCTGATGTCGGAACCGGACGGCGAGCCGTACGGTGCAGCGAAAGGCGGGCTCCTGGCGTTGAGCCATGCGCTGGCGGTTTCCCTGGGGCCGCGCGGCATCCGGGTGAACGCAATCAGCCCTGGGTGGATTCATACATCGGACGCACCACTCCGCCCGGAGGACCATGCTCAGCATCCGGTTGGCCGAGTCGGCCGTCCCGAGGATATCGCGGAAGCCGCGGTCTTCCTCTCCGACCGCGCGGCATCGGGATTCCTGACCGGCCAGAACCTCGTGATCGACGGAGGGATGACTGTCAAGATGATCTACGTCTGAGCACGGCACTCCAGGGGATCGCCCGGCCGAACCCGAAAATGGCCTCGAGGATGCGAGGCTGTGCGCCCCCGAGAGCCGCCGCCGAATCGGCTGGCTCGGAGGCGGTTGGCCTAACAAGACGGGGTTGCCCATCCACATCACGGAGGAACGAATGAGCAACGAGCGGCGATGGGCCCTGATCCTGGGAGCGAGCAGCGGGTTCGGCGAAGCAGCCGGCCTGGCGCTGGCGCGCGCCGGCTACGAGATCGTTGGGGTGCACCTGGACCGCAAGGCGACGCTCCCGCACGTGGAACAGGTCATGACCGGCATCCGCGCGGCCGGACGGAAGGCCGTGTTCTTCAACGTCAACGCCGCAGATGCGGAGCGCCGCGTGGAGGTGCTGGCCCGCGCACACGAAGAGGCGGGCAAGCACGGCACGGTCCACGTGCTCCTCCACTCGCTTGCGTTCGGCAATCTGCGTCCCTTCATCGCCAACACGGCGGAGGACGCGATCACGGCGGCACAGATGGACATGACGCTCTCGGTGATGGCGCACAGCCTCGTCTACTGGACGCAGGACCTGGTGTTCGGCGGGTTGATGCGGCGCGGGGGGAAGGTCTTCGCCATGACCAGCGCCGGGGCCACACGCGTGCTGCCCAACTACGGTGCCGTGTCGGCCGCGAAGGCCGCGCTCGAGTCGCACGTGCGGCAGCTCGCGATGGAGCTGGCGCCCCGGGGCATCGCGGTGAACGCCATCCGGGCCGGCGTGACGGACACGCCGGCGCTGCGGAAGATCCCCGGACACGAGGTGATCGCGGGCAACGCAAGTCTGCGAAACCCCTCGGGCCGGTTGACGACCACGGAGGACGTGGCGCGGGCGCTCGTTGCCCTCTGCAGCCCCGGCACGGACTGGATGACCGGGAACGTGCTCGGGGTAGACGGCGGAGAGGACATCGTCGGCTAGGGGTCGCAACCCCCTGACACTTTAGGGTCGAGCCTAGCAAGAGACCGCCGGGATTCACCCGGTGGGCTCACGGATTCAGTGAGTACTCAACCCCGGATCATCTTATGGTGTGGGCGGGCGCCCCGGGCTACCCCCGCTTCTCGATCGGCACGTAGGTCCGGTTCCTCGGGCCCACGTACTCCGCCCGCGGGCGGATCAGGCGGTTGTCCGCAAACTGCTCGAGCACGTGCGCCGTCCACCCGGAGATCCGGCTGACCGCGAACACCGGCGTGAACAGGTCGATGGGAATCCCGAGCGCGTAGTAGCAGCTCGCCGAGTAGAAGTCGACATTGCAGTGCAGCTTCTTCTCCGCGAGCATAAACGTCTCGATCTCCCGCGACATCTCGAACCACTTGAGCTGGTTGGTCTGCCGGCAGAGCTCCTCCGACATCTTCCGAAGATGGGTCGCTCGCGGATCCTCGGTCTTGTAGACGCGGTGGCCGAACCCCATGATCTTCTTCTTCTCGGCCAGCATCTGCTTGACGGTGGGCACGGCCTTCGAGACCTCGCCGATCCGGAGCAGCAGGCGCATCACCGCCTCGTTCGCACCGCCGTGGAGCGGGCCCTTGAGAGTCCCGATCCCCGATGTGATCGCCGAGTGCATGTCCGCGAGCGTGGCCGCCGTCACCCGCGCCGAAAAGGTGCTCGCGTTCAGCTCGTGATCGGCGTGCAGGATGAGCGCGATGTCCACCGTCTTGGTCGCGGTATCGGTGGGCCTCTCGCCCCGCAGCATATAGAGGAAGTTGGCGGCGTGGCCGAGCGAGGCGTCCGGCGCAACGGCCGGCTTGCCGTTGCGCAACCGGTCGATCGCGGCGACGATCGTCGCGATCTGCGCGGTGAGCCGGATCGACTTGCGCACGTTGGCCGGCCGGGAGTCATCCTTGGAATCGGGGTCGTAGATGCCGAGCGCCGAGACGGCGGTCCGCAGGACGTCCATCGGCAGAGCGTCCTTCGGCACGCTCTTGAGAATCTGCATCACCGGCTCGGGGAGCGGCCGCGCCGCCCGGAGGTCCGCGTTGAGGGCGTCGAGCTGGGCCCGCGTCGGAAGCTCGCCGTGCCACAGCAGGTACGCGACCTCTTCGAACGAGGCGTGCGCCACGAGATCGTGAATATCGTACCCCTCGTAGATCAGGCGTCCCTCGACCCCGTCGACGAAACAGATGCTGCTCGAGGCGGCGACGATCCCCTCAAGCCCCTCGGCGACTTCGGCGGGGGTACCGGCGGCACTACCTGTGGTGGGCTGCATGCCTTCGCCTCCCGAGAAACGCTGCGATTGGACTCACCCTCTTATCATCACGGTACGCGCCGCGGCGGACGGTTGTCAATCCGGCGAGCGGGCGCCTCTCCTCGGAGAGGCGAACATGGGTGCGAGGTGGTCGCCTGTCCTCCCGCGTGCCCGGGCGACCTCGTGGCGCGGGTATGCCGCTGACCCACGCGCGTTGGGTCCATGGCGCCTCCGAGAGCGCAGTGCGTGTGCCTCTTTGTCGCGATGCTGCGCCGAGACCCGCGACGCACGGCCGGCGCCCGGCCCTTGTCCGCGATCTCGCGCGGCTCCGGCTACGCTTCCAACACCGCCGCCTTGAGCTCGCGGACGAAGGTACCGACGCGATGGAAATCCTCGGGGTCGTCCTCGATCATCTGCACGAGGACGCTCCCTACGATCACGCCGTCGGCGATGCGGGCGACCTGCTTCGCCTGGCCCGGACGGCTGATGCCGAACCCCACGCACACCGGGGTCTCCGACTCCGCTTTGATCCGGGCGACGAGCGCCCCCAGGTCCGCCGGCACCTCGTCCCGCACCCCGGTCACCCCTGTCCGGGACACGCAATAGATGAAACCGGTGGACACGTCGGCCACGGCGCGGATCCGTTCCTCGGTGCTGGTTGGCGCGAGCAGAAACACGGTTGCGAGACCCGCCGCACGGCCGGCGGCGACCAAGTCGCCACCTTCTTCAGGCGGCAGGTCCGCAGTGATCACGCCATCCAGCCCCGCATGCACGGCCTCCCGGCAGAACGCAACCAGGCCGTGGTGTAGGTACAGGTTGTAGTAGCTCATGAACAGAAGCGGCACGCCGGTGTTGCGCCGGATGCGGGCGACGAGCTCGAGCGCGCGCGCCAGGCTCATGCCGCGTCCGAGCGCCCGGAAACCGGCACGCTGGTTGACGGGGCCGTCTGCGATCGGGTCGCTGAACGGCACCCCGAGCTCGACCGCGTCCGCACCAGCGGCCACGAGCGTCTCGACCAAGCGCTCGGTTGCATCCGCGTCCGGATCGCCGGCCATGACGTACGGGATCAGCACCTTCCGGCCGGCGGCCTTGGCTTCGGCGAACATGCGCACGAGCCGGTTCTCCCGAGCGGGCGCGGCCTCGTGCGGTGTTACGGCGGGGCGCCGTGCGGCGCGGGGCGCCCGCGTGGCACCGACCGAACGGGTGGCGCCCGACGACCGGCCCCGCGTCATCGGCGCACTCCCAGGTCTTCGCCCATCGCCTTCGCGACCGTGTTGACGTCCTTGTCGCCGCGGCCGCTCAGGTTGACGACGATGATCTTGTCGCGGCCGAGGGCTGGGGCCAGCGTGTTCAGGTGCGCGATCGCGTGCGCCGACTCCAAGGCGGGGAGGATCCCCTCGGTGCGGGACAGCAGGTGAAACGCCTCGAGCGCCTCGTCGTCCGTCACGGCGACGTACCGCGCCCGGCCCGTGTCCTTCATGTACGAGTGCTCGGGGCCGACCCCGGGGTAATCCAGTCCCGCGGAGATCGAGTGAGTCGGCTGCACCTGCCCGCCCGCGTCCTGCAGCAGATAACTGTACGCCCCGTGGAGCACGCCGGGGCTGCCGGCGCTGAGCGACGCTGCGTGCTGCCCGGTGGCGAGCCCCCGCCCCGCGGCCTCGACGCCGACGAGCGCGACGCCCGGATCGCCCCGGAACGCGTGGAACAGGCCCATCGCGTTGCTGCCGCCGCCGATGCAGGCGACGCAGCAGTCGGGCAGCCGTCCTTCGACGGCCCGGATCTGCTCGCGCGCCTCCTCGCCGATCACCGCGTGGAACTCGCGGACGATCGTGGGATACGGATGGGGCCCCGCGACCGTGCCGAACACGTAGAATGTGTCCCGCACGTTCGTCACCCAGTCGCGCAGCGCCTCGTTGATCGCGTCCTTCAGCGTGCGGCTCCCGCCTTCCACGGAGATGACGCGGGTGCCGAGCAGGCGCATGCGAAACACGTTGAGGGCCTGCCGCTCCATGTCCTCGGCGCCCATGTACACGTCGCACGGCAGGCCGAACGCCGCGGCGGTCGCGGCCGTGGCGACCCCGTGCTGGCCGGCCCCGGTCTCGGCGATGATCCGCCGCTTCCCCATCCGGACCGCGAGCAAGACCTGACCGACCGTGTTGTTGATCTTGTGCGCGCCGGTGTGGAGCAGGTCCTCGCGCTTGAGATAGATCCGGGCGCCCCCGAGCGTCTCCGTCAGGCGCCGCGCGAAGTACAGCGGCGTCGGCCGCCCGCAGTAGGTGCGGAGATACCGGTCCAGCTCCGCGTTGAACGCCGGATCGCGGCGCGCGTCGTGGAACGCCGCCTCCAGCTCCTCGAGCGCGGGGATCAGCGTCTCCGGCACGTACCGGCCCCCGTACGGGCCGAACCGCCCCCGGGGCTCAACCCGCGTCTTGCGCTGCGCCGTCTTCACGACCGCACCTCCGCCGAGTTCCACTCCTGCACGCGCGCGATGAACGCGCGGATCTTCGCCGGATCCTTTTCGCCGTTCGTCTCGACCCCGGACGCGACGTCCACGGCATATGGTTCGGCCGCGCGAATCGCGTCGGCGACGTTCTCGGGCGTGAGGCCGCCCGAGAGGATCACCGGCCCGGCCGCGCGGGCGGCCCGCGCGAGCGACCAGTCGAACGTCCGCCCCGTGCCGCCCATCTCCCCGGGCACGAGCGTGTCGAGGATGAACGCGGCCACGTGGTAGCGTTCGAGCTGCTTGAGGCTCGCGGCGTCGCGGATCTTGATCCCCTTGATCACGGGCCGGTCGAACTGGCCGCAGAACTCCGGGCTCTCCTCCCCATGGAGCTGCAGCGCGTCGAGGCCGCACGTGCCGGCGACCTTCCGGATCACGTCCGCCTCCTCGTCGGCGAAGACCCCGACCTTGGCCACGAACGGCGGGAGCGCCCGGGTGATCGCGCGCGCCGTCTCCGGCGTGACGTACCGGCGCCCCGGACGCCAGAAGTTGAGGCCGATCGCGTCCGCGCCGGCCGCGACTGCGGTGAGCGCGTCCTCGAGGCGACGGATCCCGCAGATCTTGACGCGGACCATCAGCGCGCACCGCCCCCGGACACCGGCCCCGGCACGCCGCCGCTCGACGGTCGTGGGCCGGACGCGGGGCGCCCGGAGTGCCGCATCAGCTCCCCTTCGCGTGCGCCGCCGTGCTGCGGGCGACCCGGAAGTAATCCATCCCCATGTGCTCGAGGCACAGGGCCAGCGTCTCCTGAGCCTCGCGCCGCGCCACGCGGCTGCCCTCGACGAGGATCTCCTCGAGTCGCCCCGGCTGGGCCGCCCACGCCGCCCGCCGCTCGCGGATCGGGTCAAGAAACTCGTTGATCGCCCGCGCGAGGCGTTTTTTCACCTCGACGTCGCCGACCGTGCCCTTGCGGTAGCGGTCCTTGAGCTCCGCGATCTCGGCCGTGTCCTTGTTGAACGCGTCGTGGTAGATGAACACGGGGTTGCCCTCGACGTGGCCGGGATCCGTGGGGTGGATCCGGGTCGGATCGGTGAACATCCGGCTCACCTTCTTCGTGACCGTCGCCGCGTCGTCCGAGAGGTAGATCGCGTTGTCGAGCGACTTGCTCATCTTCGCCTGCCCGTCGGTTCCGACGAGCGTCCCGACGCGGCCGGTGATCGTCTGGGGCTCCGGGAACACCGGGCCGTACAGTTCGTTAAACCGCCGCGCGATCTCGCGGGTCACCTCGAGGTGGCTCGACTGGTCCTTGCCGACCGGGACGACGTCCGCCCGGACCATCATGATATCGGCTGCCTGGAGGACCGGGTACGACAGCAGCCCGACCGACGCCGTCTCGAGCTTCAGGTCCCGCATCACTTCCTTTAATGTGGGCACCCGCTGGAGCCGGGGCACCGCCGTCAGCATCGAGAAGATCAGGTAGATGACCGCGACCTCCGGCACGAGCGACTGCACGTAGATCGTGCTGCGCTCGGGATCGATCCCGACGGCGAGGTAGTCGAGCACCAGGTCGTGGATGTTCTGGCGGATCTCCCGGGTGCGCTCCACACCGGTCGTGAGCACGTGGTAGTCGGCGACGAGAAAGAAGCACTCGTACTCCTCCTGGAGCCGGAGGCGGTTCTCGAGGGAGCCGACGTAGTGCCCGAGGTGGAGCTTGCCGGTCGGGCGGTCCCCGGTGAGCAGCCGCCCTCTCTTGCCCGGCGCCACCGGCCGCGCCAGGATGTCTCTCGTCCGTGTCTCCGCCATGCTGCCTCCCGTTGCCCCGGCGCCAAGGCTTCGGCCGCCGGAAATAGTCTGTTCGTGAATGCCACACCCGCTAGCTCCGCCCCAGCAGCTCCCGCACGCGTAATGCCGGATTTGCCGACCGCATCAGTGCCGTCCCGACGAGCACCGCGTCGACGCCGATCCGCTCCATCTCCTCGACGTGCGCGCGCTCCTCCACTCCGCTCTCGCCCACGACGACGATCCCCGGGGGCACCCGCGGCCGCAGCCGCCGGGTCGTCTCGAGCGTGGTCTCGAGCGTGTCGAGGTTGCGGTTGTTGATGCCGAGGAGCGCGGGATGCGCGTCCAGCGCCCGCCGCAGCTCGTCGTCGGTGTGCACCTCGACGAGCGCGGCCATCCCGAACTCCGCCGCCAGTCCCTGCAGATCCCGAAGCGCGCCGGATTCCAGGATCGCCACGATCAAGAGCACCGCGTCCGCCCCGATCGCGCGCGCCTCGTACACCTGGTAGGGCTCCAGCACGAAGTCCTTGCGGAGGACCGGGACCTCCACGGCGCGCCGGACGGCGACGAGGTGCTCGTCGGCGCCCCGGAAGAACCGCGCGTCCGTCAGCACCGAGATCGCGGACGCGCCGTTCCGCGCGTAGATCCCGGCGACCTCGGCCGGGTCGAACGCCGACCGGATCGTGCCCGCGGACGGCGACGCGCCCTTGACCTCGGCGATGAGCCGGATCGGCGGCCCCTGGACCGCCGCCAGGAACGCGCGCGCCGGGGCTGCGTCGGCCGCGCGGCGTCGCACGTCGGCGAGCGGCGCCTTCCGCCGGCGCTCCGCCAGCTCCTCGCGCTTGTGGGCGACGATTTCCTGGAGGACTCCCAGCGCCCTTCCCTCCTCGACCTACGCGAACTTCGTCCTGAGCCGGAGCGCCTCGAGCTTGGCGTACGCGGCGCCGGAGTCGATGCTGTGGACGGCGAGGTCGATCCCGTCCGCGACCGTGTCTGCGAGTCCCGCCGCGACCAGCGCGGCCCCGGCGTTCAGGACGACAATGTCGCGCCGCGGCCCGCGCCCTCCCTGGAGGATCCCGACGCTGATCTCCGCGTTCTCCTCGGCCGTGCCGCCGCGGAGCGCCTCCAGCGGCGCGCGCTCGAACCCGAACTCCTCGGGGGTGATCGTGTACGTGCGGACCTCGCCAGCGTCCATCTCCGAGACGCGTGTCGGGGCGGCGAGCGAGATCTCATCCATGCCGTCTTCCCCGTGCACGACGAGCGCCCGCTCGCCGCCGAGGCCCGCGAGCACCTTCGCCATCACCTCGGTGTACGCGGGGCCGGGCACGCCCATCAGGTAGCGCCGAGCGCGGGCCGGGTTCGCGAGCGGGCCGAGGATGTTGAAGACGGTGCGGATCGCGATCTCCCGCCGCGGCACCATCGCGTGCCTGAACGCCGGGTGGAACTGCGGCGCGAACAGGTATCCGACGCCGATCTCCTCGACGCACGCCTGCACGACCTCGGGCGGCGCGGTGATGTTGATGCCGAGCGCCTCGAGCACGTCGGCGCTGCCGCTCCGGCTGCTTGCGGCCCGGTTGCCGTGCTTCGCGACGTGCGCGCCCGCGCCGGCGACCACGAACGAGGTGGTCGTGGAGATGTTGAATGTGTTCAGGCGATCTCCGCCGGTCCCGACGACGTCCACCAGGTCATCCACCCGCGGCGTGATCGCGACCGCGTGTTCGCGGATCGCCCGCGCAAACCCGGTGATCTCGTCCACGGTCTCGCCGCGCATCGCGAGGGCCGTGATGAACGACGCGATCTGGGCGGGCGTCGCCTCCCCGTCCATGATCACGCCCATCGCCTGATGCGCCTCGACCTCCGTGAGGTGCCCGTGCGATGCCACTTTTGCGATGGCGGGGCGGAGCGGCATCGCTTACCTCCCCCTGGCCACGTGGTAGTCGGCGCTGCCCGACGCCGCGACCTCGTCCGCCGCGGACGCCCGGCCGCCGCGCGCCAGCGCGAGGAAGTTGCGCAGCAGCGCGTGGCCGTGTTCGGTCAGCACCGACTCGGGATGAAACTGGACGCCCTCGAGGATCGCCGTGCGGTGCCGCACGCCCATGATCACGCCGTCCTCGGTGCGCGCGGACACCTCGAGGACGGGCGGCAGGCCGGCCTCGTCCACCACGAGCGAGTGGTAGCGGGTCCCAATCAGGGGGCTCGGGAGCCCCGCGAAGATCGTACGCCCGTCGTGGAAGATCTTCGACGTCTTGCCGTGCACGGGCGCCTCACCGCGGACGACCGGAGCGCCGCACGCCGCGCCGATGCATTGGTGCCCGAGGCACACGCCGAAGATCGGGATCCGGCCCACGAGCTCGGCGACCAGGGGGGCGCTCACGCCGGCCTCGGCGGGCGTGCACGGCCCGGGAGAGATCACGACCGCCTCCGGGTGCAGCTCGGCGATCTCCGCGACCGTGATCGCGTCGTTCCGGACGACGTGCGGCGTCTCTCCGAGCTCACCGAGGTACTGCACGAGGTTGTACGTAAACGAGTCGTAGTTGTCGATGACGAGGATCATCCGCCGCCTCCGCCTCTAGAGCCGCGCCGCCGCTTCGATTGCGCGGATCAGCACCTTCGCCTTGTTGATCGTCTCGTCGTACTCGCTCTCAGGAACGGAGTCGGCGACGATGCCGCCCCCGGCCTGCGCATACGCGACGCCGTCCTTGATCGCGAGCGTCCGGATCGCGATGCACGTGTCGAGCGCGCCGCCGAACCCCACGTAGCCGACGGCGCCGGCGTACGACCCGCGCGCGGTGGGCTCCAGTTCGTCCAGGATCTCCATCGCCCGCACCTTCGGCGCGCCGCTCACCGTCCCGTGCGGAAACACCGCGCGCAGCACGTCGAACGCGTCCCGCTCCGCTGCCAGGCGGCCCTGCACCAGGCTGACGATGTGCATCACGTGCGAGTACCGCTCGACGGACATGAGCTCGGGTACCCGCACGGTGCCGAACCGCGAGATCCGCCCCACGTCGTTGCGGGTAAGGTCCACGAGCATGACGTGCTCCGCCCGCTCCTTCTCGTCCGCGAGCAGCTCGTTCGCAAGCTCCTGGTCCTCGACGTCCGTGAGCCCCCGGCGGCGCGTGCCGGCGATCGGGCGCATCTCGAGGAGATCGCCCTCGAGCCGCACGAGCAACTCCGGCGAGGCGCCGACGAGCGACGCGTCACGCCCCGACAGGTAGAACATGAACGGCGAGGGGTTGATCATCCGGAGCGCCCGGTAGATCGCGAGCGGGTCGAGGTCGCCGATCTCGGCGGCGAACCGCTGCGAGAACACGATCTGGAACGCGTCGCCCGCGTAGATGTACTCGCGGCACCGCCGGACCCCTTCAAGGTACCGCTCCCGCGTCATGTTCGAGCGCAGGTGGAGCCTCGGGGCCTCCGCGGCCGCGGGCGCGGGGTTCGGCAGCGGCCGGCGCAGCAGCTCGAGCCACTCCGCGATCCGCTCGCGCGCCGCCCGGTACGCGCGCTCGGCGCCGTCCTCGACAAACGCGTTGGCCACGATGCGCAGGCGATGCCGCAGGTGGTCGAAGACCACGACCGTGTCGGCGAGGGCGAGGTCCAGGATCGGGAAGTGGCGGTCGTCGGGGGGCTGGTGCGGGAGGCGTTCGATCGTGCGGACCAGGTCGTACGAGAAATACCCCACGAGGCCGCCGTAAAATCGAGGCAGGCTCGGGTCCTCGACGGGACGGAATCGCCGCATGATGTCGCGCGCCACCTCAAGCGGGTCCTGGGCGACGCGGCGCGTGGCCCCTCCCTCCGTGATCTCGACGCCGGAGAGCGTCGCGCGAAGGGTCAGCCTCGGGGCGGCGCCGAGGAACGAGTACCGGGCGAGCTTCTCATTCCCCTCGGCGCTTTCGAGCAGGAACGCATGCGGGAGATGCCGGAGCCGCATGAACGCGGAGATCGGCGTCTCCAGGTCCGCGAGCACCTCGCACGACACGGGCACCAGGTTTCCCTCGCGCGCGCGGCGGTCGAACTCCGCCATGCCCGGCTCGATCACCATCGTCGACGTCATCGGCAGCTCGCGTCCGTCATCCGTCTCCGCGCAGCGCGCCGAGGCGCGTCCGCGCGGCGCGCGCCCGCTCCAGCAGCGCGCCGAACCGCTCCCCGTCCGCGAGCGACGCCTCGAGCCGCGCGAGTTCCGACTGAAACGCCCGGACGGCCTCCGCGATCGGCCCCTGGTTGAGCCGGCAGATCTGCCCCCACAGTGCGGTCGGGCTGCCCGCGACCCGGGTCGCGCCGAGAAACGCCGGGCCCGCCGCCTGCTCGGCACCGTCTGAGATGCCCATCAGCGCCGCGGCGACAAGGTACGGCAGGTGGCTCACGATCGCCACCGCCCGATCGTGCTTGTCGGGATCCAGCACCGCGGGGCGCGCGCCGATCGCGCGCGCCAGATCCGACAGTCGGGCCACCGCCCCCGACGAACTGCGGGCGGTCGGCGTCAGGAGGTACACGGCTCCCTCGAACAGCGCCGCGTCCGCCGCCGCGATCCCGCGCCCCGCGTTCCCGGCCATCGGATGCCCGCCGACGAACGCGGTGCCGCGCGGTCCGGCGAGCGGCTCGATCGAGCGCACGATCTCGCCCTTGACGCTCGTGACGTCGGTGAGGATCGTGCCCGACTCGAGGCGCGGGAGCACGCGCTCCGCCATGGGGATCACGAGGTCCGGCGGGGTCGCGAGCACGACGAGCTCCGCGCCGGCGACGCCTTCCTCGGGTGTCACCGTCCCGCGGTCGATCGCCCCGCGGGAGGCGGCCGCGTCGATCGTCTCCGCGACGCGCGTCACGCCCACGACCTCGCGCGCGAGGCCGCGGGCGCGCAGCGCCATCCCGAGCGAGCCTCCGACGAGGCCTACGCCGACGATCGTGACGCGTCCGAACAGGGTCACCGCAGTCTCACACCCTCCGCCCAACCGCCAGCGCGATCGCGTCGAGTTCCTGCATCATGATCGTGAAATTGTGCGGCGTGAGCTGCTGCGGCCCGTCGCTCAGCGCCTTGTCGGGCTCCGGGTGGACCTCCACGAGGAGGCCGTCCGCGCCGGCGGCGACCGACGCGCGCGCCATCGGGGTGACCAGCCTCCACTTCCCGGTGCCGTGGCACGGATCGACGAGCACCGGGAGGTGCGTGAGGGACTTCAACACCGGCACCGCGTTCAGGTCCAGCGTGAATCGCGTGTAGTTCTCGAACGTGCGGATGCCGCGCTCGCACAGCACGACGTCGGGGTTACCTTCGGCCATGATGTACTCGGCCGCGAGCAACAGCTCCTCGATCGTCGCGCTCGGCCCGCGCTTCAGCATCACCGGGCGCTTGGTGCGGCCAGCCTCGCGCAACAACGGGTAGTTCTGCATGTTGCGGGCGCCGATCTGGATCATGTCCGCGTACTTCACGACGAGGTCCATCTGCCGGACGTCCATCGCCTCGGTGACCACCGGCAGCCCGGTGACGTCGCGCGCCTCGGCGAGGATCTTGAGCGCCTCCTCCTCGAGTCCCTGGAACGAGTAGGGCGATGTGCGGGGCTTGAACGCTCCGCCACGCAGGAGCTTGGCGCCCGCCAGCTTGACGGCCTTCGCCGTCTCGATCGTCTGGTCGCGCGTCTCCACGGAGCAGGGGCCCGCGATCACGACGACCCTGCCGCCGCCGATCGCAACGTCGCCGACCCACACGGTCGTATCTTTGCCGCCGTGGAACTCCCGTGCGACAAGCTTGTAGGGCTGCAGAATCCGGACGACGCTCTCGACCCCGGCCATCGCCTCGAGCCCGTCGTGCAACAGCTCCTTGGCGTGGCTGTCCCCCACCACGCCGATCACGGTGCGCTCCACACCCTCGCTCACCTGAAAGCGCAACCCCGCCCTCTCGATCTTTTGCGTCACCGCGTCACGCATCGCGCGCGTGTGCCCCGCCCCCATGACCACGATCATCGCGCCTCCTCCTCGCTGCGGGGAAACACAAAAGCCCCCCGTCCTTTCGGGACGGGAGGCTCGGTCCACCCGCGGTACCACCCCAGTTCCCCGGTCGCCCGGGGCTGCTTGCCAGGGACGGAGCCGCGCGACACGCGGACTCGATCCCGCCTCCTGGTTACGGTGGAGGAGTCCGGCGACGACTACTCGGCGGCGTCCTGCCGCCTTTCGGTCCGCCCCTCACGGGTCCATTCCGTCCGAGGCCGCCCCCCGCGCTCCCACCATGTCACGCGGGTCTCTTGGGGCCGTTCCCCGTCGTACTATCCCCGGTCATCAGGTTTGGTACCCTACACTATAGCACACGGCGTCAAGGCCGGCTCACATCCTGTCATCGTCGGGCAATCGAACAGACGATTCCCTCCCGCAGTTCCATCAGCGATCTCCCAAAGCCGGGAAGAGCGCGGGGAGTCCCGCGAGGCGCTTCCATCCCTCCCCGCGCTCGACCGGCTCTATCTCAAGCTTATCGAAGTACTGATCGAGCACAGCCGCCCGCTCCTGCGCGAGCGGAGGCCGGCAGTAGTCTTCTTCCTCCCACACGGCCGAGCCGTCGGCCCGGCGCCGCGCGTTCCTGAGCGAGCTAGAGAGCGACCGCCCAAACGGGCGCAGCCCCATGAACTCGCCCGCGGCCAGCCGGGCTTGGAGATCGTCGATACGGCCGGCCTGCGGGATCCCGGAAACCAGATAATATGCCATGCGCGCCTCCCTCAATACGTCCGCTCCCGACGAAACCGCCCCACCTATATCTCATCATACGGTCGGTGCCGCTTCCATACTCCGCCAAGCCCGCCGGATGCGCCCGGGATCGGAGCCCGTTAACGCGACCTTAACAGTCCTCCGGTAACATGACTCGTGACCGAGGGAATAGGGCACGACTACGACACCGGGCCGCACGCCGGCGCGCGCTCACGGACAGATCGCCCGGAGGACCGCCGAGCGTAAAGCCCGAACACGACAGCGAGCGAGCCATGAGCGAGTACGAGCTGGTGGTTCTTGGGAGCGGGCCCGCGGGTCAGCGCGCGGCCATCGCGGCGGCCAAGATGGGCAAGCACGTCGCCGTCGTCGAGCGGAACGCCGACGTTGGAGGCGGATGCCTTCACCAGGGCACCATTCCCAGCAAGACCCTGCGCGAGGCCGTCGCCTACCTCTCCGGCATCCGGCAGCGGCAGGTGTACGGCGCCGCGTACCGGGTGAAAGAGCAGATCACCATCAACGACCTGACGTTCCGCACCCAGCGCGTCATCGAGAACGAGGTCAACATCGTCCGCGATCAGCTGATCCGCAACCGCGTCGACGTCGTGGCCGGGACGGCAAGCTTCATGGACCCCCACCGGATCCTCGTCGCCACGCCGGACGGCCAGAGAATCCTGCAGACTCAGAAGACCGTCATCGCGGTCGGCACGACTCCCGGACGTCCGCCCGGGATCGAGTTCGACGACCGCCGGATCATCGACAGCGACGGGCTGCTCCGGCTGCAGGCGCTCCCCCGCTCGATGACGTTCGTCGGCGCCGGCGTCGTCGGCCTCGAGTATGCGACGATCTTCCAGGTGCTCGGGGTGCAGGTGACGCTCGTCGACGGGCGGCGGCGGCCGCTGGATTTCGTCGACGACGAGATCGAGGACGCGCTCTACTATCACATGCGAGACGAGGGAATCACGCTCCGGTTCGGAGAGAAGGTGTCGGGCGTCCGGCCGCACGACAACGGCCGCGTCCTGGTCGAGCTCGAAAGCGGGAAGACGTTCACGACCGACTCCCTGATGTTTTCCGCCGGCCGGCAGGGCGCCTCGGCCGGCCTGAACCTCGAGTCCATCGGGGTCACACCCGACGCCCGCGGGCGCCTCAAGGTGGACCAGTACTTCCGTACCCAGGTCGAGGATGTGTATGCCGCCGGCGACGTCATCGGCTTCCCGAGCCTCGCTTCGACATCGATGGAACAGGGCCGGCTCGCCGCGCTGCACGCGTTCGGGGTCGACGCGGCCCCCCTACCCCCGAACCTGCCGTACGGGATGTACACGATCCCCGAGATCGCCATGACCGGGCCCACCGAGCAGCACCTCACGGAACAATCGGTGCCGTACGAGGTGGGCGTCGCCCCGTTCCGCGAGTTGTCGCGCGTGCAGATCAGCGGCGGCCGGTCCGGCATCCTGAAGCTCCTCTTCCACCGGCACACGTTGAAGTTGCTGGCCGTGCACATCATCGGACAGAACGCGACCGAGCTCGTGCACATCGGGCAAACGCTCATCGACCACGACGGAACGGTCGCGTACCTTCGCGACGCCGTATTCAACTACCCCACGCTCGCCGAGGCCTACAAAGTCGCAGCATTGAACGGCCTGAACCGCCTCTAGGCTGTCCGGTGTGGATGAGGTGTTGACACTCTTGGACTCCAACCGAGCTCTGCGGCATGGGTTAGCTGGCCTTCCTGCCAGCGAACAGGGCCGCCGGCGTTCGCCCGTGCAAGCGATACCCTTGATGGGGACGCTCCCGATTGTAGAAACGCAGGTACGCTTGCAAGTCCCGCTCCAACTGCGCCATGCTCGTATAGTACGTTCGGCGGAACGCGATGCGCCACAGTTCGCTCAGGATCGTGCCTTGCAGCCGTTCGACGAAGCCATTATCAGGTATGAAAGTGGTGGGTGCACTCCCTGCATGCGCTGCGCATGCGCAGTCATGTTATGGTGAGACCATCCAGGTGAGGGGCA
>Ga0209168_10001536_pt1 | contig 17892 bp, 19 predicted proteins | sample Coa_R1_FD_187156 | JGI IMG/M metagenome (GOLD analysis project Ga0209168, IMG submission 187156) | Surface soil microbial communities from Centralia Pennsylvania, which are recovering from an underground coalmine fire - Coalmine... | ecosystem: Environmental > Terrestrial > Soil > Unclassified ... | reverse complement strand
TCAGCGGTTTCGCGCTTGACGTTGAGGAGATCGTCGGGCGTCATGTGGATGTGGCAACGCCGCGTGGGTTGAAGGCGCGCATCCGGGACCGGGTCCTGGCCGAGGCCGTCGCTCTGTGAGGGACGACCGTGAGCGTCTGGCGGACGTCTTGGCCGCGATCGATAGGATCAGGCGCTACGTCCAGGACGACCGGACGCGCTTCGACACCGACGAACTGCTGCAGAGCACGGTGCTTCACTGGATAGAGATTATCGGCGAAGCGGCACGGGGCGTAGGCGATAAGATTCGGGCCGCGCATCCTGAAGTGCCGTGGCGCGTGATCACCGACATGCGCAATCGGGTGAGCCATGGCTACTTCGATATCGATCTCGATGCGGAATCTGTCAACCTGATCGAGGCATCGTCACGCGGGTTTTACTGAGTGTCGGTCTCCTTGTCCGGGGGTGGGTTGATCCAGGATGTGCCGGGCAGTTTCGGCGGGGCTGGCGGTTTGCGGACGAAGCGCTCGGGGTGGGCGTGGTAGGCGGCGTCCAGGACCTGGGCGCGGCCGGCGCGGACGGCGGCGGCGCGGCCGTGGTGGACATCGGCGGCGGTATGCAGGCCGAGCCCGCCGTGGCGGTGCTCGTTGTTGTACCAGGGGAAGAAGTCCTGGCAGTGCGCCCGGGCGGCTTGGATCGAGGAGAACCGGGCGGGGAAGGCGGGCCGGTACTTCAGGGTCTTGAACTGGGCTTCGGAGTACGGGTTGTCGTTGGAGACGTGCGGGCGGGAGTGGGACTGGGTGACGCCGAGGTCGGCCAGCAGCAGCGCGACCGGCTTGGAGGTCATCGAGGAGCCGCGGTCGGCGTGGATGCTCAGCTGCCCGCGGCTGATGCCCTGCTTGGCGCAGGTCGCGGCGATCAGCTTCTCGGCCAGGGCGGCGGACTCGCGGGTGGCGACCATCCAGCCCACGACGTACCGGGAGTAGATGTCCAAGATGACGTACAGGTGGTAGTAGGTCCATTTCGCCGGGCCGTGCAGTTTGGTGATGTCCCAGGAGTACACCTGGTCCGGCCCCGTGGCGATGAGCTCGGGCTTGACGGCGGCGGGGTGAGTGGCCTGACGCCGCCGCTCACGGCTCTCCCCGGCCTCGCGGAGCACCCGGTAGTAGGTGGATACCGACCCGAGGTAGGCGCCCTCATCCAGCAAGATCGCCCAGACCTCGGCTGGTGCCAGGTCAGCGAACCGGTCGCTGTGCAGCGCATCCAGGATCGCCTCCCGCTCAGCGAGGGCCAGCGCCCGCGGCTGGACCCGCTCAGCGTGCGGGACCCGGACCGGCCGCTGCGGCGGCGGGCTGATCCGGTGCCGCCGGTACCAGGTAGCCTGCGGCACGCCAGCTGCAGCGCACGCCGCCCTGGTGCCGATCCGCGGCGCCATGACGGTGATCGCCGCGTCGGTCACGAGCTCGGCCCGGGCTCGGTGTCCGCGCCCTCGGAGATCGTCTCCAAGAGCGCCTGCAGTTTTGACTGGACATCCACCACGAAGCGGGCCTTAGCCAGCTCCTGCTCCAGCTTGGCCTTCTCTTTGGTCAGCCGGGCGATCTGCGCATCGCGCGGATCAGCCGCCGGGCGGCCCCGCGGCCGCGCCGGGCCGGGCAGCGTCCCGGCGTCCCGGGCCCGCCGCCACTCGATCACGTGGCTGGAGTACAAGCCCTCCCGGCGCAGCACGGCGCCCTTCGCACCGGTCGCCGCCGCGTCATACTCGGCCACCACGTCCAGCTTGTACTGCGCGGTGAAACTCCGCCGTCGGGCCCGCTCGGGCACCTCCGGATCCGGGCGCTCTGGCCGCTCGCCGGTCACCCCTCCAGCATCGCCGGCCACCAGCGCACGGTCGAGCACGGTCACGGTCATCTAGGAAAGCGTCTCCATCCCCGCCCTCGGGGTGGTCAGTGGTTACTGAGGGGCGGGTGCCTCACGACAGCTTGGCAGAGAGGGATGTCGTGTAGAACACAGTGCGCGCGACCTGCCGAAACTCCAGGAATCTGTCACCAGGATCCTTGCCGAGCTTGACTCGGAAGCAGAAGACTCGCGCTGATCAGAGACAGCGCCTCGCGGAAGTCATCGGCTCGTTCCCGCAGCGTTCCGGTCACTCCCGCGTCAGAGGCAAAGAGTGTGGCCAGCCGCATGGGAACCACGGGCCCTTGCTCGGTGACGGCCTCCAGGACCTCATGGTTCGCCCGCGCCGAGCGAAGCGGTCGTCCGGCCGGTAATCGGGCGGTGTACAAGCGCGCCCACGGGACGCCCAGCCACGCCCTGCCGCCCCCCCCAGTCCGTCCAGGCGGCACCTTCGCAGGACCCGGTCAGTCGCTGCCTCGGCCGGTCACCGCGTCGCGGGCCTTGTCCGCCGCCGTGACGGCGGGCCCGGCCGCTTTGAGCACGCCCGGCGATGGGGGAGTATGGGGGTGCGGCCGGGTCGGCGCGGTCTTTTTCCCCTCGGCGATCTTGGCGCTCAGCTCGGCCGAAGTTTGCGCGGACAGTACCAGGCGCAGGCCCGGCCATACCTGGGTCTCCTCGAACGCGATATGTACCCGGGCCGCGCTGGTGAACGTCCCGAGCAGCGTCTCGAACCCGGGGTCGTCGGCACCGAGCTTGTCCAGCCTGGCCAGCACTTCCTTGGCCTCTTGCTCCTGCCCGGCCGCCTCGTCGGCCAGCGTGTCGCCGGCCGGGTGGTGCTCGCGCACGGCCGGCCAGAAGTACATCTCCTCCAGCGCCTCGTGCCTGGACTCCTCGATAATCAGCTGTTCGGTCATCTTCTGGCGCAGCGCCAGCTGGTCCTCGCTGGCCCCGGTGGTCCGGGTCGGGCCTTTCTCCAGCTCGGCCAGCATGCCCTTGACTTCCTCGTGGTCCTTGGCTAGGACCGTGAACACGTCCGTCATCTGCCCCTCCTGGATCGCCGTCCGTCCGTGTGATCGCTCCCCCTGCCCGCGCAGGCCGGGATTAACCGCCATGTTCCGGGCGCTCCTCTTGTGACGGCCGACGGGCACAGTCTGGGTGATCAAGGGCGGGATGCACATGGCCTGGAGGGTCCGTGCGTTGCGTACCGCGTTTGCGTTACCGTCGTTGTTGAAGTACACGAACACGTCTTTGTCGGCCCGGTTCCCATTCCCGAATCCGGTCAGCCCACCAGCTCAGGTCTGCGTCGGAGTAGGACCCGCGTACAAGTGATCATCGTCCGGTCCGTGCAGCCGCACGTAGGCAAAGTCTGTGGTGGCGCGCACCACGCACGGCAGGTGCGCGCCGCTCATCACGCAGTGGGCCGCATGGTGTGCGGCTAGCAGCGCGAAGGTTTCCTCGCACTGCCAGAAGCTGCTGTTGAGCTCGGCCGTGGTAAAGGCGTCTGCGTACCGGGCGAGCCGGTCGCGGGTCCGGAGCTCGGAAGCGTACAGCTCGGGGTGCCAGTGCTCGTAGCTCCAGCCCGACGTGCCGATCCTGATCATCAGGGGTCGGCGCGGCTGGCCGCCGGTTAGGTACCGGTCCATTGGACCAGCAGCAGCGTGGCGTCATCGCGCAGGCCGTCGGCCTGATGTTCCAGCACGGCCCGCACCAGCCGGCGCAGCAGTTCCTCGGCTTGCTGGCCGCTGGCGGCCTCCCGCTCCAGCAGGTCGGCCAGCCGGTCCAGCCCGAACAGCTCCCCGTCCGGAGTCCGAGCCTCGACCACGCCGTCGGTGTACAACAGGACCGCGTCATCGGGCTCCAGGTCGCAGATGGCCGGCACGGGAGCGTCGTCGCCGAGCCCGAACGGCAGCGTCGCATCGCAGCTGAGCTCGGCAACCACCTTGCGGCCGCGCAGCAGCAGAGGCCGCGGGTGCCCCGCGCATGACCATTCCAGCCGACCCGAGCTGGTCGCCAGCCGGGCGATGATGCCGGTCGCGAACGAATCATCGCCGTAGTACCCGGCCAGCGCCTGATCGATGGCAGTGTGGATGTCGGCCACCGGCGCCCCGTCCCGGCGGGCGTGCCGGTAGGCGCCCACGGCCAGGCCGGTCAGCAACGTCGAGCCGATGCCGTGCCCCAGGCCGTCAAGGATCGCGAAATGCAGGTCGGCGCCGTTGAGTGCGTAGTCGAACGCGTCCCCGGCGACATCGTACGCGGGCTCGAGCACCCCGGCGATCAGGGTGCCGCTGGTCCGCGCGCTCAGCGGCGGCAACAGGTCCCACTGCATGCCCGCCGGCAGCGACATGGCCCGGCCCCGGCGCCGCATGTAGGGGGCGTCGCTGACCCGCGTGGCCGACGCGGCGACCAGCCCGGCGAACACGCCCAGCAGCTCGGCCTGGGCCAGGACCGCCTCGTCGGCCTCATGGACGGTGATTGCCAGCACCCCGGTCCGGGTCGTCTGCTCCAGCACCGGCACCCACACCCGGACGGAGCCGTCCCGGGCGCTGGTCACCGGCTGGCCGGTGGTGAACGCCCGGCCCGCCATCGTTCCCGCCACCTGCTCTTCGGCCACGCCGACGGCCAGCGCGAACAGCACCTCGTGGCCGAAGTCGGCCAGGTACACCACCGGGTCCCAGGCCGGGACCGGGCCGCACGCCGCAGCCAGCACCCGGTGCAGGTCAGCACCGGCATCCTGGCGCAAGACCCGGAACGCTTCGGGATAGCCGGGCACGCCCATCGCTGCTCCAGTCCGTGATCATCCAGCCCAGCGCCGGCCGCTGTCCGGCGAGCCTACCCGGCCGACCAGGCCCGCGCAGGCTCAGGAACGGTCTGCGCGTACGCCTATTGTTACTTCTTGCCGGCGTCTTTGACCTTTTCGCCAGCCTGCTTGAGGTCGCCTTTCACCTCTTCGGCTTTGCCCTTGCCTTCTAGCACTGGGGAGCCTAGGGCCTTGCCGGTGTCCTTCTTTGCCTTGCCTCTAGCCGTCTGGGCCTTATCCTTCGCCTTGTCTTTGGCGCTCACAACCGCTCCTCTCTCAAAGAAACATCAGCTGCGGGTGTCAGCTACCCAGGGCAGATCGTTCACAACATCCCGATCACATCGGGGATCTGGACGGGATCACGCACAGCGGCGCAGCAGCGAGGTACCCGACAACAGGCGCCACACGAGTGCCGACCCTGCCCGGAGGACCCGGTTCACCCCGCCGTCATTCAAGCGGGCCCGGTCCGGAGGGAACGGAGGCGTGGGGTGGGGCGGTTCCGGCGTAGGAAGGGGCGTCATGGCCTACCTACTACCTTCGGCAGCCGGCAGTAATCCGTGACGGCTTCTGGCTGGCACCGGCCTCGGATGCGACAGCCACCGATCCCATCGGTGGCGCTGCGCTCTAGGACACTGTTGGCCAGCTCCCCGATGAGCCGCAGCTACCGGAGTCGTTCCCTCGGGCCGCCGCATCCGCGGCGCTTGCGGGCCGGCGGCACCGCGTCTTTTACATGATTGATGAAGAACGGTCAGTGGTCCAGACCGACCACGCCGCCCGCCTGCCGTAGCCGCGCTTCAGGCGGTAACGTTCTGTAGTGGCATCCGGTGATAGCCATGGGATGCCGTCGCCCGACCCGGCCCCGCTCGAGCCAGCCGCGGCTCACCGCCCCCCCGACGAGGTGCTTGACCTGCTCTACCGCAGCGGTGAGCCCCGTGACCTCGGCGCCACGGCGCGGCAGTGGCACGACCTGGTCGCCACGGCGCCAGAAGGATTCCGCGCCGGGCAATGGATGGCGCGCGCGATCCCGCTAGCTGGAAGCATCTGCAGCGGTTCCTGCGGCTGTGAGCCGGGAGGGCTATCAGCGCGAACCGGCCGGGCTTTTACGAGGCGCGGGCCAGGGCGCTCGCCGGTACCGGCGAGGGGAATGCTGCTCGACGACGCGCTACGGGCACTTCCGCCCGGACGGGTGAACTACCGCCCTGGCTCGAAGGAGATGCGCTGCGGCAGATGGGCGGGTTGCCGCATGATGCCTTCGATGCTCCGGCGCGGACTATGGTACGCATCTGCGAGGACCCGTACGACAGGTTGTTCAGCCTGGCCGTTCGCGACGCACAGTAGCAAGGTCGAGAGGGGATGGGCGCCTCGGCTGTGGACCGGCGGCTACGCCAGGCGATGCAAGAGCAGCGGGTCAACGAGGAGTTCGACGTTGCCCGGGCCAGGTACCTGGCCCGCCGTGAGGTCGGGGAGATCAGCTACGTGTCGCATGAGGAAGCGGGCCGGTGCCTAGGCATGCCATCCCGGTGAGCTTCAGGTCACCCGCAGCCTCGCGGTAGGCCGCCTGGACGATCTCTCGCGGCTTCCCGGACTGGCCTGGTCCGGACAGCGGGGTCGGGGTCGGTCATGTGCGGGTAGCGTGAGTGGCGCACGAGCCGTATTTCATAGTCCGCCGGTCGTGTATTCGATCCCTCATGGACCATGTCAGAAGGGACGGTTGAGCGCGGGGAACATAGGAAAGTGGCGCACGTTCAGCGTGGCGAGCTCTAGCCCTTCGGTCAGCGCGGTCGCGGCGATTAGGTAGTCGCCGAGGCCGATTCCGGGATGGGAGCGGCGATACTCGCGCATGAGGGTCGCGGCTCGCCGCGCCACCTGTTCAGTGACTTCGAAGCGCTGCATGCTACCGAGGAGACGCATTACCTCGCGGCGCTCCGGCGACCGCATCCCGCCAGCGATCTCGGTCAAGCTGATGACGCTCATGGCCAGCGGTCCGGATGTGCGCCGGGCCTGGGCCAGCCAGTCTCGCGCGTCCGTGGTGCCGCGCAGGTGCTCAATCAGCACATCGCTGTCAATCAGGATCACGCGTCGGCCAGCCGGTCCAGGTAGTCCATCCGTTCGTCCCGTCCGCGGGCGAACATCTCGTCTCCAGCGAGAATTCCGAAGGACCCGTCGATCGCAGCGAGGTCGGCGGCGAGATCCGCGCCGGGGTTCCCGCCGACTGCCCGGTCGATCAGCTGTCGGATCAGTTCAGCGCGGGAGACACCCTCGGCTTGGGCGATCCGGTCTAGCGCGGCCGCTTGACCCTCCGCGAGGTAGATGTTGGTGCGCTTCATACACCACATCATACATCACCGCTAGCGGCTCGTGCTGAGCTCGGCCCGCTCGGTTACCCCGACGCTCTTGGCGATGTTACGCACGGTAACAGGATGAGCGGACATGGGCGCCACGACCGTGGACCGGTTCGTGGACCGGCACGTCAGATAATTTCAGCGCGGCGAGTGCCGTCACTGCAATGATTCGTATCATCGGTGCAGGTAGTGCAAACGATGCACGGGGCCGTAGTTCTCATAATCCGCCGGTCGTGAGTTCGAGCCTCACCCGCCCAACCTAATTTACTCTGATTAAAAATTCGAAATTCCGGCTGACAGGCACCCGCGGACGGGTTCCTGAGAATATCCCAGCCGTGCCCGTCCTTACGGCACAGCTGACCGGCTGCCGCGCAGCACGGTGCCCAAAGCACGGGTTACCAGTACTATTGCGTCTGAGTCATCGATACCGCGGCGGGATTGCTCATGGCCCTTGGCAGGGTAGGTCCGGGTGCCGTCCGCAGCTTGGTCGATGCGGCGTGGTCAGCCGGAACAGGGCCGCCAGACCCCGATGATCCGCGAGTGCGCGGTTTCGCCGAGTTCGGCCTGCGCCAGGATTCCGACCTGGTGACGGACGATGGCCTGCGCGCTCTGCAAGCATGGCGGGACAGCCTGCAGATCCCCGCCAACAGCGCCTTCCTGGACGGCACACTGCTGATGACCGTCGAGGCCCTGCTAGGCCCGGACGGGCCGGACGTGCTCACGCCGGTCACGCTGTGGGAGCTCACCACCTTCATCGACGCTCTCGTCTGCTTCGACCGGTTGTACTGCGTGGCCACTCCGGCCGTCGACGTGGCCCGTTTCAACCGCCGGCTTGGCGCCCCGGTGCTGAAGGCCATTCCCGACCCGCCCGACGGGGTGCTCCGCCAGGTCGCCAGGGAGGCCGCCGCCCACGGCGTGTCAGACATGTCCGTACTGCGTACGCGAGCCGGATCCGATGACGCCTGGGGCCAGGAAGTGATGGCCGTGGTGGACGGATGGCGGGCTGTGCTCGGAGCGGACTTCCCGGATGACGGACCGTTCGACGTCAGCGAGGTCGATACCCGGCTCGTGCACATGTCGATCGGGGTGGCCTCTTACGGGCCGGCGCGCGCCAAGCTGGCCACCAGCATCGCCCGCCAGCGGCAGGCTGCCAGCGCGACGGCGGAGGCGGCTGGACCGGTCGACGTGGGGCCGCTTTCCTGCGCCTCGGCGCTTTACGCCGACGGCCTTCTGGCCAGGGATTACGGCGGCAATGACCGATATCAGCCCCTGCAGACCCTGATCGAGGCGACGCGGCTGCCGCAGTCTCCTGCCATGCCGGCGGCCCGGCCTCCGCTGGCGGCGCGCCAGCAACTGGCGGCCAGCGCGACCTACCGGACCTACGTGAACCAGGGCGTGGCCAATGCCCTGGCCTTGCCCTATATTCCCGGCACGCTGCGGATGCCGTTCCGGCGGCTTTTCATCCAGCGGGCCAGCGAGATCCAAGATGAGCTGGTCAGCGTCGCCCTGGCCGACAGAATCTTCGCCCTGCAGCAGGTCTCATCGCCGCTCACCTTGCCGTTCTTCACCTCAGCGGTGCTACAGCAAGCGACCACCCGGGAGGACATCTGGGCACAGATGGCGCAAGCCCGCGACCGGTCGGCCGCCTTCCGCCGGGAGCGAGCTGAGCTGGACCACATGCTGGAACGCTCCGAGATTTCCGCGGCCGCGCTGCGGCTCCAGATTGCCCTTCGCGACGAGGCGCTGAGGCTTGCTGATCTAGCCGGAGTCGCCCAGCGATCGGCCAGCGTAGCCCTCGGCGTTGTCGCGCAAACCGGTATCGTGCCGCTGGCCCAGGCCCTGAAGGTCGGCGTAGATGCCGCCCAGGGCGTCGGGCGCAATGGCAGCTGGTCCAGGATCTGGCGTCGCCTCTTCCACCGCCACGAGTACTTTCTTGCTCAGATGAACACCCAGGCCACGGCACTGACCAATGCGCTCCCGCAACTGCAGCAACTATGGCAGATGCCCAGAATCGGCGGCTACCTGAACCAGTTCGCCGCCACCACCCGGCAGATGGGCCACGTCCTGCGCAGCTGACGGCTCGTACCAGCCGATCCAAAGCGCGACCTCCGCCGTGTGCGTATCCGGTACGTTTCCGTACCGATCGGAGCCATGACACTGCCGGCACGGAACGACGCACCGTAACCTGAGCGGCCATGCTCTCGCAGCTCTCGTAGCACCAGTGCTGCCGATTACCGCGTGCTGCCGCCTTGGCTCAGCTGGGAGGACTGCGGGGTGAGCCTGCCGCCATCGCCTCCGACGCGATTTGCGATGTACTAGATCGCCGGAAGCCTCAGCCATGACGGTGCTGTCAGGCGGCCGGGAGGAGCGCTTTGGCGGCCAGCCTGGTGATCTCGGTGACCGGGGCCATCTGGGTGACCTCCGGCTCGCGGCGGCGGGGGAGCGCGAAGATCGCCGCGACGGCGGAGATCAGGGCGACGCCGGCGGCGACGCGCACGCCCATGGCCATGGCGTTGACGAAGGCGCTGTGCGCGGCCGCCGCCAGCTGGCTGCCCGGCGCGCCGCCGGCCTGCTGGCCGGCGGCATCGGCGGCGGCGACCGAGCTGGTGGCGATGTGGACGATCAGAGCGGGCGCGTGCCGCGCTGTGAGCATATGGGTGAGCTGCGAGCGGTAGACGGCAGCGGCGAGGCTGCCGACGATCGCGATGCCGAGGGCGCCGCCGACTTCGCGGATGGTGTCGTTGATGGCGCTGCCGGCGCCGGCCTGGCGGGCGGGCACCGTGGTCATGATGGTGGTGCTGGCCGGTGCCATCACCAGTCCCATGCCGGCGCCCATGATCGTGACGGCCAGGGCGATCGGCGGATAGGCGGTGTGCACGCCCGCGGTGGCCAGGTCGAGCAGGCCGAGGCCCATCAGCGCCAGGCCGGCCGGGATCACCAGGCGGGTGCCGAAGCGGCTGGCCAGGATCGGCGACAGCGGCGACGCGGCGCCGATGGCGAGGGCGAACGGCAGCGCGCGCAGCCCGGCGGACAGCGGGCTGTAGCCGTGCACCAGCTGCAGGTACTGGGTCAGCACGAACAGGCTGCCGAACAGGGCGAAGAAGATGACGGTCACTGATGCGGCGGCGGTGGAGAAGGCCCGCGAGGCGAAGATTCTCAGGTCGACGAGCGGGTGCGCGATGTGCAGCTCCCACCAGGCGAAGACGGCGAGCGCGGTCAGCCCGGCGGCGGTTTCCGCGAGCGTGGCGGTCCCGGTCCAGCCCCGGGCGGGCGCCTCGATGACGGCGTCGACGATGGCGAACAGCGCGCCGCCGATGAGCGCCGTGCCGGGGATGTCGAGGCGGTGGCTGCCGGGCTCGGCGGTCTCGGGCACGGTCAGGATCACGCCGGCCAGCGCGACCGCGACCAGCGGGATGTTGATGAGGAAGACGCTGCCCCACCAGAAGTGCGTCAGCAGCAGCCCGCCGAGCGTCGGGCCGATCACGATGCCGATGCCGGTCACGGCTGACCAGGCGGCGATCGCCTGGGGGCGTTCCTTCGGCGGGAAGACCGCGTTCAGGATCGACAGCGTGGCCGGCATGACGAACGCCGCGCCCAGGCCCATCACGACCCGCGCGCCGGTCAGGATGCCGGTGCCGGGCGCGAACGCGGCCGCGGTGCTGCCCAGGGCGAACACGGACAGGCCGCCGAGCAGCGAGAGCCGGCGCCCGTACCGGTCGCCGAGCGCCCCGGCCGGGATGAGCAGCGCCGCGAAGCACAGCGTGTAGGCGTCGGTGATCCACTGCAGCGAGCTGGTCCCCGCGTGCAGTACCCGGGCCAGAGTCGGCAGGGCCGTGTTCAAGATGGTGTTGTCGATCACGACGACGAGCAGGCTCAGGCAGAGCACCAGCAGGATCAGCCGGCGCCGGGGGTGACCCGATGGCCACTGGGAGCTTGCCGTGTTACCTGGTTCGGGTGCCGGCGGGCGGGCGGCGGTCGTGGTGCTCATCAGATTTTCCTTACAGTCGCTTGCTTACGAACGTTACCTTACGATTGTAAGTATACACAGATGAGTTAACGGATGTAAAGTAGGAGATATGGAACCATCACCAGAGACGGCGGAACCAGGGGCCCCGGCCCGGCCGTCCGCCGCGATCCGCAAGCGGCACCGCAACCCTCGCGGCCAGGGAGCCCGGCTGACCGAGGACATCGTGGCCGGAGCGCTTGCCCTGATCGAGCGGACCGGCTCGGCGGAGGCGGTCACGCTACGCGCGGTCGCCCGGGAGGCCGGTATCGCCGCCCCATCGATCTACGCCCACTTCCCGGACCGGGACGCCGTCCTCATGGCCGTTGTCGCCCGGATCTTCGACGAGCTGACCCAGGCGATCGAGCAGGGCAAGAAGTCGGCCGGCCAGGATCCGGTCGACCGCCTGGTCGCAGGCTGCGAGGCGTACGTGGCTTTCGGGCTCGAGCACCCCGCCCGTTACAGCATGCTGTTCTCCACGCAGCGGCCGGCCACGCCGGACTACCCCATGCCGGTCCCGATCGGGCCGGACGGCCGGCCGATGCCCGAATTCGGGGCCCAGTCATTCGCGCTCCTCGTGCAAGCCATCGAGGACTGCGTCACGGCAGGGGTCTCCGCGAGCACCGACGTCGTCGCCGACGCCGCCGCCGTGTGGGTCGCCCTGCACGGGACCGTCACCCTGCGCGCGGCGCTACCACGCTTCCCGTGGCCCGACCCGGCCGCATTCGTCCGCCAGCTCGTGCTGCTGCAAGCCCAAGTGACCTCATGACGTGAACCGCAGCCTCGTGGCCATTTCCATGGCGGCATGCTGCCCGGCCGGGCGGCAGTAACGTTCTGTAGTTGACATTCGGCGATTGCCCTAGTGGGCGTGGACCGGTTCGTGGACCGAGTCACCTGTGCAAGCGGTGCAATCAGCGCCATCGGCGGCACGACTCTGCGGTATCTGCGCAGCCAGCGCCTACGCTGCATGGGACCGTAGTTCTCATAATCCGCTGGTCGTGGGTTCGAGCCCCACCCGCCCCACAGCTCATGAGTTGTATAGAAGTTCGAAATGATCCGGCTGCCGGGGATTGACGGATATCCGAGACATCCGGCCTCACAGCGCCATCCAGATGACGGTCGACCCGCTATGGCAACAGGTTCAAAGCATTCACGTGCTTTGGGCGGATGACAGTGAAGTACGGCGGGGCCTTCATTGCGTAAGGCGACAGCACGACCAGGCTCGTCGGCTCCCGGTCTGCCCGGTGGCCACGGTTCCACAAGGGCGCGCCGGGGCTTTGCTACGCCCGGTCGGGGGCCGGTGGCTGGAACGGGTTCTCGACACGGACCCTGGAGTAATCCTGGCCAGCGTTGAGATCCTCCGAATAGAGCACAGCACAGCCCATTTCAGCTGCGCTGTTTATGATCATCGCGTCCCAGAACGAGATCCCGCTGCGCTGGTGGATGCCGACCGCGCCAAGGACGTCGTCAGCCGCCGGGACATGAACATGCCAGCGTGACAAGTCAGCGATTATCTCCTTCGCCGTCTCCGCATCGAGCGGCTTGGCAATCTTCCGGGTGACGCTCACGAAGAACTCCTGCAGCACCTGAACACTCAGGCAGCCGTCACGGGATTCCCAAAGCTGCTCGACCAGCGCCCGTGCCTGATCCCGCTTGGGGCCCGCCGAATCGTCATGTGCGTAGACCAAGATATTGGTGTCGACGAACCGGAGGTTACCGTTCATGAAGGCTGTCTCGGCTCCAGTTGATGTGTCCGCCGGTGCCGAGATCCATTCCCTCGCGCAGCCGGGCAAGGCTTCGGTCACGGGCGCGGGCATATCCGGTCTCTTGCTCGAGCAGTTCCCTCAGCATCCGGGCGAGCAACTGTGACACCGACGTGCCACGGCTAGCGGCCAGTATCTTCGCTTCGCGGATGTCTTCCTCGGGAAGCGACAGCGTGATGTTCTGGTTGCTCACGACAATCCACCTCAGACTCGCCCTTTACACGTAAATTAGTGTAGCACGGGGTTACGTGATAGGCGGAGCCGCGCCGTAGCAGACCAGCGTGGTGCAGGAAGTTAGCCGCCAGCGCTATGCCACGCCAGAACGAGCCGTAGCTTCCGACGAACAGATCTGGTCCAACATCATGGCCCCCGTCGCCGCAGCCAAGTTCCTTGATCAGAGTGGCCGTACACGCTAGTGGCGCGCGCTACAGTCCCGGGAGGCTACGGGCCAGTAGTAACGTTGTGTAGTCGGAGTCGGCTAACGGCTGTAGTGAATCGTGGACCGGTTCGTGGACCGAGTCACCCGTGCAAACGGTGCAATCAGGGGGCCATCAGCGGCACGGCTCCGTGGTATCTGTGCAGCTAGTGCGCCCGGTGCACGGGGCCGTAGTCCTCATAATCCGCCGGTCGTGGGTTCGAGCCCCACCCGCCCCACCAGGAGTAGCTGGTTTAAACGTTCGCCGCGGACGAACGCGCCCGGCGGCGCCGGATCGTCAGCTAAGGCTTCCACGGCGCGGTTGACGGCCGTCATCCCGGCCTGGTCGGCCATGAAGCGGACGAAGGTCGCCTGCGCGACAAGCCGAGGTCGGCGCATTGTTATCGGCACCAGCGGGCTCCTCAGCCCGTGAGGGCGATGGTCAGATAAGCCAGGGTGAGGAGGAGGGCCAGCAAGGCGGGCGCCATCTCCTGTGCGTTATCGGCTGCCTTCCGGTGGGTGATGATGGCGCCGAGCAGCAGCAGGGCCACCCCCACCGCCGCGGCCAGGCCGACGGGATGCCACCACAGGCCGATCAGGATGCCTGCGGCGGCGGCTAGTTCGGCTACGCCGATGAGCCGGTAGCGGGGCCAGGGAATGCCGAAGTGCGCGGCGGATTTCCGCATTCTGGGCTGGCCCGTGAGCTTGGCGGCCGCGGGGAGCAGGCAGGCCGCGGCCAGCAGCAGCGAGATGGTGACGAACATGGGAACTTCCTTAGGGGTAGTCGTTACAGGAGAGGCGATTCAGGATGAGCGGCCGGGGCGCCGTGGCCGGGCGCTCCGGCCCGGGGGCGGCCGGGATGGACCAGGGCAGGCGCGGCCGCCGGGACCGGGTCCCTACCGCCGCCACGACGCGGTCGGGGCGGACGAGGACCGTCAGCGTCGGGTCGGCTGCCAGGCCGCGCAGGCCGGCCGGCGCTGCGTCTTCGGCGAGACGGACGTCGATCCAGCCGGCGTCCTGCTGGGCGCCCGGTCCTGAGACCGTGCCGGTCTCGGATGCTCTGATCCGTGCCAGGACCAGGCCGTGCCGACGGCAGAAATCGGCCAGTCCGGCGTCGGGGCGTCGTGCGGTCAGCACGGCGGGGCATCCGGCCAGGATGGCGTCCAGCCGAACCGGCGGGCCGTCGCCGGAGGTGACCAGCGGGTTGGGGATCAGGCCGCCGACCCGCAGCGCGGGGGGAATGCCGGACCCGAGGAAGCGCCGCGGGGCTCGCTGCAGGGCGCCGGCCTTGAGCCGCGGGGTGGCCGTGGAGCCCATGGCCTGGCAGATGCGGTCGCTGCGGACCGCGGCCGCCAGGGCGACCCGGCGGACGGCGGCGGCGCGGTCTTGCCCGCCGGTCATCGCCCAGCCGACCCGGACGGCCTTTTTTATCAGGGCCCGGGCGTGCGGGCGGCGTTCGGTCTCGTAGCTGTCCAGCAGGTCCGGCCCGGCCCGGCCGGTCAGCACGTAGGCGAGCTTCCAGGCCAGGTTGTCGGCGTCGCGCAGCCCGGCGGCCAGGCCCTGGCCGATGAACGGCGGGGTGAGGTGGGCGGCGTCGCCGAGCAGGAAGACCCGTCCGGCGCGGAAGCGGGATGCCAGCCGGGCCCGGAACGTGTAGCTGGTGCTGCGGATGATCGCCAGGCCGTCCAGGTCGCCGTGCCCGGTCCACGGGCGCAGCAGGGCGCCGAGGGCGGCCGGGGTGGCCAGGTCGGCTTCGTCCTCGCCGTCGCCCAGCTGGAACTCCCAGCGGTATCTGTCGCCGGTGACGTGCATAAAGGTGGCGGGCCTGGCCGGGTCGCAGATCTGCTCTACCCCGTCCCAGGTGTCCAGGCCGGTCTCGGCCTTGATGTCGACTACGAGCCAGCGCTCGGTGAAGCCCAGGTCCTCCATGGTGATCCCGGCCAGCTGGCGGATCGTGCTGTTGGCGCCGTCGCAGCCCAGCACGACACGGCCGGTGAACGTCTGCGGCTGACCGGCGACACGGGCGTGGACCCGGACCGGGTCCGCGGTGAGCGCGTCCAGGGCACCGTCCAGCCCGGTCACTTCGGCGCCGCGGCGAAGGCTGATCAGCGGGTGCTGACCGACCCGGGCGAGCAGCAGCTCTTCCAGGTCGGGCTGGTGGAACATGTTGGCCTGCGGGAAGCCGTGCTGGCCGGGCTGCTGGTCGCGGCTGAACTCGGCCATCACGCGGTGCCTGCCGTCCAGCAGGCGCAGTCCGCTGCCGGGCCGGGACCGGGCCAGGAAGCCCTCGCTCACGCCGATCCGGTCCAGGACCCTGGCGACTTCGTCGTCCAGGTGTACCGCCCGGGGCAGCGGGTGGGGTTGCCGGTAGCGTTCCAGCAGGGTGACGGGAATCCCGGAGTCGGCGAGCAAGAGGGCCGCGGTACACCCGGCCGGGCCGGCGCCGACGACGATGACGGGCTGGGAGTTCGCGGGGTACTGGTTGTTCATGATCGTGGTCCTTCTGCGGGTCATGTCACGGCGATCTGGGGGGCCGTCGCCGGCCCGCAGCGGACGGTCAGGGCGAATCCGGCGACCGCGTCGCGCACGTGGTCCGGGTCGGCGCCGGTCACGGTGAGGACCAGCCGTCCGTCTTCGTGCGCGGCGGTGACCTGGGCGCCGGGCAGGCCCGCCGCGGCCAGCGCTTCGGTCACGGCGCGGACGGCGGCGTCCGCGGCCAGCGCGGGCTTGAACTGCTTGCCCACCGAGGTGAGCGGGATGGCGTCGATCCGGTAGATGCGCTTGGGCCGGGCGGCGGCCTCGCCGATGGCGGTGCCGGCCCAGGCCAGCAGTTCGGTCTCGTCGAACGGGCCGGGGCCGGCCTGGACGACGTAGGCCACCGGGACCTCGCCGGAGTGCCGGTCGGGACGGCCCACGGCCGCCGCGGCGCGGACGGCGGGGTGAGCTAGCAGCGCATCCTCGATCACCCGGGGGTCGATGTTGTGGCCGCCGCGGATGATCAGGTCCTTGGCCCGCCCGGTTAGGTACACCAAGCCGCCGTCGTCCACCTGGCCCAGGTCGCCGGTGTCCAGCCAGCCGTCTCGTACGATGCCGTCCCGGCTGACCCGGGGACCGCCGAGAGCGGGGTCGGTGACGTACCCGGCGAAGACCGCGGGGCCGCCGATGACCAGCATCCCGGTCTGGCCCGGGCCGCAGTCGGTCCAGGACCCGTCGGGGCCGGTCGTGACGGCCTTGATCTGCTGCCCGGGCAGGACGCGGCCGACCGATCCGGGGCGTTCCTCGCCCGGCCTGGTCCAGGTGGTGGCGCAGGTGGCCTCGGTCAGCCCGTAGCCTTCCAGCAGCCGCCGCCCGGTGTGCACGGCGAAGTCCTCGCGCACCGAGGCGGGCAGCGGGGACGCGCCCACGATCGGTACGCGCAGCGTGCTGATGTCGGCGTCGACCGCGACCTGCGCCAGGGCGGCGTAGACGGTGGGGACGGCCGACATCGCCGCGATCTGGTAGTGCTCGATGATCTTCCAGAACCGGGTGTAAAGGGTTTTGTCGCGGTAGCCGGCCGGCCCGGGCCACACGACCCGGGCGCCGCCGAACGTCGGGGCGATGCCGGTGACGATCAGGGCGTTGACGTGGAACAGCGGCAGCCCGCCCAGCATCGCCTCGCCGGGCGCCAGGCCGCTGCACTCGGCGATCCCCCGCCCGCAGGCCAGCTGGTTGGCGTGGGTGTGCGCGGCGACCTTCGGGGCGCCGGTGGTCCCCCCCGTGTGCACGAACGCGGCCAGATCGCCCGCCTTGGGCAGATCCGCGCCGACCAGGTGATCGGCGGGCTGCCCGGCGATCACGTCATCCAGGTAGGCGACGAACGGGCCGCGGCCGTTCGGGGTGTCCGGGGTACCGGCGGCGGGCGCGTCACCGGTCAGGCCCAGGGCGGGCGGATCGCCGTGGGCGCCGTCGGCCCGCAGCGCGAGGACGGCGGTCATGCCCGCCTGGCGGGCCACCTCGAGCAGCCGTTGCCACAGCTGCGGGTCCAGCTCGGGCCCGGCCGCGACCAGGACCCGGGATCCGGTCCGGCGGACCAGCTCGGCGATCCGCTCGCTGGATAGTGCGGGGTTGACCGGAGCGGCGATCCCGGCGGCTTGCGCGGCCAGCGTGGCGGCGTACAGCATCGAGGTGTTGACGCTGCTGAGCGTCACCGCGTCCTGGCGTCGCACGCCCAGGACGGTCAGCGCGTTGGCGATGCGCGTCACTGTGGCCGCCAGCTCGGCGTAGGTCCAGTCCAGGCAGCGGGTGTGATCGGCCGGGTCCGGGATCCACTGGGTGGCGATGCCGTCGGGCCAGGCGCCGGCGGCGTCCAGCAGCAGCCGGTAGGTCGACTGCGGCTGCGGCGGTCTTCCGGGGGGTGTCATGGCGTCTTCCCGATCACGGGGGTCCACTGGGTGCCGAGGTCGAGCTGCCCGTCGGGGGAGGCGATCGTGGCGAGGATGAGGTCGCCGTCGTGCAGGTAGCGGGGGTTGGCTGCCTGCCGCTTGAAGAACAGCTTCCACCGGGTGGCGGGCGGCAGCAGCCCGGCGGCCATCCCAGCCAGCTTGGCCGGTGCCTTCAGCGCGGTGCCGCCGGGCGTGCCGGTCAGCAGCAGGTCACCGGGGGCCATCGGCTGGAACCGGGACAGCAGGGTCAGCGCCTGCGCCGGTCGGACGATCATGTCCG
>Ga0209168_10001535_pt1 | contig 17905 bp, 12 predicted proteins | sample Coa_R1_FD_187156 | JGI IMG/M metagenome (GOLD analysis project Ga0209168, IMG submission 187156) | Surface soil microbial communities from Centralia Pennsylvania, which are recovering from an underground coalmine fire - Coalmine... | ecosystem: Environmental > Terrestrial > Soil > Unclassified ... | reverse complement strand
TTGCAAATTTAAGATTGCGCGACTTGGGTCCCGCCGCGGCGGGAGGGCGCGTTGCCGCTGTCGCCGGAGTTCCCGGCGAGCCGAATGTGTACTACGTAGGCGCGGGCGGCGGCGGTGTGTTCAAAACGGTTGACGGCGGTTTGACGTGGAAAGCGATTTTCGAGCACGAGAGCACCGCGTCGATTGGCGCGATTGCTATTGCTCCGTCAAATCCGAACTACGTCTGGGTTGGCACGGGAGAGGGCAACATTCGCAACGACATTATCGACGGTGACGGCGTCTATTTTTCCGCCGACGCCGGAAATTCGTGGAAATTCATGGGTCTGGCCGGCACGCAACAAATCACGGATATTGTCGTCGACCCGAACGATCCAAATACGGTTTTCGTCGGCGCTCTCGGCCATGCGTGGGGTCCGAATGCGGATCGCGGCGTCTTCAAATCCACCGATGGTGGCAGGACTTGGAAGAAAGTTCTCTACGTCAACGACTCCACCGGCGTCGCTGACCTGGAAATGGCGCCCGGAAATCCGAGCGTTCTTTTCGCGTGCATGTGGCAGTTTCGCCGGTATCCGTGGACGCTGATGGACGGCGGACCCGATAGCGCGATTTACCGTTCCACCGATGGCGGGGACACGTGGAAGAAATTGACGAAAGGCTTGCCCGAGGGCCCGCTGGGACGCAGCGCCGTCGCGATTGCTCCCTCGAATTCAAATCACATTTACGCGCTGATTGCCGCCAAGCACGGAATGCTATGGCAGTCGACGGATATGGGCGATTCGTGGACCGCGGTAAGCGACAATCACGGGCTGGACGTGCGAGCGTTTTATTTTTCGAAGCTGGTTGTGTCGCCGGACGATGAAAATAAAGTTTATTTTATGTCGTTCAACATGATGGAGTCGACCGACGGCGGCAAGACTGCATTCGTCGCCGATCGCGGCGTCCACTCCGATCATCACACTCTTTGGGTCGACCCGAAAAATGCCGGCCGCATGATTCTAGGCACCGACGGTGGCGCGTATCTTTCAACGGACGGCGCGAAGACGTGGCGTTTCCTCGACGGCATGCCCATCGAGCAGTTTTACATGGTCTCGGCAAGCAGCCGGCAGCCGTACTCTGTTTGCGGCGGTTTGCAGGACAACAGCTCGTGGTGCGGGCCGTCTTCGGATCTGAGCCGCAGAGGCGTCGCCAATGCTGCGTGGTATACGGTCGTCGGCGGAGACGGTGAATACGCCGTGTTCGCTCCCAGCGATCCCGACATTATTTACACCGACTCGCAGGACGGCTCGATCGAGCGCCTTGACCTGAAGACGCACATGAGCCGCTCGATTCAACCGTATCTCGAGGGTGTCGAAGCAGTGAAGCCCGCGGATCTGAAATACCGCTTCAATTGGACTTCACCCATTGCCGTTTCAGCGACCGATGCAAACGAAGTCTATCTCGGCGGCAACGTCGTTTTTAAATCCACCGACGGCGGCAAGACATGGGCGCCGATTAGTGGCGACCTCACGCGCAACGACAAGAGCAAACAGGAAATCGCCGGCGGCCCCGTGCAACACGATATCAGCGGCGCCGAAACCTACGACACGATTCTCACCATCACGCTCGCACCCACGGATCCGAAAGTAATTTGGGTTGGCACGGACGACGGTCTGGTGCAGGTGACGCGAGACGGCGGCAAATCGTGGAAGAATGTGGCTCCGAATATCGGCGGCGCGCCGGAATGGGCGCGCGTCTACCAGGTAGGAGTGTCGCCGTTTAGCGCGGGTACGGCATACGTTACCTACGACGCGCACGAACTCGATAATCGCGGTGTTTATGTTTATCGAACATCGGATTACGGCGCAACGTGGCAAAAAATCACCGACGGTCTGCCGGATAATTCTCCGGCACACGTCGTGCGCGAAGATCCCAACAAGCGGGGTTTCCTTGTCGCCGGAACGGATACCGGCCTTTTCTATTCGTCCGATCGCGGCGATCACTGGCAGCCGCTCAAATCCAATTTCCCCACCGTGCCGGTCTTCGACGTGCAGTTCGTAAAGGACAAGCACGATCTGATTGTCGCCACGCACGGCCGCGGAATCCTGGTGCTCGACGACATTCGTCCGCTCGAAGAGTTCACGCCGGATGTGCAATCGAGCGCTTTCCATCTTTTCACGCCTGAGTCAGGAACCATATTCCACACTTGGCGAACGGATGAAGGCCAGGGCGGGGGTTACGCAGCGCCCAACGCTCCCACTGGCGCGGTGATTGATTACTACTTGAAGGCGGAGATCAAGCCGACGCCGGAGCAGCGCGCGGAACATCGCCGGCCCGTAAAAATCGTGATCACGGACGAACGCGGCAATCCGGTGGCCACCGATTACGGCCCCGGCGATGAAGGCATAAACCGCTTTGTTTGGACCATGCAATATGAAGGACCAGAAACGCTGAAATACGAAAGGACGCCGACACCGAACGAATTCTTCAATGCGAATCGGGGTCCGCGCGTCGCGCCCGGCACGTACAAAGTATCAGTTACCGCTAACGGGCAAACCGAATCTACGAGTGTTACTGTCGAGCCCGACCCCAACTTGCATGTGGATCCATCCATCTTCCACACGGAAGCGGAAGCGGGATTGAAGGCGCGCAACGAAATGAGCGCAATCAACGAAGTGCTCAACCGCATCGACGGCATTAACAAAGAACTGGAGGAATTCCGCTCAACCATTCAAGGCAGCGACGATCAACAGGAGCAGGCGAAGTATCGCCCGATTATCGGACGCGGCCGCGAGCTGAGCAAGAAACTTAGCGCGATTAAGGACGCGATCTACAATCCAAATATTCAACACGAAGTCTCTGAGGACGACATCCACGAACTCACGGACTTCCATAGCCAGCTCAATCGATTGGTCTTCGAGGTCGGCGGAGCTTACGGCGAAGCGCCGAATGAGTTGTTGCGCCAGCAAATGACCGAGCTATTTACCAAAGCAGATGCGACGATTAAGCAGTACAACGAAGCGCTGCGCACGGACATCGCCGAATACAACAAAACCGCCGAATCAGCGGGTGCGCCGGGAGTCTTCGGCGGGAGTCCCATTGAAGTAAAGCCCGTTAAGTAAATACAGGCTGAACCCTGTTCATCTCACGTTCGGCCCGGTGTTTCCTGCCGGGCCGGCATGAGACTCTTACGTCCATCGACATCCGTTCCGCATTTGAGAGAGCCAATAGAACAGTTCCCGCGATTGTGTTGTCCGTAGAGTTTTTCTCCGGCCAGGGAATTGGGATTCAACCAACTGTTCATCGGGAAAGCATGCATGTGGTCGCGGGCGCTCGCGTTATGATATGTCGCCGCGGGAGGCTGCGAAGGAATTATGCCGGCGAAGGAACCAATTTATCTCGGGATCGACATTGGCGGAACAAAAGTAGCTGCAGGCATGGTGACTTCGCGCGGCAAAATCCTGTCGAAAGTGCGGGTGCCCATGTCGAGTCGCGGAAGCGAAGCGGAAGGATTAGAAGCGGTCGAGCGCGCCATCGCCGCGGCATTCGAAAGTGAGCCGAAACGGCGCACGTCCGTCGCAGCGATAGGCATCAGCAGTCCCGGTCCTCTTGATCCGCGAAAGGGAATCATCATCAATCCGCCGAATCTTCCCTGCTGGCACAATTTCCCGCTCGCTGCAAAAGTTCAGCGATTGCACCGCCTGCCGACATTTGTCGACAACGATGCGAATGCTGCCGCGCTCGCGGAAGCCATTTGGGGCGCGGGCCGCGGATACGAATCCGTGTTTTACGCAACTCTGGGAACGGGAATCGGTACGGGCGTGATTCTTGGAGGCCAGATTTATCACGGACGCACGGGCGCAGCGGCGGAAGGCGGGCACGTATCGATTGATTATCACGGTCCGAAATGCGCGTGCGGCAAACTTGGATGCATTGAAGCGCTCGCAGCGGGTCCTGCGGTAGCTAAGCGCGCTCGGGAACGGCTGGCGAGCGGCGGCGCTGGCAACGAAAAACTTTTGGCGCTTGCGGCTGGGAATCCGGAATCCGTGACCGCGGAAATGGTGAGCGCCGCGTGGCACGCGGGCGATAAACTGGCAGCGTCGATTTTGCAGCAGACCGCTGATTTGCTGGCGATCTGGCTGGGCAACATCGTGGACATGTTCGAGCCCGATGTAATTATTTTTGGCGGCGGAATGGGAGAACTGATGTCCGAATGGTTCGGCCGCATTTGCGAGCAGCTTCCCGCGTGGACGATCAATTCGCGCTGCAGGGAAATTCCGCTGGTTCGCGCGCGCTATGGAGAAGATTCCGGGATCGCAGGCGCCGCCGCGCTCTGTCTTTCGGCTAAGAACGCGAAGCCGCGAGCCATTGCGCGCCGCAAGAGAAAGCGCAAGTAGGTTTGGGCGCGCATTGTCACACGCGCGAGCCCGCAGTGTTTTCCACTGACCTTCGTTCCATGTCATATTAGAATGCTGTTGTGCGCATCTAAAACTCCGTGAAGACTGCATGAAAGCCCAACGTCTAGTTCTCTCCGCTCTATTGGTGCTGCTGATCTTGGCCACGGCTGGATTGGTGCTGACCAACTCCTGGAAGAATAGCGTTTCAAATCTGGCCGCAAAACAGTCGTCGGCGGAAACATTCGTCGATGACAGTCCGCTCGAAACCGCCCAGCAATTGGCCAAAGTCGCCGTGACTTCCGACGAACAGCAATACGCGGGAGCGGCGCTGCGACTCGCGGACCATGAAGTGGACACGGCCTTTGATAATGCGCTGCGCGACGCTACTCGCCATACTCCGACGCTCAGCGCTGAGGCGAAAGCGCTCCAGGCGCGTATTGTGCGACGCCAGGCCCGCGTGGATGCGGAGCAGGCGAATGTCGCGCGGCTCACCGAGTTGGTTGCAAAAGCCCCGGCTAGCAGAAAAGACGAGCTCCAACAGGAACTGACGCTGGCCCAGGCGCAAGAATCCCTCGACGAGGATCAACTGGGAGACGCCCATCAGGATTTCGTTCGCGCCGGCGGAGATCCGCGAACCAAGATTCAGCAGGCGCTGCAGCAGCACGAACAATCCGTAGCGGATCTCGACAAAGGAATCATAACGTTTGCAACCAGCAGTTATCAGATATCGACGGAACAGACCACGGCGCGCAATGTGCTCGCGGAATTCCGCGCGTGGAAATCGCTCAACGCCAAGAAGCTGCAAATCGATTCGGCCCGCCAAGACGCTCTGAAACGGGCGAGCGCATTCGCGGAATCGCACGATGCGCTCGAAAAACAAATTCAAGAGCAGCAAACGCCCGTCCAGGCGGAGCAACCGGGAAATTCGACAACGTCCACAGCACCGCCAGCCTCTCCGGCCAGTAATGCGACTACAACCACTGATGCGCTCGCGCGCGTTCACAAACTCAGCGACGATCAAAGGATACTGGCGGGATTGGACCTGCGCATCGAAGACGAGCAAACGCTCGCAGGGATTTACGGCAAATGGAGCGCGCTCGTTTTCAGCCGCGAACGTATGTTCCTTCGCGAGCTGCTCGAATCGGCTTTCTGGATTCTGCTGATTGCGTGTCTCGTTTCACTTGCTGATCTGCTCGTCCGGGGTTTTTTTCTGAAGCACGTCCCTGACCGCAAACGTTTTCTGACGCTGCGCTCCGTCATCATGGTTTCGACGCGCGTGGTTGGCATAATTTTGGTTCTGCTTGTGATTTTTGGGGTACCGAACCAGTTCGCGACGGTTCTGGCATTGACGGGCGCGGGACTAACTGTTGCGCTGAAGGATTTTATTGTCGGCTTTTTCGGATGGTTTGTGCTGATGGGCAGCAATGGAATTCGTCCCGGCGACTGGGTGGAAATCAACGGCGTAGGCGGTGAAGTTCTTGAGGTGGGGCTGTTGCGGACAGTGCTGCTCGAAACGGGCGACTGGTCCGACGCGGGCCATCCAACCGGCCGCAAAGTAACATTCGTGAATAGTTTCGCAATCGAAGGTCACTATTTTAATTTTTCCACGTCGGGGCAATGGATGTGGGACGAGTTACAAGTAACCATTCCGCCGGATCAGAATCCGTATCCGATCGCAGATGAAATCAAAAAGATCGTCGCAAAAGAAACGGACGCGAACGCGCGCGTGGCCGAACAGGAATGGGAACGCGTGACGCTGTCGCACGGTTCCACTGCGTTCAAGGCGGAGCCGGCGATGAATCTGCGGCCGAAGGATGGCGGAGTGAGCGTTGCGGTCCGCTACATCACGCGCGCCAACGAACGCCACGAGTTGCGCGCGCGCCTCTATCGTTCCGTGCTTGAACTTCTGCACAGTAAGAAAATTCCGCAAGCCACCGAAACATTTGTTTCGCAGCCCGTCGCTGACGCCAAGTAGCTCCTCACTATTACAGAGATTATTTGAAAATGCTTCGGAGCCCAGCGGTCAGCGGGTGAGCCAGGAGCGGGCGCGAATGGTGAAGAACGCATAAGGGAAAATCCAAAAGAGGGTGAAGAAACCGAAGTAGGCGTAAAGGATGCCGTAGAGAAAATCCATGGAACGTTCGCTCCGCAGAAAATAGAGCATGTTGAAGAACGACATGAGGCCGATGACCGTGAGCAAACGGAGAATCATAAAGGGTTTTCCGAACGCGAGATAGATGAGCAGGAACAGCACCGCGTAATTCACCGGATAGCGAAGATTCGTAATCAGGCGCTCGCATAGCGCGATGCAGCGCGGGACGAGAGGGCGTTTCCACACGATTGATTGGAAACGAATCTCCTCGCGAATGTAGCTGCGATCCCATCGCAGGAACATCTTGCAGAGTTTCCCGTAGGTTTCCGGGGCAACCGTGTGGACGACGGCGGTGCGCTGGTAAACAGTGTGGAAGCCCGCTTCGAGGATGAAGTTGGTGAGCGCGCGATCTTCGCCATAGGTGCAGGGCACGCCCCAAAAGGTTTGCGTTGACCAGCGTTCGAGGACGCTGCGAACCACGGAAGTCCTGTAGGCGGTGAGCGCGCCGGGACAGCAATACACGGTGCGATAGGACGATTCCACGGCACGCAGAAGGTCGAACGAAAGAATGAAACGAACATGCAGCATGCGCGGGATAAGTCCATGACGCCGGTTATACACGGCAACTTTTCCGGCGACGGCTCCGATTTCAGGATCGCGAAAGGGGCCTGCGACGGCGAGAAGGGCGCGAGGGTCGATTGCGCTGTCGGAGTCGATGGTCACGACGATCTCGCCACGCGCCTTGGCGAATCCTTCGGCGAGAGCTTCCCTTTTGCCGCGATTCTTCGGGAAGCGGATCGGAGTAATCCTGCCTGGGAACTGTGCTGCTGAGCGTTTGATGTAACGCCATGTGTCGTCGGTGCTGCCGTCGTCAATCACTAGGATTTCCAGGCGCTCTTTCGGATAGAGAGCAAGCGCAACGGAGGCGATGGACTTCATGACCATGGCACCTTCGTTGTAGGCGGGAATGATTACCGTGATCTGGGGAGCGTCTTCAAATGAGGCCGAAGGGAACGGACGGTAGCGCAGCCAAAAAATCGTGCGGAAACCCAGGAGAACGGTGCCCATGATTGTCCAAAGCATGGTGGGGCGTACGATGAAGCGCATCCAACGGTGTTCTTCGGCAGCGGCCACGAGCGGGTCAAACGCGGCGTAATGGTAGACCTCATAGACTAGCAAAGCAAAACCGATAAGGATGACGCCACTCAGAAGCCAATCCCAGCGATCTCGCGCCTCCTCTTGCGCGATTTCGTGCGAAAAGGCTTGGGCATTTTCGAGGGCCAGCGAGTCGAGCGCACCCGCAAGTACCGGATTGCCACCGATATCATTCTCGACAGCGAATTTTGCAGACGGTCCGCTTTCCATTATCGATTGTTTCGCCAGGACATGTTTTCGGCGAAGAAGGCGAGCCGAAATCTTAGGCCATCGCTGGAGGGACTGCAAGGGACTCCGCGAGTACTGGTTAGGCACCACTATTCGATTCGGCAGAGGGGCATGCGGTTGCACTAACCCCGGATTGCATACAGACGAGCATTGCGGAAGCTGCTCTGGGTTGGACGGATATGTTAGTCTCGAATACTCTCCATGCAAATCCTAAAGGGAACAACACTTCTCGACCGAAGCTTTCAGGCGAGTATCACGCTGAAGGGAATCGACGGCTTGCTGGAGATTATTGGTGGCTTCCTATTTCTTGGGCGCAACCCGGCGAGAGTGAACGCGATTGTGTTCGCAATCACGCAACATACGCTATCGGCAGATCCCCACGATTTCTTCGCCACGCACTTGCTGCGCGCCTCACAAGCGATAATGGGCGAAGCGCACTACTTTTTCTTTTTCTATCTGGTGTCGCACGGACTGGCGAAGGTGATCCTCGTGGTTGCGCTGTGGTTGAATCGAATGTGGGCGTATCCAGCGATGATCCTCTTGTTGATCGCCTTTATTCTCTATCAGCTTTACCGCATGACGTTCGCGCCGTCGTGGTTTCTGGTGCTGCTGACGTTGTTCGATGCTGCGGTTATTTGGCTGACGTGGGCGGAGTACAAAAAGCAGCGCGCGCTAAAAATGCAAAACGTGGGGGAGCCAGGTGTCAGTAAAGAGTGCTAGCTCCACCCACCGTGATTCGTTTCAAAAAGCCTACCAGATCCGGCAAACTTGATCCGCAGGACGCACCATCGGATCGCCGGCCTTGCAATTGAATGCCTGTTGGAAAGCGGCCATGTTCGACGGCGCAGCGATGGCGCGGAAACGGTCAAGCGGGTGCGGGTTTGTTTTTGCCAGCAGCAACTCCAGTTGGGGACGGTCGCTGCCCGCCCAGGTTCGCGCCCAGGCGAGATAAAAGCGCTGGACGGGCGTGAAGCCATCAATCTTCTGATCTGAGCGGCCCTCGGGCGTTTTTTGGAATGCTTTAAGCGCGATGGTCAAGCCGCCCAGATCGGCGATGCTTTCGCCGAGCACCAGCTTACCGGTTTCATGCACGCCTGGCTGGACTTCATAGTTGTCGAATTGATGCTCCACGCATTCGGCGCGCGCCTGAAAGTTCTTCTTGTCTTCCGGCGTCCACCAATCGCGAAGATTGCCCTGGGCGTCGAATTTTCTGCCTTCGTCGTCGAAACCGTGGGTCATCTCATGCCCGATTACGGCGCCAATTCCGCCGTAATTGAGGGCGTCGTCGACCTTGGGATCGAAAAACGGAGGCTGGAGAATGCCGGCGGGGAAGACGATCTCATTCATTGACGGATTGTAATAAGCATTGACCGTCGGCGGCGTCATGCCCCATTCAGTACGGTCGACCGGTTTCCCGATCTTGGCAAGGTCGTAACGGAATTCGAATTCATGACCGCGGAAAAGATTATCGACGTAGGATCCGCGAGTCACTTCGTAAGCGGAATAATCGCGCCACTTGTCGGGGTAGCCGACCTTGAGCATGATATGACTTAATTTATCGAGGGCCTGTTTTTTCGTTTCGGGTCCCATCCATGGAAGGGTTTCGATGTCGTCATGCAGCGCGCTGATGAGATTGTGAACCATCTTGAGGGCCGCTTCTTTGGCTTCGGGCGGAAACGCGCGCGCCACGTATTTTTGTCCGAGGGCTTCGCCGAGCTGGCGGTCGGTTGATTGAACGCAACGCTTCCAGCGAGGCTGCAATTCCTTCGCCCCAGTCAATGTCTTGCCAAAGAAATTGAAATCCTCATCGACGAATTTCGAAGAGAGAGCGGGCGCGGCCGTGGTGATCAAATGCCAGCGCAAATAGATTTTCCAGTCGGGCAGAGGAGTGGAGGTCAATTGGGCGTTCAGGCTCTTGAAGAATTCCGGCTGGCCAACATTGATGTCTTTCACATCGGGGTAGCCGACGTCGGTCAGATACGCTCTCCAAGAGAACGCTGGCGTAAGCGACTGAACTCCTGCAACGTCCATTCTATGATAATGGGATTCCGGGTTGCGCATCTCGACGCGGGTCATCGAGGCTTTCGCAAGACTGGTTTCGATGCTCATCACGGTTTTCGCTTCTTGCGCCGCAGTGGCAGGGTCGTCGCCCATCAGCTTGAACATATTGGTCATGTGCTCGACATATTCAGTGCGGATTTTTTGTGAGCGCTCGTCGGAATTAACGTAATAGTCGCGGTCGGGCAATCCGAGGCCGCCCTGAAAGGCCGCGCCGATTTCTTCCGTGCTGTTTCGGTAATCTTGCGTCGAGCCAAAACGGAAAAGCACGCTTACGCCATCGCCTTGCAGGCGAGCGACTTCGGCTTCGAGCTGCTGAATTGTGACGATCCTGTTGATGCGCTTCAGTTCCGGGTCGAGGGGGTGAATGCCAGCCTTTTCGATGGCGTCCGTGTTCATGCAACTGGCGTAGTAATCGCCGATTTTCTGTTCGTTTGAGCCGCGTGCGGCATTGCGGTCGGCGGCCGCTTCGTCGAGAATTTGATGGAGCACATCCTGGTTGCGGTTGAGGAGATAATTGAAGGTGCCCCAGCTTGAATACGCAGCGGGAATGGGATGTTTCGCAACCCAGCCGCCATCGGCGAACTGGAAGAAATTGATGCAAGCATTAGCGGAGCGGTCGAGATCGGCGGGATTGAGCCCGTGGGTCTCAGATTCCGTTGATGACGGTGCGTCCTGGCCTGAAACGGCGTTGCCCCCGGCTGTGCTCCGAATCAGACAGTAGGGCGCGGACGGAGCCGTTGTTTGGCTCGATGTTTGGGCGAAAAGAGGCAGCGGCAAAAGCAAGAAGATTGCGGCGAAGCTCATATTACGAAGCACGCGCATAAGAAATCCCACCTCCCAATTGATTAACTTACGTTGACCGATCTACGCGCGAAAGCATATTCGAGCGCCGAAGCCAAGTCAAACAGGCTGTTGAATGGGACGCGAAGAGCGCGCGGAGAGTTTCGCAACGATTCTTGAAGCGCGAATCGGACGCGGCAGCATCAGCAGGCGTGCGCGCCAAACGGAGAGAAGAGAATTTGCCAGAGTTGAAGATTCCTCGCACGGAACCATCCGGCGCTGGCCATCAAGTAAAATTTCCACATGCGGAAGAATCGCTCGTCATATTCGGCGCGCAGGCTATCCCAGTTACCTGCGAAATTGTGATACCAAGCCATCAAGGTGCGGTCGTAATGCGAGCCCCAGTTGTGCCAGTCCTCCATGATGAAAAGACCTTCGGTAGCGGCGCCGATCTGCTTCACAGAAGGCGTCATCGAGTTGGGGAAAATGTATTTTTCGATCCATGGGTCGGTGGCGCGCATGGAATAATTCTTCCCGACGGTGGAAAGGTAGAACCGACCACATCCGGCGAGCGAGCGGCGGACGATCTCCATATAAGCGCGGTAATTCTTGTAGCCGACATGTTCGAACATTCCAAGTGAGATGATACAGTCAAAAGTTTCGTGCAGGTCGCGATAATCTTGCAGGCGAATTTGGACAGGCAAGTCCGCGCATCGCTCAGTCGCGAGATTTGCTTGCTCGCGCGACACGGTGATGCCGACCACGTGGACACCATATTTCTCCGCAGCGTATTTCGCGAAGCTGCCCCAGCCGCAGCCAATGTCGAGGACTTTCATGCCCGGCGAGAGTCCCACGCTGCGGCAGACGAATTCGAGCTTGGCTTCCTGCGCTTGTTCGAGATTCGACGCATGTTCCCAGTAGCCGGACGTGTACACCATGCGGCGGTCAAGCATCTTTTCGAAGAGCAGGTTGCCGCGGTCGTAATGTCCCTCAGCGACCTGAAACGCTCTGGATTTCTTTTGCGGATTCCGCAGAAGTGATTGGATGTACAGCCGGACGCTGCCCCAGCCGGGCAGCGCGCCGCGTTCCAACTGGGCGCGGCCAACGTGGTCGAAGAATTGATCGAGGGCAGGCGAATCCCACCAGCCGTCCATGTAGGATTCGCCGAGTCCCAGGGAGCCGTTGCGGAGAACGCGCGAATAGAATTCATCACGATGAACGGCGATGTCCCACGGACGGCTGCCATTGATTTGAATATCCGCGCGGGCGAGAAGTTGTTCTGCGTGCCGCCTTAGACTGTTGGTGAACATTGTGGGCGATCCACGAAAAAACACATGAAGTTGAAAACCTAGGAAGCTGGTACCGGCGCGCGTCGGGTGACGAGCCGGATCATTCTTTGGGCTACGCTTCGAGCGACACTGAAAAGCTTGACTAGAACGAAAATGCAAAATGCTACGGACAGAATCACGAGAAAAATGGCGGCGTAGGGGTGCTGTGTGGCCATCCAAGCGAAGAAGATGGCGATTGCGTCTTCGGCGATGCTGACGATGGAATTGCTGAATGGCTCAGGGCTGGCATTGACTGCCACGCGCATGGTGGCCTTCGTTCCATGGGACGTGAGAGCGATGCCGCCGGCGAGAAGCGCAGCGAGTACGCGCCACTCCCGCGGGATGGCTGCCGTTGCGCCGTAGGCGAGCACCGCCGCGGCGAATGGGCGAATGAAAGTGTGCAGGACGTCCCACGCATGGTCGACGTACGGGATTTTGTCCGCCGTGAATTCGATAAAATAAAGCAGCAGCGCGGCAGTGATGACGAGCGGATTGCCGAGAATCGCGAGTGAGCCGGGAAGCTGAACGCCGCCGAAGCGTTCGAGCAAGCCAGCGACGGCAATTGTGGCGTAGAGATTCAGGCCGGAGGCGAACGCCGTCCCAAAGATGAAGCCGAGAATTTGCCCGATGCCCATGACAAGCATATCCCCCAAGGAAATGGGCCTTTACGATTGTCCCGCCGTCCAGAGCGGGTGTCAATTGGCAGCACTGAGTGAGCGCGCTACGGAACGGCACGCACCTTGACGCAAGCGCCGTACCACGAGGGAGCGGTTTCATATAAAATGGTAGGATTGCGCGCGCGGGTGGTTGACACCGTGTGGCGTGTTGAGGGAATTCATGATCCTGGACACAAACGAGATTCAGAAGATTCTACCGCACCGCTATCCGTTCCTGATGGTGGACGCCATTATTGAGATGGAGCGGCTGAAGCGCATTGTGGGAATCAAGAACGTCACGATCAACGAGCATTTTTTTGCCGGCCACTTTCCGGGGCAGCCCGTGATGCCGGGCGTGTTGATCGTGGAATCGATGGCGCAGACGGGAGGGTTTTTGCTGCTCCAAGAAATACCGGAGCGCGAAAGCAAGCTGCTCTATTTCGTGGCTATCGACGAGGCCCGCTTCCGGCGGCCCGTAGTGCCCGGAGATCAATTGCGCATCGAAGTGGACGTGGTTTCGTGGCGCACGACTTTCTGCAAGCTGGCTGGTAAAGCGTTTGTGGGCGACGAACTGGCTGCGGAGGCCACGTTGATGTGCAAGACGGTGAACCGCAATCCATGAGCGAGATTGACGCGCGCGCGAGCGTTTCGTCCAGCGCCCGAATCGGCGACGGAGCGCGCATCGGTCCGTTTGCCGTGATTGGCGATGAAGTGGAATTGGGCGCGGGATGCGTGGTTGAAGCGCATTGCGTGATTCACGGTCCGGCGCGCATAGGACGCGAGAATCGCTTCGATTCCTTTACGGCGATTGGCGGGGATCCGCAGGATTTGACGTATGCAGGAGAGCGCGTGGCGCTGGAAATCGGCGACAAGAACTTGTTTCGCGAATTCGTCACCGTGAGCCGCGGCACGAAAAAAGGCGGCGGGACAACGCATATTGGCAGTCACAACATGTTCATGGCCTACGCGCACGTGGCGCATGATTGCCACGTGGGAGATCACACCATTTTTGTGAACGGCGCCACGCTGGCGGGCCACGTGACGATTGAGGACCATGCGACGGTGGGCGCGTTTTGCACCGTGCATCAGTTTTGCCGTGTAGGGCGGTACGCGTACATTGCAGCGTTGACAGCGATCACGCAGGACGCGCCGCCGTTTTCGAAAGTGGTGCAGGCGCGCGACGTGCGCTGCTTCGCGGTGAATTCCATCGGCTTGGAGCGTCAGGGCTTCAGCCGCGAGCGAATTCAGGTGATTGAGCGCGCGTATCGGTTGCTGCTGCGGTCCAAGCTGAACACCACGCAGGCTGTCGAACGCATGCGCGAGACGCTCAACGGTTCGGAAGACGTTTCTGAGCTGATTCGCTTCATCGAAGCGGCCGAGCGCGGGCTGATTAAGTAGATAAGCGATGGCGCCGCAAAACGAAACTCCCTCAACGGCTGGCTGGGGACTGATCGCCGGCAACGGAAAATTTCCATTCCTGGTTCTAGAAGGCGCACGCAGCCGCGGTATTGAGATGGCTGTGATTGCGATACGCGAGGAAGCGTCGCCGGAACTGGAGCGTGTTGCGCTGCGGTTGCATTGGGTGAGCCTCGGCGAATTGAGCCGCACGATTGAGTTGCTTCACAAGGAAGGCGTGAAGCAGGCTGTGATGGCTGGCCAAGTGAAGCACAACAAGATTTTCAGCGCGATACGGCCGGACTGGAAGCTCGCAAAACTATTGCTTTCGCTGCCCAAAAAAAATACGGATTCGCTGATTGGCGCGGTGGCGGCATTGCTGGAAGACGAAGGCATTCATTTGGTGGACTCGACGACGTTCTTGGCGCCGTTGTTGCCCGAACCGGGAGTGCTGACGCGGCGCCGTCCCGACGAAGCGGAGTCGGCTGACATTGCGTACGGCCGCGAAGTAGCGCGGCGACTGGCGGAAATTGATCTGGGGCAAACCGTGGTGATTTGCGATCGCGCATGTGTGGCCGTGGAAGCGATGGAGGGCACGGACGAAACCATCGAACGGGCGGCGCGTCTTACAGAAGGGAAGCGTTTGGTGGTGGTAAAAGTCAGCAAACCCGGGCAGGACATGCGCTTCGATGTGCCTGTTGTTGGCCTGAGGACGATTGAAGTAATGAAGCGTTCGAAGGCAACGGCGCTGGCGGTGGACGCGGGACGGACGCTTTTGTTTGACCGCGAGAAATTGATGGCCGCGGCCGATGAGGCTGGCATTGCAATTGAGGCGCTTACACCCCTCGGCGTGAAACAGGCATCCGATAGGGTTACGGCGGAGAAAGGAAAGCGGTGAGCGACAAGAAGATACGTGTCGGCGTGGTCGGCGTGGGCGATTTTGGACGCAATCACGTGCGCGTGCTTCACGAACTTCCCGGCGCTGAACTTGTGGGAATTCATGACGCTGACCCGGAGCGTGCGCGGCAAATCGCGGCAGAATTTGGCACCCAGGCGTTTTCGGAGATAGGCCAATTGGCCGAACAGATTGACGCGGCAAGCGTTGCGGTGCCCACGGTTCTGCATGCGCAAATCAGTTCGGAGCTTTTGCAGCGTGGCGTGGATGTGCTGGTAGAGAAGCCCATTGCGTCTTCGCGAGCGGAAGCTGACGGATTGATCGCGACCGCGAAAAATGCCGGGCGCATTCTACAAGTAGGCCATTTGGAACGATTTAATCCAGCTGTGGTGGCGGTGCAGAAAATCGTGACGCGACCGCTGTTTTTTGAGGTGCATAGGCTAGGAGTTTTTTCGCCGCGCAGCCTGGATGTGGATGTGGTGTTCGACGTGATGATTCACGACCTGGATATTTTGCTTTGGCTCGTCGACTCTCCGACACGGGACATTCAATCCGTGGGTATTCCCGTGTTGACGGAGAAAGTGGACATCGCGCATGCACGCATTGAATTCGAGTCGGGCGCAGTGGCGAATCTGACCGCGAGCCGCGTTTCCACAGAACGCGTGCGCAAGCTCCGCTTTTTCCAGGCGCGCGAATATGTTTCGGTGGATTACACGCGGCAGGACGTGACGCGGATCCGCGTGACGGGCGAGGGTTCCGAGCCCGCGATTGACTTTGAAAAATTGCCGACGCAGCCCGAAGAGCCACTGAAGGCGGAATTACGCGCCTTTCTCTCCGCAGTGCGCGAACGCACAGCGCCGCTGGTGGATGGCGAGGCGGGACGGCGAGCACTCGACTTGGCTGACCGCGTAATGGCGGGGATTCTGGAGCATGCACGTCGGGTGAAACCGGAGCTTGCGACAGCCCCGCACATACGATGATTCCCCGGACCCTGGTTCCGCTGAAGATTTCGCGCGTCGATCCCAACGCACCACCTGAAAACGGTGCGCGACGCACTTCACAGCTTGATTCGCGCATCGTGGTTCCGTCGGGGCCCTCTACGGCGCCGCTCGACGCGCGCACGTCAATTCCATTGCACCTGCCGCTGGATGTTCTTTCAAGTCGCATTCTGATTCCTCGCGACATGCCGGTGAAACAGATGGAACCTTCCGCCACGGCAATCCCTTCGCATGTACCGATAGCGGTGCTCGAAACGCGCGTGGTCGTGCCTCAGGAGGCGGTGCTCGAGGAGTCGTTTCAGCCGACGGTTCAGGCACCGTTGCCGGCGGGGGTCTTCGACGACATTATCGAGCGGGATCTTTTTAACACCGGCGAAGTCAATTTACTGGCGTCTCCGGAGGATCCAAGAAAGCGGGATTGGGGCTGGCTGGCGCGGTCGTTTTCATTGCTTGTGCACGTGGGAGTGATTCTGCTGATTTTGTTCGCGCCGAAGCTTTTCACTTCGAATGTTCCGGCGCAGCAGGTGGAGATGGCTCGGGAGCAATTGTCGCATGTGTTTCTCCCGCCGTCGGTTAAGAACGTGCCGAGGGAACGATCACCGGCGGAGCGGCCCAGCGCGCGTATGCGGCTCGATCCGCGTTTATTGGAAAAACTGACGCCGCCACACCCACCCACTCCTGAGCCGATGGCTGGGCCAAAGACCGACGCGCCCCCTCAGCCGGAGCCCTCACGCGCAGCTCAACCGCAACCCCCGGCGCCGCAGCCTCCAAAGCCCCAGCCCGCGTTCAAGCCGCTGACGCAATTGGAAACTCCGCCGAAGCCGAATCAGAAACTCAATCTTGATCTTCCGCGGGTGTCGCCGGGACGGGCGCTGCAGGAGAATGCCCAGCAAGCCCTGCAACATGGCAGCAGTTCAAGTTCCGCGTCTTTCTCTGAGCCGATGCCTTTGGGGCCGGGGGCGCCCCTCCCGAGCGGGGCGGGGGGCCAAGGACTGCTAGGAAGCGGCGTGCAGATACTGACGCCGACCGAAGGGGTAGACTTCTCGAATTATCTGGCGCGGATGCTCGCGCGCGTGAGGCAGAACTGGATTTCGGTGATGCCGATTTCGGCGCGCATGGGCGACAAGGGCGTGGTCATCATGCGATTCCACATCATGCGCAATGGCGACATGCCAAACACAGAACCGGCGTTAGAGCGCACGTCAGGCAAGGAGCCTTTGGATCGCGCGGCTGGCGCTGCACTGACGGAATCGAATCCGTTCGAACCGCTTCCACAGGCATTCACTGGCCCGTATATCGAGCTCCGAATCGCCTTCCTTTACAACCTGCCTCTGGACTATAACTTCGGACAGTGAGACTGAATCGTACTCAAATTCTGGGCGCGCTGCTTCTGGCGCTGGCGGTGCTGATTTATCTGCTGCTGCGCTACCGAGTGTTCCACGGATGAGCGCGCACCGCCGGCTCGTCGCGATCCTGGGCCCGACGGCTTCCGGCAAATCGGCGCTCGCCATTGCGTTGGCGGAGCGGTTACACGGCGAAGTGGTGGCTTGTGATTCCACGCAGGTATACCGCTATTTTGATATTGGCACGGGCAAAGTTCCCGAAGCAGAACGGCGCGGAATTCCACATCACTTGATTGATTTGGTCGAGCCTGACGAGGTTTTCACGGCGGGCGAGTACCGGCGGCAGGCGACGGAAGTTCTGGAGGCGATTTGCGCGCGGGGGAAGCTGCCGATTTTGACGGCAGGGACCGGACTATACTTGCGAGCCCTCTTGGAGGGATTGGCTGACGCGCCAGCGCGTTCCGAGGAGCTCCGCGAGCGATTGAGACAGCGAGTGGCGCGACGGGGGCCTGAGCAGTTGCACAAGATTTTGAAGCGGCTGGACCGGGAATCGGCCTTGCGGATTGCTCCGGGCGATACGCAGAAGGTGATACGCGCGATC